>Ga0209458_1000273_pt1 | contig 21042 bp, 18 predicted proteins | sample WorMetLIZAISLAND_FD_187411 | JGI IMG/M metagenome (GOLD analysis project Ga0209458, IMG submission 187411) | Marine gutless worms symbiont microbial communities from Max Planck institute for Marine Microbiology, Germany - Inanidrilus manae... ...
CCGGACCGCGTTGTTCTCGTCGACCCAATCCTCGAGGCACTCCGGAAACAGCGTCGCCTGGTCCCGTTCCACCCCCTCTACAAAACGCTTCATCAGATCCCCCGCAAAGACTGCACGGGAATCCTAAACAGTGTTCGCGCTTTCACACAGCCAGGACCAAAGCCGGGCATACCGCAGGCCCCAGAACAGGAGCCGTCAGAACGGTTCAATATGGGCCGAAAGCGCTCTAGTATCCGCGCCGGCCCGCCGCCATCTATGAGCGGCGCGGAGACATGCTGGGCTGGGACCTGGGGAGAAGAGCGCGATGCTGAAGAAACATCCGAAATTCGAGGGACTGAAGGGGCCGGTGGTGGTCGTCGTCATGGACGGGATCGGCCTTAACGCCGATGCCACCGGCAACGCCTTCACCAACGCCTATACGCCGGTGCTGGACAAGCTGTTCAAGACCCGCCCCAACCTCGCGCTCAAGGCCCACGGCATGGCCGTCGGCATGCCCTCGGACGACGACATGGGCAACTCCGAGGTCGGCCACAACGCCCTCGGCTCCGGCCAGGTCTACAACCAGGGCGCGGCGCTGGTGAACGAGGCCATCGAGTCGGAGGAACTGTTCGGCAAGGACGCCTGGAAGGAGATCGTCGGCAACGCCAAGGCGGCCGACGGCACGGTGCATTTCCTCGGCCTGTTCTCCGACGGCAACGTTCACTCGCACATGGACCACCTGATGGCCTTGATCCGGCGGTGCAAGGCGGAGGGGCAGAAGCGCGTCCGGGTCCATATCCTGCTCGATGGCCGCGACGTCCCCGAGACCTCGGCGCTCGACTACGTCGGGCCGTTCGAAGAGTTCCTCGCCGAGGTCCGCGACGCCGACTTCGATGCGGCCATCGCCAGCGGCGGCGGGCGCATGAACATCACCATGGACCGCTACGAGGCCAACTGGGGCATGGTCGAGAAGGGCTGGCGCACCCACGTGCTGGGCGAGGGGCCGACCTTCGGGTCCGCCACCGAGGCCATCGAGTCGCTCCGCCAGCAGCACCCGGGCACCATCGACCAGGACCTGCCACCCTTCGTCATCGCCGACACCGACGGTCCCATCGGCACCATCGAGGGCGGCGACAGCGTCGTCTTCTTCAACTTCCGCGGCGACCGGGCCATCGAGATCAGCCGGGCCTTCGAAGAGGACGACTTCGAGCAGTTCGACCGGGTGCGCAAGCCCAACGTGACCTACGCCGGCATGCTGGAATACGACGGCGATCTGCACATCCCGTCGCGCTACCTAGTGCCGCCGCCGGCCATCGGCCACACCCTCGGCGAGTACCTGTGCGGCGAAGGCATCACCCAGCTCGCCATTTCCGAAACCCAGAAGTACGGGCACGTCACCTACTTCTGGAACGGCAACCGCTCGGGCAAGTTCTCCGACGAGTTGGAGAAATACATCGAGATCCCGTCGGACATCATCCCCTTCGAGCAGCGCCCGTGGATGAAGGCGGCCGAGATCACCGACGAGCTGATCCGCCAGTTGCAGACGGGCAAGTACCGTTTCGCCCGGGTGAACTACGCCAACGGCGACATGGTCGGCCACACCGGCAACTATGCCGCGGCGATGATCGCGGTGGAGACGGTGGACCTGCAGCTCGGCCGCCTGCTACCCGTGGTCGACGCGCTGGGCGGCGTCGTGCTGATCACCGCCGATCACGGCAATGCCGACGAGATGTTCGAGTTGGACAAGAAGACCGGCCTGCCGAAGACCAATCCCGACGGCTCGAACAAGGCCAAGACCGCGCACACCCTCAACCCGGTGCCGCTGATCTACTACGACAACCAGACCGACGGTGCGGTCAAGCTGCAGCACGGCAACGACTACGGGCTCAGCAACATCGCCGCGACCGTCGCCAACCTCTTGGGCTTCGAGGCCCCGGACATCTGGGATGACAGCGTGGTCGGTTTCGACTAGGGGAAGCGGCCGGGCGGCCGTTGCCGCCGCCCTGGTCGCCGTTTGGCTGGTGCCGCCGGTGGCCCCGGCGGGGGCGGCAGATCCCCAACAGCGTCTCGAGTCCATCGAGCGCGGCGCCGAACGGTCGCGGACCCGATCCCAGCGCTTGCAGCGCGAGGCGGCCGGTCTCGCGCGGGAAGTCGCCTCCCTCCGACGCAAGATGGTCGCCGCGGCGAAGACCGTGCAGGCCCACGAGGTCGAGGTGGCCCGCCTCGAAGCCCGCCTCGCCGAGCTCGAAACCGAAGAGGCGGCGCTGACCCGACGCCTCGGCATGCGCAACGACCAGGCGGCGCAGGTCCTGATGGCCCTGGAGCGGCTGTCGCTGCATCCGCCGGCGGCCATCGTCGCCCAGCCGTGGAGTCCCGCCGAAACGGTCCGCGGTGCCATCCTCCTCCGCGCCGCGATCCCGGAGATCGAAGTCCGGGCCCGGATCCTCAACGACGATCTGCGCCGGCTGGGCGATACCCGCAAGGCGGTGGTCGCCCGGCGCCAGGCGCTGGCCGAGGCCATGGGGAACCTCGACACCGACCGGGCCGGTCTCGAAGATCTGTTGGCCAGGAAGTCGGCCCTCCGCCGCGCCACGGCGGCCGAAAGCCGCAAGGCCAAGGCACGGGCCGAGGCGTTGGCGGCCGAGGCCCGCGACGTGCGCGACCTGCTCGCCCGCATCGAGCGCGAGCGCCGTGCCGCCGCGGCGGCGCCCGAGGCGGCGCCGCCTCCACCCCCTCCGGACGCCACCGCCGAACCGCCGGCACCGCCCATCAGCACCGCCCGCGGTACCCTTCCCTATCCCGTTGTCGGCCGACTGGAGCGGCGCTACGGCGCGCCGGCGGGCGGTGGACTGACGTCCAAGGGCATCTCCATTGCCACCGTCGACGGCGCCCAGGTCGTGGCGCCCTACGCCGGCCGGGTGGTCTATGCGGGCGCATTCCGCGGCTATGGCCAACTCTTGATCATCGAACATGGCGAGGGATATCATAGCCTCATGGCGGGCCTGACCCGCATTGACAGCGTCATTGGTCAGTGGGTTCTCGCGGGCGAGCCGATCGGAGTCATGGGCCGCGCCAAGGGCGAGAACCCGTCTCTTTATGTGGAATTGCGGCGCAACGGCCGGCCGATCAACCCGCTGCCCTGGCTGGCAGCGCGCAAAGGTGAGGTGAGCGGATGACCCTTCGAAAGCTCGTTCTTGGCGCCGTGGTGGCGCTGTTGGTGGTCCCGTCGGCGCGGGCCGCCGGAGAGAACGAAACCGACACCGACACCTACCGGCTGCTCAACCTGTTGGGCGACGTGTTCGAACGTGTCCGCGCCGACTATGTCGAGGAAGCCACGGACAAGGAACTGATCGAGGCGGCGATCACCGGCATGCTGACCTCGCTGGACCCGCACTCCAGCTACCTTAACGCCAAGAATTACCGCGAGATGCAGGTGCAGACCCGCGGCGAGTTCGGCGGCCTGGGCATCGAGGTGACGATGGAGGGCGGCCTGGTCAAGGTGGTGTCGCCCATCGACGACACGCCGGCTTTCCGCGCGAGCCTGGAGCCCAACGACCTGATCTCGCACCTCGACGGCGAAGCGGTCCTCGGCCTGACCCTGGCGCAGGCGGTCGAGAAGATGCGCGGCCGCGTCGGCACGGACATTCGTCTGACCGTGCGCCGCGAGGGGCGCGAGCCCTTCGACGTGACCATCACCCGAGCAATCATCAAGATCCGCTCGGTGCGCTCGCGGCTCGAGGGCAACGTCGGGTACGTGCGCATCACGTCGTTCAACGAGCAGGCCGAGAAGGGCCTCAAGTCGGCTCTCAAGAAGATCAACGAGGAGGTCGAAGGCGGATTGCAGGGGATCGTTCTCGACCTGCGCAACAATCCCGGCGGATTGCTCGATCAGGCGGTCGCCGTCTCCGATGCCTTCCTCGACAAGGGCGAGATCGTCTCGACCCGCTCGCGCAAGCCCGAGGACACGCAGCGGTTCAACGCCCGACCGGGCGACCTCGCCGAGGGTCTGCCCATCGTCGTCCTGGTCAACGGCGGCTCGGCATCGGCATCCGAGATCGTTGCCGGCGCCCTTCAGGACCACGGCCGGGCCATCGTCCTCGGCACCAAGTCCTTCGGCAAAGGCTCGGTGCAGACGATCATTCCCCTGTCGGGCCACGAGGCCATGCGGCTGACAACGGCGCGCTACTACACGCCCTCGGGCCGCTCCATCCAGGGAACCGGCATCGAGCCCGATATCCTCGTCGCCCAGGCGCGGATCGAGGCCGTCAATGGTCCCAAACGCCGCCGCGAGGCCGATCTTCGCGGGTCGCTGGACCAGGGTGAAGGCGCCGCCCCGGATGACGCCAAAAAGGAAGACAACAACGGCGGCGAATCGGCTGGAGACGCGTCGCGGCGCCAGGACTACCAGCTCATCCGCGCCCTGGACCTCGTGCGCGGTCTCTCGCTGTTCGCCGAACGGTTGCCCCAATCGGCCAACTGACGCTGGTCGTTTCCTCGCGGCCTAGGCATTTCCGGTGAAGCTTCCCTCGATCGGGGTCAAGGGTCTGGGAGGGAAGCTGGGTTCCCTCCTGCCCCGCCGCAAGCGGAAAGGCGACGACGAGGACGACGACGATTTCGAAGACGTCGACGAAGATGACGCCGTATCGTCCGATGGCGACGACGACATCGACGACGACGATGAAGATGAGGATGGCGGTGGCCGGAAGTGGCGGCCGAGCAAGCGCCTGATCATCGTCGCCGCGGCGGGTTTCGTCGGAGTCCTGTGTCTCGGCGGGGCGGGCTGGTGGTTCTTCGGCGGCTCGGACGACGCCGTCGAAGGCCAGGCGCCGAGCGCCGACGCCGGGTCCGGTGCGGTCATTGCCATGCCGCCCAGGGGCGAAGCCGCCGGCATGATGTCGCCGCCCTCCCAGCTTGCCGGCACGCCCGGCGCCGTCGCCACGGCGGGGCCGAACACGGGCCTCGTGGTCCCGCCCCTGCCCGCGTCGCCGGACCCGGCGCTGGTCGAGCAGGGGCCGCAGGGCATGCTGCCGAAGATCGCCGAGGACGGGCGGACACCGTTGCAGGCCTATGCCCGTCCCTTCGATGCCCGCGACGACCGCCCGAAGATCGCCATCGTCGTTGCCGGGCTCGGGCTCAGTCGTGTGGCCACGGAAGCGGCCATTCGCCGGTTGCCGGCGCCGATCACCCTGGCGTTCGACGCTTACGCCTCCGATCTCGATGTCTGGGCGGCAGAGGCGCGCGAAGCAGGGCACGAACTCCTGGTTGGCCTGCCCATGGAATCCGCGGCGTTTCCGGTCCGCGATCCGGGCCCCTATGCGCTGCTCACGACGCTGCACTCGGGGGACAACATCCGGCGCATGGAACAGGTGCTCGGGCAGCTGAGCGGGTACGTCGGCGTGCTCGCGGTTCACGGCTCGGCGTTCGGCGCCCGCGCCGACATCGTGCGCCCCGTGCTTACGGCGTTGAAGGAGCGGGGACTGATGTACGTGGACGGGACCGAGGGCGACGAAACCGTGGGGCCGAAGATCGCCACCGAAATCGGCTTGCCGCGCGCCTTCGTCGATGTCGTCGTCGATTCCGACCCGTCCAAGGCGGGCATCGACGCGGGGCTCGCGCGTCTCGAATCACTGGTCCGCGAACGTGCTGTCGTCGTTGGCGTGGTCCGGCCCTATCCGGTGATGGTGGAACGGCTCCGCGCCTGGGCGGCGACCCTGGAGTCGAAGAATCTGGTCCTGGCGCCGGTGAGCGCCATCGCCGACCGGCAGTTTCTGCCATGAGCCGGAAGGTTCAGCCCGCCTTGCCGTACCGCAAAGGCGTCGGCGCCGTGCTGTTCGATTCGACCGGACGCGTGTTCGTCGCCCGCCGAAACGATACCTCGGGCGACGCCTGGCAGCTTCCCCAAGGGGGCATCGACGGAAACGAAAAGCCGCGCCGCGCCGTGCTTCGGGAACTCGGCGAGGAGATCGGCACCCGCAACGCCGAGATCATCGCCAAGTCCTCGCGCTGGTTCCGCTACGATCTCCCCGATCATCTCGTCGGCAAGGTCTGGGGCGGCAAGTACCGCGGCCAGAAGCAGCGCTGGTTCGCGCTCCGTTTTCTCGGCACGGACGCCGAGATCGATCTCGACGCGCACGGCCATCCCGAGTTCGACGCCTGGCGCTGGGTGGACATCGCCGATCTTCCGGCGCTGGCGGTGCCGTTCAAGCGCCCGCTGTACGAGGCGCTGGCCGCCGAGTTCGGCCCTCTCGCCGACGCACTTGCCGTCAAGAGTAAAGAGTAGGCGCAGCTTCCCGTGTTTCCTTTCGGTCCAGGGGCATCGGCGGCATGACGTACGTGCAGGTCATCGTCGGATTCCTCTTGCTGCTCGGCGGGGCGGAGATCCTGGTGCGCGGCTCGGTTGCCATCACCCGCCAGCTCAATGTTTCGACCCTGGTCATCGGCATGACCGTGGTGGCGTTCGGCACTTCGGTCCCGGAACTGGTGGTCAGCCTCAATGCGGCGCTCGAAGGGACCGCCGGCATCGCCGTCGGCAACATTGTCGGCAGCAACGTCGCCAACGTCCTGCTGATCCTCGGCACCGCCGGGCTGGTGTACCCCATCGCCGCCCGCGACCGCCCCCTGGTCCGTGATGCCGCCGTCCTGGTCGCCGGCAGCATGCTGTTCGTCGCCCTGGCCTGGAATGGCACCCTGGGCTTGCTCTCCGGCGTCGTGCTGCTGCTGGCGTTCTTCGGCTTTCTCATCGATTCCTACCGCCGCGAGGCGCGCGGCGAGCACGGTGCTGCCGGCGAGAGCCTGATCGACGAGGTGGGGGAACTCGGGCAGGTCAGGGGGCCGCGCTGGCTGTCGTGGGCGCTCGCGGCCGGCGGGCTGGCCGCCGTGCTCGTCGGCGCCGAGATTCTCGTCGACGGGGGCGTCGCCATCGCGGAGAAGTTCGGCGTCCCCGAGGAGGTCATCGGCCTGACCCTGATCGCCATCGGCACCTCGCTCCCGGAGCTCGCCGCGTCGGCGGTGGCCGCGGCGCGGGGCCACGCCGACGTTGCCGTCGGCAACGTCATCGGCAGCAACCTGTTCAACATGCTGGGCGTCGCCGGGACCGTCGCGGTGACGACGTCGGTGGCGGTGCCGGAGCAGATTCGCCTGTTCGACATCTGGGTCATGCTCGCGGCGACGATCGCCATGTTGCCGTTCCTCGTCGGGGGATGGCGGTTCGGGCGCAGGGCCGGCATCGGATTCCTTGCCGTATACGTCGGTTACGTCGTGCTCCAGGCTTACGGAGTCGCGGACGTTCTGTAGCCCCGGTTCCGCGCTTGATTCGGTGCCGGCGTTTCCGCATGGTTTCGCGTCATGTCTGATTTTCCTTACCGGAGCGCCCTGGTCACCGGCGCCGCCCGCCGCATCGGCGCCGCCATTGCCGCCGACCTCGCCGCCAACGGATGGGCGGTGGCGATCCACTACAACACCTCCGCCGAGGACGCCGCCCAGCTCGCCGAGACGATTGGAGCCGGCGGCGGCACCGCGGTGACGCTCCAGGCCGATCTCTCCCGTGAAGACGCCATCGCCGGCTTCGTGGGGCGGGCCGAGGATGCGCTCGGACCGCTCACCTGCCTGGTCAACAACGCGTCGGTGTTCGAAAACGACATTCCCGAGACGGTGACACGGGAGTCGTGGGACCTGCACATGCAGGTCAACCTGCGGGCACCGTTCGTGCTGACCCAGGCGTTCGCGCGGCAGCTCCCGGACGGCATCGAGGGCAACGTCGTCAACATCCTCGACCAGCGGGTTTGGAACCTGACCCCCTATTTCACCACCTACACCTTGAGCAAGGCCGGGCTGTGGACGTTGACCCGGACCCTGGCGATGGCGCTGGCGCCGCGGGTGCGGGTCAACGCCATCGGTCCGGGGCCGACGCTGCCAAGCGCGCGCCAGAGCGACGAACAGTTCATCCGCCAGTGGGCGTCGCTGCCCCTGGGCCGCGCGGTGATGCCCGACGAGATCGTCGATGCGTTGCGTTTCATCCTTGACGCGCCCTCGGTCACCGGGCAGATGATTGCCGTGGATGGTGGCCAGCACATGGGCTGGAAGCGCGATGAGCCGACGCTCGACGAATAGGCGGCCGCACCGATGACCGACGCGGCGAAGGTGGTGCAGCCACTACGCATCGCGGATGCCCGCGATGCGCTCCGCCACGTTTTTGTTCGCGACCTCGTGCTGACCTGTTCCATCGGCGTCCATCGCCACGAGCGCATCGGCCGCCAGCGTGTCCGCATCAACCTCGACCTGGCGGTGCGCGAGGACAGCGCGGTCCTCGATGACGATCTCGACAACGTCGTCTGCTACGAGAAGATCACCGACGGCGTGCGGCGGATCGTCGATCGCGAACACGTTAAGCTGGTGGAGACACTCGCCGAGGATATCGCCGTCCTGTGTCTTGGTGACCGGCGCGTGCGGTCGGCGCGCGTGCGGGTCGAAAAGCTCGACGTGTTCCCCGATGCCGCAAGCGTCGGGGTCGAGATCGAACGCTTTTCGTCCCTCCCGTGACCCCCGCGCGGCCCGAAAAAAGCGCGTTTTTTTCCGGTTTGCTTCGCGCTAAGCCCTTAGAATCGGCGGGTTTGCTGCGCCACGCCACGGAAGTTGTGCACAGGTCGGGCCAATGCACTTCGCGACCGTGAACGCAACAGCGTTGATCGCAGTCAAATCGTCCTGATCCGTCCGATCTGGTTTTTTTAATATTTATTTTCAGGTGGTTACAAATCTGCCCATTTTTTGGGCAAACCCGGGAAAACCGCAGAATAGGTAGGGCGACGGCCAAGCGGCATGGGTTCTCAACAGAGTTTTCCACAGGATCAGTGGATAGGTCACGAAAGTGCCAAATTGACGGGATGTAGACAGCTCTGTTCGGCCCTGCGTTGACCCCCGGAGTGCTCTCGGCCACATATCAACCATGACCACAGAAGCCGAAATCGACGCCACCGACGAGGCGCGTCCGCCGACCGGCGCTCGGGTCATCGAGGCGCTGCTCTCCAGCGTGCCGACGTCCCCCGGCGTCTATCGCATGATCAATGGAGCCGGCGATCCGCTCTACGTCGGCAAGGCCAAGAACCTGCGCAAGCGGGTGTCCGCCTACACCCGTCCGACGCGGCTCGGCGTGCGGATCGGGCGGATGGTGGCCCAGACGGCGGCGATGGAGTTCGTCACCACGCACACCGAGGCCGAGGCCCTGCTTCTCGAGGCCAACCTGATCAAGCGGCTCAAGCCGCGCTACAACATCCTGCTCCGCGACGACAAGTCGTTTCCCGCGATCCTGGTCACCAACGATCACCCGTTTCCCCAGGTTTTCAAGCATCGTGGCGCCCGGGCGCGCAAGGGCGACTACTTCGGGCCGTTCGTCTCGGCCTGGGCGGTCAACAACACGCTGACCGTCTTGCAGCGGGCCTTCCTGCTGCGCTCGTGCTCGGACTCGGTGTTCGCCGCGCGCACCCGGCCGTGCCTGCTGTTTCAGATCAAGCGGTGTTCGGCGCCCTGCGTCGGCCGCATCGACGAGGACGGGTACGCTGAACTGGTCGACCAGGCCCGGACCTTCCTCCGCGGCGGCTGCCAGCGCATCCAGCGCGAGCTCGCGCGGCGCATGCAGCAGGCCAGCGACGCCCTCGCGTTCGAGGAGGCGGCCAACTACCGGGACCGTATCCGGGCACTGACCGCGGTGCAAGCGCGCCAGGAGGTCACCATCCCGGGTGTCGGCGAGGCCGACGTCATCGCCGGCCATCAGGCCGGCGGCCAGACGTGCATTCAGGTCTTTTTCTTCCGCGCCGGCGCCAACTACGGCAACCGCGCCTATTTCCCCGCCCATGCCCGCGAGGACTCGCTGCCCGAGGTGATCGAGGCCTTCATCGGACAATTCTACGCCAACCGCCCGCCGCCGCCCGTGGTGCTGGTCAGTCACCGCCTGCCCAACCAGGCCTTGGTCGCCGAGGCGCTGGGCGTTCACGGCGGGCGCAAGGTCCGCGTCCAATGCCCGGTACGCGGCGAAAAACGGTCCCTCATTGCGCGTGCCGCCGACAACGCCCGCGAGGCCCTGGGCCGGCGGATGTCGGAGAGCGCCTCGCAGAACCGGCTGCTCGACGGTCTGGCCCGCGTCCTTGAGCTCGACGCCCCGCCGGAGCGCATCGAGGTCTACGACAACAGCCACGTGTCGGGTGCGGACGCCGTCGGCGCGATGGTCGTTGCCGGTCCCGAGGGGTTCACGAAGAACGCCTATCGGCGGTTCACCATGCGCGGCGGCGGCGAGACGTTTGCGCCGGGCGACGACTACGCGATGATGCGCGAGACACTGAACCGGCGATTCGCTCGGGCGATGAAGGAAGATCCCGACCGCACCGGCGGCCAGTGGCCGGACCTGGTGCTCCTCGACGGCAGTGCCGGACAGCTTTCGGCGGCGCTCGAGGTGTTCGCCGACCTCGGCATCGACGACATTGCCGTCGCCGCGGTGGCCAAGGGACCGGACCGCAACGCCGGCCGGGAGCGGATCTTCCTGCCGGACCGCCCGCCGTTGAGCCTGCCGGCAACTGACCCGGTCCTCTACTTCATTCAGCGGTTGCGGGACGAGGCCCACCGATTCGCCATCGGCGGCCACCGGGCGAAGCGCCGGGCCGGCGTGCGCCAGTCGACGCTGGATGCCATTCCCGGCATCGGCACCCGGCGCAAGCGCGCGCTGCTCCACCACTTCGGTTCGGTGAAGGCCATCTCTCAAGCCGGCCGGGCGGACCTCGAGGCAGTCGAGGGCATCAGCCGCGCCATGGCGCAGGGCATCTACGCATGGTTTCATGGCGAGGAATGAAAGGTTCGACCATGTACCCCTGTCGCCATAGAATGGCCGCTGCCGTGGCACCACGCCCGAGCGGATGATGACGACCAATCTGCCCAACCTCTTGACGCTGTCGCGGATCGTGGCGATCCCCGTGGTCTGCCTGCTGCTCCTGATCGACAAGCCCTGGGGGAGCTGGCTGGCCGTGGCGGCGTTCACGGTCGCCTGCGTCACCGACTTCTTCGACGGCTATCTCGCCCGGACCTGGCAGCAGGTGTCCAGCTTCGGCCGATTTCTCGATCCCATCGCCGACAAGCTTTTGGTGGCCTCGGTGCTGCTGATGCTGGTCGGCATCGACCGGCTGGGTGGCATCCACATCCTGCCGGCGGCGGTCATCTTGTGCCGCGAGATCCTGGTCTCGGGCCTGCGCGAGCATCTCGCCGAGGTCCGGGTCGGCGTGCCGGTCGGCCGGCTGGCGAAGTGGAAGACGACGATCCAGATGGTGGCGCTCGGCTTTCTTCTCGTCGGCGAGGACGGCCCCATGTTCGGACCGGTGACGATGACCGACGTCGGCGTCGCCGGCATCTGGGCGGCCGCATTGCTGACCTTGATCACGGGCTACGACTACCTTCGCGCCGGCCTCGGTCACATGGCCGAAAACGATGCATCGGAGAGCCGCTCAAGGCCGGAACCGGCGAAGTCCGCCGAGGACGTGTGATGACCGCCCCCAGCGACATCGGGAACCATGCTGCCGGTTAGGGACGACTGCTTCGCCATGGGCAGCGAGCTGATGCCGCTCGCCGAGGCGCTCGATGTGCTGGCGGCGCGGATCGCGCCGGTGGCCGATGCGGAACCCGTGCCGATCCGCGCGTGCCACGGCCGGGTTCTCGCCGAGGACGTCGTCGCCGACCGCGACGTGCCGCCCCATGACAACGTCGCCGTGGATGGCTATGCGGCATACTTCGACGACCTGCACTCCGATGGACCGACGCGCCTGCCGGTGATGGGGCGGGTCGCCGCCGGCCATCCCCTCGACCGCCCGGCCGCGCGGGGCGAGGCGCTTCGCGTGTTCACCGGCGCGCCCATGCCGGCCGGGCCGGATACGGTGTTCATGGAAGAGGGCTGTTCCGAGGACGGCGGCACCGTGACTCTGCCGCCGGGGATCAAGCGCGGCGCCAATCGGCGGTTCCGTGGCGAGGACGTCAAGGCCGGCGCCACCATCATCGCCGCCGGCCGCCGCTTGCGGGCCCAGGACGTGGGGCTTGCTGCCTCGGTCGGGCGCGAGCAGCTCGTGGTCCGCCGCCGCCTGCGCGCCGCCGTGTTCTCCACCGGCGACGAGATCCGCGATCCGGGGACACCGACCCCGCCGGGGTGCATTTACGACGCCAACCGGTACGCGGTCATGGCGCTGCTCGACGGCCTCGGCTGCGACGTCACCGACCTCGGAATCCTGCCCGACGTCGCCGAGGCGATCCGTGACACCCTGGCGGGAGCCGCCGAGGACCACGACCTGCTGATCACCTCGGGCGGCATGTCGCTGGGCGAAGAGGACCATGTCGCCGCCGCCGTCGAGGCCCTGGGCCGGCTGGACTTCTGGCGGCTGGCGATCAAGCCGGGACGGCCGGTAGCCATGGGCCAGGTCCGCGGGCGGGCCTTCGTCGGCCTGCCCGGCAACCCGGTGGCGGCGACGGTGACGTTCATGATCGTCGCCCGGCCGGTAATCCTGCGCCTCGCCGGGCGCACCGACGTCGAACCCCAGGGCTTCGAGGTCCGCGCCGGTTTCGCCATGAAGAAGAAGCTGGGGCGGCGCGAGTTCGTCCGTGCCCGGCTGGAAACGGATGGGAACGGCTCTCCGGTGGCAATCCGCTACGCCGAGAGCGGTGCCGGGATCCTGACGTCGATGGTCGAGTCCGACGGCCTCGTCGAGTTGCCCGAAGATCAGGGGCCGCTGGACGAGGGTACAGTGGTCCGTTTCGTGCCATTCAGCGAGGTGACGGCGTGAAGGTGCTGTACTTCGCCTGGCTGCGCGAGAAGGCTGGCACCGCCGCCGAGGAGGTGTCGCCGCCGGCGGAGGTGGCGGACGTGGAGGGATTGATCGACTGGCTTCGCGACCGGGGCGGCGGACCGGCGGTGGCGCTGGCTGACCTCTCGACCGTGCGCGTAGCCGTCAACCAGGAGCACGCCGGACTCGACCATGCGGTCGGGCCCGACGACGAGGTCGCGTTCTTCCCGCCGGTGACGGGAGGGTGAGACCGTGATCCGGGTGCAGACCGAGGATTTCGACGTCGGCCGCGAATTGGCGGCGCTGTCGGAGGGCAACACCGCCATCGGCGGCGTCTGCGCCTTCGTCGGCCTGGTCCGCGACATGGCCGGAGGCGATACCGTCGAGGCGATGACCCTGGAGCACTACCCGGCGATGACCGAGAAGGCGCTGGCCGACATCGAGGCCGAGGCCCGCGAGCGCTGGCCGCTGGAGGCGACGGTGATCATCCACCGCCATGGCCGCCTCGAACCGGGCGACCGCATCGTCCTCGTCGGCGTCGCCTCGGCCCACCGTGAAGCGGCCTTCGAGGCCTGTCACTTCCTCATCGATTGGCTGAAGACTAAGGCGCCATTCTGGAAGCGCGAGGCGACCGGCGACGGGGACCGCTGGGTCGAAACCCGCAGCGCCGACGACGAAGCGGCGGCGCGGTGGGAGAAGTCCGGCGCCTAACCCTCAAGGGACGTCGACCAGCACCACTTCGGCCTCCTCGACGGCGCGGATGGTGATCGCCTCCTCCTCGGTCACGTAGACACCGGCGCGGGTCGGAACGTCCGTGCCGTTGACCTCGATGCTGCCGCGGGCGGGGACCAGATAGGCGTGCCGCCCCGTTCCGAGGGCGTGGGTCGCCGTTTCGCCGGCGGCGAGCACACCGGCGCGAAGCTCGGCATCAGCGTGGATGAACAGCGCATCTTTTGGCGCGTCGGCGCAGCCCGAAACCAGGGTCGCCAAACCGCCGTTCGCCTCGCCGGTGGTCGAGCGCGTTTCCCAGCGGGGCGCGACACCGAGGGCGTTCGGGCGGATCCAGATCTGGAACAGCTCCAGGTCCTCGTCCTCCAGATTGTGTTCCGAGTGCACGATGCCGGTGCCGGCGCTCATCACCTGGACCTGGCCGGCCCGGGTAACGCCCCGGTTGCCGAGGCTGTCCTGGTGGGTCACCGCGCCGCGGCGCAGATAGGTGATGATCTCGAAATCGCGGTGCGGATGCATCTCGAAGCCGGTGTGCGGCAGCACCCGGTCGTCGTTCCATACCCTCAGCGAGCCGACGCCCATGCGATTGCGGTTGAGGTAGTCGGCGAAGCTGAAGTGATAGTGGGCGTCGAGCCAGCCGCCGTCGAAGTGGCCGAGCCGCTCGAAGGGTGTCACCTCGATTATAGGATCCTCCTGTTCAGCCGCCCCGTCCGTGGGGCGCCATGAAATCGATGTCCGGCCCCCTGGGCACGATGCCCGTCGGGTTCACGGTGCGGTGGCTGGCGTAGTAGTGGAACTTGATGTGGTCCATGCGCACCGTCTCGGCGACGCCTGGAACCTGATAGAGCTCGCGTACGTAGGGCCAGAGATTCGGGTAATCGAGCAGCCGGCGGCGGTTGCATTTGAAATGGCCGTGGTAGACGGGGTCGAAGCGGACGAAGGTGGTGAACAACCGCCAGTCGGCCTCGGTGATCCGGTCGCCGGCGAGATAGCGCTGCCGGCCGAGCCGCGCGTCGAGGTCGTCGAGGGTGGCGAACAGGGCATCGAAGGCTTCTTCATAGGCCTCCTGCGAGGTGGCGAACCCGGCCTGGTAGACGCCGTTGTTGACCGTCTCGTAGACCACAGCATTGACCGCGTCGATGGCGTCCCGAAGGTCCTCGGGATAGAAGTCCGGCCCCGTGGCGCCGGCACCCGCGAACGCCCCGTTGAACATGCGGATGATCTCGGAGGACTCGTTGGAAACGATCGTGCCCGTCTCGCGGTCCCAGAGCGCCGGCACGGTCACCCGGCCGGTGTAGTCCGGCTTCGCGCCTGTATACACCTCGTACAGGAAGCGGGCGCCGTTGACCGGATCGGCGCCGTCGGCGATCTCCCAGCCGCCTTCCAGCATCAAAGGCTCGACGACGGTGACGGTCACGGCGTCCGCCAGCCCCTTGAACGCGCGAAAGATCAGCGTCCGGTGCGCCCACGGGCAGGCGTAGGAGACGTAGAGGTGGTAGCGCCCGGCCTCCGCCTTGAAACCGCCCTCGCCGGTGGGGCCCCGACGGCCGTCGGCGGTGATCCAGTTGCGGAAGGCGCTTCCGTGCGCACGAACCGTCCGCCGGTGGATGCGGTGTCGTACCCCCGGTCGTGCCAGACACCCTCGACGAGCAGCCCCATGGCTTTCTTCCCTAGGCCGCGAGCTTGGCGGCGATGGTGGCGACGTGGCGGCCCTGGAAGCGAGCCAGTTCCAGCTCGTTGTCGCTGGGCATCCGCGAGCCGTCGCCGCCGGCCAGCGTCGTCGCGCCATAGGGCGAGCCGCCGGTGATCTCGTCCATGGTCATCTGGCCGGCGGCCGAATAGGGCAGGCCGACAATCACCATGCCGTAGTGAAGGAGCGTGGTGTGGAACGAGGTGATGGTCGTCTCCTGGCCGCCGTGCTGGGTGGCGGTACTGGCGAACACGCTGCCGACCTTGCCGATCAGCGCCCCGCTCATCCACAGGCTACCGGTCTGGTCGAGGAAGTTCCGCATCTGGGACGCCATGTTGCCGAAACGGGTCGGCGTGCCGAAGATGATCGCGTCGTAATCGGTCAGCTCCGCCAGCTCGGCGACCGGCGCCGCCTGATCGAGCCGGATTCCGGCCTTACGGGCGGCCTCTTCGGGGACGAGCTCGGGGACCCGCTTCACGGTCACCTCGGTACCCTCGATGCTGCGGACACCGTCCGCCACAGCCTCCGCCATCGCTTCAATATGGCCATAGCTCGAATAGTAGAGAACCAGAACCTTGGTAATGGATTGCCTCCAGAAATGCTCGTCGCCGGGCCGTTGCGACTGTTTCGGCGAAGGTAAGGCCGCGACATTGGATAGACAATCAGGCTATTTGGAATAAAATTGTTCTTCAAACAGAAACAATGGAGGGGACGTTGGAGACGTTCTCGGGTCTTGGCACCTTCGTTGCCGTTGTCGATGCTGGCGGGTTCTCCGCCGCCGCCAGGCTCGGACGGTCCAAATCGGCCGTGAGCAAGCAGGTCTCGCGGCTCGAGGACCGACTCGGCGCGCGGCTCCTCAACCGCACGACTCGCCGCCTCGCGCTGACCGAGGTCGGCCGCGCCTTCTATGAGCGCGGCGTGCGGATCCTGGCCGAGGTCGAGGAGGCGGAGCGGGCGGTCGCCGACCTCCACGCCGAGCCGCGCGGCACCCTTCGGATCAACGCGCCCATGTCGTTCGGGATCGGCCACGTGGCGCCGGCCCTCCCGGCGTTCCTGGCGCGCCACCCGGAGCTTTCCGTCGATCTCGTGCTCAACGACCGGCTCGTCGATGTCATCGACGAGGGCTTCGACCTCGCCATCCGCATCACCCGGCTCCGCGATTCGAGTCTCATCGCCCGCCGGCTGGCCGGATTTCGACGCGTCGTCTGTGCGGCGCCCGCCTATTGGAAGCGCCGCGGCCGGCCCGCGCATCCCGAGGATCTCGCCGGCCACGACTGCCTGATCTACACCTACCTCGCGAACCCGGGCGAATGGCCGTTCGACGGACCGGATGGGCGCCTGACCCTGCAGGTGACCGGTCGGCTTTTCGCCAACAACGGCGACGCCCTCCGTCAGGCGGCGCTGGAAGGGCTGGGCGTGATGATGATCCCGGCCTTCATCGTCGGCGACGACCTCGCCGCCGGCCGGCTGGAGGCGGTGCTCGAAGACTGGGAGGAACACGACCTCGGCATCTGGGCGGTCTATCCCCACAGCCGCCACCTCTCGGCCAAGGTCCGGGCCTTCGTCGATTTCCTCGCCGAGCGGTTCAGGGACGTGCCCCAGTGGCAACGGGCCGGATGACCCGGTGGTCCCCGTCGACTACCGCCCCTCGCGCCACCACGCGCCGGCGAGGCCGCCGACAACCAGCGCCAAGACGACCAGCGCCGGGATCAGCGGCACTTCGGCGACACCGGTGACCAGCGTCACCTCGTTGCGCCTGAGCCCGAGCCAACCGCGGCCGGTGGTGTCGCGGCCCGGCCGGATGCGGCGGAACTCGGGCAGGTCGTCGGCGAGCCAGGCGACCCCGCCGCCGGTGGCCTCGGCGACGGGCGCAAGCCTCTCGGCGGTGGCGCGAAGATCCGCATGCTCGAGGGGATTGACCGTCCCCGACGCCGCCAGCGCCGTGCGTTCGCCGTCGTCGATCCGGTAGAGGCCGGCGCCCGCGGCCTCGATCTCGGTCCGGGCGACACCGTCGGCCCCCGGTTCGAGAACGACCGTCTCGGTGCTGCCGTCGGGGCGGGTGACCAAGGCCTCGACCGGTTCGGCGGACAGGCTCCGCCGTTCGATCAGCAGCTGGCCGTCCTCGACGCGCGCGGTGATCGCCTCCTCTTCGAGTTCGGGTTCCTTCATCAGCCAGTGCGCCAGCCGGCGAACCAGCTCGGCATGGGGGCCGCCGCCGTCGTATCCCCGTGCCCACAGCCAGATCTGGTCGCTCATCACCTGGGCAATGCGGCCGTCGCCGACCCTGTCGATGATCAGCAGCGGCTTGCCGGCATATCCGGTCATCAGCGCCGAGCCGCTGCGCAGGTCCGCTTCGATGGTTCGATACCAGCGGCCCCAGGTCGGCGGCCCCGCCTCGCCGGCACCCGAGACCGCATCTCCCGGCAGGGCCGAGGTCACCGGATGGCGGTGGCCCGTTTCGGTGATTCCGGGCCGGTACGCGCCCTGAAGCACGCGGCCTGTCGGGACACCGGGCATGATTTCGCCGAGGGGCGTGAGGAACAGGCTGCGCGGGCCGGCGAACTCGGGACCCGTGGCGAGCAGGATGGCCCCGCCGTCCCGAAGGTAGTCGCCGATGCCCCGCAGATAGAGGGACGGCAGCACATCGCGGACGATGTAACGGTCGAAGACGATCAGGTCGAACTCGTGCAGCTTTTCCTGGAACAGCTCCTGCACGGGAAAGACGATCAGCGACAGCTCGCGCAGCGGCGTCATGTCGTCCTTCTCCGGCGGCCGCAGGATGGTGAAATGCACGAGATCGACGGAGGGATCGGATTTCAGAAGGTTGCGCCAGGTGCGCTCGCCCGCATGCGGCTGGCCCGAGACCAGCAGCACGCGCAGCCGGTCGCGCACGCCGTTGACGGTGATGACGGCCCGGTTGTTGGCCGCCGACAGGTCGCCCGGCGCCGGTTCCACCTCCAGTTCGACAACCGTGGGACCGCCATGATCGAGGACCAGGGTGTGGGTTTGGGGCCGGCCGACGGCGGCCTGCAGTTCGTCCGCTGGAGCACCGTCGACCCGCACCCGGACCGTCGCGATCTCGCCGCCGGGCGCATCGTCGATGCGGTAAACGATGTTCACCGCTTTGCCGACCAGCCCATAGGCGGGGGCCTGCTCGACCAGCAGCCTGCGGTCGCGCTCGCCCTGGGCGCCGGTGAAGAGCACATGGACCGGGGCCGCCAGGGCCACGGAGCCATCCGCCGGCGAATCGTGGATCTGGCCGTCGGTGATCAGCACCGCGCCCGCGAGCCGCGATGCCGGCTCGTCGGCGAGCGCCGCCTCGAGCGCCGCGAACAGGCGCGTGCCGTCGCCCCGGCCTTCGTCGGCGACGCGGACAACCTCGACGTCCAAGGCCTCGAACCGCGCCAGGACGTCGGCGATCGAGGCCCGCGCCGCCTCCACCGCCGCACGGCGGTCGCCGACCGACTGGCTGGCCGAGTCATCGACGACGATGATGGCCAAGTCGCGCTGGTGCTCCACGTCCTCGCTGGCGATCCGCGGATTGGCCAGCGCCGCGACGAGGATGGCCAGCGCCAGGGTGCGCAGGCTCCAGCCGCGACCACCCCGAAAAAGCGCCACCCCGATCAGCGCAAGACCGACGCCGCCGACGACGGCGATCAGCCAAAGCGGCACCAGGGGCGCGAAGGTGATCGCGTGGCTCATCGCCCGAGCCTTTCGAGAATGGCCGGCAGGTGCACTTGGTCGGCCTTGTAGCTGCCGGTCAGCACCAGCATCACGACATTGATGGCGAACCGATAGGCGATCTCACGCTGCTGCTCGCCGCCGGGGACGACGGCGAACATCGGGCGTCCGCGGCCATCCACGGCCCACGCGCCGGCCCAGTCGTGGCTGCCGGCGATGACCGGGGTGACGCCGTCGTTCACGCGCTCACCGCCGCGCGCCAGCCACACGGTGCCGCCGGTCCAGCGTCCGGGGAACTCGGACAGCAGGTAGTAGACGCGGCCTAGCACGTGGTCGCGGGGCACCGGCACCAGGGGCGGGATGTCGAGCGTCCGCGCGAGATCGGCCAATCCGGTCGGCCGCGTGCCGCCGCGGGCGCGGGTGTCGAACAGGATGGTGCCGCCGTTGTGCATGTAGGCGTCGATGCGGCGTGCAGCGGCTTCCGAGGGCAGCGGCGCACCCTCGATCAGCGGCCAGTAGATCAGCGGATAGAAGGCCAGTTCGTCGGTCTCGGGATCGACGCCGACGGGCGGGCCGAGGACGGCCGCCGTGCGGTCGTTGATCACCGCGCGGACGCCTTCGAGCCCGGCGCGGCTGACGGCGTCGATGTCGGCGTCGCCGGTCAGCCTGTAGGCCAGCCGCGTGCTGAGCGCGGCCTCCAGCGCGGTCCCGTCGCTCACCAGTTCCTGCGCGTGGACCGGCGAAGACATCCCAAGGCCCGCAACGGCCAAGGCCGCGATTACCCCAATCGCCCCGTGGCGGCGGAAGCGCGGAAACCGCAGGAGCCCGCGGAGCGCGAGGGCAATGGCCAGGTCGGCGACGGCGAGCAACAGCGCGAGACCGAGCAACCAGGGGCGAAGGTCCACCGCAGCGGCGGCGCCGAAGCTCGATCTCGCGACGCCCGGCGGCAGGGGCGCCAGCGGCCGCAACGTTTCGATGGCGGTGGCGAGATTGACGGCCTGTCGCCGGTGTCCGGCGCCGTAGTGTCCCGGCGGATGGCTCGCACCGGCGACCGCATCGGCGATGTCGGCAGGGGCAATGGCCTTGGCTCCGGGCGGCGGAGGGCCGAGGCGGCCAAATCCATCGAGGGTCTCGATGGGCGCCAGCGGCGGACCGCCGGGCTGAGGCACGGCGCCTCGGCTCAACGCCACCACCCGGCGCAAGAGATCGACGAACAACCCGGACAGCGGCAGGTTCGACCACTCCGTGTTGGCGGTGGTGTGGACGAGGATGCTCCAGCCCTCGCCGCGCCGCTCCGCGGTGACCAGGGGTGTGCCGTCGTCGAGCCGGACCCAGGTCCGCGCCGCGAGGTCGAGGGACGGCTCGGCCAGGACCTGCCGGCGGATGGTCACGTCCTCGGGCACCGCCAGGCCGGCGAAGGGGTCCTCGGCGTCGAGGGGCGCCAGCCGCGCCGGGCGCCGCCACGAGAGGGCGCCGCCGATCACCCGGTCGCCGCCGTGAAGCTCCACCGGTAGCAGCGTATCGCCTCCGCCCGGCGAGGTGCGGGCAAGCCTCGGGCCGGCGAACCGCAGCAGCACGCCACCGGCCTCGATCCACCGTGCCAGGGCCGTGGCCTCGGTGCCGCCGACGATGCCGGTATCGACGAGACACAGCACGGACAGCGGCCGGCGGAGCAACTCCTCGACCGATCCCTCGCGGACCTCGGTGAAGGGGTCCAGCGCGCGGCGAAGGTAGTGGAGGTCGTCGAGCAGCGGCTGACCCGAGGTCGCTGCGCCCCCGGCGACGAGGCCGACCGGCCGGCGGCGCCAGCGTTCGTCGGTCAATGTCACCGCGGCCGCCGTCGCCTCGGTCTCGAGTTCGAGGCGGGCCAAGCGGTTGCGGAGCTCCACGGGCAGCGTGAAGACGGCTTCGGTCCGGCGCTCACCGGCCGCAAAGCGGACCGGCTCCCGGGCGACCAGATTCCCGTCGTCGCCAATCGCCCGCACCCAGACCGACACCTCGCCGGCCGCGTCGGCGCGCGAGACAACAGCCCGCAGGGCCGCGCCCTGGGACGCCGGAGGCGCGAGCACCATTGCCGTTTCGTGGGCGTCGGGCGCGATCACCGTCAGGCTGCCCAGCGGGGCGAGCCCGGTGAACAGCGGCACGGCGCCGGCATCGGCG
>Ga0209458_1000274_pt1 | contig 21000 bp, 18 predicted proteins | sample WorMetLIZAISLAND_FD_187411 | JGI IMG/M metagenome (GOLD analysis project Ga0209458, IMG submission 187411) | Marine gutless worms symbiont microbial communities from Max Planck institute for Marine Microbiology, Germany - Inanidrilus manae... ...
GTGGTGCTATCCTCTTCCATGGTGGCTCCTGGTTCCTCCTCTGGCTCAAAGGTTTCGCGACTTCAAGCCTGAAGGGTTTCGGGGCCACCAACCCCATCCAAATGTGCGAAAGATCTTTTACGTTATCCTTCGAGGGCAAGGGCAAAAGAAGCAAATGCTCGTATTTGTTTATCTAGAGCAATGATGCGCCTTACCTTGGCCAGAGAAAAGCTAGAGCTCTACTCCCTGCCGGCAAACTAGGAGGCTTCCGACATTAGTCCGAGAGGGTCCATCGCCAGCGTCTGCGATAGCTTCCTAAAGATCGCCGGAACGATCCGATTAGCCGATATCGGTCGGCTGAAATAGTAGCCTTGGATGGCGTCACAACCCTGCGCGGCTAGAAAGCGGAGCTGATCTGAACTTTCGACACCCTCTGCAATAACGCGCAGTCGTAGATTGTGCGCCATCTCGATGATGGCGCTGACGATGGCAGCATCATCCTGGTTCGAACATATGTTTTCGACAAATGTCTGATCGATTTTGATCGAGGCTCCGGGAAAGCTTTTCAGGTGATTGAGAGAGGAATAGCCAGTCCCAAAATCATCCAGGCTGACCTGCAATCCCATTTCCGCGAATGTCTGCAATAGCTCACCGACTTCTTCGCGGTCTTTGAGGATGCTGTTTTCTGTCACCTCGATTTCAAGCAGACTCGGCAACAGCTTGGTTTCATCCAGTATTTCACCAACGATCTTTCTGAGATTTCGCTGCTGAAACTGCCTTGCGGAGAAGTTGACAGCTATGCTCACCGGCTGATCCGTCATGCCTTGCCACTTCGCCGCCTCGCTACAAGCCGTGTGCAAGACCCATTCTCCGATCGGCACGATCAACCCGGTGTCCTCAGCAACCGGCAAGAACTTGTCCGGGGCGAGTATTCCTTCTTCGGGATGGACCCAGCGCAGCAGCGCTTCGAAGCCGGTAATCCGCCTGCTTCGGAGGTTGAGCTGCGGCTGATACACCAGCCTAAACTCCTCCTGCTCCAACGCTCGCCGCAAGCCACGCTCAACATGCAGGTACTGTGCTGCTTTTGCTTGCATGTCTATCGTGTAGAACTGAAAGTTGTTCGCTCCCAGTTCCTTCGCTCGGTACATGGCCGTATCAGCACTCGTCAGAAGATCCTCGATGTTATCCGCGTCATGCGGATAGACGGCGATACCGATGCTGGCACTTGTAAATACTTGGTATCCGCCGACGTCGAAGGGGTCCTTGAGAGCCTCCAGAATCCGCTCTCCGAAATGAGCGATCGTATCGGTCTCCGTAAGACCATCGACAACTACAGTGAACTCATCGCCGCCGAGGCGGGCCACGAGATCACTAGCCCGCACACAGTCCTTCAGCCGTTGTGCCGTATCTTTCAATAGGCTGTCGCCCGCCGCATGTCCGAAGGTGTCGTTCACGAACTTGAATCGATCAAGATCAAGCAGCATGACCGCGAGAGAACTGTGCGAGCGATTTGATCTCGCCAAGGTTTTCATCAGAAACTCGCGAAAAAGGAAGCGGTTGGCCAAGCCTGTCAATTGGTCGAACTGTGCCATTTCAGCCAACCGCTGCTCACCGCGATTTCGCTCGAGCGCGTAGCGAATGGCCCTATCGAGAAGCGGCCCCGTGATGTCCGCCTTTACCAGGTAATCGGCCGCCCCGATACGCATGGCTTCCATGTCGACATCACGGCTGTCTTGACCCGTCAGCAGAATGAACGGCGCCGTGTAGCCACGCCCCGCCCACTCTTCAACCAACTCCAGTCCGTTTCTCTTACCTAGGCGATAGTCAACCAGATAAACGTCGTGCGCGCCTTCGGCGATGCGCGATTCGGCGTCCTCCCAGTTGCTGACCCAGTCTAGGGTGAAGTCGGCGCCGCGAACCTCGGCCAGAAGGCTTCTGGTGAGAATGAAATCGTCTTCGTCATCTTCGATCAGCAGGATTCGGGGAGCCCCGCCTTTGAATTCCGCGCGGCGATTCCGCTGCATGCGATGGCGGACAATGGAATAGCGGATCGCGCGATCAAGGATAGCAGGATTGAGCTTGTCCTTGTCCAAGTAGTCGGCCGCGCCCGCGCGCATCGCCTGCAGATCGACCTCCCGACTTCCCTGGCCTGTCAAGAGGACAAGAGGAATACCACATCCTGCGGCTACGGCTTCCTGCACCAACTCCAAACCGGTGCGCTTGGTGAGACGATTATCCAGAAGGCAAACGTCATGCTTGCCCGCCTGAATCGCCACCAGCGCCAAATCCCAGGTTTGCACCCAGTCCAGCTCGTACTGTTCGCCATAGACCTCGGTCAGCAACTCTTTGACGAGGAACAGATCGTCTTCGTCATCCTCGATCATGAGGATTCTTATGATGCCGTCAGGTGGACACCAACTTTCCACTGCGGGCATGCCGACCATTACGCACCGCTGCCCGCAGCCAATGCGCTTGCCTGACTACAGGCCGCCACTCGGGCCGAATGCGTTTCGGCATACATCACGCTGCCGCTTCGCACTCCGGCGGCAGCGCAACAATCTCAATCCAATAGCTGCAGAGGACGGTTACGACCTTCACGAGCCCTTCGAAGGTGACCGGCTTGGTGATGAAAGAGTTCACCCCGAGACCATAGGTGCGAAGTATGTCCTCCTCTGCTTCAGAGGTCGTGAGCACGATGACCGGAATGCGGCAGAGGGCCGGATCTGCTTTCATCTCCCGAAGCGCCTCTCGGCCGTCCATCTTCGGCATGTTTAGGTCGAGAAGAATGACACCCGGATGAGGATAGAGATCTCGATCCTCATACTTGCCTTCGCGACGCAAATAGGCCAGCAGCTGCTCGCCGTCTTCCACGAAGTTGAGCTTGTTCTTAAGTCGGCTATCTTCGAAAGCTTCCTCAATCATCAAGCGATCATCGGCGTCGTCATCGGCTACCAGGATCGCGATCGGGTCGGCTGTGCGGCTCACTCTTCATACTCCTTGTTCGACTGCGTTACTGGAAGACGGACGATAAAGGTGGATCCCTGCCCGAGCTCACTACGCGCTGTGATGATGCCGTTGTGCCGCTCGGCTATCTTTCGACACGTAGCCAGCCCTATTCCAGTACCGGGATAGTCGTCCTTGCCGTGCAGACGCTGAAAAACGTTGAAGATTCTCTCCAGATACTTCATTTCGAAGCCGATGCCGTTGTCAGCGACGACGACTTCGCAGACTTGGCTTGTTGGAAGGCCAGCTGCGGATTGGCTGTTTGATAGGTCAAGGATGCGCGCACCGATCCGAACATGCGGCGCCTGCTCAGGTTGTGCGAACTTCAAGGCGTTTGATATCAGGTTCTGTATCAGCAACTGGATCTGCAGCGGATCGGCATCGATCGTGGGAAGCTCTCCGACCTCGACAACTGCATTGGCGTCATCAACTGCAACCTGCAGATCGGAAACAACGTCCTCGACGATTTTCGAGAGGTCAACTGGACTAAAGGGGCTGGCCTTGGTCGTCACACGGGAGTAGCTAAGCAGGTCGTTGATCAAGAGCCGCATGCGACCGGCGGCGGATTGCATACGCTCCAGGTAAAGCAGTCCTTCCTCGCCTAGCGCGTCGGTGCATTTTGCGGCCAGACGTTCGCTGAAGGCCTCGATTTTGCGCAACGGCTCCTGAAGATCATGAGAGGCAACGGAGGCAAAGTCTTGCAGCTCGCGGTTACTCCGCTCGAGGGCTACCTCCCGATGCTTTTGCTCAGTCACGTCAGTATGCACCATGATGGTGCCGCCCTCTGGCGTGCGCGCTTCGCTGACCAGCATCCAGCGATCGTCAGCAAGCTTTTGTTCAAAGGACCGCGCCGGCTGTTTGTGCTCTTCCAGAAAGGTCTGGATCAGCTTGTCGGTGGTGTCGCTATCTTCTTCGCCTTCCGCGCATTCATCACGGGCGGCTTGTTCGATTATGGTGGTCAGGATCTCTTTGTAAGCCGCTCCAGGCTGTGCAACGTTGCGGACACAAGGATAAATTTCGAAGTATCGAGCGTTGCATGCGATCAGCCGGTCATCAGCGTCAAACCAAGCCAAGCCCTGAGGAATACCCGCGATAAGCGTATCGAGCGTTTGCGCGCAAGAGGCATCAGTGGTCGGGCGATCTGTGCGCTCGATGATGTCAGGCAACACCTCGGCGTGCAGACCGACAGTCTCGTTGGCAAGTTGGATCGGTGTGATGCGGCAAGGAACCGCCAGAGTTTCCCCAGAACGAATTGCGGTCCAAATGCCTTCAAAGGCTCGCCGATCAAACTGTCGAGCTTCGTCGGTCTGAAGCTCCTGTCCATTGAGTCTCACACTGGCGAAGCCATCTTGCCTCAGGCTTGCAAGGTCGCTCTCTGCCCAATAGTCCAGCGCAGCGGGATTTGCCCAGAACAGCGAGTTTTGACCCAGATCCCACACCCAGACCGGTGCCGCCAGCAACTTTGCGCCCGCTAGATAACCTTGATCCACTCGCGGCAAGGCGCCGACGTCTTGGGCCGCCGCGTCACCATCGATTTTTGCCCGATTGGCACGCCCGACGACTTTAGGCGCGTGAGTATCTGGTAGTTCAGCCCCGGCTTCGACTTTACTCGGCTTGGCCTTTGCCATCGACATGTGGACTTCTCCCCCAGCGCAATACAATTTCCGACTAGGAAGCCGAGTTTGCGAGCATGAATTGGCTTCAGTGTTGATTCAGCAACCGCTATCCGCACAACGGAAATAATATGTGCAGTCGTATTAATATCTGGTTAGCGAAAATCTCAAGAATTTCTGGATGTGGGGGCTTAGGCGACGCGCGTTATTGATTTCATACAGAAGCGTCGTAGTCCTCCTAGGCAAGACCCTCACCCAAGAACCTAACGATGCGGGGGGCCCTGAGCCGGGGCCAGTACCGAAGCCGCAAACTCCAACCTGGAGTGCGGTCGGCGCCGACTCTCCCGGGGGGCACCGGTTTCGGGAGCAGCCTCGTCTGCCTAGCGATACTGGCCAAGGCTCGACCGTGTGTTCTCGACTGATTGCCAATACTTTCTTGGATGAGACCCCTTGCCATTCTGAAAGGCGATTATCACCGCTGTTTCTATAACAGTACTCACAGTGGATGGCATGTTCGGGCGACTGATCTAATGGCCCGCTAGACGCGCCCTAGTCCGACTTGGCAGCTGAAAGTGAGCGGCGTTGCCTGCTTGATAGCTGGGACTTGGCCCAGGCGCTCGAGGATCTCAGGTCTGACGATGTCATCGAGCTCGATCAATGCCAGGGCATCGGCGCCTCGCTCAGACCGGCCGAGGTGAAAGGTCGCAATATTGATACCCGCATCGCCCAGGATCGTTCCCAACGCACCAATCAAGCCCGGCCTGTCCTCATTGGTAATGTACAGCATATGCTGGCCAACCTCGGCCTCAATTTCGATGCCCTTGATCTCGACCAGCCGGGGTTTGCTACCACCGAACAGGGTGCCCGCCACAGAGCGCGCCTCCTGTTCTGTTTCGACGGTAAGTCGGATCAACGTTTGATAGTCGCTATCCCGCTCATGCTTGATTTCCGTAACCTCGATTTCGCGCTCTCGGGCAATGACTGGTGCGTTCACCATATTGACCGAATCGAGCATGGGGGACAGCAGGCTGGCGAGCGCGGTTTGCGTCAGGGGCCGGCAGTTCAGATTTGCGGTCGAGCCTTCATACTCAATCGTGACGGCCTTCAGGCCCGTACAGTTAAGCTGGCCGACAAAGCTGCCCAACTGCTGCACAAGAGCCAAATAAGGCCTTAGCCACTGGGCATCTTCGGCGGAAACCGACGGCATGTTGACCGCATTTGTTATGGCACCGGTCAGGAGATAATCAGCGATCTGTTCGGCGACCTGAACGGCGACTTTTTCCTGGGCTTCTGCTGTCGAAGCTCCTAGGTGCGGTGTGGCAATAACCTGTTCGAGTCCGAAGAGAGCATTGTCGCGCGCCGGCTCCTCGACAAAAACGTCCAGCGCGGCACCAGCGACGTGACCGGCTTCGATGGCGGCCTTGAGGTCCTCCTCCACAATCAGTCCGCCCCGTGCGCAGTTTATGAAGAAGACGCCAGGCTTGGTCTTGGCCAGAGCCGCGGCGTCAATCATGTCGCGGGTTTGCTCGGTCAGCGGCACATGAAGCGTGATGAAGTCGGATGCCTCTAGCAGGCTGTCCAGCTCTACCTTCTCGACGCCCAAATTGGCCGCCCGCTCCAACGACAGAATGGGGTCATAGACAAGGACATGCATACGGAGTCCCAGCGCGCGGCTGGCCACAATTGACCCTATGCTGCCGCAACCGATAACGCCCAAAGTCTTGCCTGTAATCTCCACACCGAGAAAGCGCGATTTTTCCCATTTGCCCGCATGCGTCGAGCGATCCGCGGCGGGGATTTTCCGCGCCAATGCGAACATCAGGGCGATCGCGTGCTCGGCGGTCGTAATGGAGTTACCGCCGGGCGTGTTCATGACAACGATGCCTTTGTGCGTCGCCGCCGCGATATCGATATTGTCGGTTCCGATTCCCGCTCTACCTACGACCTTCAACGCGCCGGCCGTATCGATCAGATCGGCGGTCACCCTGGTGTTCGAGCGGACCGCCAAACCATCGTAGGAGCCGAGGATCTGACGCAGCTCCTCCTCCGGAAGCCCTGGCCTGTAGTCGACCTCGATGCCCCGTTGCTCGAGAACTTCGACGGCCAAGAGGCTCAGCTTGTCACTGATCAGAACCTTGGGCATCGGTGAATCCTTCCGAGGTAGTTAGGCTGCTGCCTTGTATTGGGCGCTCACTTGACCATAGGCCCAGTCGATCCACGGCAGCAGGCGCTCAATGTCAGCTGTTTCAACGGTCGGGCCGCCCCAGATGCGCAGTCCTGGCGGTGCGTCTCGATATGAGCCCAGATCGTAGCCAGCACCGGCGTCAGCGATCACAGTAGCCATCTCGCGAGCCACACGGGACTGTGCGACAAGATCAAGCGCGGTAAACCACGGAGCGGTGAGCTTCAGGCAAATTGATGTGCATGAGCGCCATCTTGAGTCGCGCGCTAGAAAATCGATCCAGTCGCGTTGAGCGACCCAGCTTTCCACTCTCTCAAGGTTTGCGCGCGAGCGCGCCTGCAGCGCGTCGCATCCACCGATGCCCTGCGCCCAACGAAGCGCCATCAAGCTGTCCTCGACACACAGCATTGAGGGCGTGTTGATCGTTTCGCCCTTGAACAAACCCTCGATGGTCTTGCCGTTCTTAGTCAGACGGAACAGCTTCGGCAGGGGCCAAGGCGGATGATAATTCTCAAGCCGTTCCACCGCGCGAGGAGACAGAAGCAGCATGCCGTGCGCCGCCTCGCCCCCTAGCGCCTTCTGCCAGGACCAGGTCACGACGTCCAGTTTCTCCAGCGGCAAGGCCATCGCAAACACCGCAGACGTCGCATCGCAAATCGCCAGACCCGCTTTTCCGGGTGCCAGCCAGTCAGCATTGGGCACGCGGACCCCGGAGGTCGTGCCGTTCCAAGTGAAAACGACATCCCTGTCGCCATCGACCTTGGTGAGATCGGGCAGGTCGCCGTAGTCTGCATCTAGGATCCGAAGGTCTGTAAGTTTCAGTTGGTTGGCCATGTCAGAGGCCCAGGTCTTGCCGAAGCTATCCCAGGCCAAGGCATCAACTCCTCGTGCCCCGAGCAGGTTCCAAAGGGCCATCTCCATTGCGCCGGTGTCGGATCCGGGCACGATTGCCAGCCGGTAGTCCGGCGGAACCCGCAGCATGTCGCGGGAGCGTTCTATCACCTCAAGAAGTCTTGCCTTTGACGGAGAAGCCCGATGTGAGCGGGCGAGCTGTGCGTCGCTCAGAGCATTGAGCGACCAGGTCGCCGGCTTAGCGCAGGGTCCAGACGAAAACCACGGTCGCTCCGGACACTCCACTGGCTTATCAATACGATCCGGGCGGCTGGGGAAGGCACGCGGCATGCCGACACGATCTGATTCCGGCGGCCTGGCGCCGGCCGCGGTGATGGCGGCTCCCCCGGCACCCGGCTTGGTCACGATTCTATGCCTTTTGCCTCGAGGATTCGACGAGCGTCGCCCAGAGAGTGCAAGCTCGACATCTCAGGCATGGTGAACTGAATGCCGTATTCGGCCTCGATCGCCAGGACCAGCTCGATATGACGGACACTGTCCCAGCTCTTTGACGTCCGAGGGCTGGTATCCTCGTTTATGGATTCTACGGGCTCCGCCAGAATGTTGGAAAACAGCTTCTCAAGTTGCATGTCGTTGCCTCATTCGATCTTTAGGCCTGACCACCCTGGCCGGGCAGCCAGCGCAAGCGTCATCCGTCCGGGTTTGTGAGCTAGCCGAAAACGACGTCGCGGACTGCTGGTGGCCAGCGGTTAGGATCGAAACCGTGCTGTGTGAAGCAGGCGAGAACCCAGCGCTCGATTCCCAATCCGATACAGCCAGTGTAGGCCTCAACGCCGTCGGCGCTCTTGATATCGAATTTCTGTCCGAAGAAGTCGCCATGCAGATTGACCGATCCGCAAGCAAGCAGCTTCTCTTTGCCTTCTGCATCGAGAATCGGAATCAAAATCTCATTCTTTACCTCTTGCGACTGCTGCCAAAACTTTTTGGCGGCAGCGACCGTCGCGAAGAACGGATCAGTGGCCGTCTGCAGCGTCATATCGAGATCAAAGTGCTTCGCAAGCTCTCCGATGAGAGGGATCGCCTTTTGACGGCAGTCTCGTACATAGTCCTCATTGCCGAGAAAGACGATTTCGCGCACGTTGAACTCGAAAAGGCGGTCTAGGCCGGAGATGTTTCTGGACTCATAGCGAAATACGCGACCGAGCCAACTGACGACATGCCCATCGCTTATCGTCTTTCCGGCGAAGGTGGGGTAGGCTGGGAAGCAGGCCGCCGGGTTTAGGCACATCCCGCCCATGTGAATGTGCTCTCGAGGAGGCAAGATGGCTCCCTCGGAGCAAGCATTCGCTGCGCGGAATTCTTCCAGGGCGTCGAAATCCTCAAGAACGTTGCCGACAAACGTCACCGCGTTTGGGTGACTGTCGAAATAGCCGCACTTGTGCAGCGTCTCAGCATCTACGAAGGCTGGGAAGTGCCCATCAACCGCTGAAAAATGCTTTTCATAGAGCACACCAGCCTGCTCATTGACGTGCCGTGCGAGCTTCAGCACCGGCCCGGAGTAAGCGACTTGGCCTTTGCCGTAGTCATAAAGCCACCCGCGTTCCACAAGCTCGGCGTTGACATTCGGAACGTAGGGCTTTTCGTCCTTGCGCGTGGTCTGCAGGAAAACCTTCACGTCAAAGCCAGACACGCGGTTGGCCATGACGGCCAGGTAGCGTTTGGCCTTGTCGAGCGCCTCGTTTACATGTGCGGGCCCCGCAATGTAGAGCGTGGCCGTCTGACGATCCGCTTCGACGATGATGCGATCGAGATGAGGAGAAACGAAGACGGACTCCTTCTCGATTTCGCTGGCGAGTTCGTCGTCCACGACCTTCGGCAGCGGTAGTGACAACTCCATTTGACCGGTAGCCGGCTTATTCATGACGAGTTTCCCTTGATCGGTCAGAATTTGTAGTAGAGGAAGCTGGTATTGCTTCCCATCATCGTGAAAGCCACGACCATGGCGATCGCCGCCGAAACGGCCCAGACACGCGACGGGCGCCATTCCATCCAAGATGGAATCGCGTTTGTCGCTTCCGGCTGCGGATCGGAGCTAATCCAGTAGCGGCGTAGAATCTCCTGCGTGTTCGGCATGGTCAAAACGATCGCGCCATAGATGGCGATCAGTCCGACGCTGAACGGCAGGTCCAGAGTCACCATCTCTGCAGTTCCATGACCGACGAACTGCGAGATGCCCCACATGGCGGCGAGGATCGCGCCGCAGGTCTCCAGATCAGGCGCCCTGAACACCACCAGCCCGCTTACGACGACCGACATCGTCAAGAACCATCCAGCGAGCGGACTGACGGTCGGCATTTTGAACTCGCGCCAGCCGTGATTGATTGCGAGCGCGAAGCCGTGCACAAGGCCGTAGACCACAAAGGTCCAGCCAGCTCCATGCCAAATGCCAGCAACGAGGAAAGTCAGGATGACCGGCCATGCGGCCGCTGCCAGGAACTTCTTGACCGGACCATACTGTCCGACCATCGCTCTGCGCGTGTTTTTGATCGCTGTTGTCGTATAGATGTAGTTGGTGAAGAAGCGCGTCATGGTGATGTGCCAACGACGCCAGAAGTCGGTGATGGAGCGCGCTTTCAGCGGGGAGTTGAAGTTCAACGGCAGCCTAATGCCGAAAAGGTATCCAAGCCCCACGGCCATGTCGGAATAGCCGGAGAAGTCGAAGTAGAGCTGTAGCGTGTAGCAGAGCGACCCGACCCAAGCTTCTACGAAGCCGATGGCCGCACCGTCTGCAACGCCGTTGAATGCGGCATCCGCGAATGGTGCAATCGTATCGGCCATGACGACTTTCTTGAAGAGTCCCATGCCGAACATCGTGAGGCCGACCGAGACCCGCCAAGGAGAAAAGGCGGGATCGTCGCGATCGCCCATCTGGTCGAATATTTCCTTCTGCAGAACCAGCGGTCCGGCGGTCACGCAGGGGAAAAAGCTGGCGAAGAGAAAATAGCGACCAACCGATCGCACCGCGGCTTGACCATTGCTGGCTTCGACGAGAAAGCCGATCTGGATGAAGGTGTAGAAGGATATGCCGACCGGCAGGATGATGTTGAGGTGCGAGAAGCCCGATCCGCTTACCGCATTGACCGTGTCCAGAAAGAAGTTCGCGTACTTGAAAAGCCCCAGAACAAGAATATTGGCAGCGACTGCAGCGATGAGGTGGGCGCGCGTCGATGCTCCTTTCTCACGGCGAGCAATGATGATCTTCGCTGCAAGCAGGTTGCCCGTTGCCGAAGCCACGAGAACGGCAGCGATCTCGAGGCTCCACTGCGCATAGAAAACGAGCGACGCAAAGGCGAGATAGGGATACACCGCCCGCCATCCCCAAAGGCGGTGCACAAGCACGAAGCCTGCATAGGTCACAGGTAGAAAGACGAGCAGAAACTCGAAAGAGTTGAAGACCATCCTAGTTGACCTTTTGCTTGGCTATTGCCGCGTCTCGGATGTTCGCCAGCGCGACACCCGGTCGAGTTCTATGAACTCATCGATGATTTTGCCGAGGCATTGGGGATTCGAGTGTTCTGCATCAATGTACATGTCTATCGTGCAGCCCACGTCCGCGGGATCGAAGCTGCCTATGATGTCGAGGTCGTACTTGGCCGCTACATCGCGGGTGATCGCCATCACACGCTCAAGTCCCTCCATGTATGGAGCGTCACGTACCACGTCGAAGTAGATGGGATTAAACGGAGGGTGCGCCAGGACCACCTTCACACCTCTCGACGTTAAGAAGTCGAGCATTCGATCGACGGCATAGACACCGTCCGGGTCGATCTTCGGTGGATCGTTTTGACGCTGATGCGCAAACTCGAGAGCCTTGTATGCCGCCGCCTCCACGGTGAATGCAGCGCGATGGCTATCCGACCATTCGATCGAACCGTCCGGCAGCAGCACATCCAACGTCGGATGGCGACGGGCAGCCGTCGTGTGCGGCTGTGAAGGCGCTGACCACCATCGCTCGATGTTTGCGTTCAGCAAAGGCAGGGACAGGGATTGCCGCCATTGCGGGGTCGGCTGGGTCTTATAAATCGGGTGCGGCTCGATTCCGAGGCGACGAGCCATGCGACGATAGTCAGGAATAGCGGGTAGCCAAAGGTAGTCCGTGCGATCGTCGATTGGCGTGAAGGTGTTGTCGCGGATGGTGATGATCAACTGCCGCGGCATGCGCCCCGCCTCGAGCAGCATTTCGGAAACGGCCAAAATGTCTTCGTAGTAGTCGCGGTGGACATGGGCGTTGTAGAGATCCATATCCGGCGCGAGTTCGGCATGACCTTCCTGCCAATGGCTGGCCCCCAGAATAGCGGCGTCTGGGGTACGGTCGAGATGACGAATGCTCTCTCGCCGTATGCCGCGCATCTCGACGTTTAGATCGTAGGTGGCGTAACTGCGCCCGCCCCCCAGAAGTGCGCCTACCTTGGTTATCTCGGCCCTGTCGTAGAGAAGTGGCGCAAGCTCGAAGTTCGCCACGCGAATGCCGAGGAGGCCGATGACAAAAAGTGCTGCCAGCAGAGTAAAGTATGCTCCGGGCCGCTCTTCCAGGTGTTGGCTGATTCTGCCTCGTTCGTCGACGAGCTCGACTGACATGCGATCGCTAGCCCGTTGGCCAGGTTCAGCGCGAGGCAAAAACCTCCGATCCCCTGTTCTTCTCGGAAGGTGGGCACTATCCGACTGCGTCATTACTCTGGGTTCCCCCCGGTTCGACTACGGACCGAGAGATATCAGTGCACAGATAAATTTTTCCTAAACCCCACAACATTGCGCGAGCAACGGCAAAGCTCGTTCGACCTGCGGCTATGCGCTGACTTAAGCGGTGACTGACGGCTGCACTCCTGAGGCGCCCCGACCGGCGCGGCATCCGGCCTCAGTTAAATTTCGGTTAACGCGGCAGCTTCCAAGCTTGGTTCGACCGTTCATCCGTTTAGCGTCATGCAGCAGCTACTGGCGCACGGCCGGTGCAGATCGTTCGGAGTTGAATGGCAAGATTTCGGATCGCCGGGGATTCCAATCCTCGCGAGGCGAGCCCTCAAGCGGCAAACTTGCGATGAGCCGTTGAATGGCCGGTTTTGGGGCCGTGGGCGCGAAAACGCGCATCCCGGCGACGAGAACGGCCGCTATTTCGGCGAACCAGAGAGCTGAAGCGGCCGCATCACCGTATCGACCCAGTAACGGGTCAAGACCCTGACGATGTCCACCAGACTGTCGAAAGAAAGGGGCTTTGTGATGTAAGAGCTAGCGCCAAGCTCATATGCGCGCAATATGTCGTCTTCAGACTCTGAGGTTGTCAGGACGATGACGGGAACTCGGCACAGTCCCGGATCTTGCTTAATCTCCGCAAGGGCGACGCGCCCATCCTTGCGCGGCATGTTGAGATCAAGAAGGATAAAGCCGGGATCGCTGTCCGGCTGCCTTTCGCGATACTTGCCTTCGCACCGCAGAAACTCCAGAAGCTCCTCGCCATCCTTTACGAACTCGATAGCCCCTTTTTTGCTCCTGCTTCCTCGAACGCTTCTTCGATCAGTGACCGGTCATCGGCATCGTCTTCCGCGACTAGAATTGGAACCGCCATGCTGTCACGCCTCTTCCTCTCGCCAAACCGTGTCCTGATAGACGGGCAACTCGAAAACCAGTTCCGCTCCTTTGCCTGGTTGACCGAATGCATCGATGGTGCCGGAGTGGCGCTCCACGATCTTCCGGCACGTGGAAAGGCCGATGCCGGTACCCTCATACTCTGTCCGGCCATGCAGCCTCTGAAAAATCGTGAAGATCTGATCCTTGTACTTGTTCTCGAATCCGATGCCGTTGTCTGAAACCGTGACCCGGCATCGAGGACCACTCCCGCCCTCCGGCTGAGGAATGATCTCGGAGTATATGTCGACAACAGGCGGCGTATCCGGTTTGTGGAACTTCAGCGCGTTGTGAACCAAGTTCTGCAAAAGTTGCCGCAACTGCGTCGGATCCGCCTCGATCTCAGGAAGCGCCCCGTAGCGCACCTGGCCATTTAACTCTTCGAGCCTGATTTGCAGGTCCGATACGACTTCGTCCACGACCTTGGTCAAGTTTACTTTGACGTATGGCTTGGCCTTGGTCGTGACTTGAGAGTAGCTCAAGAGATCGCCAATCAGGAGCCGCATCCGAGCCGAGGAGTTCCTCATTCGGTCGATGTACTCCTGACCGGTTGTCGGCAGCTGGTCCGCGAACCGTGCCTTTAGCCGATCCCCGAAAGCCTCGATTTTGCGAAGCGGCTCTTGAAGGTCGTGTGAGGCGATGTATGCGAAGTCTTGCAGCTCTCTATTCGAAACTTCCAGCTTGTGCGCATAGTCGCGCAGGTAAGCCTCATGCCGTTCGGTTTCGGTGATGTCCTGGTAGGTAGCGATAGAGCCACCGCTTGGCATCGGCTGGTGCATCACCGCGATGACGCGGCCGTCACTGAGGCGCTGCTTCAAAGTTGCGCGCTCTCTCAGCTTTGCATGATCCGGTCGTTCGGCCAGTGCCCTGGCTGCCTCTTCCTCCGTATAGTTACCGATACTTACGGAGTAACGCATGATCTCTGGAAGGGTGATCCCGGGTTTCACCACGTCAGACGAAAATCCATACATCTCCAGGTAGCGGCGGTTCACGACCATCAGCGTCTGGTTTTCGTCAAACATGCACAGGCCTTGAACCATGTTGTTCAGCGCGATGTCGAAGTGCATGTTGCGCTGGCGGAGCTCCTCGCTCATCTGGAGGATTTCTTCCTCTCGTTTCTTGAGCTCCGTGATGTCGGTGCGTATCCCGACGATGCCGCCGTTACTTGTGCGCTTTTCATGGACCCGGATCCAACGGCCATCGGTCAGATGGATGTCCAATGGCTCACCGGGATTGCAATGGTGCTCCAACCGCTGCTGAAGGTATTCCGCAGGGGAAAGTCCACCGGTATCGAAACTGTCCCGCTTGATCGCGACGCGCGTCATTTGTTCAAAGGTGACGCCATGGTAAATGACATCGGCGATATGGGGATTGAGATCTATGTACTGCTGATTGTAGGCAACCAGGCGATCTCTCGCGTCGAAAAGAGAAAAGCCGTCGGCCATGGCGTCCATCGCCTGAATCATGCGCGCGCGCCGTATCGACCATCATTTGCGCGCGGTTGTCGGCGTCGAAACCGCCAGCACCCGTCTCGCGTACGGTCTCCAACATCCGGCCCGTCGCAGTCCGTCGGCGCTGAATCAGTATGGGCTCGCCGGTTGGTCCAACGAATGTGAAGGTATGCCCACCAGGCGCGTTCAGCTGCGCCACCGCGCGACTCAACGCCTCCTCAATTTCAGTCTCGGCCTGTCCTGCGCGGACAAGGCTGATCCGGGCAAGTTCCTCTAAGCTAGGTCGGCCCGCCAATTCGGCGATGCTGTAGCCGCACAGGCGGCGATATGGCTCGTTTGCCGAGAGAAGATTGAGGTCGGAATCGAAAACGGCGAGCCCTACATCGGTCGCGGCGAGGATATCGTCAATTTCGCTCGACGTCTGCTCCAGCCCTGCCTCGCCGACATGTTCCAGCAGCGCAGTGTTGGATCTCGACTGGTTAGTGGCTGCCATCTGAGTTCTCTGACCCATCTTCCCAATTTGCGGCCCGGCTTATATCCGAAAGAGGTTCACAATCGGTGAAGTGCGTCCCCGGCACCATCACAGATCAGGCCAACAAATTTTCCCCCGATGAGAACGTCTTGTTCATTTTTGCGCTTTATTACCTTTGATCTCCTATACGTACTTAGAGACAAATCAATAGGTTGGGCATTACATTGTGCAAAGAATAGGCTCCGAAGGCGAAAGACGCCGCAGTCTCTCAGCCGTCCTGCTGGCAGTAGCCATCGTGGTTGGCACCGTAGCGCCTGGGTTGGTCAGTGCCCTTAAACCCTGGGCGCTGCCCGCGCTTTTCTTTCTGGTTGTGTTTTCGCTGACACTTCTCGAAGACCGGCCAGAGCAGGTTCTCGGCAAGATCGACATCCTGTCTGTCAAAATCGTAATTTGGCAGCTCTTTGCCGTGCCACTGATAGTCGTTGTCTTCGCATTTGCGACGAGCATGCCGGCGGAGGTTCGCACGATTCTGTTGATTTCCGCCACAGCGAGCTCGGTGTTTGCCTCACCGGCCATCGTTCATATTGTCGGTCTTGACACGACCCTCGCCACGCGGAGCATGGTGCTTTCCACCATTCTGATGCCTTTCTCGCTGTTCGCTTTCGGCGTGGTCGCCGGCGCCTTGCCATTGAGCCTATCGATTTCCGACTATCTGCTGCGCGTCGTCGTGTTCATGCTGGTGCCGATCATGCTTGCGAGCGGCTGGCGTCGCATGTCGGAAAACCTGGCTCCGACCTCACAGAGCCGCCTTTCGGTGTTCTCCTACTGGGGTTCAATATTCGCGCTGATTGTATTCGGCATCGGCGTGCAGGAACCTGTACACGAGGTCATCTCCGTCGACATGGCCCGCGTACTGAGTTACGCCGGCGTCGCCGTTCTTTTTGGGATTGTCGTCTTCGGGATGAGCGTAACTTTGTTCATTCGTGCCGGAGCCAATCGCTCCATCACCGCCGGCATGTTGGGAGCTGTACGCAACGTAGGGCTAAGCTACGCAATACTCGGCACGGCGGTTGGTGCCGAGGCGGCGCTTTACATTGCTGTTTGCCAGTTTCCGATATTCTTCATGCCCCTGATTCTGCGCCTGTGGGGTAACCTCGCCCTTGTTCTGAGAGGAAAGAGCGCCGCCTAGACCTCGTCCCTGAATAAGGGCCGCGGTTGCCACGTCAGGAGCGGCTTGCCAGCGAGTTTGGCCCCGAAGTCCGGCTTGGTCCCTCTAGGACTGCTAACACAAGGCCCTGCGAGGCAGCCGTCGAGGCAGTGGACCGGCCGGCGCTGAACCAAAGCAAAGCCACCAGCCCGGCGCGAGCGCGCGATCCCCTTGTCTCTGCTCGATGCTACTGCAAACGAAGCTCCAGCATTGACGTAGACCCGTTCCCAGGGAACGTCCTGCGGCACGACTTAAGAGTGCCTCCCCCCGCCGCCTGAGCGGATGGACCCGGCACAAGTTCGGCGCGGGCAGCGCGCGGCCGGCCACAATTCTTTCTCTATAGAAGCTCTATTGGCCCGCTCAGCGCATCGTCGTGGGCAGCCAGGTGACGATGTCGGGAAACGCGACAATCGCTACGAGCGCGACGACCATAAGCAGAAAGAAAGGCCAGGCTGCACCGGCTACCTGGACAATCGATCGACCGGTCATGCCCTGCAGAACAAAGAGATTGAAGCCGATCGGGGGTGTGATCTGCGCCGTTTCGATCAGGATCACGACGAAAATGCCAAACCAAAGGAGATCGATACCGGCATCCAGCAACATCGGCTCCACCACGGCCATGGTCAGCACGATCGAGGAGATCCCGTCCAGGATACAGCCGAGCAGGATATAGAAGGCGGCAAGGATTATCAGCAGCTCGAGGCGCGTGAGGTCGAGCGACGCGATAGCCTCGGCCAGTGCCCTGGGCAGCCCCGTGAAGCCCATTGATAGCGACAGAAACGAGGCGCCCGCAAGGATCAGGGCGATCATGCACGATGTCCGCGTCGCGCCCATAAGGCTGCTCCAAAAGGCATCCCAGGTCAGAGATCCTTGCAGCCAAGCCAATGCAAGCGCCCCGATGACACCTAGGACCGCTGCTTCCGTTGCTGTGAACCACCCGCCATAGATCGAGCCGAGGACGGTTCCTATGAGGCCAAGAACCGGGAAGAGGTACACGGAACGCCGCAGCTTGACGGCAAGGGTCAGCTCTTCGTCAGGCTTGGGAATCGTCGATCGCGCAGCCATGCCGTAGCCGACCACATAGCCCATGAAGAGGACGGCAAGCAGCAGGCCTGGCGCAATCCCCGCTATGAACAGCTTTGAGATGGAAACGTTGACGGTTACACCATAGACGATCAGCGCGATTGAAGGAGGAATAAGCAGGCCGAGCGTTCCCGCGCCAGCCAGAGAACCGATCGACAGACGTGCCGGATAGCCACGCTTGTCCAGCTCGGGCAGGCTCATCTTGCCGATCGTGGCGACGGTCGCGGCAGAGGAGCCAGAGATCGCAGCGAAGATCGTGCAGCCGACGATGTTCACATGAATCAAGCGGCCGGGCAGCCGGCTCATCCATGGCGCAAGTCCTTGAAACATGTCCTCCGACAGCCGGCTTCGGAACAGGATCTCCCCCATCCAAATGAAAAGCGGCAGAGCCGTCAGCGTCCAGGACGAGGCGCTGGCCCACATGGTCGTAACCATGGCATCGCCAACCGGCCTCGAGGTATAGAGCCACATGCCCGCCAGGGCCACGCCAATGAGCGACAATCCGACCCAGATGCCTGATCCCAGGAAGAAGAAAAGGATGAGCAGGAAAATGCCGGTAAGGACAAGCTCTTCCACGCGGCTACTCTGACGTCAGCATGGCATCGACGTTCCGATCCTGGAGATCGGCCCCCATCAATACCGTGATCAAGCGGTCCGCGATTGCAACGAACATCACGCTGGCCCCGAATGCCATCGCCGACTGCGGGATCCAAAGTGCGGTGGCGTCGAATCCTTCCGAGACCTCGCCAAGTTGATAAGACACACGCACCATCTTGATCGAGAACCAGGCCAAGTAGCCGGCGAAGAACGCGCCCGCGGCGAGACACCAAAGCTCAGCGGCACGGCGGCGCCAACCGGCGAGAAACTGGAGAAAAACAAGGACGCGAATGTGGCCGCCGCATCTTAGGGTGTGCGCCAGAGCAAGGAATGAGGACGCTGCCATGCAGTATCCCGCGTACTCGCTGAGACCCTGGGAGCTTGCCCCGGTCCAACGCGCTCCTGCCTGCCAGAGGATAAGGGCACCTATAGCCACCAGGAACAAGGCGGCGCAGACGCCGCAGGCGTCATAGAAGTTATCCAATGCCTTGCGCATGGCACGCCCATTTGGTACTCCCGACGAGCCGTCGGGGGCGTTCTCTACGAAATCTGGTTAGGAAAGAAGCAGCCTGTTACGGAACTACATTCTATTGTAGACGTCGACGACGGCCCTACCGCTCTCTCCGGCCCGCGCGAGCCACTCTTCGGTCATGGCTTCGCCGATCCTGCGGAAATCTGCGGAAAGCTGCTCGGTCGGTCCCTCGATGACCATGCCGTTGGCCTCGAGCTGTGCCTTGTACCAGTCTGCCAACTCCTGCGCCTTAGCCCAGCCAGCCTTCTCCGCCATCGCCGCAGCACCGAGCACGATGCCGCGCGTCGTCTCATTAAGGCTGTTCCAGGCTTCGAGGTTGACGACGACCATGTTCTTGGGCAGCCAGGCTTGGATGTCGTACCAATACCGGACATGCTCCCAGATCTTACGGTCGTAGCCGGTGGAGCTTGAAGAGATCATCGACTCGGCAACGCCGGTTGCAAAGGCCTGGGACAGCTCCGCCGCTTCGATCTTGGTTGGGACTGCGCCCATCAACTCCGCCAAGCGAGCGGTCGCCGCATTGTAAGCGCGAAACTTTACGCCCTGCATGTCGGCCGCCTCATTGACCGGCTCCATGTTGTAAAGGCCCTGCGGTGGCCAAGGCACCGCGTACAGGAGCATCAGCCCCTTCGTTTTCAGCGCCTCTTCCATGGCCGGCCTGGACGACTGATAGAGGTTCCAAGCGTCTTCGAACGATGTGGCTAAGAAGGGAAGCGCATCGATCTCGAACAACGGATCCTCATTGCCGAGGGCGGATACCAAACGCTCACCAATGGGCACCTGACCCGTACGAACCGCCCGAAAAATCTCGCCGCCCTGAAACAGGGAGCCACCAGGGTGCGTCACGATCTCCAGTTCGCCGCCAGTCGCGCTGGTCACGGCTTCCGCGAAGAGCGCACCAACCTGAGAGTGGTAGTTCGATGCCGCATATGCCATCGGCATGTCCCATCTCTCGGACGCCTGCGCGGGGTTGGCGAAAGACACCGCCGCAAACGCGCCGGCCGCAAACGCGCCGGCCGCAAACGCCAAGGTTCTCGCTTTGTCGATCATCAAAAACTCCTGCAAAGAGGCACTGGCGAGTTTGTTCTCAATGCTGTCCGTAGAAATCCTAGGTCATTGTCCCTTATTGACGATGACCTATGAAGAATTTGTTAACTTTGATACTTGTGGCGGCCGGTAAATGTGACTGCTACTTCAACTGCGCCAACCCGGTGTCCACACCAGGGCAGTACGAATTGGGTCAATAGGCGCAACTGATACTCAAATACGGCAGCGACGCCTCAGCCACCGCTGGCATCGTGTAAGTTGCGGATTTGAGCAAGAAACGACTGTCAGCGAGGGAAATCAGACTCGCAATCGCGCACACGCCTTTACCAAATGGCAGATTAGTTTCGGAGTTCAGAATTCCGATGTATTGCGCAAGTTAATTGTAAAATATCGGGCGTTGAAGGGCTTGGTAGAGTATTACTTCATGGCAACGCTTTGAGGGTGCGATACAGGATCCCGACGGCACCTATGCCACTTGATCCGCCCTGGGACTGCTACTGATGGGCATGCCGTGTTGCGCGGTCGTTTCGCCAAGTTCGATTGGCGAGCGGAAGTCGTGCGGTTTGACCGCGAGCACGGAGCAGCTAATCCGGTTCAGGATAACTTCCGCGGTGTTACCCATAAACATCCCCGGGAGATCGACGCGCCCGACCGTGCCCATAACAACGACGTCGATTTGGTTCTTGGCAACGAATTCCGGCACGACTTCGCTGGCATTGCCGGGTAACAGATGAACTTGCAGGTGTTTGTCATCGACGGGGTAGTACGCGGTTAGCCCATCCAGCGCCCGGGCCCGAGAGTCACGCAATCTCTCCCTGATCTGGTCGATCGCGTCCGCCGATACGTTTGCCTGCTTGCTGTTCAGCAACGCCCATTCCTCGCCCAGCGTCCAGGTATGAACGACATGCACGTCACCCTTTTTCGAAGTGCACATGGAAGTTGAAAGATCCATGATCAGTCGATTCATACCCTGCGGTTCCGCATCCGACGGGTCCGGGTCGACGGCGGCAAGAACATGCAGATCCTCGCGATCAATATTGTCCTTGAGGATCCATACGGGGCACGGACACTTGCGCATAAGATGCATGTCGAGACTTCCAAAGACTTGCTGTCCGCGGAAGCTGTGGTTCGGGTTTTGACCTGTTCCCCCGAATCTAGGTCATGAGGCATGAGAGTTCCTTAGGAGGAGGACTGTTTGATGAAGCGTCGATTCACGGAAGAACAGATCATTGGGATCCTGCGGGAGCAGGAGGCCGGCGGGACGGTGAAGGAGGTCACCCGTCGGCACGGGGTCTCGGAGCAG
>Ga0209458_1000277_pt1 | contig 20827 bp, 17 predicted proteins | sample WorMetLIZAISLAND_FD_187411 | JGI IMG/M metagenome (GOLD analysis project Ga0209458, IMG submission 187411) | Marine gutless worms symbiont microbial communities from Max Planck institute for Marine Microbiology, Germany - Inanidrilus manae... ...
AGGCCCTGATCTTCGGCGTGGTGGTCGCATTGGCGTGCAGTTTTACGTGCATGATCCGAGGCGCTCCCTGAGAAACGAGATACCTCTGACTACGCCAGCTCCGTCAAAACAATCCCGCGCAACCCGACACTTCCGCCGGGGTTTCGTCTCTGCGTAAACCGAAACCCCCGTTCGGGGCGGGGGTCCAGGTCGTTCTAGTTGTCGAGGAAGCTTCGCAGCTTGCGTGAGCGGCTCGGGTGCTTCAGCTTCCTGAGCGCCTTGGCCTCGATCTGGCGGATGCGTTCGCGGGTCACCGAGAACTGCTGGCCGACCTCCTCGAGGGTGTGGTCGGTGTTCATGCCGATGCCGAAGCGCATGCGCAGCACCCGCTCTTCGCGCGCCGTCAGCGAAGCCAGCACCCGCGTCGTGGTCTCGCGCAGGTTGGACTGGATCGCCGCGTCGACCGGCAGCACCGCATTCTTGTCCTCGATGAAGTCGCCGAGGTGGGAATCCTCCTCGTCGCCGATCGGCGTCTCCAGGCTGATCGGCTCCTTGGCGATCTTCATCACCTTGCGCACCTTGTCGAGCGGCATGCCGAGCTTGGCCGCCAGCTCTTCCGGGGTCGGCTCGCGGCCGATCTCGTGCAGCATCTGCCGCGACGTGCGGACCAGCTTGTTGATGGTCTCGATCATGTGCACCGGGATGCGGATGGTCCGCGCCTGGTCGGCGATCGAGCGGGTGATCGCCTGACGGATCCACCAGGTGGCGTAGGTCGAGAACTTGTAGCCGCGGCGGTACTCGAACTTGTCGACCGCCTTCATCAGGCCGATGTTGCCCTCCTGGATCAGGTCCAGGAACTGCAGGCCGCGGTTGGTGTACTTCTTGGCAATCGAGATCACCAGCCGCAGGTTGGCCTCGACCATCTCCTTCTTGGCCTGACGGGCCTCGCGCTCGCCCTTTTGCACCGTGGCGACGATGCGCTTGTACTCGGGGATCGGCAGGCCGACCTCGAAGGCGACCTCGGCGATGTTGGTGCGGATCGCCTTGATCTCGTCCTTCTCCTTGGTCGCGAACGGCGCCCAGCCCTTGCCCTTCAGCCGGCGCACCCGCGACAGCCAGCGCGGATCGGTCTCGTGCCCCTGGTAGTACTTGATGAACTCCATGCGGTTGACCTTGTGCGACTCGGCGAGCCGCAGCAGCCGGCCTTCCAGGCCGATCAGCCGCCGGTTGATGCCGTAGAGCTGGTCGACCAGGGCCTCGATGCGGGCGTTGTTGAGGTGCACGCCGTTGATCAGCTCGACCAGTTCACCGTGCAGCTTCTGATAGCGCTTCTCCTGCGCCGGCGTCAGCTCCTCGTGCTTCAGAGCCGCCTCGACGCGCAGCTCCTGCACCTTCTTGAAGCGCTTGTAGACCTTGGCGATCTGCTCGAGGGTCTCGAGCACCTGCGGCTTCAGCGCCTCTTCCATGGCCGACAGGGAGAGGCTGGCCTCTTCCTCGTCGTCCTCGTCGCTGTCGGCGTCGTTGTCGTTGTCGTTGTCGCCCTCGGCGGCGCCATTGCCGGCCGGCTTGGCCTGGACCGCGCCGCTGTCGGCGCCATTGCCGGCGGCCGCGCCGTTGCCGGGGGCGGCACCGTTGGTCTTGGCCGCATTGGCCCCGTCAGGGCCGGCACCATAGGTGGCGTCAAGGTCGATGATGTCGCGCAGCAGGGCCTCACCGTCGAGCAGCATGTCGTGCCAGGTGATCACCGCGCGGATGGTCAGCGGGCTCTCGCAGATGCCGGCGATCATCGCCTCGCGGCCGGCCTCGATGCGCTTGGCGATGGCGATCTCACCCTCACGCGAGAGCAGCTCGACGCTGCCCATCTCGCGCAGGTACATGCGCACCGGATCGTCGGTGCGCTCCAGTTCGACCGTCTCGACAGGCTCGGGCGCCTTGGCCACTTCCTTGCCCTCGGCCTCGCCCTGATCGTCGGTCTCCTCGGCCTCAATCAGGTTGATGCCCATCTCCGAGAGCATGGTCATGAAGTCTTCGATCTGCTCGGAGGAAACCTGGTCCTGCGGCAGCACGGCATTGAACTCGTCGTAGCTGATGTAGCCGCGTTCCTTGCCGCGCGCGATCAGCTTCTTGAGCTTCTGCTCGGCTTGCGAATCAATCAGCGGACGGTCCTGGCCGTCTTCGCGCTCGGTCTTTTCTGCGGCTTGTGCTTTAGCCATGAATACCCCGCATTAACCCTAACCCGGCGGATGCTAACCGAACCCTAACGCGGGCCACATCGATCCCGCGTCACGGGCGTCCCATTCAAAGGATCCTTTAGTCGGATCCGCCCTCTACCTTAAGCGTTGCTCAGGATTGTCCGGTGTCGGCGGCTTCGGCTTCGGCCTTGGCCCGTTCAAACGCCTGCTGTGCCAGCGTGAACCGCGCCATGTTCTCGTCCGTCATCTCCCGCCCCAGGCTCTCTTGCGCGGCCGTGAGGTCGTGATGAAGATCGTTCAACCGGTGCAACCTGAAAACGCTCGTCCAGTCCTGTCTCACCTGTGCCAACGGCGCATCCGGTCGCGCGAGCGGATCGAGCTTTGCAGTACCCGGGCCAGTCAATTCCTCGATCAGGGGGACAATCCCACTGCTGATGAGGTTGGTTTTCAGGCCGTCCAGGTCAAGGGGCGCTCCGGAAGAAGCCTGTTCTAAGATCGCCAGGCGAATTTTGTCAAGCGGCGCGCTGCTCAGGCGCAATTCCGCCACCTCTTCGAAGACGTGGTGGATCAGCTCGGGATGGTTGAGCAGGCAGGCGATCAGCAACCTCTGGCGGCGCAGGGCCTCGCCACCGTGCAGGCCGTGGCGGGCGGCGAGCCGGGAATCGGCCCGGCCCGGCGCCTGGCGGCCCTGGCCGCGGCCGGCACCGGCCACCGCGGCAGTGGCGCCGAAGGCACGCTCCAGCTCGGCCTTGAACTGAGCCGCGTAGTAATCGCGCACGGTGCGGTCGGCGATGCGGCGGACCATCTCGCGCAGCTCCTGACGCAGCCCGGCGCGGCGCTCGGGCGTGTCGAGCGGGCGCTCCTCGGTATGCAGGCGCCACAGCATCCGCCACAACGGCGCCGGCGCCGCCAGCAGCGCCTGCATCGCCGCCGGTCCCTGGCTGCGCACCAGGCTGTCGGGGTCTTCGCCAGGCGGCAGCTCGACGAAGCCGAGGGAATGGCCGGGCCGCAGCAGCGGCAACGCCCGCTCGGCCGCGCGCCCGGCCGCCCGGCGACCGGCAGCGTCACCGTCGAAGCAGAGCACCGGCTCCGGCGCCAGGCGCCACAGCTCCTGCATCTGCTCCTCGGTCAGTGCCGTGCCCAGCGGCGCCACCGCGTGCCTGAGGCCGGCCTGGTCCAGGGCGATGGCGTCCATGTAGCCCTCGACCACGATCACGGTGCCGGCCTCGCGCGCCGCCGGGCGGGCGAGAGCAAGGTTGTAGAGCAGCCGGCCCTTGTGAAACAGCGGCGTCTCGGGCGAGTTCAGGTACTTCGCCCGCTGCTCGCCCATGGCCCGGCCGCCGAAGGCCACGGCCTGGCCGCGCCGGTCGGTGATCGGGAAGATCAGGCGGTGACGGAACCGGTCATAGCTGTCGCCGCCATCCTCGGGCGCCACCACCAGCCCGGCCTCGAGCAGTTGCTCGGCGGCGAAGCCGCGCGCCAGCAGCGCCTTCTTCAGGCCATCGCGGGCCTCGGGCGCGTAGCCGAGGCGAAAGCGAACGGCCGTGGCCTCGTCGATGCCGCGCTGCGCGAGATAGGCCTTTGCGGCGCGTCCGGCCATGCCGGCAAGCTGGGCCTGAAACCACTGGGCCGCCGCCTCGACAGCGTCCTGCAGGCCGCGCCGGCGCTGCTCGCGGGCGGCGTCCTCTGGCCGCACCCGGGGCACCTCCATGCCGGCTTCCAGGGCCAGACGCTCGACCGCCTCCGGGAACGACAGGCCCTCGGTCTGCATCACGAAGTCGATGCCGCTGCCGTGGGCGCCGCAGCCGAAGCAGTGATAGAAGCCTTTGTCTTCGTTGACGGTGAACGACGGCGTCTTCTCGTTGTGGAACGGACACAGGCCGTGATGTTCGCGGCCGCGCCGGACCAGCTTGACCCGGCGACCGATCAGTTCGGCCAGCCCGACCCGGGCCTTCAGTTCCTCGATGAACGCCTGCGGTATCGCCATCCGCCCGCCCACTCACGCCACGCGCCTTGCCATGGCGGCCATCGCCGCCGCGGTCACTGCACCAGCAGCCGTTTCACCACCGCTGCGGCCTCGGAGAAGTTCATGCGGCCGGCAAAGCGCTCCTTCAGCTGCGCCATCGCCGGACCCATGTCCTTGATGCCCGTGGCACCCATTTGGACCAGCAGCTCGCGCACTGCCGCCTCCATTTCCTCCGGGCCGAGCTGTGCGGGCAGGAACTCGGTGATCACGTCGATCTCTTCCTGTTCCTGCTCGGCCAGCTCGAGCCGCCCTCCTTCCTGGTAGTGGGCGATCGATTCCGCCCGCTGCTTCACCATTTTCTGCAGGATGGCGAGGATCTCGTCGTCGGACACGCCATCGGAATCGCCGCCGCCGCGGGCGGCGATGTCGCGATCCTTGATGGCCGCGAGGATCAGGCGAATGGTCGAGACGCGCCGGGGCTGCTTGGCCTTCATCGCTGCCGTCAGCGCCTCGGTCAGGCGAGTCCGCAGCATCCTGGGCTCTCACGCTGTTGCCAAAGGCGGTGGATGCTATCGTGAATCGACGCCGTTGGCAAACCGGGCCGACGTCCGGCCTCACAAGGCAACTCGTTGAAATTCAATGGCTTTTGGCCTGCGTGGTAGGGTTGACGGCGGCGGGGCTATTGCTTATGTTCCGCGCCGATTTGCGCCGCCCGCCCGCCCACGGCGGCCAAGTGCCGCCTTCCGCACCGGAGCTCCAGAGCATGGCAGACGCGACGCCGACCACCGCGGCGCCCCCCGACTGGGCGACAGCGGCATTGGTCCTGGGCGACGGCCAGACCTTCTGGGGCCGCGGCATCGGCGCCGCCGGCGAGGCCGTCGGCGAGGTCTGCTTCAACACCTCGATCACCGGCTATCAGGAGATCCTGACCGATCCGTCCTATGCCGGCCAGATCATCACCTTCACCTTCCCGCACATCGGCAACGTCGGTGCCAACGAGGAAGACCTGGAGACGACGACACCGGCGGCCCGCGGCCTGATCATCAAGACCGACATCACCGAGCCCTCCAACTACCGCGCCCTGCAACCTCTCGACGACTGGCTCCAGAGCCGGCAGCTGAGCGGCATCGCCGGCCTCGATACCCGGCAGCTGACCCGGCTGGTGCGGGACAGCGGCGCCCCCAGCGGGGTGATCTGCCACAGCCCGGCGCGGCAGTTCGACATCGCCGCCCTGCGCCAGCGCGCCGCCGCCTGGCCGGGCCTCGAGGGCATGGACCTGGCGAAAGAGGTCAGCTGCCGGCAGAGCTACGGTTGGGAGGAGACCAGCTGGCGTCCCGGCGAAGGCTATGGCCGGCTGGAGGCGCCGCGCTTCCACGTCGTCGCCGTCGACTATGGCATCAAGCGCAACATCCTGCGCTGCCTCGCCAACCTGGGCTGCCGGGTCACGGTGGTGCCGGCCACCGCATCGGCCGAGGAGATCCTCGGGCACGATCCGGACGGGCTGTTCCTGTCCAACGGTCCGGGCGATCCGGCGGCGACCGGCGAGTACGCGGTGCCGGTGATCCGCGCCCTGCTCGACAGCGGCAAGCCACTGTTCGGCATCTGCCTGGGCTTCCAGATCCTGGCCCTGGCCCTGGGCGCGCGCACGACGAAGATGCACCTGGGCCACCGTGGCGCCAACCAGCCGGTCAAGGACCTGGAGACCGGCAAGGTCGAGATTACCAGCCAGAATCACGGCTTTGCGGTGCTGGCCGACAGCCTGCCGGCGGGGGTCAAGGCGACGCACCTGTCGCTGTTCGACGGCTCGCTCGAAGGCCTGCGGCTGGAAGACCGGCCGGTGTTCGCAGTGCAGTACCACCCCGAGGCCTCGCCCGGGCCGCAGGACAGCCACTACCTGTTCGAGCGCTTCGTGGAGCTGATGGCCCGCCATGCCTAAGCGCACCGACATCGAGAGCATCCTGATCATCGGTGCCGGGCCGATCGTCATCGGCCAGGCTTGCGAGTTCGACTACTCCGGCACCCAGGCCTGCAAGGCGCTGCGGGAGGAAGGCTACCGGGTGGTGCTGGTGAACTCCAACCCGGCGACGATCATGACCGACCCGGAGTTCGCAGACGCCACCTATATCGAGCCGATCACGCCGGAGGTGGTGACGCGGATCCTGGAGCACGAGCGCCCGGATGCGGTCCTGCCGACGATGGGCGGTCAGACGGCGCTGAACACCGCGATCGCCCTGCACGAGGACGGCACGCTTGAGCGTCTGGGGATCGAGCTCATCGGCGCCCGGCCCGAGGCGATCGCCAAGGCCGAGGATCGCAAGCTGTTCCGCGAGGCGATGCGCGGCATCGGCCTGGAATGTCCGCGCTCGGAGGTCGTGCACACACTGGGCGAGGCGATGGCGGCACTGGAGGTGATCGGCCTGCCGGCGATCATCCGCCCCTCGTTCACCCTGGGCGGCACCGGCGGCGGCATCGCCTACAACCGGGACGAATTCCAGACCATCGTCGCCGGCGGCATCGACGCCTCGCCGGTCGATGAGGTGTTGATCGAGGAATCGGTGCTCGGCTGGAAAGAGTTCGAGATGGAGGTGGTGCGGGACAGGAACGACAACTGCATCATCGTCTGCTCGATCGAGAACGTCGATCCAATGGGCATCCATACCGGCGATTCGGTCACCGTTGCCCCGGCCCTGACCCTGACCGACAAGGAATACCAGGTCCTGCGCAATGCCTCGATCGCCTGCCTGCGCGAGATCGGCGTTGATACCGGCGGCTCCAACGTGCAGTTCGCCATCAACCCGGACGACGGCCGGCTGGTGATCATCGAGATGAACCCGCGGGTCTCGCGCTCCTCGGCACTGGCCTCCAAGGCGACCGGGTTTCCGATCGCCAAAGTGGCGGCCCGGCTGGCCGTGGGCTACGCCCTGGACGAGCTCGACAACGACATCACCGGCGGTGCCATCCCGGCCAGCTTCGAGCCCACGATCGACTATGTCGTCACCAAGATGCCGCGCTTCACCTTCGAAAAGTTTCCGGACGCGGCCCCGCTGCTGACAACGGCGATGAAATCGGTCGGCGAAGCGATGGCGGTCGGGCGCACCTTCCAGGAAAGCCTGCAAAAGGTTCTGCGCTCGATGGAGACGGGGCTGACCGGCCTGAACGAGGTCGAGATCGCCGGCGCGGGCGACGACGGCGGCGATGCGTTGAGGGCGGCGCTGTCGCGACCGGCCCCGGACCGCATCCTGACCATCGCCCAGGCCTTTCGCCACGGCATGAGCCTCGAGGAAGTGCAGCGCTCGACCCGGTTTGACCCGTGGTTCCTGGACCAGATCGAGGCGCTGGTCGCGCGCGAGGCGGACCTCCGCCGCAACGGCTTGCCGGGGGACGCGGCGGCATTGCGCCAGGTGAAGGCGCAGGGTTTTGCCGACGAACGGCTGGCCGAGCTGTGCGGCCTGACGCTCGCAGATGTGGCGGCGCAGCGGCAGGCGCTGGGCGTGGTGGCGTCCTACAAGCGCATCGACACCTGCGCGGCCGAGTTCGCCAGCGTCACGCCGTACATGTATTCCAGCTACGACGGCATCAACCAGCCAGCCGAGTGCGAGGCAGAGCCGTCGGCACGCGAGAAGGTGATGATCCTCGGCGGCGGCCCGAACCGGATCGGCCAGGGCATCGAGTTCGACTATTGCTGCGTGCACGCCGTGTTCGCGCTGCGCCAGGCCGGCTACGAAACCATCATGGTCAACTGCAACCCGGAGACGGTGTCGACCGACTACGACACCTCGGACCGGCTCTACTTCGAGCCGCTGACCGTCGAGGACGTGCTGGAGGTGGTCCGGGTCGAACAGAGCGCGGGCACGCTTAAGGGGGTGATCGTGCAGTTCGGCGGGCAGACGCCGCTGAAGCTGGCCAAGGCACTGGAGGCCGCGGCCGTGCCGATCCTGGGCACCGCACCGGATGCCATCGACCTGGCCGAGGACCGGCACTGCTTCCAGGAACTGCTGCACCGGCTGGCGCTGAAGCAGCCGCCCAACGGCATCGCCACCTCGCTCGAGCAGGCCGAGGCCGTCGCGGCCAAGGTCGGCTTCCCGGTCGTGGTTCGGCCGTCCTACGTGCTCGGCGGGCGGGCCATGGAGATCGTCCGCGACGAGGACCAGCTCGCCCGCTACATGGGGGAGGCAGTCAAGGTCTCGGGCGATTCGCCGATCCTGATCGACGGCTACCTGCAGGACGCCATCGAGGTCGACGTCGACGCCATCGCCGACGGCGCGGACGTGGTGATCGCTGGGGTGATGGAGCATATCGAGGAAGCCGGCATCCACTCGGGCGATTCCGCCTGCTCGTTGCCGCCGCACACCCTGTCCGAGGAGACCGTCGAGGAGATCCGTCAGCAGACTGCGGCACTGGCGCAGGGGCTGAACGTGGTCGGCCTGATGAACGTGCAGTTCGCGGTGCAGAACAGCGACATCTACATCCTCGAAGTCAATCCACGGGCCAGCCGCACGGTGCCGTTCGTCGCCAAGGCGGTCGGCCGGCCGGTGGCCCAGGTCGCCGCCCGGGTAATGGCCGGCGAGAGACTGGCGAGTTTCGAGCTGAACTTCTCGCGGCTGGGCCATGTCGCGGTCAAGGAAGCGGTGTTCCCGTTCGCCCGCTTCCCCGGCGTAGATGTCCTGTTGGGCCCGGAGATGAAGTCGACCGGCGAGGTCATGGGGCTCGACCACAGCTTCGCCGCCGCTTTCGCCAAGTCACAGCTCGCCGCCGGGGTGCGGCTGCCGCAACGCGGCACCGCCTTCATCTCGGTCAAGGATCGCGACAAGCCGGCAGCGGCAGCCCTCGCCCGGGAGTTGGTCGCGCTCGGGTTCGAGCTGGTCGCCACCCGGGGCACCGCCGGTCACCTGGCGGCCGCCGATATCCCGGTGCGTACCATCAAAAAGGTGCTCGAAGGCCGGCCGCATATCGTCGATGCGATCACCAACGACGAGATTGCCCTGATCCTCAACACCACCGAGGGCCCGGCCGCGATCAAGGACAGCTACAGCCTGCGTCGCGCCGCCCTGCTCAACCGCATCCCCTATTACACGACGATTTCCGGGGCTCGGGCGACGGTGCAGGCGATCGCCGGCATGGCCAGCGGCGGTCTTGAAGTTGCTGCACTACAAACTTACTTCTAACGTTTGCTCTGGTGCCCGCCTGCGCGGTCTGCCAGCCTGTTGTTGTGCATTGAGTGCAATTGCTCACCTATAGATTGCGAAGCGAACGGGGGGCGGACGGAACCGGCGATGGATAAGGTCCCAATGACCCGCACGGGCTATGCCCAGCTGGAAGACGAACTGAAGCGGCTGAAGAGCGTCGAGCGGCCGGCCGTGATTCGCGCCCTTGAAGAAGCACGGGCGCATGGCGACCTGGCCGAGAACGCCGAGTACCACGCCGCCAAGGAGCGTCAGGCCTGGATCGAGAGCCGGGTGGCCGAGCTGGAGACCAAGATCAGCCGGGCCCAGATCATCGACACCTCGGAACTGTCCGGCAAGACAGTGAAGTTCGGCGCCACCGTGACGGTGGTCGACGAAGACATCGACGAGGAACTGAAGTTCCAGATCGTCGGCGAGGACGAGGCCGACATCAAGCAGCACCGCCTGTCCGTCAACTCGCCCCTGGCAAGAGCGCTGATCGGCAAGGAAGTGGGCGACGAGGTCGAAGTCACCACGCCGGGCGGCGGCAAGGTCTACGAACTGCTGCGCGTCCAGTACAAGTGAACCGCCAGGTCCCGGCACGGGACCGTGGCCGGCCTTGCGATCGCCTAGCCGGCGTCGTCTACGGCGTCGAGCGGCACCCCGAACTCCGTCTTCGTCCGGCGCAACACCGGCGCCGACTTCACGCTGGCCACGTTCGGCGCCGGCGTCAGCTCGCTGGTCAGGAAGCTCTGCCAGGCGTCCCAGTCCCGCGCCACCACCTTGAGGATGAAGTCGGCCTCCCCGGTCAGCATGTGGCACTCGCGCACCATCGGCCAGGACCGCACCAGCGCCTCGAACGCCTCCAGGTCGCTCTCATGTTGACTATGCAGGCCGACCCAGGCGAACACGGTGAGCGTGTAGCCGAGCTGCTCGGCGTTCAGGTCGGCGTGGTAGCCACGAATGAACCCGGCCTGCTCAAGCGCCCGCACCCGGCGCAGGCAGGGCGGCGCAGAGATGCCGATGCGGCGGGCCAGCTCGACGTTGGTGATGCGGCCGTCGTCGCGCAGTTCCTCTAGAATGCGGCGGTCGATCGCGTCCAGTTTCACACGTTGCACGATATGCCTTTCCTCCAGCCGCCGGCGCCAGCATCGCGCAATAATCTTGCGCCGGCAACAATATTGCGTTGCCGATGAGCACAGCGCCGGCACCAGACGCCGCGCCACCGCCGGTCTGGGTCGTCACCCCGGGCCATGCCGGCATGGAGAACCAGGCCGTGGCGCTGGCCGAAGCGATCGGCCTGCCGTTCGCGATCAAGCGGGTCCGCCCGCGCCGACCCTGGACTTGGGCGCCGCCCGGCCTGTGGCCGGCACCACTGGCCGCGCTTGGCCAAGACAGCGATGCCATCGCCCCGCCCTGGCCGGCGCTGCTGATCTCTTGCGGGCGCCGCGCCGTGCCTTATGCGCTGCATGTCCGTCGGGCCAGCGCCGGTGCGACCATGGCGGTGCATATCCAGAACCCGCAGACCCGCCTCGACCGGTTCGATCTGGTGATCCCGCCGCGGCACGATCATGTGCGCGGGGCCAACGTGGTCGAGACGCTGGGCTCGCTGCACCGGATCACGCCGGGGCGGCTGGCCGAGGCGGCGAATGCGTTTGCCGCGGACGTCGCCGCTCTGCCCCAACCCCGGGTGGCGGTGCTGGTCGGCGGCAGCAACGCCGCCTACCGGCTGACGCCGGCCATCGTCGCCCGCCTGGCGGGCGAGCTCGGGGGGCTGACGCGCGACGGCGCGGCAGGACTTATGGTGACGCCGTCGCGGCGCACCGGGGAGGAGAATATCGCTGCGCTGCGCCGTACCCTGGCCGACGCCCCTGCCCTGGTCTGGCAGTTCAAAGGCCCCAATCCCTACTTCGGCTTTCTCGGCCTGGCCGACGCCATCATCGTCACCGCCGATTCCGTCAACATGGTGTGCGAGGCCTGCGCCACCGGCAAGCCGGTGCACGTGGTTGGCCTGGACGGGGGCAACCGCAAGTTCGACGAGTTCCACCAGAGCATGCGCGCGGCCGGCTACACCCGCCCGTTCCGCGGCCGGCTGGAGCATTGGCGGTATACCCCGCCGGACGACACCGGCTTGGCCGCCAGGGCGGTGCTGGCGCGGTTGCGCGATCGGGGTGTCGCCACGCCATGAGCCGGGCCGTGCCTTGCGCCCGCCGATGCCTATACTTACTTTCATGGGGCCTGGCGCCGGCCTGGGGGGCCAAGCTGGCGGCTGTATCCGGGCAGCAGATCCAGGCAACGATCGTATCCTGAGCACAGCGGGCCGCTCAGCCGATTGCGGCAGCGAGGGGGGTGAATGCCATGCCGGCAAGCCATCACAGCAAGGTCCTGATTCTCGGCTCCGGCCCGGCCGGCTGTACGGCCGCCGTATACGCGGCGCGGGCGGGGCTTGAGCCGATGCTGGTGCACGGCCTGCAGCCCGGTGGGCAGATGACGATCACCACGGACGTGGAAAACTACCCGGGCTTCGCCGACGTGGTGCAGGGCCCCTGGCTGATGCAGCAGATGGAAGAGCAGGCCGAGAAGGTCGGCACCCGGATGATGCATGACATCATCGTCGAGGTGAATCTCGACCAGCGGCCGTTCCGTTGTGTCGGCGATTCGGGCGACGTCTATCTCGGCGACACCCTGATCATCTGCACCGGGGCGCAGGCGAAGTGGCTTGGCCTCGACTCGGAGCAGGCATTCCAGGGCTTCGGCGTGTCGGCCTGCGCCACCTGCGACGGCTTCTTCTATCGCGACAAGCCGGTCTGTGTGGTCGGCGGCGGCAACACGGCAGTGGAAGAGGCACTGTTCCTGACCAACTTCGCCTCGAAGGTCACCTTGATCCATCGCCGCGACAGCCTGCGAGCGGAGAAGATCCTGCAGGACCGGCTGTTCGCCAACGACAAGATCGAGGTGCTGTGGAACCACGTCCTGGACGAGATCGTCGGCGAGCAGGAGCCGCCCGGCGTCACCGGCGTGCGGGTGCGCCATGTCGACAGCGGCGAGGTGCAGGAGATCGCCGTTGACGGCGTGTTCATCGCCATCGGCCACAAGCCGCAGACCGACCTGTTCATCGGCAAGCTGCCGGTCGACGCCGAAGGCTACCTCAGCACTGCGCCTGACAGCACCGTCACGGCCATTGCCGGGGTGTTCGCCGCCGGCGACGTGCAGGACAAGATCTACCGCCAGGCCGTGACCGCGGCCGGCAGCGGCTGCATGGCGGCGCTGGAGGCCGAGCGCTTCCTGCAGGCCGGTAGCGCCGAGGGTTCGACCAGCGCCGCGGCGGAGTGAGGGTATCGCCGTGGCACAGCGCGCCGCGACAGCGATGGACTGGGACAAGCTGCGGATCTTTCATGCCGTCGCCCAGGCCGGCAGTTTCACCCACGCCGGGGAAGGCCTGGCGCTGAGCCAGTCGGCGGTCAGCCGCCAGATCTCGGCGCTTGAAGAGGATCTTGGCGTTCAGTTGTTTCACCGCCATGCCCGCGGGCTGATCCTGACCGAACAGGGCGAACTGCTGTATCGCACTGCCCACGACGTCTTCGACAAGCTCGAGTCGGTCAAGAGCATCATCGCCGACAGCAAGGACCGCCCGGAGGGATCGTTGCGCGTGACCACCACGGTGGGCTTCGGCTCGACCTGGCTGACGCCGCGCATCCGGCGGTTTCTCGACAACTATCCGGACATCCGCCTCAGCATCATCTGCGATGATCGCGAACTGGATCTCAGCATGCGCGAGGCGGATATCGGCATCCGCATGAGCGATCCGACGCAGCCCGACCTGATCAAGAAGCGGCTGCTCACCGTGCATACGCACATCTACGCCTCGCCGAACTATATCCGCGCACACGGCGCGCCGAACGAGATCGATGACATCGATGACCACCCGATCATCGCCTACGGTGACAACGCGCCGCCGTCTTTGCGCAACGTCAACTGGCTGTGCAACATCGGCAAACCGCCGCACGTGATTCGACCGACGAAGTTGCAAGTCAACAACATCTATGGGCTGTTGCTTGCCCTGGAGAGCGGACTTGGCATCGGTGTGCTGCCCGACTACATGGTCGACGACAACAAGAACCTGCAGCGCGTGCTGCCGAGCGTGAATGGTCCGGCGTTCGATACGTTTTTCGTTTATCCAGAAGAACTTAGGAATACGAAACGGATCACTGTGTTCCGCGATTTCCTGGAAGACGAAGTCCGTCGCTGGCGCTTCTGACGGCGACGACAATGCTATGCATTTAGTGCATGGCTTACATGCATAGTTTTTGCTGGCAACGGGCTGGTGCGAAACCTAACTATTTAACGAAGGATGCTGCGTTGCAGCATCACCGGGTCTAGGTCACCGCACCTCTCCCCCCATGTTGCGATGTGACCTTTATCCGACGTCTCCCAAGACGTGAAGCCTCCCTGTTAGACTTGCCGGGCCCTCGGGCCCGGCATTTTTCTTTTTGTTTTCACGCCAGTTCCAGCAGCGTCGGCAACATACGCATGTCGGCGAACGTCGTCGCACCTTCGGCCGCCAGGTCCATCGGCGCCTCGCCGCCGACATAGCCGAACACCCGCATCCCTGCCGCCTGTGCAGCCTGAACGCCATAACGGCTGTCCTCGATGACGACGCAGCTTGCCGGATCCGCATCCATGCGCGCCGCGGCGAACCGGAACAGGTCCGGGGCAGGCTTGCCCCGCGCGACCTGACTGGCGGAGAACAAGTCGCCGGCGAAGTAGGCGGACAAACCGGTTAGGTCGAGTGACAGGCGGATCTTGTCCGGCGCGCTTGACGAGGCGACGCAGCGGCGGACGCGGGCCCGTTCGACGGCAGCGACCGCCTCGCGCACCCCCGGCACCGGCTGCAGCGCCTCGCGGAACGCTGCATAGGTGCGCGCCTGCAGCGCTTGCTCGAAGTCGTCGGGCAAGGACTTGCCATGCCATTCCTCGGCCATCGCAAAGCAACTCGGCAACGACAGGCCGACCATGTGCGCAACGCAGGTCTCGTAATCGATGGCAAAGCCGGCGTCCTGAAACGCCTCGGCCAGCACGCGGTTAGCCAGCGGGTCGCTGTCCACAAGCACACCGTCGCAGTCGAAGATCACCAGGTCGGGTCGCATGGCGGCGTGCATAGCGCAGTTGCGGCCGCTTGTCGCCTGCCGCCGCGGCAACAGCTACATGAACAGCTTCTCGGCCTTGAGGCCGCTGTACAGTTCCGCCACCTGCGCGCCGTAGCCGTTGTAGAGCACGGTCGGGATTCGCTCGTCCGTACCCAGTACCCGCTCGCTCGCCTGGCTCCAGCGTGGGTGCGGCACTTCGGGATTGACGTTGGCCCAGAAGCCGTACTCGCGCGGCTGGATCTTCTGCCAGTAGCTGACCGGCCGGGTGTCGGTGAAGGTCAGGCTGACGATCGACTTGATCGACTTGAAACCGTACTTCCAGGGCACCGCCAGCCGCATCGGGGCGCCGAACTGCTTCGGCAGGGGCTTGCCGTAGACGCCGGTGGCCATGAAAGCCAGCTCATTGCGCGCCTCGGCCATGGTCAGGCCTTCAGTGTAGGGCCAGGGGTACCAGAACTGCTTCTGGCCCGACGCGATATCGGGATTCAGAAACGTTTGCATCACCAGGTATTTGGCGCTGCCGAGCGGCCGGGCGTAGTCGACCAGCGCGCGGACCGGGAAGCCCGTCCACGGCACCACCATCGACCACGCCTCGACACAGCGCAGGCGGTAGACCCGCTCCTCCAGCGGCATGGCGCGGATCAGGGTGTCGATGTCGACGGTGCGCTCCTGCTCGACCAGACCCGAGATCTCGACCGACCACGGGCGCGTCTGCAACGCCTGCGCCGCCTTGTGGATGCGCTTGTGCGAACCGAACTCATAGAAGTTGTTGTAGGTGCTGGCGACTTTCTCGTCGGTCAACTCGCGGCCGCCGCGGAAGGCCAGATTGCGCTGGGCCGGGTAGAGGTCGGCCGTCGGATCGTCCGCCGCGCGGGCCGCGCCTGGCAGACCGCCGGCCAGCAACATGCCGCCGGCGCCCGCCATGCCGGCGAGAAAACGCCGGCGGTTCACGAAGACATCTTCCGGCGTCGCCGCACGTTCGGGAAGCTGCCAGGCGGCAGGATTTCTGATCAGCATGATACGCCCCGTTGAGGTTGGCCCGGCCCTTGCCCGACCTCAATATGGTATCCGCATAGCACCGCGACAGGCCGCGCGCAGTTCACGAATGCGCGACAGCCTGTCGCAGTGGTGGGGCGTTCAGTCGAGCAGGCTGCGCAGCATCCAGGCCGTCTTTTCCGAAACCTGCATGCGCTGGGTCAGCAGATCGGCGGTCGGTTCGTCTCGCGCCGCCTCGGCGATGGGAAACACCTCGCGCGCTGTCCGCGCTACGGTTTCGTGAGCCACCACCAAGTTGCGGATCATCTCGCGGGCCTCCGGCACCCCCTCTTCCTCGGGCACCGAGGACAGCTCGGCATAGGCCCGGTAGCTGCCCGGTGCCGGGAAGCCGAGGGCGCGGATCCGCTCAGCGATTTCGTCGACCGCCAGGGCCAGCTCGCCGTACTGCTGCTCGAACATGACATGCAGCGTCTGGAACATCGGTCCGGTGACGTTCCAGTGGTAGTTGTGGGTCTTCAGGTACAGGGTGTAGCTGTCCGCCAGCAGGCGTGACAGGCCGCCGGCAATGTCCCGGCGCTGGTCTTGCGGAATGCCAATATCGATATCCATGGCGACGGCTCCCTCTGCTTAAGTGGTACCGTCGATATATGTTTCTTTATAAATACTTCAAGCGTTTTTTGGAATGGATTCAAACAATCGAAGGCGACCTCAGGCAAAGCTGACGGTGACCCGCCCGAGGGGGCCGAAATCCGCCTCAACCCGGTCTCCGGCATCGGCCGGATGGACGGCAATCGTGGTGCCCGTGGTCACCAGGTCGCCGGCGGCGAGGCCGAGGCCGAGGCCGTATGCCGGCAGGTGATTGGCCAGCCAGCCCAGGACGTTGAAGGGATTGCCCAGCACGTTGGCGCTGCTGCCGCGCTCGGCCGGGACCCCGTTGCGCCGGACCAGGACCGGCAGGTCGGCAAAGTCGATGGCCGACAGATCCGCAACCTCGGCGCCATGGACCCAGAAGCCGGTCGAGCCATTGTCGGCGATGAGCTGCGCCGCCCCGGCCGTGGTCCAGTCGACGTAGCGGGAATCCACGACTTCGATCGCCGGCAGCGCCGCGGCGACCGCGGCGCTCACCGTCGAAGGCTCGAACGGCGCCGCGGCGGGCGGCAGGTCGGTGCCGATGCGGAAGGCGACCTCGGCCTCGATCATGCGCATGAAGCCATCGCTGCAGGCGATCTCGCCCGGGCTGGCGACGGCGAACTGGGACAGAAGCTGGCCGCGGAACGGCGCCGTCAGGCCCAGCTGGACCTGTGCCGTCTCGTTGGTGCAACCGGCCTTGAAACCGATCCGCCGCGAGCCTGGCGCTGAGGCCAGCAGGTGATCGATATAGGCGGCCTGGACCCGATAGGCATCAGCTTCGCTGGCCGGCCGACAGTCGTCCGACAACCCGGACAGCCGCACGCCGCTCTCGCGCACCGTCATCAAGGCCACGGCGGCACGCTCGACCGCCGCCGGGCTCAGCGCTTCAGGCACCGAAGCGCACGGTGACCTGGCCGAGGTCACCGAAGTCGGCGACAGCCTCGTCGCCGGGCTCGGCCGGCGTCGGCGCCGTGCAGGTGCCCGTGGTAACGATGTCGCCAGCACGCAAGCCGCCACCGGCCATGCACAAATCGTTCGCCAGCCAGGCCAGCGAGTTCAGCGGATTGCCCAACACGTTCGCGCTGTTGCCCTGCTGCACGACGGTGCCGTTGATGGACAGGCTGACCGGATAGTCGTCCAGGTCGATGGCCGACCAGTCGGCGACCTCGTTGCCCTGCACCCAATGGCCGCCACCACCGTTGTCAGCGATCACCTGCAAACCGCCGGCCTGCATGCCGGTGCTGTAGCGCAGGTCGACCACTTCGATCGAGGTCAGCAAAGCACCAACGGCGCCGGCGACGGCATCGAGATCGTAGGGCGCCGCTGCCGGCGGCAGATCGTCGGCCATGCGAAAGGCGAACTCGGCCTCGAGCACGCGCATGAAACAGGCGTCGGCCGGGATCTCTGCCGGGCTCTGATGGATGAACGGCGTCAGCAACACGCCACGGAACGGCGCCTCGAGCCCGAACATCTGCTGCGGTGCCTCGGCCGTCGCGCCGGCCTTGTAGCCTGCCCGCGTGCCGCCGCTGAGCTCCAGGATCATCGGCACGTAGGCGTCCTGGATGGCGTAGGCCTCGGCCAGCGAAGTCGGCTTGAGTCCGTCCGGCAGACCGTCGATGCGCACGCCCGTGCGGCGCACCTCGGCCAGTGACGCCGCCGCGCGGACGGCCGTCTCCTGGGTCACGGTGTTCTCCTCTTTTCGTTGCCGCTCAGGCGGCCTCGTCCTGGCGATGCGCCGCGACCACGTCATCCGCGAGGCGACCGGTGAGCTGCTGCAGGTGGTCGAAGCCGTAGCTGAAGCTGCCGGTGCCCTGGGTCGCCGAGCGCAGCTCGATGATCAGGTCGTGCATCTCGGACTGCGGCAACTGGGCCGAAACCACGTCCCAGCCGTTCCAGCCCGGGCGGCTGTCGAAGCCGAGGATCTGGCCGCGACGGCCGGAGACGATCTGGTTGACGCGCGGCGTAAACTCCGACGGCGCGACGACGTCGACATGCAGGATCGGCTCCAGCAGCACCGGGTTGCACTCCTTCATACCTTCGGTCATGGCAATCCGCGCCGCGGTCTTGAACGCGATCTCGGAGGAATCGACGGCGTGATATTGGCCGTCGTACAGGGTGACCTGCACGTCGACGACCGGAAAGCCCAGCGGCCCCTTGTGCAGATACTCTTTCACACCGGCTTCCACGGCAGGAATGTACTGCCTCGGGATGGCGCCGCCGACGATCTTGTCGATGAACTCGAAGCCGCCGCCCCGGGTCAGCGGCTTGATCTCCAGATGCACATCGCCGAACTGGCCGTGCCCGCCCGACTGCTTCTTGTGTCGACCATGCTGCTGGATGCCTTTGCGGATCGCCTCCTTGTAGGGAACCTTGGGCCGCTGCGCGGTCATGGAGATGCCGAACTTGCTCTGCAGCCGGTCCATGGCGATGCGCAGGTGGATCTCGCCCTGACCATGCAGCAACAACTGGTGGGTGTCTTCGGTCTGCTCGACGCGCAGGCCAGGATCCTCATCGACGATCTTCGCCAGGGCGCCGGACAGCTTGACCTCGTCGTCGCGCTTCTCGGCGTTGATCGCCAGGGTGTAGACCGGCGTCAGGGCCTGCGCCGTCGGCAGCGCCCCGGCGGTGCCCTCGGACAGGGTATCGCCGGTCGCCGCCTCCTCCAGCCGGCCCAGGCCGACGACCTCGCCGGCGGCCGCCTGCGCCTGCTTGTGCTGATCATGTCCCATCAACTGAAAGATACCGGAGACCCGCTCGCCGTTGAGGGTCATGCCGTCCTTCACCGTACCCGCCCAGACGCGGACGACCGACAGCTTGCCGCCATGCTGGGTGTGGTAGGTCTTCAGCACCTGGGCCACGGAACCCGTCGCGTCGGCGACGCCGACCCGCTCGGCCGCCTGCGTTGCGGGCGGCACTTCGTGGCGCAACGCCTTGAGCAGGCGCCGGACACCGTGCTCGTGCTCGGCCGCGCCCAACAACACGGGCACGATCAGCGCCTGCTGGAAGTCGCGGGTCAGGTTGCCGTAGATCTCGTCGCGCTCGGGCGTGACGTCCTCCAGCACCTTCTCCATGAGATCGTCGTCGAAGTCGGCCAGCGTCTCCAGCATATGGTAGCGGGCCTCGCCGAACGCATCCGTGCTGTCGGCCGGCTGCTCCACGATGGTGGATGCCGCACCCGGGCTGTAGTGATAGGCGCGCTCGGACGCCAGGTCGATGTAGCCGGCCATCGCTTCGCCCTCGATGACCGGGATGTGACGCAGCACCAGCGGCAGGTTCGACACCGGCTGCAACGCCTCCAGGAGCTGCTGCACCGTGCCGGTCGCCCGGTCCAGCTTGTTGACGAACAGCATGTGCGGCAGGCCCAGGTCTTCCAGCGTCCTCAGCAGCGGCGCCAGGGCCATCGCCTTGTCGGCGTCGGGCTCGCAGACGACGACGGCGGCATCCACCCCCTGCAAGACGTGCAGGGTCTCCTGCAGCAACTCGATCGAGCCCGGGCAGTCCAGGAACGTAAAGCTGTCGTCGAGATAGCTGGCGCTGGCGACGTTGACCTCGGTGCTCATGCCACGCTCACGCGCTTCCGCCGCGGTATCGCACACCGATCCCTTGCGCCCGGATGCCCCGGTCACGAACAGGATGTTCTCAAGAAGCGTGGTCTTGCCCGATAGGTATGGGCCAATGATGGCCACGCTCCGTGGTCCGCTCGGTTTGCTGCTGCTCATGATCCACCCCTGCTGACGGATTTGTCCCGGTGTGCCCCTGGCGGGGCGTCGTGTTGTTATGACGGTATGTTTTCAATCCAGCCGGCGGGCCGCAAGGGGATTCCCGCGGAATCGTCCGGGGCTCCCATCAGGCTGTCGAGCACCTGCCCGAAAACCGCCGTTTACCGGGCTTGCCTGAAGCAGCGGCCGGGCCCTTGATCCGGCGAAACGCCAGCGTCATCGAAGGTGGGACAATGTCGTTTGCCCGACGGACATGAAGGCTGAGAAGAGGCGGAACGGGAAAGGGACAGCTCGATGGCGACGCGCAAGCTCGAGAAGGCGGACTGGGAAGGCTACTTCGACCGGATGTCGAAGACGCTGACGGTGCGCACGGTGGAAATCGAAGTCGGCTCGCTGGCGATCGGCGACCAGATCGCCGTCGAGTGGGCGCCGCTCAGGGGCCTGACCTATGACCCCAAGGGCGACCTGCTGGAGGTGCAGCTGGCAGAGCACGACCATCTGATCCGGCAGCCGCAGGAGATCTACATGGTCGAGGAAGCCGACGGCCTCGCAATGGTCGAGACCATCGACGGTGACGGCGTGAAGCAGATCATCCGGCTGAACGCGCCGCTGCAGCTGACCTCGGCCTAGCCCGCATTTCTCACCACGGTCACGGTCTCAGCGCCGCTGTCGGCCCGACAGGCCAGGCGAGACGCGCCGCGCGATGTGGGACATCGGGCAAGCGGCTCAACGCAGACTGTCGGGCCGACAGCGGCGCCCGCAGGGTCGGCCAGGGCCGGCCGTCCGCGGCGTCGAAGGCCTTCACCGTAGGCCCCGCTACGTTTTCAGGCCTTCTCCTGGCGGGCCGACACAGCCCTAACCGACTGAGACCATGACTGTGGTGAGAAATGCGGGCTAGAGCGTGTCTGTCTTAGTTTGAAGCGTATCCTGCATTTCGGAAGTAGTTGGCGCATTCGTGCGGCGTGAAGGCGTCGAGGAGCTGACCGATGCGGTCGGCAACTTCATCTGTGGTGCGCGCATCGGCCTTTCTGAGCAA
>Ga0209458_1000278_pt1 | contig 20817 bp, 14 predicted proteins | sample WorMetLIZAISLAND_FD_187411 | JGI IMG/M metagenome (GOLD analysis project Ga0209458, IMG submission 187411) | Marine gutless worms symbiont microbial communities from Max Planck institute for Marine Microbiology, Germany - Inanidrilus manae... ...
CCGTCGGTTTGCCCAGGCAGTGCGGCTCAATCTTCGCCCATTGGGCGTCTGTCAGCACAAAGCGTTCCATCCCGAGCTTGAATCACAAACAAACCCAAAAGGGAATCCTGAATCTCAACAGGCCCTAGTGCAGAGTTTCCTGCGATGGCACTGCTTATTGCCGCTTCTTCAACAGCTCTGAACAACAGCCCTGGGCGGCGGCTTGCTTAGGCGCGAGGAACCGGCAGGTCGGGAGCCCGCCGGTTCCTCGCCGTTATCCGTCGACTAGAGTTCGACCCACTTAAATGGCAGGCCACGCGCGTTGTAGAAGGCCTGCTCGGAGACCTTGGCGAAGGCGATCGACTGTCCGCGGAACTTGAGAATGCTTTCCATCACCTCGCGGCTCAGCGGATCGGCCGCGGCCAGCTCGCTTAACACTGTGCCGGCCAGCTTGCCGAGGCCGTTCAGCACCTCGTCGGGGAACTTCTTCAGGATCACGCCGTGCTGGTCGACCAGCGTGTTCAGGGCGTCGTTGTTCTTCGCCATGAACTCGTTCAGCACATAAGAGTTGGCATAGGCGTTGGCCGATTCGACGATCGCCTTGAGCTCGTCGTCGAGGCTTTCCCAGGCCTTCAGATTGATGAAGTTGTCGAGCAGGGTCGCCGGCTCGTGCCAACCCGGGTAGTAGTAGAATTTGGCACTCTTATAGAGGCCGAAGGCCAGGTCATTGTAGGGGCCGACCCACTCGGTAGCGTCGATCGCGCCGGAGGAGAGCGCTGGCGGAATCTCGCCGCCCGGCAGGTTCACCACGTTGCCGCCGGCGGCCTTCACCACCTCGCCGCCGAGGCCGGGGATGCGCATCTTGAGGCCCTTGTAGTCCTCGAGCGAGTTGATCTCCTTGTTGAACCAGCCACCGGCCTGAACGCCGGTGTTGCCCGAGGCGAAGAATTTGCAGCCGAGCTCGGCGTAGGCCTTGTCAGCCAGCTCCTGGCCGCCGCCGAACTGGACCCAGGCATTTTGCTCTGCCACGTTGAGGCCGAAGGGCGTCGAGGCGATAAACTGCGTAGCCGGTACCTTGCCCTTCCAGTAGTACGGGGCGCCGTGGCCCATCTCGATCGTGCCGCTGGAGACCGCGTCCATGGTCTCGAAGGGCGGAACGATCTCACCGCCGCCGAAAACTTCGACCGACAGACGGCCGCCGGAAGCCCGGGTGATGTACTCGGCCAGCTTGTTGGCGCCGGTACCCAGGCCCGGAAAATTCTTCGGCCAGGTGGTTTGCATGCGCCACTGCAGGTTGTTCTGCGACAAGGCGGGCTTCGGGAAACTGGACGCCGCGGTGACTGTAGCCGCCGCCGCGACCGTGCCCGCTCCTGCCTGTTTCAGGAAGCTGCGGCGCGCGACTTTGGCTTTCGCCGCCTCGGGCCTCTTTGCATCAGGGCTCTTCATGGAACTCATCCTCCCCATGTGTCAGAAATCGTTGTTTCCTTGGCGCTTTGCGCCCCGTTCGGAAACCTAGCGAGCGTGAGAATAGATGCCCAGCGCAGGTGGCGCAACACGCATAGGGCGGGCTGCGATGCTGTCCCGCAGCCCTCATGCGGCGCTCGTCGGGTCCATGGAGAGCCAGCTCCTCGCGGGCTTCAGTGGCTGCCAGCCCTCCGGCCCCAGACCTTCCAGCGGCTGGAATCTAGCCTTGTAGGCCATCTTGGGCGAAGCACCGATCCAGTAGCCGAGATAGGCGTAGGGGAGGCCCTGGCGGCGCGCCTCCTCGATCAGCCAAATCACCACATAGCTGCCCAGGCTGCGCTGGGCGAGGGCCGGGTCGAAGTAGCTGTAGACCGCCGAAGGGCCATCCTCGAGCCAGTCGGCCAGGCAGGCGGCGACCAGCCGGCCATGCGGATCGCGGAATTCGATTAGGCGGGTGTCCAGGAAGCTGTCCTCGACCATGGAGCGGTAGTCGCGAGTCGTCATGCCGGCCATCTCGCCGTCGCCATGACGGGCGTCGAGATATCGGCTGAAGAGGCGGAACTGCTCCTCGGTCACGCGGGGCGGCAGGATCTCCGCGGTCAGGTCGCGGTTGAGCCTAGCCACGCGCGCCAGCGTGCGGCGCGGCGTGAAGGCCGAGGCGACCACCCTGACCGGCACGCAAGCGGCACAGTCGCTGCAGGACGGCCGGTAGGCAAAGCTATGGCTGCGGCGGAAACCAGCACGGGAAAGGCGGCTGTAGAGCCGGTCGGCATCGGCGCCGCGCAGCTCTGTGATCAGCTTGCGCTCGCGCCGGCCGGGGATGTAGGGGCAGGCTGTTTCGTTCAGGACGTAGAAGACCTGCGGGCGGTCGCCCAACGGCATATCGGCATTGCGCGCGGCGCTGTCGAAGTCCCGCGGTCCGACGTCGTTCAGGGTCCCGTCACGCATGCTGTCATCCATCGTTCAGGCTTCCATCGCCACTACACCGGTCGAGGCGTCCTTGACCGCCGGCTCTCCGGCGGGTTCCGTTGGCGGCTCCCATCCGAAGAAATCCTGACCCAGCTCGCCGCCGACGCCGATCAAGCCGAGCTGAACGCCATCGAGAAACTCGTGCAAGCCTTTGGCGATGATCCCGTCGGTGGTCTCGTCCTCCAAGGTCGTCCGAAGCACGTCGAGCCGCTCCAGAACGCGGTCGCCGCTGCGCAGGCTGTAGCGTGCCCGCAGCTCGGTCAAGAGGGTCTCGATCGTCGCGACGCAGGCCATGACAGAACGCGGGAAGCTGCGGTCGAACAACAGGAAGCCCGCGACCGTGGCCGGCGTCATGCCGCTCGGATGGACGCGGCGGAAGGCATGGAACGCCGAGGCCGAGCGCAGCAGCGCGTTCCACTGGCTGACGTCGTAGGGCGAGCCGACCACGGCTAGGTTGGGCAGCAGCAGATGGTACTTCACGTCGAGCAGGCGGGTGGTTTGGTCGGCCCGCTCTATGGCGCGGCCGAGCTGATAGAAGTACCAGCCCTCGTCGCGATAGAAGGTGCCCTCCGTGATGCCCGTGTGAGCCTGGCAGGCTTCCTTGATCTTGGTGCAAAGGCGGTCGAGCCGCGGCTCCGCGATGTCCGTCGGGCCGAGCGACTTCAATGTCGAATAGAAGATGTTGAGCTGGATCCACATCTCGGTCGAGATCAGGGCGCGCAGTGTGCGGGCATTTTCCCGCGCCATGCGGACGCCGGAGATGATCGAGGATGGATTGTCCTGGTCGAGTGTATAGAAGCCGATCACCGACTCGGCTGTAATGTCCTCGTGGCTCTCCAGGAAGCGCTCTTCATCGGCATAGAGCTGCAGCACGGAGCGCCAGTTCTGGCTCCCCCGCGTGTCGCGGCTGAAGGTCGCATTGACGTCGAGGATACGCGCCATGTTCTCGGCCCGCTCGACATAGCGGGCCATCCAGTAGGTCGCCTCGGCGTAGCGGGAGAGGAGCTTACTCAAGGACCCAGGTATCCTTCGACCCGCCGCCTTGCGACGAGTTCACCACGATTGAGTTCTTGGTCAGGGCGACGCGTGAGAGGCCGCCGGGCAGCACCCACGTCGACTTGCCGGTCACCGCAAAGGGGCGCAGGTCGACGTGGCGCGGCTCGATGCCGTCCTCGACTAAAGTGGGGCAGACCGAGAGGTTAATCATCGGCTGGCTGATGTAGTTTTCCGGATCGAGCTCGAGCTGCTGCCGACAGGCGGCCAGCTGATCGGCCGTCGCCCGCGGCCCCACGGTAATGCCGTAGCCACCCGACTCGCCAACCGGCTTGACGACCAACTTGTCCAGATTGTCGAGTGTGTAGGCCAGGCCCTCGGGCTCGCGGCATATATGGGTCTCGACGTTGTCCAGGATCGGTTCCTGGTCCAGGTAGTATTTGATGACACGCGGCATGTAGGCATAGACCGCCTTATCGTCGGCCACGCCGGTGCCGATTGCGTTGGCGAGCGCGACGTTGCCCTTGCGGTAGGCCCGCATCAAGCCCGGAACACCCAGCATGGACGTCGGGTTGAAGGCCTCCGGATCGAGGAAGTCGTCGTTGATCCGCCGGTAGATCACGTCCACCGGTTCCAGGCCGCCGATGGTGCGCATGTAGACCCGGTCGTCGCTCTCGACCACCAGGTCGCGGCCCTCAACCAGCGGCACGCCCATCTCGCGGGCCAGGAAAATGTGCTCGAAGTAGGCCGAGTTGTAGGTGCCCGGCGACAGCAGCACGACCTGCGGCTCACTCACCCCTTCGGGCGCGACCTCGATCAGGGCGTTATGCAGCTTCTCGCCGTAGTTGGAGACCGGTCGGATGCCGATGTTGGCCATCAGGTCAGGGAAGCTGCGCTGCATCAGGTGGCGGTTCTCGACCACATAGGAGACGCCAGAAGGCGTGCGGCCGTTGTCTTCCAGCACAAGCAACCGCCCGTCATCGCCGCGTACCAGGTCGGTGCCGTTGATGTGAATGTAGGTGCCGAGCGGCACGTCGAGGCCGCACATCTCCGGCCGGAAGTTGTCGTTGCCGAGGATCAGCTCTTCCGGAATGACGCCGTCCTTGAGGATCTTCTGATCGTGATAGATGTCGTGCAGCAGAAGGTTGATCGCGGCGACCCGCTGGACCACGCCGCTTTCGATGGTCTGCCAGTCCTGCGGCGAGATCACCCGCGGTATGACGTCGAATGGCAGGATGCGGTCGATCACATCCTTCTGCGTATAGACCGTGAAGGTGATGCCGAAGTTGTAGAGCTCGAGCTCGGCGTGGTGGGCGCGTTCACGCAGCTCCGAGATTGCAAGGCGGCCGAGACGCTCTCGAACGCCATCGCAGTGCTGGGATTCCCGCCCGCTCGATCCGAGCATCTCGCAGAAGAAACCGCCCGGGTCGTAGCCAGCGAGCAGGTCGCTCGCCGCCCCGCCGTTCACGGCTTGTCGGGCCGCGCTCCCTTGGGTCGTTTTGTCCAAGCTCAACGAGGTTTGTCCGGTTTCAGGTCGTCTCCCCGCCCGCAGTCGGCCTCGTGCGCGTTTTTTGTCGAGGCTTTCCCTGATTATGGCAAGTCCGGTGGGGCCAAGACCAGCCCCAATCGGCCTCAGGCGGCTTGCAGCCCGGGAGAGGCGAGGCGGCTGTGGCGCAGGCAGACGATACCCGCCAGCATGTCGTGCAGGGTCCGGCGGCGGTCATCAAAGAAAACCATAACCAGTATAAGCCAAACGGTGAGCGAGACGCTGGCGTAGAACATCACTGTGTGGAGAAAGGCCTGGACGTAGTTCGGTGGGAGGCCGGTCCAGGTCCGCACCTCCACGTCGAGCAGGCGCATACCCGGCGTGCCGCCGTTACGGCCGATGAAGAAGGTGTGGTATGCGAGCGGCAGTACGGCCAACGCAAAGATCTTGAAAGGCAGCAACAAGCCCAGCGACAGCGCGGCCAAAAAGCTCAGCCCGAACCAGGCGGCTATCCAAAGGGCGCCGATCACCAGTAGGTCGACTAGGTAGGCCACGACCCGGCGCAAAGTGATGCCGTCGTAGAGGTCGGGATCGTCCAACGGATCCGGCGGTAGCTCCTCCCAGGCGGCCTGGGCGGTTTTCAGGCTCGGTAACTTATTGCTCTGCATCGCTCCAGTGAACGGCAGCTTCGCCTAAATTGCAAATGGGGAGGCAGCCGGCGCTTGGCAAGCCGGCCCGGGCTGTCGAGGGCTCCAGGCGGTCAGTCGACCGGCTCGATCTGGATATCGAGTGCGCCGGAGGCGGCGTCCTCGGCCAGCGGCGTGATTTCGGCGTCAGGGCCCTCGCGCAGCAGAATGATCGAAATGCGCCGGTTGCGCGGGGAAGTGGGGTCCTCCGGCAGCAGCGGCTCCTCGGCCGCGCGGCCGGCGACAGAGGCGATCCGCTCGGCCGGCAGGCCGGCCTCGAGCAGGGCGCGCCTGCTCGCGTTCGCCCGGTCGGTCGAAAGCTCCCAGTTGGAATACCCATTCTGGTTCTGGAACGGCGTCGCGTCGGTATGCCCCTTGATGGCTAGGCGGTTGGTCAGCTGTCCCACCGCGCCGACGACCAAGCCCATCAGCTGGCGGGTATGGTCGTACATCTTGGCGCTGCCGAGCGGGAACATGGAAAGCTTGTCCTTGTCGACTATCTGGATGCGCAGCCCCTCAGGCGTGTGGTCGATCAGCAGGTGATCGGCAAGCTGCTGCAACTCCGGTACCGATTCAATGGCCTGGCGCAAAGCCTGCTCGGCTTCCTCGAAGCGTGCCTCTTCCTGGCGGGCTGCCTCCTCAGCGGCGCGCAGCTCGGCTTCGCTTTTACCGCTGCCGCGTGGCTGGTTGCCCTCCGTTTCGATGCCCATCGTCTGGCTGTCTTCGCCTTCGGTCCCGGAGCTGTTGTTGTAGTCGCCGAGCTCCTCCGGCGATTCCGTGCTCGGGAGCGAGATTGTCAGGTTCACGGCCGAGCGGTTGGACTGCATGGCACCTTGATCGCTCAAGGTCTGGCCGGCCATGACGCCGCCGCCGCCGCTGTTGGACTTGGACACGCTGCTTGGCGTGAAGTAGTCGGCGATGCCGGCCTTTTGCTCGTCGGTCGTGGCGTTGAGCAGCCAGAGCAGCAGAAAGAAGGCCATCATCGCGGTCACGAAGTCGGCATAGGCGACCTTCCAGGCGCCGCCATGGTGGCCATGCCCGTGGCCCTTCTTGACCTTCTTGATGACGACCGCTGCGTTGGCGCCTGCCATAACTGCTTTGTCCTATCCGGGCCGCTCAGGCGATCGGCGGAAGCGCTTCCACGGCCTCTTCCACCTCCATGAAGCTGGGACGCTCGTGCGACAACAGGGCCTTGCGGGCGAACTCGACGGAAACCGCGGGTGCGCAGTCATGCATGTGCGCCAGCAGCGCAGCCTTGATGCACTGCAGGTATTTTCCTTCGGCTTCGTAGGAAGCCTTGGCCTTGCTGGCGATCGGCGCCAGAAAGCCATAGGAGATCCAGACCCCGAGGAACGTGCCGACCAGGGCGCCGCCGATGAGTTTACCGAGCACCTCCGGTGGCTCGCTGATCGAGCCCATGGTCTTGATCACGCCCAGCACCGCCGCGACGATGCCTAGGGCCGGCATGCCGTCGGCCATGGTCTGCAGGGCGCCGGCCACCGCCTCATGTTCGTGATGGTGGGTCTCGATCTCCTCGTCCATCAAGGTTTCCATCTCGTGCGGGTTTTCCACGCCCAAGGTCATCATGCGCAGGTAGTCGCAGAGGAAGGTGACCGCGTGGTGGTCCTTGGCGAAGTTAGGAAACTGCTTGAAGAGTTCACTTTGATCGGGGTTTTCGATGTGCTGCTCCAGGGCCAGCGGGCCCTTCGTCTTGGCCAGTTTGAGCACGGAATAGAGCAGGCCGAGCAGCTCCAGGTAGGCCGTCTTGCTGTAGCGCGAGCCGCTCATGGCCTTCTTCAGCGCCCCCATGGTGCCCTTGAGCACCGGCCCGGGATTGCCGATCACGTATGCGCCGATCGCGGCGCCGACGATGATGACCACCTCGAAGGGCTGCCACAGCACGCCGAGCTTGCCGCCCATGGCTACATAGCCGCCGAACGTACAGCCGATGACAACGACAATGCCGATGATTAGCGCCATGCGATTCCCTACCTGGCCAGGGCTCTGCGTTAATAGCCCCAGGACTTCGTCGTAGTAGCCAGAGAAGGTCACCGACTTACGTTAAAAAGTCGTTAGGCGAAGGGCTTAGCCGGCGGCTGGAAGCGCGCTGTCGGGCGCCGAAAGGGTGGTTTACGAGGCCTTAAGCCGAGGCCCTCAGGCCAAGGCCTGCGCCAGGTCGGCGATCAGATCGTCGGCCTCCTCAACCCCGACCGAAAGGCGGACCAGGCCGTCGTCGATGCCGAGCTCGGCGCGCTTTTCGGCGGGAATCGAGGCGTGGGTCATGATGCCGGGGTGCTCGATCAGGCTCTCGACCCCGCCCAGGCTCTCGGCCAGGGCAAAGATCTCGACCCGTTCTAGGAATCGGCGGGCCTGATCGATCCCGCCGCCGAGGGTCGCCGTCACCATGCCGCCCGGCGCCCGCATCTGGCGCTTGGCCAGGGTATGCTGCGGGTGGCTCGCGAGGCCGGGATAGTAGACCCGGTCGACCTTGGGATGGCCTTCCAGGAACTCGGCGACCGCCTGCGCGTTGGCGCAGTGCCGCTCCATGCGCAGGGCTAGGGTCTTGAGGCCGCGCAGGGCGAGGAAGGCGTCGAACGGCCCCTGCACCGCACCGATCGCGTTCTGCAGGTAGGCCAGGCGCTCGGTCAGTTCGCCTTCGCGCGCGGCGACCAGAACGCCGCCAACGATGTCGGAATGGCCGTTCAGGTACTTGGTCGCCGAGTGCATGACGTAGTCGAAGCCCATCTCGATCGGCCGCTGTACCCAGGGCGAGGCGAAGGTGTTGTCGCAGCAGGCGACGATACCGTGACGCCGGGCGATCTCGGCGATCGCCTCCAGATCGATCAGCTTGAGCAGCGGGTTGGTCGGGGTCTCGACCCAGACCAGCTTGGTCTCCGGCCGGATCGCCGCCTCCAGGGCCTTCGGATCGGATAGGTCAACGAAGCTGAAGTCGTGCCCGGCCGAGCGCCTGCGAACGTTCTCGAATAGGCGGTAGGAGCCGCCGTAGAGGTCGTCGACGCAGACCACGTGGCTGCCGCTGTCGAACAACTCCAGAAAGGTCGCCATGCCGGCCAGCCCAGAGGCGAAGGCGAAGCCGGCGACGCCACTTTCCAGGTCGGCGATGCAGCGCTCGTAGGCCATGCGCGTCGGGTTCTGGCTGCGACTGTACTCGTAGCCTTTGTGAACGCCGGGGCTCTCCTGCACGTAGGTCGAGGTGGCGTAGATCGGCGGCATGATCGCCCCGGTCGAGGGATCGGGGCTCTGCCCGGCGTGGATCGCGCGGGTGGCGAAGCCGGGGCGGTTGCTGCCGCGAGTGGGAGGAGTGCTTCCGTCAGCCATGCTGCCTCACTTCATCTGCCGACGCAGATGGTTCAGAAGATCGATGCGGGTGATCAGGCCGAGGAAGTGCTCGTCCTCCATCACGATGGCGATGTGGCCCTGGTCCAGGATAGGTAGTAGCGCCGGCAGTGGCCGGTCGGCCTGGATGGTTTCCAGCTTGGCGGTCATGGCCGAGCGCACCGGATCCTGGAAATGCTCTTCGTCCTTGAAGACCGAGAGCAGGATGTCGTTCTCGTCGACGATACCGACCACCTCCCCGCCGTCGTCGAGCACCGGCAGCTGCGAGATGTCGTAGAGCTTCATACGGCCGTAAGCGGTCAGCAGCGTGTCGTCCGGCGCGACGGTCACGGTGGCGTGTTCCTCGTGCCGCCGCGAGATCAGGTCGCGCAGGTCGCCGTGGCTGTCCCGCTCGATGAAGCCCTGGTCAATCATCCAATAGTCGTTGAACATCTTCGTCAGGTACTTGTTGCCGCTGTCGCAGACGAAGGTGACGACGCGCTTAGGCTCGCTCTGCTCGCGGCAATAGCGTAGCGCCGCGGCGATCAGGGTGCCGGAGGAGGAGCCGGCCAGCACGCCTTCCTTGCGCAGCAGCTCGCGCGCCGTGTGCATCGCCTCGGCGTCGCTGATCGTATAGGCCTTCTTCACGCCCTCCAGCTCGTTGGCGTTGGGCGGCATGAAGTCCTCGCCGATGCCCTCGACCAACCAGGAGCCGACCTCCTCGGCCAGCTTGCCGGTTTTCACGTAGTTGGCCAGGACCGAGCCCTCCGGGTCGGCCAGCACCATCTCGAGCTGCGGCGCGACCTTGCGAAAGTAGCGTCCGAGCCCGCTGATCGTGCCGCCCGAGCCGACGCCGCAGATCACCGCGTCGACATCCTGCTCCATCTGGGCCCAGATCTCAGGCCCCGTCGTGGCCTCGTGGGCCAGAGGATTGGCCGGATTGGCAAATTGATTCACGTAGAAAGAGTTCGGGATCTCCCGGTTCAGGCGCTCGGCTACGTCCTGGTAGTAGTCGGGATGGCCCTTGCCGACGTCGGAGCGCGTCAGGTGCACCTCGGCGCCGAGCGCCTTGAGGTGGAAGATCTTCTCCTGCGCCATCTTGTCGGGCAGCACGATGATCAGCCGATAGCCCTTCTGGGCGGCGACCAGGGCGAGGCCCAGGCCGGTGTTGCCGGCGGTCGCCTCGATCAGGGTGCCGCCGGGCTTCAGGCTGCCATCGCGCTCGGCCGCCTCGATCATCGACTTGCCGATACGGTCCTTGATCGAGCCGCCCGGGTTCTGGCTCTCCAGCTTGAGGAACAGGCCGCAGGGCCCGCGGTCCAGCCGGGTGACCTCAACCATCGGCGTGTTGCCGATCGAGTCCAGGACGTTGCGGAACACCGGAGCAACGGGAGGGGTGTTGGCGGCAGAGTCGGGCATCGAAGATCCTCAGGGCGCGCGCTACAACTTGGGCAAAAAGGGGGTCTGGCCAAAGAGGTGCCAAGCCAAGGGGGCCGGGCAGGAGAGAGTAACGCCAGGCCACCGTGATCCCTAGTGCTAAACCGCGGCGCCCCGGCCCGCAAGGGATGGCGCGGGTCGTCCGGAGGGGATGGTTTCGAGAAGCGGGCGGATCGGGGCTGAACCGGCCGTGGGTCTGGCCTGACTGCAACTAGCTATAGGTGTCCGCACCCCAGAGCGGGCCCCAGGGTGGACGGCGCCGGCTAAACCGGCAGGCGTTGAAGCGGCCGGTCGCCGGCGTTCGTCCCACCTCGTGCGGTCACTGGATACGGATTGGCGACTCGCCCGTTCTGCAGTCATTATGCCGCCGCTGATCGGCCGCACCCGGCGGATGCCGGAGGCAAGCGCGCAGATACCAGGCGCCGCGACCGATTCGTTCTGGCAGCTTGAGCTCTGCTTCGAACACCCGGCGCGGCTTCTTTGCATCGGCGATCGTCTGGGCGCTCGACTTGACCGGCTGCAACGGGATCGTCTGCTCGCTCTCCGGGCCCGGCGTCAGAGTGTAGTGGACATTGGTCGCCTCGAGACGGCTGTTGTCCACATCGGTGCCCTGAAGCGTCGCGAGCAGCTTGATCTGTTGACCAGCCGATGCGGAGGTCTGCACCGTCGTCAGCTGTGTCAGATCGACGTCACGCTGTTGAGCCACGAGGCCGGTGCCGGCGATCACCTGGAGCGAGGCGGTGAGGCTGGCCCTGCAATTGTTCGATTCGGTGATTTCCGACAGCTTCTCCTTGTGATCGGCGCAGGCCAGCACGTAGTAGGCACCGAGCGGCGTGCCGAGTGGAAGGGTCGCCGCGATCGTCTTTTGGGTACTCGCACTGGCGGCCAGCGAGCCGATGTAGTGGGTCGGCTTCAAGAGGATATCGTCATCGCTTCGCTTAGTGTCGGTGGAGAGATAGACGGCCGTGCGCGACTGTTCGGTGAAGTCCTCGGTGCCTTGGTTTTGCGTGACCGGCGTAACCTCGAGGGTCTCCAAGGCACGGATGAGACCGGCCGGCGTGCCGGGTGACGACGACTTCACCTCGTAAGGGGCCGCGGTCACGACCATGTCGCCGCATCCGTCGCCTTCGCGCCCGAAGAAGACCGCGCGGATCTCGACATCGTCGTCTGCACGGCCGCCATTCATCACCTGCACCGGCGCCATGAAGGAGTTCGAGCAGTTGCCGTGCCGCCGAACCGTCGTGTAGTCGCCCCACTGATTCTCCCCCACGCCGTGGGTCGAGGTGCGCAGGGAATGGGTGTGATCCGGCCGCAGGGGAAAAGCCGAAGCCGCGACCGTGTAGCCCCGCGGCTCGGGAAGCTGTGAGCCGCCCATCCGGTAAAGCACCACGCCGATCTCACCCCGGGCATTGACTGTGGCAGCCGGATAAACCCAGGCGTAGTTTTCATTCCAAATCACGCTTTCGGTCAGCAGGGTAAGGCTCGTGGCCTCGAACGAAGCCGAGCGCACATGGGGGAAAGGGTAGCCTTTGCCCTGGGCCGCCGTCCAAAGCCAGCCGACGACGTTGTTCGAATAGAAGCCCGTTGTAATCCGCGCATCGAACCGCTCGCAGGGATCGCCGCCGCCACCGGTGGTGAGGGGGCAGGTCCGCTTCTTGGCGACATCGGGAAAGTTGGCGATGTTCTTATCGACCCGAGAGAGCGTGTTCGAGCCGTCGGCGATCCAATAGATGCGGAGCATGTCGCCACTCAGCACCTCATAGTGATGGGTCGCGAAGTACATCACCGAACCCGCGTGCTGCACCGGCGCCAGGGTCTTCTTGGTCGGCTCGACCCAGGATCGATCGATGTCCGCATCGCAGCTCGCGGTATCCAGGTCATCGAGCTCCATGCGCCAGACGACCGCGTTCTTGGTGCTGTCGGTGCCCTTCTTGATCTTGACCTCGTTCATGGTGAAGTAGAGGAACCGCGAGGTAGTTGCCATTTGCGGGAAGTCGAGCTTTCGCCCCTCCTTCAGCCCGAAATCGCGCGGGCGAAAGACATAGCTGCAGACGCTGGTTGTGTTGTTGGCCGAGGCTTTGAGTTCGCTCCGTCCGCGGAAGACGACGAGGCGGACCGCGTTTTCGTCATCGGTGGCGCAGCCCTGAAGGAGCCAGAAGATCAGAGAGTAGCTGCCGAGATCCTCGGCCAGGGCAACCTGGTCGCTGCAGAAACTGCCGGGCGTCGTGGTGTCACCGGCGGGCTTGAAGGCCGCGAAGGGATCGACATAGCTGAAGCTTAGTCCGTTGTCGGTCGACAGCGCGGCAAAATGGTTGCCGGTCACCAGGATCACATCCCGGTCGTTCGCCATCGACGCTTCGCCGACAAGATTGGTCTGCCCGCCGCCGGAGAACGAGCCGAGGATGACCTGCCGATCGCGGAACTCGACGAAATCGTCGCTGGATGCGATGCGCGCCTGGGCGGCAGCAGCCTCATTCGTGGCGAGCGAATCGCCTAACGGGGGCGAACTTGGCGGCGCTACCTCGTCGTCCTCGCCCTTCGTTTCGATCCGCGGGTTTACGTTGGCGAACTTCTTGCGGATGAAGGTGAGCTGCCGTGCCGTCCGCTTCGGCGGCCGCTTGGTCAAGGTCAGCTTGATCCGCTCGCCACGCAGCCGACGGCGCGCAATGGTGGTGATGCCGTTGGCCTGGGCCTGAACCAAGGCCGGGCCGGTCTCCGCCTGAACTGGATTTGCCGCCGCTTGGGCGAGCCTTGGCCCGGGCGCGGGTCTCTGTGTTTCTGGCGGCTCGGCCGCCGTGCGGGCGATGGCATCGGCGCCGAGAGATGGGGAAGAGGAGGCTGCGGCCAGCATCAAAAGCAGGCCCGCGATTGAAACGAAAAAGTGCTTCCCTAGACTCTGCATGAACGGTCTCCTTCGACTAGCGCATCGCTCACGACCCCGAGCGACCCCGATAGGCCATAGGCGGTTTGGGGCAGTGGGCGTGCGGACTCACATTTCCGAACTGGGCGGCCCATCGAGCCGGCCTTTGGGTGGGTAATCACCCAACCCGGATCGATAAGGCCGGGTGCCTTGCAGTGGTGTCTCGCGAGCGCGTCGCACGCTGCGCCCACAAACCTTCGGGTGAAGCTTCGGGGCTGTTCAGGCGGCCACCATTGCCACAGAAATATCGCATCAATATCACGCGTCTCATGCCGTGCTCTCCGGGTTATTGCCATCGAGGCTGTACCAAAGGTCACAAAGCGGGCATTCGGCCTGAGCTAAGGTCTCAGCCCACAGATCGAGTAATGCGAGGGGTCGGTTCGAACCTTTCGTAGAAAACTATCCTTTTGTGGATCTGGTCATGCCGCGACGTCTGCCTTCTGGCGCAGAGCGCCCGCTAGCTTTCACTTTGACGAGGCAGCGGAACCTTGCTGGTGGAGTCCTCGCCGAGCGTCATGCTGGACAGCGGGTCGGTTGCGGTAGCGAAGCCAAGGCCGATGCCCAACCAGGCGGCGAGGCGGGCGACTGTGCCAAGACGCCGGCTGGAGCGCGGAGCGTCTTGGCGCTGCGTCGTGGCATAGGCAGGTGTTGGGGGTTCCGCGCCCGACGCCACATAGATCGCGTCGACATAGCCCTGAATGACGGTGTGCAGCATGGCGACCTCTCCAATCCGAAGTTGTCGAGTCGGAGAGGCGCTCCGCCGCTGGTAAGTGGCGGAACGCCTCCCGAGTGTCCGCTATAGGCTCTGGCGGTAACGCGTAGGTAACAGATGAAGAGTTCTTGGCGGCTCGTGCCTGATTTTTCGAAGCAGGTGCGCGTGCCATTTGAAGAGCGGGCTTTGCCCACAACTCCGTAGTGGTTCTGCCTTAATGACGCAGGCTTTGCAGGACGAGGTATTCGTATCGGGTGTCACCGTTCCGCGACGGCGATGCCTCGCGAAGCTGCGGCGTCTTGAGCGGCAGATCAGCTGGATCACCGCACCGGCCGGCACCGGCAAGTCGCATCTCGTTCGGCAAGTCGCGGCCGATTTCGTCGGCACAGCCGTGTTGCTGCAGATCGAAGAGGGCGACGACGATCCCGGGCGCTTCTTTCATCGTCTCGCGCGGGCCGTCATGAAGACACGGGGCGCGGGCTCTCTGCCCAGTTTCGGACCGGAGGACTTGATTTATCTGCACAGCTTCGCGTGTCGCTTCTTCGCGCCATTCGAGCAGCGTGCAGCCTCCGATGTGCTGTTCGTTTTCGATGACATGCACCACCTGGGTCAGGCGCCGGAGTTGCTGGAGGCGCTGGCGTGTGCGGTTGCGAAGCTACCAGCTCATGTTTCCTTCGTCATCGCCAGCCGGGATGCGCCACCTGGGTCTTGGGCGCGGTTCTTGGCCGATGGGCGCATGGCCAAACTGGGCCCGGACATACTGCTCATGGATGCTGAGGAGATCCGGCGTCTGCTGTTGGCCCACAGCGATTGGCGCCATGGCACGGACGACGCCACGATCAGCGAACTGTTGGCCGCAACCCAGGGCTGGGCGTCCGGGCTCGGTGTCTTGATCGAGCTTGCCAAGACGCGGCAGGGCCAAGGCCGGTCTTTTGGCAGGGCTGAAGCCCGCGACCTGGTCTTCGAAAACTTCTCCGATCGGGTCGTAGCTTCTTTCTCCCCGGCAGAGCAACGGCACCTGATGCTCGTGGCACCCTGCGAGGTGCTCTATCCGGCAATCCTACGCGAACTGTTCGGCGGCGAGCTTTGCGAGCTTTTGGAGCGTCTGTGCCTCAACAATATGCTTGTTGCCAAGGACTACGCCGACAGCGCTGAAGCGGAGCCGCGCTACCGCTTGCATGCCTTGCTGCGCGATTTCCTCCGTCACAAAGCCAGGCGCGATCTCGACCCCAGTGAGCTGCGCGATGCCTGCACGCGCATGGCAGGGCGGCTCTTGGCCACGGGTGAGGACGATGCCGCCCGCACTCTTCTATTGGAGGCGAAAGATTGGCCGCGCTTGGCTGACCATCTCGAGGACGCGGCCGAAAGCCTCTATGCGAGCGGCCGCATTCGATCCCTGGCCCGGTTCCTGAACGCCCTTCCGGCGGCGATCCGCGACAAGAGTATACAGCTCGGCTACTGGCGCGGCCTTTGCCTGTTGCATATCGACCCCGGGGAGTCGCGGCGTGAACTGACGGCCGCCTACGACCGTTTCAAGGCGTGCGGCGATCACGCCGCCACCATCCGGGCCTGGGGCGCCCTGGTTGATACGATCTGGTTCGAGTGGGAAGACTGCGCGCGTTTCGATCCTTACATCGATGACCTGCCCGAGCTCAGGGCCATCGCCGAAACCCTGAATGACCCGGAGCTCATGACGATCCTCACGCGGGGCGCCTTTGCCGCGCTCTCGCTTAGGCGGCCCGATCACCCTGATTTCGATGATTGGGAAGCGCGCAATCTAGCGCTCTTTCAGCGCCGCTTGCCGAGGTCCGAGCGGATCCGCCGCGGGCTGCAGTTGATGATCCACTACGTCTATGGCAGCGGCGAGCGCAGGAAGGCGGAAGTCGTGCGCACCCGGCTGCAGCAGCTTTACGAGTCGGACTCGGAATCGGCTGCCGATCACTGCGGCTACTATGTGGTGAACACGGCCTACAAGTTCTGGTTTTCTCCGGATGGCACGCAAGCCCCCGCATCGGCGGCCACGGGCCTCGCCGTGACCCAGCGCCTGAAGCTGCCGTTCTGGGACGTGCCGCTGCTGAACGCCGCCCTGTTCCGCGTCGCATCGGACGAAGCGGTCGAAAACCTGCGGAACATGTTGGCGCTACTGGATGAGCGGCTGTCGCCCGAGTCCCGCGAGCACGATATCGCCATATCGCATCACTTCACGGCCTATCTGGCCTGGCTCGAAGGCGACAACGAGAAGGCCTTGTTCGCCATCGAGGCCGCCTACCAGATCGCGCTGGATTCCGGCTTTGCCATGTCGCCGATCTACTACGGCGTCGGCAAGGCCGTCATACTCGATTCGCTGGGCCGCCGCCGCGAAGCTTTGCGTCATCTCAGCCTGGCTCGGCATGGCGCGGTGAATCAGAACAGCCGTTGCATGAGCTTCATGACTCATATGGCCGGCGCGGCCATCGCCCTGCGCGCTGGGCGGACGGCTTTCACCTTGTCTTACATTCGGCGCGCCTTCGAGGTGGGCGAACACGAGGGCTTCTGCGCCGTCCTTTGGCTGCGCCTTGCCGATCGTAACCGTCTCTGTGACATGGCAGTGGAAAACGGGATAAGCCCCGACTTTGCCAGGGCGCTCAAGTCGGCGGCCGGCTCAACGACGGTCGCGGCGGAACAGCCGGTGGTCTGTTGCGCGCTAGGCCGGGCCGACATCCTGAGAGACGGCCGCTCCGAACTCACCTCGCGCAAACCGCAGGTGATGCCCCTGCTCTTAATGCTGCATCTGATCGCCGCTGGCGAGCGGGGCGAGACCAGCGACCGGCTGATCGATGCCGTCTGGCCGGATGCGGACCCGGAAAGCGGACGCCAACGACTCAAGACGACGCTCTATCGGCTGCGCAAGCTCGTTGGCGATCCGAAAGCGATCTCCAGTTGCGGCGGCCTCATTCGGATCGATGCTTCGCGTGTGGATGTCGACGCCTGGACGGTGGAGGCGCTGGTCGCGGCGCAGGGCGATGAAATCGCGAGGGCCGAAACCGCCTTGGACCTCTACCAAGGCGGTTTCGTGGACCTCTACGCCGGTCATACCGACCTGCTGATCTATCGCGAGCAAGTGGCACAAAAAGTCGAGAGCCTGGTCCTTCGCGCCGGCAAGATCCTGGCAGATCAAGAAGCGTGGGACCGCGCCGCGGCGCTCTTCGAAAAGGGGCTGGAGCGCTTCGGGTATCACGAGGCGTTTCACGCTTGTCTGAAAGACTGCCTCGGAAAGGCCGGTCGTAAGGACGCGCTCAGGCGGCTGGATGGCCGCTGGGATGCGGAAGACTGGTAGCCCGCCGCAAGCCGGTCGTGGTCTCGTGGGCGAGGGGATTGGCCGGATTGGCGAGCTGATTCGCATAGAAGGAGCTCGGGCCCTCGCTGTTTAGACGCTCGGCCACGTCCTGGTAGTAATTGGGACGGCGCTTGCCGACGTCGGAGTGGGCCAGGTGGGCCTCGGCGTCGAGCGCCTTGAGGTGGAAGATCTCCTCTGCGCGCTTCGCACTATGCGTCTATTCACTTCCGATGAGGCGTAGCGCGATTCGGACCTCGAGGGTGACCTCGCCTGAGCCCACGACCTTGACACCAACAGGCCAGGCTCGGAGTCCCCGTTCCTTGACGATGCGTGGGTCGGTGCACCATGGCGACAGTGTGCAGTCAAGCCCCATAAAGCTGATACTCAGTTCATGGCGATCTGTCCGAATCAGGAAGCCGTCGTCCGTCGCGTCATAGGACTGAACATCTCTATGCATGACGAGCGGCTCGACGATGTTGATCGGCTTGGTCCTGCCGACGTTCTTGACACGAATGCGCTTGGTGATAGCGCAGTCCTCCAAGCGGAGCATGATCTTATATGGAGAGCTTTTACGACCTAGCCAGCGTTTGCTGAGGTGTCCGCGAATGGTCACGACGTTGTCCGCGGCGGCGATCTCCGCGGTAGTGTCGTGGGCAGAGCAGTAGTCGGCCGAGGCGCTTTCGATTCTGGGTGTGATGGAGCCTTGACCGATAAACGTGCTGACCTGGACGGGACCGTAAGGCTCGAAGTAGAGCATTGTGATACTGCCACCGGTCGGCAGCAAGGGGCTGCGATAGGGCAAGCACGTCGATCTGTATCGATTGCCGGATACAGTCATCATCGAGCCACCGCTCTTCAGGATCACTGAATTGAGGCTCTTGATTGTGGCAAGGTTGTTCTCGTGCTCGAAAAACAGCCGGCCGTTATCCCGCGGCGCCCTGTTGGTAGCGAACTGCATGGCAAAAGCGATGTCGGCCGCCCGCCACATAGTGCGGTAGTTGCACTGTTTGGTCCGCTCATGGGGGTTGAGATAGGGGCCTGCTGCGAGCGTGCCTTCCATCATGCACTGGTGAAGTGTTTCGGCATTGAGGCGAGAGGCTCGACGGAACATGGCATCGGCCTCAAACAGCATCGCACACAAGAGGTGCATGTTGATCTGCGATGGGACGCAGTTGCGGGCACGGGTCCCTTGGCCGTTGTCTATCGCCCCGTTGGGATACATGAAGTTTAGATGAGCGTCCGCGGAGCGACGAATCCGCGAGAGGAGCTCGTCCTCGTCGGCGAGCTTTGCGAAGAGCGCCAAGACTCCGAGCGAGAGAAGGTTGTACACGACATCGATGCCATCGGATCTGCGAAATGGTTTTAGAAACTTGGCTTCATCGGCATCTTCGCCCCTCAGCAGCTCGTCCTCGTTAAAGCGGCGCTCAACGTGGGACAGAAAGTATTCAAGGCGGCCCTGCTGCACGGGCACTCCGGTTACCAGGGTGGAGAGCTGCAGGCCGGCGGGGATCTCGGCAAGGTAGTTGGTATTGAGCGTGCGTCGGAGCTGCCTTCGCATGCTGTCGGAAGCGTTTACCCGGCAGTGGCGCAGGGCCGTCCAGGTTTGCGCGAGATGCGATACGGGCTCGTAGCGTTCCACCCATCGCGCCGCATTTACGATGGCGGCCTTCCACGTCTCTTGCTCCGGTCGGCTCAGTTCGTCTTCCAACAAGAGGTAGGTCGCGCTGAGGCTCAGTAATGTATGAATAGTGCAGCCTCTCCAGTCGCGGGCGCCCGCCTTGCCTTCGACCCAGAAGCCGCCTTCGCGCTGCAGCTGCAGCAACCAGTTCGTCAGCAGCTTCGCCTGCTCCAGGAAGCGCACATCCTTGGTTTCGCGATAGGCGACGGCAAAGGCATAGCCGATCTCGGCACTTCGCGGGTGATACTCGTTACAGGCGACGCAGAATACCTTGGCGATGCTCTGCTTATGCTGCCTGTGAATATGCCGCGCCAAGCCGTCGCAAAGATCTACGAGCAACGGAGAGAGAAAGCTGAAAGAACTCTCTCCGATGAGCTCGACGCGCGGCGAGGCTAAAGTGCTTTCCATGGCATCCCCCTTTTTGGTCCGGCGAACTGACCGGCCAAGGTCTTTGTTTCGTGGAAAGTGTGCCTCTCGTACAATCGTAGATTGTCACAGAGTGCGGACTCTGATCAAGTCCGGCCCCGCAGCCACAGCGATGGCCTGCGGCCCGAGGCGTTAGGGTCAGCAGCTTGGAGCGTCAGGGCGGGTCGAGAGCACGCGGTTCGGGATGTCGCCCTTCCAAGCCTTCTCGGTGATCTCGTTCCCCCTTTACTCCCTGTTGCGCCTCGCGATCATTGTGTCGACATCGGCCTCTTGGGCCGGGATTTCTTAGAACAGCTGTTGGTGATGGACGTTGATGATACCGCCTCCAATCTGGCCGATCGGGTGCGCTCTAGAACCTGGCAAAGATGGACCTAGCCGAGGGGACGGGCATGAGAGAGTAACGCCAGACTATCGTCATCCCTGGTGCTAAGCCACGGCGCCCCGCCCGACAGGGCTGGCGTGGACCCTATGGATAGGACGAGGATTTCGGAGAGGGAGGCGGATCGGGGCCCGACCGGCCGAGTGTCGGACCGGCGAGGGTCGGACCGGCGAGGGTCGGGCCGGGCGAACCATTTCCGGCGCGCCCGGCCCAGCCCCTTGCTTGCTAAGTCCTTAGTTTATGACGTACTTCTGACTGGCGTAGCGGCACTTTAGGGCGACGCCGGTTAGGCTGCGCGGCGTGTTGCCGGCCTCGAAGTGGGCGATGATGGCGGTCGCGATCTGGTTGTGCCGCGGGCACTCGACCCAGCGCTTCCAGTGCTTGCAGTGGTTGCGCTTATCCCTCGGCTCGGTGATGAGGTGCAGCTCGCTCTCCGAGCCGCCGGCCTGGCCGCCGGTCGGCTCGCCGGCATCGAGGTCGACGGGATGGCCGTTCTCGTCGATCTTCTTGCCGCGGATCTGGAAGCCTTTGACCCGCGTCTGATTGTTGTTCATGCAAACGCGGATGCCGTGCACAAAGATGCGCTTGCCGAGAAAGCTACTGTCCTCGTAGGCGACGCCGAGTTCTTTGCTCGTAGCATCCTTGCCGCAGAGGTCCTTGGAGGCGCCGTCGTTAGCGTCGTAGTCGTTGATGCTCTCGGTGCGGACCCCGAGATAGCAGGGATTGTCGCGCCGCTCCACGGAGAACAGGCCGTAGACAGCGTGAAGATCGTTCGGACCGCCGAGCGTGAAGGCCGTGCCCTTGAAGCCGGAAACCTCCGAGGTTTCCGCGGCGCCATGCAGCATGGCCTCCAGGGCATAGCTATCCGCCTGCGCGGGCGCCCAAGGGCTCACGGCGAGCGCCGCGAGCATCAGAAGTATCCGTCTTGATCAAGGGGCTGTTTCGGCCCACTTCCGGTTGTCGCGGATGAGGGCGTTGGCGAGGACGATGAGCTTGCGCATGACGGCGGTGATGGCGACTTTTGAGGGTTTTCCGG
>Ga0209458_1000279_pt1 | contig 20812 bp, 26 predicted proteins | sample WorMetLIZAISLAND_FD_187411 | JGI IMG/M metagenome (GOLD analysis project Ga0209458, IMG submission 187411) | Marine gutless worms symbiont microbial communities from Max Planck institute for Marine Microbiology, Germany - Inanidrilus manae... ...
CCAAGCGCCTGAGTTCCTTTCCGCCGAAGAGACGTAAGAGCTAGGTCGCGTACCTAAGCTGCGGCCACTGTTGTCTATTCGCGATGTGTGTCGCTTCGCGATGTGTGTCGCGAAGTGCATAATCGCGGATTTCTCCCCGTAGACCTTTCCGTTGGACCCTCTGCTGCTCTGTCCTTGTCAGGATGGCTGATGACTGGTCGATGCTGTGCCACAGATCGTGGAGTTAGGCTCCGTTGTGGAGAGTTTTCCAAAGGTTGTGGCTGATAACTATCGGTACGGGCTTCTACGAGCCTCCTTTCCTCGATGAGGTGAATTCTCTTGGTGAGATAGGGCGACATTCCCTTGGAGCCGACACTTATCGGTTGACGCGCGAGCGCAACGGCAGTCACCCCGCAGGGGCCGTAAGGAGCGAAGCGAATGAAGGAACGCGCGCAGTACTTTCTTTGTCGGATCAGAGGGGAGTATTGATGGGCTAGAGCTGTGTGACTCCCTTGCGTAGGACCGCTAGGGGATCATGTGTTCCACCGTCCAAAAACCGATGCGCTCTTTTAGCTCGGCGTGGCTTTCTTCCACGCCAGTCGGCTAAGATGCGGTGCGCTACGTAGTCCACGTGTATGTCATGAGAAGGAAGGGAAAGATGCCCATCAACAAACGCGCAGTCATCGGCGTTGGTATCCTTATTACCGGTTACGTCATTTCCATTTCTACCTTGATCTCAACAGCGATTGCGGCGGAAGCAAACACACAGGCCAGGGGTCTCCTGACAGAGAAGCGAATCCATGTGGCTGGTTTCTTTGACGACATTCGAGATCGTCCTCCTTGACCTAGTGTAAAACCTGATCCTCCTCCGCAATCTGGTGTAAAACCTGATTGTTCTCCTGGTGTAAATCCTAAGCCAAAAATTTGTTTCGAAGATACCAAAGAGTTATTCCCGGAGTATTGCCCATGAATGAGAGAACGGAGCGGCATATCAGCCGTTTGAGCGGTCACGCTTGCAATACACTGTCCCGCTGATCCTAGAATTCTTTGCGAAGGGGCTAGATGGCACGAATATCTGCGTATCTATGATAGTGGAAGCTAGCCCCTCGTCTAAGGCTTTTCCAGGCTTGCGAGCATCAATAAACCCTCTATTGAAACCAACTGTCCAAAAAGGTACCCAAAGTCGGTTTTTAGGAAATCCTACTATGCTTGTTGGCTATCCTCGCGTTTCAACTCCCTAAACAGGCATGCGTGCCGGCGTGGCTGAAGAACTCGACAGAATTTCGATGAAAGCCGTGGATAGGCTACTTGCAGATGTTCTTTACAGAGCTGTCGTCAGAAAAACAGGTTACTACGCTCCAACCTTGTCCCAAGACCTTGTCGGAACCAGAGTTTTTTAGAGTGCGCTCCATATTACTTGCCAAGTTCCACAGGTCATCATAGTAAAGGTAAACTGTGCAGCGCGTACCGATATTCGTGCCATCTAGCCCCTTTGCACAGAATTCCAGTGTCAGCGGGACAGTGTGTTGCAAGCGTGACTGCTCAAACGGCTGATTTTGCGTTTCTTCTCGCCAGGTTTTCATCAATGCGCTGGAAAAGTCTCGGAGGGATAGGAAATCACGTCCGGCATTAACTGGAGGTAGTCCGCGTTTTGGAGAAAATTGCGTAACATGCGCCAGGACATCACTACCGCCGACCTTGAATGGAAAGGCTTGCTGTTTTTTTTCGCTAACGCTTTCTAGTAAGTTACCGATTCTCAGGAGTTCACCATAGCCACTGCTGTGGTGCACGTACCGGTGGTTTGAACCCGGAAGCGAAAAACGTACATATTCATCTACCGCGATCCATGGCTGATCTTTCTCTCCCATGTTGACGTAGCTCATTGGTGTAGAGATGGAGAGTGAACGAGGTTGGCCTTTTCCCTCGGATAATCCGGCGAAGATTACGGTTTTAGGAACGAGAAGTCGCGGGTCTGGTTTCTTCAAGAACAAGTAGAGCGCCACAATAAGGCTCAGGGAGGATAGGATCAGTGCAACGAAGGCGATTAAGTCAGACTTACGCTCGATCAGCAATAAACCGATGTCAAACGGGGGTTTATGCCGCTCCGTTCTCTCATTCATGGCAAAACTTTGGGAATAACTCTTTGGTATCTTCGAAACAAGGTTTTAATGGATGAAGATCAGGTCCTACACTAGATTGCGGAGGAATATCTGGTCTTACGCTGCAACCGGCAATAAGGACACCAACGATGATGACTGCGCGTTTGTTGATAGGCATGTTTCCCTCTCTTATCATGGCATACACGTGGGCTATGTAGCGTACCGTATCTTAACTGACTGGCATAGAAGAAAGAATCCGGCCTGCGTGTGTAGCTTTGTGCAGTGCTAGCGCACGGTGGCTTGTGTTCGTCCTGGTGCGCACTCCGCGCGGTACTAGGATTCCCGCAATGACTTGACGCCGTGTCGCATGGCCTGGCATTTCGTCTCTGCCGGCGCTTATGCGCCGGACTTTGACCAAATGCCCGGCCCTTTGCCTACACAGGGGGCGTCACACTCCGCTCGTTGCTTACGCTCCCTCGCTCCTCTGTGTTCCTCTGATGTGCGTAATTTGGCGAGATTCAAGTGGAATTTGTGGCCCTCATCTTCGTTTCCAGGAGGACCTTTTTGTGTGCTCCCGTAGCGCATGCGATAGCTCGCGCAAAATAGCCTCTAAGTGCTACCTTTGAGGCGTCTGGGACATCTCCGCCTTGCTGGCCTCGGTCTTAGGCCTGGTCGATTTCTCCCACAGTCGCCATTTCCGGATCAGCTCGGCCTGGCGTGCACGCCGCTCCGGGGTCCAGCTGTTCGCTATCTTTTTCTTCCAATAGTCTGTTTTTTAGCGTTGGATTTTTCCGCGCACGGGGTACTATCGCCTTTCCCATCGCTAGACGTTTCCCTCCCATCCTCGATTTGAATCGTGTTCTTGCCGTCTTTGATTAGGAGGGTGACCTCACGGACAAGGTTATCGTGGTCCATACTCTGTCTAATTTCGGACGGAGGTTTCGCGTGCCCAAAATTCGCCAGCGCAAACTGTGCCATTCCGGAATGCCACTTACGGGTGAGGCTCTTATTCTAGAGGGATTGTTCTTGATGGGTCTTCAGGCGGTTGAAGGATTCATCGAAATCTGCATCGTTTTTGCTCCAATTGTGGATCGTTCTCCGTGCGATACTCAGGTGATCTGCCGGATCGGATGCGGTTGGAAGTCCTGGCTTATAGAGCTGATCTTCTAGGTATCTTGTGTATTCTCGATGGACTTCTTCTGCTAATTTTGAGGGTCGCATTTCTGATTTCTCCTAGTCGAGTGCAAAAACTCTCCTTGGCTGTTTTAGCTTGCTGATAAAGGAGTGTAGAGTGGTTCACCGTCTTGTCAATATTTGTTTAGTTTCTTTGTTTGCTTGAGTGTGTCTGGTTGTAGCAATGGATATCCGGTTGTGGATAAAAAACATATCTGAATGGTTAAAACCTGATTAGGAAAAAATGACACTTACTTGTTTTTTGCATGACACTTATTATCCATAGGGAGAACCCTGGGCCGGACTGTTTCAGTGTATTCTGCATATTTCGGCGCGAACGCCTGGAAGCAAGGTAAAAAAAAGGGCCTTTCGGCCCGTTTCGGTAGCTGCGGGTAATGAATGTCCGTAGTGGCGTTTCGTTCTCCGCTCATTGATTCATGTCCCCCGTGATTCGAGCTAGGTAGGCAATGATTGGGGACTTCGGTAGACGCCCGGAAGCAATTTCTTTGCTTCCGCATAGATTTTGTCTCGGCTCCAATCCGGGTGTTCTATCAGGATATCAAGTGCGAGTTTTGAGATGAGGGCTTTAGCTTCGGGGTTGAGTTGATCGAGGTATTTGTTTACCGGGTCGAGGTTGCGGGTGCCGGTTGTGGCGGTGGTGGTTTGCACGGGCGTCGGCCAATTTTTAGCTGCTTTCTCCTGAGCCTTTTCGTCCGCATTGCGGACCTGACTCGTTTGGGCTATTCCGGCGATTTTTGCGGTCAGCCGCTTCATCATCGTTGCGCCTCTTTTGGCGCATGCCTTCTCATACGCTTGTTGTTTTATCCTGAGCCGCTCTCTGGCTTTCGCGCGTTCTTTGTCAAGCCAGCCACGGAGTCCCAGAGCGTCGAAGAGCGTGGTGGAAACGATCTTGATCGCGGAAAAACTTCTGTAGGAACCATCCTTCAGCCGTTCCCGGATTTGGGACACGGTGAGATACCCCGCGTCCTTGAGCGTCGCTACGATCCGCGCCGCGCGCCTTTCGCCTAACCCCGCCCAGGTCGCCAGGTGGTCCATGGTGTAGTTGAAGAAGCCATTTTCCGTCGGGAAGCCCACGCGCCCGGTCGCTAAATCCATCTGCAGCACCAGCGCGACGAGAAGCATGCCAATGCCGTCGCGGCGCTCGCTGCGGACTTTGCGTCCATCGGCGTGGAAATTTAAAACCGGCAGTAATCCGAGTTTTTCAACGTGCGACAGTAACTTTCTTGCAGCTTCCTGGATGAATTTTGGGCGATTTTCCGGTATCGGGATGTTGAGGAGCTTTGGATTTTTCGGATCGTGCCCGCAGCGATTACCGCTCCCGCGGGGCTTCTCGTAAGGCGTGGGAGCCGGGGAAGGGGTTGGGTAAGGGATGGCAGGAAGCGCGCTCGTGGGGCGCTGAGGGCTGCCTGTGGCGGTTTCCGACCCCGACCCAGAGATAGCCTGCTTGAGGGAGGTCTTAAAGTAATCCTGCTTCTTAAGAGAGGCCTCTATCTTCTTGGATAGCCTGGACTGGAAGGCGCTATTTTTCGGTGATTTCCGGGACTTCCTGGATTTAGGGGCATCCCGGTTTCCCGCCGGCGCGGGGATGCCGGGGGTAAAGGTCCTGTTGACAACGAGGTTGCAGCCTAGTTCAGGAACGTGTAAATTTTTCTTTGCTACAGACATTGCCGTAGGGGGTAAAAGACGTAGCACTCCCGGCAGTGCTGGACACACTAACCGGGAACTGCAAAGGCTCAGCGACTTCGGTCACTGGGCCTTTGTTTTTTGCGGAATCGTCTTGTGACCTAAGAGACTCGGGTACGGACGCTGAGAGACGGGGCGGATAGGCGGACACTTCAATCACCGTTCGGCATCATTGGCATTGGTCTGATCTTGTCGTCCCGTTCTTTTCGTCTCGTGCCTTCGCCAACATAGCCTTCCTCCCTCTCCTTTTTGTCCCTTAACGTTTCTTGCAATACCTTGGTCGCTCTATATTCCGGCGAGCCTTTGGATAGATATCGTAAGGACCTGGACAGATTCTCTGCTGTGAGGGATGGACTCAACCTGATACCCAGAGCCTCCCGCTCCTTTGGTGTCATCTCCAGCACGGACTGTGCAAGCCTTTCACTGTCCCGACACCCTAACTCGCGTTGGCGCAACGAATCCTTTCCTGCCTTCCTCGCCCTCCTTTCTTACTTTTCCTTCCTGTTCTGCGACAGGAAGGTCGCCTTCTGTGCTCTCCGAGGCATGGCTTCGCCTATTGTTGCCCCATGCAACCTCGGTGAAGAATACCAAAAAGGATTGATGCGGGGCTAGCCAGCCATTCCGTTTCCAGTGCCGCACGTCGATGGATCGGTAATCGTCATATGTTTCGGCCCTTGACTGAGCGGTTGACTCTGGTTGGTTCGGTACTTCCTCCGACCGTTTCAGAAAGTATCGACGAGCCTCCTGGTTATTGCGGCACTTGTCCACTACCTCGGTGATGATTGCCGAGTCGGATTCTTCAATGTGCGCTAGCCAAGCCCGGATGTTTGATGCTTCTTCCGGTGATGGTTCAGAGAGAGGGGTTCCGGCTGCTTTGCGACGGCGACAGTTGCGACTGGTGCGACAGTTACCGGCTGATCGGTTTCTTGTGTCGCAGGTGTCGCAACTGTCGCTGTCACAGTGCCAGTATTACCAAGGATTGGGTAGGCTAAAACGCGCCGCGGTCCTGGCCAGTGAGGTCTGTACAAAGGCATCATGTTGCGCCGTCAAATGCTCGAAGGTGTTCCAGTGCATCCCTTTGGGTTTCTCGCCGGGTCCGTTGAGGATGTCAGGCTCCCATCCCAGCTTATCGCGGATTCGATCTGCCCGCCGTGCCATCCTGTCGTAATCCGTTTTCCGCTGGCAGGGATAGGCCAATTGGTAACAGTGACGACAGGCGAAGATGCTGCCGCCGTAGAGGATCGCCACTCGCCGACCACAACCACGGGCGGGGCAGAGAAACCAGGGGCGTTGGCCACCAAGGTTACAGGTGGTCCAGTCGAGATAGACGGGGTAGCGTTCGTCCTGCCAGTCTTCACCGCCGCTCCGGTGGCGGTAAGTGAGGATCACCCGGCCCGGTTCGGTGCGCACGTGGATGGCCGAGATCACCTCGCCCTGGCGTGACCACTGACAGACAAAGGATTGATGCGGAGCCAGCAGGCCATCCCGTTTCCAGTGCTACACGTCGATGGAGAGGTAATCGTCAGTCGAGCCGCCCGCGAACTAGCACCGCTGACATCCGCTACCGGTACCGCCTATGTTGGCCTTCCCTTCGTTTTTTTGTCGAAATCATGTGGGAAATTCACGTTCCCACCAGGGCCAAGGAGCGAAGCGACTGAAGGACGGCTTTGCTGTTGACGGAGTAAACGCGTGCAGTACCATCTTTGTCGGATCAGAAAGGGGGGTTCTTAGTAGGGTCGGCGAGAAAACACCTCAGAGAGGCACTCAGGACCTCTCAGCAAACGTCACGTGGAAGCCTGTGAGGCCGCGTGGACGAGACGGCCGGAGAGCCTCTAGGAGAGGCTTTGAGGGCCTGGGGAAATAGGGGCAGGATAACTACGGAGACGGCTTTACTGAGCCTCTGGAAGGGCGTTAAGTAGGCCGTCAATCCTTTTCGGTTTTCGCTGCACGGTGGACGAGTCCAGTGAGACGATCAATCGAAGGTGCAACGGCATCAACTCTTAACAGTTCACAATTTGAAAGGGATTGAGTAGTTTGCCCCCAAGCACGGATCCGGAAATAGCATGTGGTCCGGTATGCCATGGCTGGGATAAGACTGTGTATTCGAGGCTGTCGCGGGTGATGCCGCTTACGCCGTCGTCGTCGAATAGGCGTTGGAATACATCGGCCTTCACCCAATCGCGAAACTGTATTGAACACCGAATTCCATTTTCCGAAGTGCGCCGGAAGGTCACGCCATGGACTGCCGGTCCGCGCAATCCAGAGCACCGCCTCCAAAAACCCGTCCGGCCAGGGTCCGTCTCCTTGCCTAGACAATGCGGCTCCATCAAAGCCCATTGATGATCCGTAATTACAAAACGCTCCGTCGTCATCCAAACCTCCTTCGAAAGGCAGCTTGAATCACAAATCACGACGGTTGGGAATCCTGAATCTCAACAGACCCTAGACCGGGTGCTCGGCCATCCAATGGCGAGCGATCTCTTCGCGCCGGCAAATCCACGTCCGGTCGCGGCTCCGTACATAATCGAGAAACCGCGCCAGCGCCATCGCTCGGGTCGGATGACCGCTGATGCGACCATGCAACCCGACGCCCATCATCTTCGGGCATTGCTCACCTTCCTGCCACAGGATATCGAAGGCATCTTTCAATAAATTGAAGAAGTCGCCTCCGGAGGAAAAACCATTCGGGAATAGGTACCGGGCGTCGTTGTTGACCAGCGTGTAGGGGATCACAAGGTGTGGAGGGGATCCAGCGAGCCAGTAGGGCAGATCGTCATTGTAGGCATCTGAGTCGTAGAGAAATCCGCCCTCTTCGCGCAGCAACTGGCGAGTATTGTGACTAACCCGCCCGGTGTACCAACCCACGGGGCGTTTGCCGCCCAGCGCTTCGATGGTCTCGATGGTACGGCGGATGTGTGTGCGCTCTTTGTCTACGGGGATCCGGCGGTAGTCGATCCAGCGGTAACCATGTCCGGCGATTTCATGCCCGGCAGTACGCAGGGCATAAGCGATCCGTGGGTTGAGCTCCAGGGCCAGGCCAACGGCAAAGGCGGTCAAGGGTAGACCGCGCGTCCGAAACAGCTCGAGGATGCGCCACACCCCCGTGCGCGAACCGTACTCATACATCCCTTCGACGCTGAGGTCCCGTTCTCCGGTCCGCGGCGGGCGGCCCGGCAGCTCATGCAGCCAGGCCTCGGACCGGGCATCGCCGTTGAGGATGTTCGACTCCGCACCTTCCTCGATGTTCAGCACGAACTGTACGGCGACGCGTGCCTCACCGGGCCATCGCGGATGGGGCGGGCGACCGCCGTAACCGACAAGGTCGCGCTCGACCATCAGCCCAACTCAAAGGTGGTGATGCCAAAGATGCGCCGGTGGGCGATATCCGGGGCTGGGCCCAGATACATCCGGGCACAGCCGAAGACTTCGACCATCCGGTGTCGGTGTACCAGCTTGAGCGCAGCCGGATTGTTCTCCGGGGCGTCGAGGAACAACGGACCGCCTGCGGCCCGCTCGGCCAGGTGCCTATAAAGGGCGTAGGCGGTCTGGGCGTCGTCAGCGAACAGAGGGCCGATTTTGTGGCCCTGGCCACAGCGGCGGACCACCCCGTATCCGCTCAGATTCCCATCGCGCCGGCAGCCGAGGGCGGCAGCAGCGGGTTGGGATAGCCATCCTTTGAGGAAGGTCGCGCGCGGGACGGGAAAGCAGGAACGGTCGTAGGCGAGGACCTGATCGAAAGGGACCTCGGCCAACGGGACGATGTCTTCGTTGCCGACGGTCGGGGTAATCGGTCGCTCAGGGATCTCCGCACGAAAGCGGATGTTGCGATGGGAGAAGACGAAGCCACCCTTGGCGTAGTAGTCCTGCATCGCGAAGACACCATCCAGACCGATGCTCGCACCCGGGCGCAGCCGCGCGAGCAGCCGCTCGCGGCGGGAGTGCCACAGAGTATTGCCGAGTCCCTTGCCGCGAAACTCGGGTCGGACGATGAAAAAACCCATGAAGCCGAATTCACCTTGGTAGGAGGTGATGGCGCCACCGCCGATCAACTCTCCTGTAAGCTCGGCGGCTATGAAGGCGTCGGGATCGGTGGCCCAGAAGAGATCGGCGTCATCGAGGCCGGGGTTCCAGCCCTCTTGGGCGGCCCAGCCGACGAGTTTGTCCACCTCGGAACGAGTCATGTTTCGGATCCCAAGTTCTTTGGTCATGGTAAAGCCCTCGTCTTTCATTCGAACCAAACTGTCGGAAAAAGACATTGAATAAGCAAGCCGTTAGAGCGAGCTGCCGAAAGCGCAGGGACAGCCATCAGTCGGAACCATTGAAAATCGAAAACGTCGAAAAGACGTGATGACGCAGCACGGCGATCATCGCAGGCTTAACGGCCATGACTTTTTACCTCTTGCGCACGTGGATCGGGGTCTGAGGGGGCCATGCCGCGCCTTCGATTTGGGACCCACCCCCCCCCTAGCCCACCCTTTGACAGCTCAAAATATCCGATGCTGTAGGGACCGGCTGCTTTGTGACAGCGACAGTTGCGACTGGTGCGACAGTTACCGGCTGATCGGTTTCTTGTGTCGCAGGTGTCGCAACTGTCGCTGTCACAGTGCCAGTATTACTAAGGATTGGGTAGGCTAAAATGCGCCGCGATCCTGGCCAGTGAGGTCGGTACAAAGGCATCATGTTGCGCCGTCAAACGCTCGAAGGTGTTCCAGTGCATCCCTTTGGGTTTCTCGCCGGGACCGTTGAGGATGCCAGGCTCCCATCCCAGCTTGTCGCAGATTCGATCTGCCCGCTGTGCCATCCTGTCGTAATCCGTTTTCCGCTGGCAGGGATAGGCCAATTGGTAACAGTGACGACAGGCGAAGATGCTGCCGCCGTAGAGGATCGCCACTCGCCGACCACAACCACGGGCGGGGCAGAGAAACCAGGGGCGTTGGTCACCAAGGTTACAGATGGTCCAGTCAAGATAGACGGGGTAGCTTTCGTTCGGCCAGTCTTCGCCGCCGCGTCGGTGGCGGTAGGTGAGGAGCACCTGGCCCGGTTCGGTGCGCACGTGGATGGTCGAGATCACCTCGCCCTGGCGTGACCACTGACAGACAAAGGATTGATGCGGAGTAAGCAGGCCATTCCGTTTCCAGCGCCGCACGTCGATGGATCGGTAATCGTCAGTAGAGTTTTTCGCGCCCCAGTACCAGCGCCGTCCGCTCCCCATGCCGCCCATGTTCGCCTCGGATTTTTTTAACCGAAATCATTTAGAAAATTCACCTTGATGTTTCAGCCCGTGTGGGCCTTGGTTGGTCGTTGTGGGTTTGCTGTGGCCTTGTTGGTAAAAAGCATTCGCAATAGCGCCGGTCCGTGTCCCATAATCCGGCGATGGCTTCCGGCTTGCCTTTGGCGCAGTGCCCAAGGTGCGGGTGGTCGATGCGCTCGAAGTGAATGCAATCGCCGCAGTGAACGGAGCAGGGGCGCGGTATCGGCTTGTTGGCTGCCCGGTTCCAACACCAGGGGCAACCTAAAACCTCGCCGGAGAACCACAGCCAGATCGGACCGCAGTGCTTGCAGGTAGCCTGCTCGGTGTAGTGGGCGGGGTGCTTGCCTTGATCCCTTTCCCGCCGCTGCATCAATGAGCGGGCGAATGCTGCCAGGGTATCGCTGCTGATCGCGCCCTTGCGTCAGTCCTCGATGTCCTCTGGCGCCAGTGCTTCCTTGACTTCAACGGGCGTGATGTCGAGTCCCCGGCAAACGTCGGCCAGGGTCTCCAGCAGATTGGCGTCTTCCGTTTCTGCATCCCTATACGCAGAATTCGCACAATACGCACAAATAGCCTGCTCGGAGGATTTCTGCGTATTGTGCGTATAGGATGGTTCTGTCGAAAGAGACGTCCCGAGGGTTTCACACCAGCTCATCGCCAGGCCCTCGCAATCTCGGGTCGTACCCGCACCAGGGATGAAGGCGGCCGGCCGCGCTCTTCTCGCGGTAACTCGATCACCTGGACATAACCGCGCTCTTCCAGCGCATCCAGTGCGTCATGGAGTTTGGTGACACGGGGAAGATGCTGCGCAGGGCGTTGAAGGCGTCGCGCACGGTAAAGCGGTCCAGGCGGCCCCGCTCGATCCAGCCCCATACCCGCCGGGCGGCGGCAATGGTGGGATCGGCCCCCATCATGTCCAGCGCCGCTAGGCTGTGACGGGTGGTAATGGCCATGATCTCCAAGGCTGCATTCATGGTCTTGGCGGTGATCTCAGCTTCCCAGGGTGTGCCGTGGGCATGCTCGATGCCATGCAGCGCCCCAGCCAGGCGGGCCGCCGCACCCGGTGCCTTACCGGCCCAGTCAGTGAAATGCTCCAGGTCACGGCCCGGTTGCATCTGCGCCTCGATAACTTGGGCGAAGTCATGGTGCTCCAAACGTGCTGCTTCAGTCAGACGCAGCAAGTGAGGGCGTTCGTCACCGTGTTCGTCGGTGGCGGGAGCCCAATCCAGCATGGCGCGGAGGCCGGCCGCGTAGGCGTCGCGTACTCCCTCCGGCACGGGGTTGGATGTCAGGCGACGGAAGCCCAGCGGGGACGGCGGCAGCAGATAGAGAAACCGCCCCAATAATCCACGACCACGGAATCCAGGCTTGGCGACCAGCCCGCGCAATACATCTGGCTGGGGGCTCAGGCCGATACTCAGGCGCGGGCTTTTCAGGAAGACCTGTGGACGGCTGCCCCAGTCTACCCGTTCCGCGTCACCGCTATGGGCCTTCAGCATCAGATCCAGGTTGAGGATGCCCTTGGGGGAGTAGCGCCCTTGCAGCAGATCGAAGACGCCGCCCTACGACGACAACCAGGCCATGCACCCGCCATGCTCAGCCAGCAGTGTGCCCAGCCGTTCCGGGGTAGCGTCCGATGTCCAGAGTTGGGGCTGAATGGGGATGTCGGGAAGCTTGGCCTCGATCTCGGCGGCTTCCCGTGCCAGTTCCGCCGCCTCGCCGTTATCCTTTTCCCTGGCGGTCTTGCTGCGTTTCTCTTTGGCGCGGGCCTCCATGGTTTTGCGTTCACTGGCGATGCGTTTGATCTCCGGTTCCATGTTCTTGGCCTGCTCGCGCTCCCAGGCTCGCAGCGGCGCAGTGGCGGCGGATTGCACGGCGCTCTTACGGGTGCCGGGTGGCAGAGCGACCACGGCCCACAGGTTGCAGGGCTCGGAGTAACCCGGCTTCACCATGACTCGCAGACGACGGGCGGCAGCGGTAGCGCAGGCGACCAATACCATCCCAACGGCCAGCTCTGGTGGGGTTTCGGTATCGGCGGCGACGGCTTGGGCAAAGTCCCCGGCCCATCCCGGCAGATGTGCCGGGTCAAGGCGCGGTAGGTCGGGCGCATTCAGCGGCACCAGCTCCGGCCAGTCCTCGGGCGGTGGCGCAGCGGACTTCAGCAGGTTGGCGGTCATGCGCTACCCCCTGCCAGCCATACGGCCAGATCGTTGAAGTCGGTCAGGTGCTTGGGCGCATCCTCTAGCCATTGCGGCAGCGCCAGCAGCGCCCCCGATACAATGGCGGCGGCCTTGGCCTTGGTGGCTCCGGGATTGCCAGCGGTCAGCCGGTCATCGTCGCCCGCAATTACTAGCTCAGCGGACGGCCAACGACAGCGGGCGGACAAGGCAACCGGCTTCAGATTGCCCGCGTCGATAGCGGCCAGCACCAGCACGGCGGGTTCATCCTCGGCCAGGGTGCAGCCGGTGGCCCAACCCTCGCAGATAATCACGCGGGCGGGGTTCTCCATGTCACCTGCCACGGGAATGAAACAACCCCGCTTGCGTCCGCCGGAGAGCAGCCGCTTGCCACCATCGGCGGCGATGAATTGCAGATTGGTCAGTCTGCCGGTGAAGTCCATTACCGGCAGCGTCAATACGCCCCTGTGCAGCCTCGCGCTGTGCGGCTGAATGCGTTTGTAGATCAGGTAGGGGTGGTTTTCGGGGGCGAGAGTCGTTGCATCCCAGATCGTCGCGGCCCGTTTGGCGGCATCGGCCCACCGGGCGTTACGCTCCGCCTCGACCTGTTGCTTTGCGGCCTCTATTCGGCGGGCAAAAGCGACTCGTTTAGCCCGCGAAGAGGGCGTATTCCGTTTCGCCTGCCAGGTTTCGGAAAGACCGGAAGACCAGTCACCGAAACAGCCGCCCAAGCCGTCCTCGAACAGCGTGCACCAACCGGCGGTATTGCCGTTACGTTTACCCGCTCCGGGGAAGCGGTGCAGCTTGCCCGGCTTGATCACAGTGGGCGGTTCCAGACCGGCACCCCGGATCGCATCACGAAAGTTGGAGAGGGCGTCAATCGTTGCTCTGCCCTCCCCTCACTCTTGGCCTGACGGCTGTGCTCGATTTGCCGGTTCAGCCAGGCATTGATTTCCGCCTCGACCCACCCGACGGCACGGCCGCCGAGGGAGATGGGCTTTGGAAAGCTGCCTTCGGAGATGCGCAGGTAGATAGTGGAGCGGGAAAGTCCGGTTCGGGCTTTGACGGCGGGTAGCCGCAGAATTGCGGTGTCCATACAAACCTCCTACTGTGGTTTTAGAAACAGTGGGAAGCAGGATGGCTGGGCGATTAGGGCGATAAAATACCCGGTAATGTCCACCTGGGTTGAAGGAAAGACCATTTAAAACAGTAACTTATAGTCTTATGCGAGATTTATGATCGATCTATCCGTGTACGAAGGAGCGTGATGGATACACGGGAAATCAGTGGGTTGCCGGCAGGTGAATTGGGCGAAAAATTTCCGCCCAACTTTTTACGGCTTCATGTGCTTGCGAATGGTTTCCCAGCTCCTTCCTTGGGCAATATCGAGTTTGGCAATCTGTTTGGCGATCCAGCTATCCGAGTGGCGGACAGTATCGGGGTTTTTGCGGCGAAGCTTCAGGTATTCTTTCCGCCAATCTTCGTACATGGCCTCGGTCTTCCGTTTTCTGGCCTCCTGTTTATCTGTCGAGGGGGTGTACTTTTTCCCGGTGCTGGCGGGTGTCTTGTCGATCAACTGGTCAATGCGCATCCGGTCTATGGCGAGCGCTGTATCCTCAAAGAACAGCACCTCTTCCAATGGTAGGGAGTGGTCATTGATTTCCAGGGTGAGGGGGGATTTGTTCAGCGACAGCCAATACCTGCCATTCTTTCTCTTGACCATGCCGATACGGATATTGCCCTGGCCGTGGTGATCCTCGGCCTTGCATTCGATACCAATCAATCCGGCGATCACCTTGGCCAATTGAAGCGCCGTTATTTTCCATTGCCGAAGGCGTTCCAGCGGGATTGCTATGCGACCCATCTGTCCCTGCATTTCCGGGTCGTCGCAAACGACAAAAGCGCGTGTGGGCTTTTTGTCTCTACCGGGTAGCTGATGTACCTCCATGAAACAGTGATTGGCGCACTCGCGGCACTCTATGGACAAGGCGGGCTTTGCCTTGGAGAGGACACCTGTCTCCAACAAATTACCAAGCAGATCGTCTGGCCACTGCTGAACGGCATCCCAACCCACAAGGTGGGTCTCTCCAGTGGTCCCCACCGCTTCCAGTAATGACAAAAGAACATCATTCAGTGTCAGCGTTGCCGTCATCCTTCTGTGCCTGAGGTTCAATGCCGGAGGCGACGAGCATCTTCCGAATGATATTGTCCCGCCCCTCATGATTAAGACTGCAGAAGTTGGGATAGGTGACGTTGAAGGTCTTGCTCCCGGAACGTCTGCCCGGCTCGGCCTCAAACACGGCCTTTAGGCTCACTTGGGTGATGTAGTAGGGCGGCGGGTCGAGTTCCTTGAGCAGGTCGTAAACCGCCATGCTGTTCTGCTTGGTATCGGCCTCTAGTACGATGCGCCTCCGGGGCCCGTGCTTTAGGGTAAGTCGAATCCTGGTGACGACAGCGGCGGTAATCCCGGAGCCGGGTGGAAACTGGAACTCAAAGTTGGGATCGGCCAGTGGATTAAGGTCATAGCCCCGCTTGTCGATGGTGCCATCGGCCAGGGTATTCAGTTTCAGGATGGCGTTGGCGAACATCTTTTTCATTTCCGGTACGGCCTTGGTGTTTTTGGGCGCGTAGATGTCGAGTGAGCCTTCCGCCTCGCAATAGACGAAAATGACCTCGAAGGCCGGGTGTCTGGAGCGGATGGTAAGATTCTTGTGCTCTCACTCCACGCCGGACTGGCCATAGTCCTCGGGGTAGGCGAAGAAATACTCTTTCCCCGCTTCTACCTTGCGGTAGGGCTTCACCTTGCAGTTGCGGCCCCGCCCCTCGGTCTTGTTGAAGTAGTGGCTGATGGCCTTGGCCAGTTGGTCGATGTCCTCTTCGTCTATATGAGGCGGCACCTTCGGCAGGTCGTTGCGTTTCTTCCAGAACCGGCCTGCGACGGTATTGGCATGGAGCAGGGCCAGTATTCGAGTTTGTGGAGGAAGGCCCACATGACCTTGGCGTGCAGTCCGTCGATGCTGGAGATTTCTTCCGGGAAGGTTGCGTCCTCGTAGAACGCTGCTTCATTATGTAGTGCATCGATACCGCCATCATTGGCCGGTGCGTTGATGTCCTGGAAATCCACCTCCAGGTTTGCCTGCTGTTCCTCGGACAGGGCGGCGAGTGCCTGAAAGATAGGCTCCACGTCTGTTTCGGTCAGATTCTCGAAACCCACCCCCAGATCCACGCCCCTGGTCTCGAAGTATTTGGCCAGTAGCACGTTCGGTACCCGGCGGAAGAATTGGCGGTGTTGGTATTGGCCGGCCATGTTTTCGTCTCTACCTCTGGGCGGGCAGACTCCTGTTCTCTCAGGCAGGAAATTGTGGTGGCTCGACGATGAGCTGGCGCGAGACCCTCGGGGTGTCACCTTCGGCAGGAATACCCTATCCGCAGAATTCGCACAATACGCAGAAACCCACCGAACCCGATAATTCTGCGTATTGTGCGAATTCTGCGGATAGAGATGCAGAAAGGACTTCCCTATACGGGTCAGGCATGCTGGTTGAAGGGTATGGCCGGCTCACTTCACATAGTCGGCCCACGCCTGCATCATCCGGCGGCGTTTGGTAAACAGGTCGCCGCGCCGGTAGGCGGCTTCCACCCGGTTTTCGACAGCATGGGCCAGGGCCATCTCCGCTACGTCGCGGGGAAAGCTGGAGACCTCGCCGGACCAGTCGCGGAAGCTGGACCGAAAGCCGTGCGGTACGTAAGCGCCGCGGTTGCCGTTCACCCCGTAGCCCATGCCGCGCATCAGCAGCAGCAACGCCATGCTGGATAGGGGGCGGCCGGGATGAGCGCCGGGGAACAGGTAGGCGTTGTCGGCGTGGTGGGGCAGTGCTTCCAGGATGCTCACGGTGGCGTCGGTGAGCGGCACCCGATGCGCGCGCCGGGTCTTCATCCGCTCCGCCGGGATGGTCCAGACGACGGCCTGCGGGTCGATTTCGCCCCACTGGGCGTGCAGCACCTCGCGGGTGCGGGTGGCGGTGAGAATCAGAAACCGCAGCGCCAGCGCCGGGACGCTGCCGTCACCGGCCAGCTCCGCCATGAAGGCGGGCACTTTGGGGTAGGGCATCGCGGGATGGTGGCGGACTGTCTTTACCTGGGAAGGCTTTGGTAGCAGCTTGTCTAGGTGGCCCCGCCAGCGGGCCGGGTTCAGCGGGTCGCGGTACTGACGGGCGGCGGCATAGTCGAGGATGTTTTCGATGCGGGCCCGCACCCGCTTGGCGGTCTCGGTCTTGCCGATCCAGAGTGGGGACAGGACCTTCAGGATGTCCTCGGTGGTAATGGCGTCCACCGGCTTGTAGCCGATCACCGGCCGGGCATAGGTCTTGAGCGTGCTCACCCACTGCCGGGCATGCTTGGCGCTGGTCCAGCCATGCCGGTGCGCCCGGACATAGCGGGCGGCACAGGCGGTGAAGGTGGGCGCGGCCGGTCTGATCCGCCGGGCCGCGATGGGATCGAGGCCACGCTTGACCTGCTTCCGGTACTCGGCGGCGCGCTCCCGCGCCTCGGCCAGCCCCACGTCCGCTAAGCTGCCCAGGCCCATCTCCCGGCGCTTGCCATGAAGCGTGAAGCGCAAGATCCACTTCCGGCCGCCGGTCTGGGACACCACCAGCCGCAGGCCGCCGCCATCTTCGTGTTTCCCCGGACCGGCGGTCGCCACCTTGCGCGGGGTCAGCTTGTGAATCGGCATCGTTCTCCTCCCTGGAGGGGGGACTCCGTACGTAAAACCCTGACCAGGCCCCCAATACTCACGGAGTATACTGGATGGTCAAGGACTTTACTGGACCATTCTTATATTTTTACATGGGGAGTTGTTAGATTTTATCGGACGTCTTTGAATAACATTTTGGCTGGTTATTAGTCCGCCATAGATCGTTCAAATCCGGCCATGGCTCCTGTTGCAGCGATTACTCAATAACCCCCTCACCCAGCTCCCCTTGCTGCTTACCGCTCTCCACTTTCTTCCGCGCTCACTGACCGGACTCCTGCGGTTCTGGGTCGAATTTCGGTTCGATAAGGGGGTCCAATTGGGGGGGATATTACGTTTATGTTCTACTAATCATTTGATTAGTAAAATATTTATTTTTAAATTTGGCGGACTAATAATCCTACGATACAACCGAGGCGGTCTGAATGCTGTGTGGGATATGGAAGCGAGGCGCATGCCTCTGTGTGATCGCGCTTGCGGAGCCTTGTTTGGCGGATCTTCCGCTCATGATCGAAGATTTACTGACCAAGGAAAAAACAGTCCAACTGAATGTTGGCGTCACGTATAACAACCAAGTCCGCAACAACTTCACGCTCTACAATCAAGATCGGGTCATCTTAAGACTCGGCATTCGATACGGGGTCGCACCGAATACCGAGGTCTATAGCCGGATCACCGGTATCTGGTCGGAAACCCGCATACTCGGATTCAGCGATACCGCCAGCACGAATACATGCCGGTGGAGAAACTTCGTGGGCGGCGTCAACCACAGGTTCTCCCAAGAACATGCCACGCCGGCGGTATTGGGGTTCATTGAAACCGCATTCATCGAGAACGCCGGTTCCTCTAACACGGAAAAGCTCGTCTACGGAAAAACCTGGAACGCCGGACTCACCGCCTACCGCAGCATCGACCCCGTCGTCCTCGCCCTCACCGTTGGGTATAGCTACACCGCGCCGCGAACAGTCAATGGCCGGGGAAACGTCGATCCCGGCGATCTCCTGTATCTCGAACCCAACCTCAGTTTCGCCGTCAACGATCAGGTTTCGCTGTCCGGTGGATTCCGCATCAGCCACCTGGATAAGGCGAAAGGCCCAGGCGCCGCTCCCGACATTCGCACCACCCGCACAGACCTGTTGTTGGGCTTGAGTTTCGCGCCCACCGCGAAGGTCACTCTGCACTCGAATGTTCTGGCCGACATCAGTGGCGACGCTGGCTCCAGCGTTGGAATTCACCTGACGTACCGGCTAGGTAAATAGTAATAGTACCTGAATCATTTCCCAAAACCCGGAGGAATAACATGACACAAAAACTGAACGCTGTTCTGCTCGGCCTGCTGCTGATGGGAGTGCTGGGGCAACCTGCGCTTGCGGATGCAGGAAATCGAGACCACGGGCTAAGCCCAGAGGAGCTGGCCTTCGTGTTTGGCGATCCCAATGCGGATGGGTTCGAGGTGCTGTCTCCGGAGGAAATGGAGGACATCGAGGGAGATGGAGGGTTTTACTTGCCCTGGATGACAAAGACGCTTTATTACGTCACATACTTTGCCGGGTATGGCTGGAGCGGCATTCGGGCGTATAATGCATTACGAGCCTGGCAGAGGATATACCCACCAGCTATATGGGGCATTAAGTTCATGAAGCATGGCTGGTCACCACCAGCACACCGACGGATTATACTATAGGCATTGGCAGATAACGAGGTGGAAGATTGGAAAACCGGGTTCCCATATTCACGAACGTTTTATTTACGGACCAGGAAGCAAAACACCGTTTAAGTAAATCCAACCCAGTCCTGTCAGAAACTCAGTAATCCAAGGGTCTAATCATGTATAAAAAACTTGCACACGAACTCGCGGAAGAGAAGCTGAAAGAGGTTATCGCTAGCGATAGAGATCGGATTATGAATCTGCTTGATCCATATAAAAAGGAACGTGAACGAGTGATTGTATCAAAAGAGGGAGAGGATTATCTGCGTATAATTAAAACAACATGGGAAGAGGGGGGTGAAGAGAAGCATGTCTTACGAAGAAAAGATGATGAGGCATTTAGGTCTTTGGATCTGCCTGACGAAATTACGCATTACTTATGCGTAGGGGCTTTCTATGACGACGAGGAGACCAAAAAACTCCTCAGGGTATGGGTTGATGTGAGCGATGGCACAGAAGAGTATGCCCAAATCCCTCTATGTAGATCCGAAGTTTTAAATGCGGATGATTTAAGCCTCTACAGGCAAAAATTATGAAATCTGAATTAAAGGAAGCCTTGTCTGGTGGTATGGCTAAGATTCTGAAAATTTTCAAAGATCCAGAAATCGAGCGTCGAAAAGAAATCGCGCGTCAACTTGCTGAGAATAAATTAAAGGAGATTATGTCTGGCGACAAGGCGAGAATTCTGAAAATTTTCAAAGATCCTGAATACGAGTTCCCAGTACACGATGGCTTCGAATACCAAGTACTAATATCCGCGAGTCATGACCATGAAAGGAAAGAACTCATCCGGGTCGAAGTTATTGTGGAAATCGGATCTCGCTGGGAGCACACCGAATGCGACTTCATAGCCGTCGCTGAGTTAAAGGCTCTGAATACGAAAGCGGAGAGATGACGTGCCCCCTATAGAGTTCTCGTCCCATGGACCCAATGCGCCCCCAGCGCTTGTGGACCTCGCTGCTCAGGGATGAGATATGTCGTGATCCTGGGGTTCCTGGTCTTCATCCTAGCAACCCCCACACTACTCAGTGCGGGGGAGATCCACCTCCGCTATAAGACCTCAACCGGGAGCCTGCCCATCAAGACCTGGAAGGACTTACGGGACGCCCAGGTTGTAAAGCAGGATTTGGACGTTTCTTGCGGTTCTGCCGCCGCGGCAACAATTCTGCAATTCTTCTATGGGCGGGATATATCCGAGGAGGACATCCTCGCAGAGGTTATCGCGGCCAATCTCGCCGGCGTGGCTTCGGACTTCGAGCGCCGCATCCGTTCAACGCTGATCCGGGCGGCGCTTGACGGCGCGGTATCCAGCGAAGACCTCAAACGGAACCTAGCCGCCCAAATAAAGGGCGCAATCGGGGACGGCGCTAGCCTTTCAGATATTGAGAAGCGGGTCGCCAAGGCGATCCACGACCAGCTGGAGGCCACGGCTTCTTTTGGCGACCTCAAACAAGCGGTCGGAACGTTCGGGTTTCAGGCCATTGGGTTGTCGCTCACCTTCGAGCAACTCAGGCAACTCGATATTCCGGCCATCGCGCACTTGCGCCTTCAGGGAGAGGACCATTTCTCCGTGGTGCGGGGCATCGGCCAGACTGGTTTGGTGCTGTTGGGTGATCCCGCTTGGGGAAACCGAAAGCTCGAAGCTCACCGCTTCCGTGCGGCGTGGGAGATCGGCGGAAAACCGGGCAACATTCTAGTCCTTCTGCCAAAGGATGATGCCCGTAACGTCAATGTGGAGCGCGGGTTCTTTCACGCTCCGAAGCCGAATACCTTAGCGATCCAGCATCTTATGCTGCGGAGCAACCCACTTTGGGATAGCCGCAAACCTTGACCCGATAATCTACACCATCAATGTCAACGTGTGGATAGACCATATCTTCCAGAATAGATAGTGCGCCTTCATCGTTTACCATTTTATCGGTTGCCTTATCCCAGAGGTTGTAGGTTATTTTAAGGGCGTAACGCTAGCTT
>Ga0209458_1000280_pt1 | contig 20788 bp, 19 predicted proteins | sample WorMetLIZAISLAND_FD_187411 | JGI IMG/M metagenome (GOLD analysis project Ga0209458, IMG submission 187411) | Marine gutless worms symbiont microbial communities from Max Planck institute for Marine Microbiology, Germany - Inanidrilus manae... ...
AACGGCAAACGCCGCGTCTACTCCCGCTTATTCCTCGCACGCCTACTGGTGGTACTGGACAGTTGCCGCGAGGTACTCACGGAACTGATCGGTATCATCGGGCCACCTGATCAATGGGTCGCTGATGCGCATGACGCCTGCCTTACCGACTGACGCCGAGGGCGGATTTTGTGGGGATATGTCAGGGACAAACCTGGATTTGCCATCCACGGCGAGTACCACCGGACGTCGGAGAGTGAGCCCGGAAAAGGGGCCAGGCTCAATTGATGGGTCGTTTTTCACGGCCCGTTCGCCTAATATTCGGCTGCAAGCGAGCGACCCAATGTTGCGGTCCGGCTCCTCAGCAACTTTCAAGCTTAGTGCCACGCGGCATTGGGCGCCTGAGCCAAGCCGTTAGCCAATAATGGAAACAGCAATTTTTACTTCAATTGTCGCTGGCACATCTGTATTGCTAGGCGGTACCCTATCATCACTAATTCAATCACGTTCTCAACGACGCAATCAACTGTTCCAGATAAATCTTGAAAACTCGAAACGAGAATTTGATTTTAAGAAGAAGCAAAGTGCTCTTGCCCTCGAAAGGTTAGCTACAGCACATTGCTTATTGAGCTATATTGATAGAGAGTTCTCAGTTACTGTTCTCGACGTAAACTGGCGTACTGGAATGACAGATTCTGAGTATGATCAAAAATATTTATCAGTTTGCTGTAAGGCGGATGATTTGAGGATAATTGCTAATCTATACGAAACGTCATTGAGCAATAACGTTAGTGCGCCGCGCAAAGCGCGGCGCATCTGGTGGGGTGAAAGTCCTGGCATGGTAAGGGTTAACCAGCCACCATTACCGAGTGTTGCGCCTCTGGCGGAGCGGTGTTTTGGGAAGGATTCTGGATCATTCGTGAACAAGAGAGGTGAAGCGTACACAGGGTATGTTGTAGACCGTTGGGGGACGCAGCCCCCGAGAGCGGGTATCGCTTCGAAATGGCGGTTCCGGTCGGCGAGCGTTGTAACGTGCGTGAAGCCCACACGAACCAGGTGCGTTGATGAGCCTGGGGAGGGCCGGCGGAGTTCTCAAACTGCGGTATGCAACCAGAGATGCGTCGAGAACGCGGGAGCCCCTTGCGGCTCCTACTTCGGAAACCACTAGGAGAGTATGGCAAATGGCTAATGAGGCACGAAGGGGAAACCCGGAAACCGGGCGAGGCTGGAGCCTCGCCACTCCTTGGCACGCCCGAAGCAGGTGGGCGTGTCGGACCCCTAGAAAGGGAACAGCACCCGAAGGCTTCAGGGGAGTCGGATCACCTCATAGAACTCCGAGACGGTCGCGCCGATCACAGGGAGAAGGAGGTGACAGTCATACGCAGTCCGCAAAGGCCACTCGCGCCGGACAACGCCGGGCCGGAGAACACCGAGCCAACCGTCTTGCGGGCGATATCCATCACGGCGGGTACGGCAACGGCCCACCGATTCCAAAACCTTTATTGCTGCCTGGATGGGTCAGTATCAGCGAAGAAACCTATTATAGCTTTATCGATTCGGGGATCTTCAAGAAGGTTCAGGCAAGCGAAAAATGGGTTTTTCCTTATAAGCTCAAGGAGAGATACAGGAAAGAAAGATCTATTGAAATAGCAAAGGCAATGAAGCAAGAAAAGGTCAGTATGACAATCATTGCCAAAACTTCGGGGCTCTCAGTCGAAGAGATTAAAAAGCTATGAGCCAAAATCAAGAAAAGGGGCCAGGCTCAATTGACGGGTCGTTTTTCACAGCCCAGTCGCCTAACATTCGGTTGCAGGCGACCCAATGCCGCGGTCCGGTTCCTCAGCGACCTTCAAGCTCAGTGCCACGCGGCATTGGGCGCCTGAGCCCAAACGTTAGGCTAACGTTTCAAACACAAGGGGATGATATACCATGACTATTAGTGAAGTTATTCCTATTATTACGTCCCTATCTCATACTGATAAATTTAGACTGATGCAAGTTATTTTGACGCAACTGGCCAAAGAGGGCGGGGTTGCCTTGCAAGCGGCAGCTCTCAATCAGCAAGACCCTTTGTTTGACATTATCGGTATCGCAGAGGGTGAAGATAGCGATGTAGCCCGACGACATGATGACTACCTGTACGGTGCTTCGTGATACAGGGCCTCTTTGTTGATACCGGCGCATGATATGCGGCGATGGTTCGCAAGGATCGCGATCATGAAGCGGCAAAGCGGTTTCTAAAAGATAATACATTGCCGCTGATTACCAGTGATTAAGTCATGGATGAAACCGTCACCTTGTTGCTTTCCCGTGTCGGTCACAGCTACGCGGTAAGATTTCTTGATATGCTGCAAACCAGTCGGAAAACCCAACTGATTTACCTTACTCCGACGCAGATTGCTGCAACAGCAGCCTTGTTCCGTAAACGGACGGACAAGGAATGAAGTTTTACCGATTGTTCGTCATTTGTCTTAATACAGGAATACCAAATTCAAGTGGCTTTTGCATTTGATGAGCATTTCAAACAGGCCGGTTTTCAGGTTAAACCGTAGTAAGCGCCTAACTTGGCGCTCAAGGCCAACCACCCGCCGTCGAGCTTTTTGGGCTTTGTTTTGAGTTAAGTGGCGGCAGGTGTCGGCTTAGCTTTGGCGATAAGCGGCGCGTCCATGCGCCGCTTATTGGTGAGCTAACTAGCACGTGCAATATAAAACGTATTACCAAAAGGAAAGTACACAGGACCGTTTCAGATACCAAAACAGGAAATCGCCCGACAAAAACATCAGTGCAACAGGAGACGTGCCGCCTATCAAGACGCTGAACGCAGACAAACATCCATTGCCCCCGTCCATGGGGGCAATGGATGTTGCTGGTTAGCTCCCCGTTATGCCAGAAACACACAGAGGTAAGCCATGTCCGATGTGAAAGAAAGAATAGCTGATGTGATCCAAAATCAGCCTGAAGACGCAACGTTTGAAGAAATCCTCAGAGAACTCGCCTTTGAGAAAATGATCGCATCGGGATTAAAAGACTCGAGGGAGGGGAAAAAAATTTCAAATGATGAAATGAAGCGTAGGCTTAGCGCATGGCAGAGATAAGATGGACAGAGGAAACTGCAAAATGGCTTCGAAATATCTACGACCACATATCGGAAGACAACCCGATTGCTGCTCAGAAAGTAATAGAAGGAATATATGAGAAAACGCAAATCTAGAAAGTTTTCTAGAAATCGGCTACAAATACCGTGATGAACCAGACGAACAAGTAAGAATTCTTCTTTATGGTCATTACAGAATTGCCTATCTCATCAAGCAAAATGCTGTCGAAATTATAGGTATTTTCCACGGTTCAATGGAAATCGGAAAGTACATTAAGTAATCAAGGCATAACAAGGCAAATCCAGCCGACGCTCGTACCTCGCGTGGCTGATTTGCGACGATAAGCGGCGCGTCCATGCGCCGCTTATCGGCGAGCTAACCAGCAAGTACAGTATAAAACGTATTACCAGAAGGAAAGCACACAGGAACCTGCACGGCAGCGCTTTACTATCCCTACCGTTTCAGACACCAAAATAGGAAATCGCCTGACAAAAACGTAAGTGCAACATGAGACGCGCCGCCTATCAAGACTCTGAACGCCGACAAACATCCCTTGCCTCCGTCCATGGGGACAGTGGATGTTGCTGGTTAGCTCCCCGTTAGTCGATTACAGGAGATTTTGCATGAGTACGTTTTACAGGTTATGGAAAAACCACCCAACGGGTGAGTTCCCATGTTCTACCGACGGTAAGAAGAACTTCAATGATCAGTGCGCAATTCGCATGGGTGAGTGCTTTGAAAAAGCGGGCATAAATACGAAACATTGGCCAGTCCGTCGCTGCTGGCAACACAAGAACACTGGAAGACATATTCTTGCAGTGGAGGAATTGGCAAATGCCTTAACTCGCGTCATTGTTCCCGGAATGAAGAAGGTTGAGAAATATCCTGGGAAAAAGGGTTTTGAAAAGATCAAAAATCGACGAGGTGTGATCTTTTTCAAAAATTTATACGGCCCCGGAATGCAGGGTGATCACATTGATTTATGGAATGGTTGGCGCCTTTCCTCTCTTGCATCAGTGATTAGCGTCTATACGCCTTGGGGAAGCCGTTATGACAAAGGCTCAATTTGGTTCTGGGAAACAGACTAACCATAGTTGCGAAAACACTTGTTTGCCTGTTTTCCACTCTACTTGGCCTCTATGGAGCATGGTGGGTGTCATCACTCGCACATACCATTTATCTGGAGAAGGTCAATAGCTTCGATGATCTGACGACGATCATGCTCATGTGGTTTGTGATTACGGCAGCACTTCTTTGCCCTTTTCTATGTTGGGTATCCCTGCGAGTCTTGAAACGTGTTAAAAGGAAGTCCAATGCCTAACAGCGCCATCGACACGGACTCGCTGAAACGCCGCTTCGCTCTGCTTTGGCTCGCCGGTTATGGCGAACGTTAGGCTTAGTATAAGCCCCTCTACAAAAGATCTCGCAATGGAAGTCAAATTAAGCAAACAACAAAAAGTCACCGTAAACGGTTCGGAAAACACTTATCTGATCATGCGCCAAATTCTCCGTAGAGAGAATAAAATTGGTCAAGCTCAGGAACACTTCTGGATGGTGGGTCTGAATCGAGCAAACAAAATCCTCTATATCGAGTTGGTCGCTCTGGGATCTTCCAACATGGCGAACATAAACCCCAGAGAAGCCTTCCGCATGGCGATTTACAAGCTGGCCGTTCAGGTGATAGGTCGTTTTTCACAGCTCATTCGCCTAACATTTGGCTGCAAGCGACCCAATGCCGCGATCCGGCTCCTCAGCAACTTTCAAGCTCAGTGCCGCGCGGCATTGGGCGCCTGAGCCTGCCGTTAGCGGTAAGAAAGCTATGCTCGAGTACACCGTACAACAATGCGCTATGCACTTAGAAATATGGATGTTGGAGAACACCATATTCGTACTGCCACTCGATTCTTCATAGGAATACACCACCACTTTCAATAGATGAGTTGAGACAAATAATTGAAGAAAAAAGGCAAAAAACTGCTAACATTCAATTCCGGCTGACCGCTACAGTCGCTACCGCTCCTTTTGCGTCGGCTGGATCGATGTGTTGGGCGATGAAGGACTGAAAGATCAATAAGGGACCGAGCTGTGAGTGACACTCTCGCGACACTGAATAAATTGGTTGCGTCTGGTGATATTCGCGTCTCCGAGCACGGATACGAAGAACTCGCCAATGATGGCTTGAGGACGTGGGAAATCGTTCGCAGAATCGACAAAGCTATACTTGTAGAAGCTATCCGGATTACCCCAAAGGTGCGTCGGTACTGGTGTTGCAAACCGCTGCTGACGGGCAACCGGTGCACGTCGTATGGGGTATTCCGAAGGGGCACACGAATCCGGCAGTGCTGGTAACGGCGTACCGTCCCGATCCCGCGCGCTGGAATACCGATTTCAGGAAGCGTAAAAATCAACCACTGTGGACTGAAAGTCCATAGTCTGGAGGACTAAAGTACTCATCCGTGGACAAGCCACGGACTGAAAGTGAAGGGACTTAAAGTCCATAGTTTCAACTATGATGCGCTTCGCGCACTAAAGTTATTGAAGCAATGAATGGGGTCAGACTCGATTGATTTGCATTGGATCACGTACTGTGGATGTCCTGGAATGACGAAGCGTGGGAAACTTAACACAAAACCAGAAATCAATTGAGTCTGACCCCATTGATTGCCATTGATTATAAAGAGGATGAAACGGGCAATCCTGATATATCGAGTAAAACCACAGCGTTATCCATAATTGAGAACATCCCCTAGTGAAAGGCTCAAGCGGACGCTCATAAACTTGCACCGCTCAGCATGGGCGTTGGGGGGAAATTGAAGAAGTAGAGCATGAAACCATCACAAGCCCTGAAACGGCATCGGGCCGAGATCAGACGTATCATCGCAAGCCACCGTGCAGGCAATGCCAGAGTGTTCGGCTCCGTGCTGCATGGCAAGGATGACGGGAGTAGTGACCTCGATCTTTTAATCGACCCCAGGGGACACATGACGCTCTTCGACATCGGGGCGATCCGCTACGAGTTGAGGGAGTTGCTCGGTGTCGAAGTGGACGTGCTTACCCCGAATGCCCTTCCCGACAGTTTCCGTGACAAGGTGCTGGGCGAGGCCGCACCCATATGATTAATAATGCCGACCTCCGTTTAGATGACTATTTGCGTTGATTCGCGGATAACGCTTCCGCGTGAGTCCTGCTCGCTCAATGTTATCGATTGTTGAGCACATACTAGGAGAATGCAGCGTGACAACGGCCCAAGACGTACTGCTCCCCGACATCGGAGATTTCTCGGATGTAGAGGTCATCGAGGTCCTGGTACAACCCGGCGACCAGGTCGGCGTCGATCAGTCCCTGATTACCCTGGAAAGCGACAAGGCGACCATGGAGATCCCCTCCCCCCTGGTCGGCGAGGTCGTCTCCGTCGCGGTGGCGGTGGGAGACAAGCTGAGCCAAGGGGATCCGGTACTGACCCTGACGCCCCCGACCTCGGCCCCGGCGGCCAAGACACAGACCGCTGCACCGGCGGCCACACCGGAAACAACCCCGGCGGGGATCGAGTCGACCCCCGAACCCGTGACCGAGCCGGCGGCAATCGGTCCCAGACCGGGCGAGGCGGAACGCCGCCGGGCCCCGGTGCCCACGCGACCGGAAGACCTGGCCGTCATCGCCACGGGACGTAAGCCCCACGCCAGCCCCGCCGTGCGCCGCTTTGCCCGCGAGCTGGGCGTCGATCTGACTCTGGTAGAAGGCTCGGGCCCCAAGCACCGCATCCTCAAGACCGACGTCCAGGACTATGTCAAAAAGACCCTGGCCCGCGGTGCCGCTGCGGCGCCGGACGCCAGCCTGCCCTTCCGGCTCCCCCCCGCCCCCGAGATCGACTATGCCAAGTTCGGCGAGGTCGAGCTGGTTCCCCTGCCGCGGATCAAAAAGATCGGCGGGAGCCGTCTGCACCTCAACTGGATCAGCGCCCCCCAGGTCACCCAGCACGATGCGGCGGACGTCACGGACCTGGAGGCCTTTCGTGCATCCCGGCGGGAGACCGCGGCCAAGGAGGGCCTAAAGCTCACCTTCCTGCCGATCCTGATGAAGGCGGTCGCCAAGGCCCTGGACCGGTTTCCCAATCTCAAAGCATCGCTCACCGGCGACGGCGAACGCTTGGTGCTCAAACACTTCACCCACCTGGGCGTAGCAGTGGACACCCCCGATGGCCTCGTGGTCCCGGTCATTCGGGACGTAGACGAAAAAGGCATCTACGCGCTCGCCCGCGAGCTCACGGAGGCCAGTACCAAGGCCCGGGAAGGCAAGCTGCTGCCTGGAGACATGCAGGGGGGCTGCTTCACCATCTCCAGCCTGGGAGGCATCGGCGGCACCGCCTTCACCCCCATCGTCAATGTCCCGGAAGTCGCCATCCTGGGCGTCTCCCGCGCGGAAATGAAACTGGTCTGGAACGGCAAGGATTTCATTCCCCGCCGTATCCTGCCCCTGTCCCTCTCCTACGACCACCGCGTGATCGACGGCGCAGAGGCCGTGCGCTTCACCGGCCTGTTGCGGGAACTCCTGGAAGACATTCGGAGTCTGCTGCTCTGATTCCAAACCCTAGGGTGGGCTGTGCCTGCTGCTCTGGTAAAGAAAACGACGAATCACGCGAATCTGCGCGGATCGGATTTGTGTGATTTGCGCGATTCATGGTTTCTCCTATCTGTCAGGTCCTGTAAGTTCTTCATGTCCAGTATGTGTCTGTCCTCCCGAAGTGGCGTTCAGCATCCATGCGCATATGCAGCACACGCACAATCAAAACGCCCGTCTCCTTCGGGAGGTAGAATCGAAGACCGCTTTTCGGGACAGACTATAGACGGCCATCAGCGCTCAGCCTGGCCTCGACTTCCTCCATGACATCAGTGACCGACCTGTCGCTTACGCCACTGCTCAATCCTTCCTGTATGGCCTGTTTCAACGCCAGGAACTTGGCGTTCTCCTCCTGATCGCGGCGTACCAGGTCGCGGATGTACTCGCTATCATTCGTGTACTCACCGGCAGCAATCTGCGCCTTGATCCACTGCTCCTGTTTGTCCGTCAGGGTAATCATCTTTCTGGTGGTTCCCATGCACTGGTCTCCAAGAGCGGATCGGATTCGGGTGATTCATAGTTCCTCTTCTGCCTAGAGAGATGCAGGGTGGTTACTTCACCATCGAAGGCAGCGACAGCAGAATCGCCTGCTGCCTATAAAATTGTGGCCGCATCCCCGATCACCCCAAACCGCTACGCCACTCCCTTTGCAGACATCCACTTGTGAATCGCCACTTTCTGCTCGGAACAGTTTTTCCCGGCACCTCCCCCATAGCCAGCAAATAAATCTCCACAACATTTCGTAGACTTAACGCATACATGTGGAATGACCTGGCTCTTAGGCACTTCATATTGATACATCAGCCACTTTATAAGCGTGATTGAGGTTCTTTCTTGCTTCTCTGTAATCTTATCCCCTGGCGCGGCCACAGCTCTATACCAATCGAACGTCTATTCATGGGCTTTTCCCCAGCGTGCCATGCTGCGTCCGAATCGTTAACCATTTGTACCAAGGTGCCGTCACGATCAATGATGTAATGCGCCGACGCACGTTTCCCAGGTGGTGCTTTTTTAAACCACTACCTTCCTTTAGGTCTTGCGCTAGTTCACCCAACCACCGTTCTACTCTGTCTTCCTCGATCTGCGTGAAGTGCTCCCCGTCCACTCCGAGTTGGCCACCCTTGCTGCGGGCCAGCCGGTAGGCGTGGGCCAGGATGTCTTCCCGGTAGATCTTGTCGTACCGCGTGTAGAACCGAAAGTCAGGCGCTTCCTTCGCTTTCGCATGAAGTGCTTGCTGAAGCTTCTGTAACTTTGGGTGGAACTTGTAGGCTCATACCAGTTTCCTGTACCTCGCTTCGTTCAACACTGTCCTCGAACTGAGGCCCCTTCCTTCCACCGGCATTACCCGGCTTCATCGGTACTACGGGCCTCCCGCCACCCCACACGGCCCAGCCTGGCCCTCACGGGTTGCCGGTTGGCCCTCACGCGACGCCTCCGCATGGGGCTTCCCGTGTTGCATCGCCCTCCCCTTTTCATGCATGCTGTCGCCACTACCCCGGCGGAATCATCAGGTGCTCTTATCGCTCGCTTCCCCAATGATGGCGGTCTTCCCCGGATTACAGGCGGGTCGGCTTCCGCATTATCCTTTTCGAGGCCTGCTCAGCGTTCACTGCACGTTACGGCCTGCATGATCGCGGGGCCACTTACCTGGTCCTTTACACCGAAGGCTTCGGCCGCGTCGTTACCTCTGTGACCGCTCCGATTGCTACCGGCTGGAGCGACAGTTGCCGGGGAAGAAGGGGAAAAGGACGAAAGGGTCATGCGACTGAAGAAAATGGTGGATGAAATTGATGATATTAATAAAAAATATCCCGATGGTCTCGAACAAGAAACCCAGTCTCTACTGGTTCGACTGAAACGGAAGGATCCGGAAGCATACAAGCGACTGCTCAATCAACCACTATGGACTGAAAGTCCATAGTCTGGAGGACTAAAGTCCTCATCCGTGGACAAGCCACGGACTGAAAGTGAAGGGACTTAAAGTCCATAGTTTCAACTATGATGCGCTTCGCGCACTAAAGTTATTGAAGCAATGAACATCGTGAGGGATAAGGCAGAGAACAGACTCGGAAAGGGCCGGGGGGAGGGGATCAAACAAAAATGGGGAGTGGTTGGTGAACCGCTCTACGCTAACCACTTAAAATTTACCGCTATCCAAAATTCACTTCAATGTTCCCATAACCCACGGATTGCCGCGATGCCTTGGGCGCCGTGGGCGAAAGCCGTATCCAGGTCGTCGGGTCCCAGGCCGCCGAGGGCATAGACGGGCAGCCCGGCACCTTCGGCGAGTGCGGCGAAGCGTCCCCAGCCCATAGGTCGGGCGTCCGGGTGGCTTCGGGTCGCCCGGACCGGCGAGAGCAGGGCATAGTCCAGGCCCAGGTGCGCGGCACGGGACAGGTCTTGGGCATTGTGGCAGGACGCCCCGACCAGGCGCCGATCGTCCAGGGGTCTACGCACGAAGACGGCCAGGCGCCACCCGGTCAGGTGCAGCCCGTGGTAGGGGAGATCCCGGACCAGGTGAGGGTCTCGGTTGAGCAGCAGACGAGCGCCATGATGTGCGCAGAGTCGGAACGCACCCTGGACCAGGTCGGCATAGTCGTCATCGCTCAGATTATGGGCACGCAGCTGCACCAGGCGGACACCCCGTTCCAACGCACGCTCCAGACAATCCATGAAGCGATCGGGGATACGGGGGTCTTCGCCGGTAATCAGGTAAGATTCGGGCAGGCGTAGCGCCGAGATAATCGGTCTATCCGCCGCCGGAAATGCCGCGGGGTCCATGGCATCGGGATGGACCCAGGCGATCGGCTGACCCTCTCGTCCATGGGGATCGCCCGCATAGCCGATCACGCGGTGGACGTCGAGCAAAATGTGGCAGTCACCGTAGTCGTGGTGGACTCGGATCAGAGAGCGGGACGATAAGAGCCGGATCCCGAGCTCCTCATTCAGCTCGCGGGCCAAGGCCGCTGCCGGGGTCTCACCAGGCTCCAACTTGCCTCCGGGAAACTCCCACCGCCCCCCCTGATGGACCCGATCCGGGCGTTTGGCAATGAGAATTCGCCCCTGGGGATCTGCCAGGGCCGCGGCGACGACATGGATGTGTCCGTTCAAAGGGTGCCTTTTCTAGCGCCCGCGTCCATAATGGTTATTCCTATACTCAGGTTTTTAGACAGCCGCTTAGAGGCTGTCTAAAAACTAAGCCATTGATTTTTATAGAACTGTACCCGTAGGGTGGGCTGTGCCCACCGGTCAGGTATAGTATTTGGTGGGCACAGCCTACAGGTTAGTTAATTCTTATACAGTCTCTTAGCTCAAGCAAAAACAGCCGCGATTTCGGCTTGGATCGCTTCGGCCGTGGCGCGCGGGTCCTCGGCATCACGGATTGGTCGCCCGACGACGATAAAATCGGCGCCGTTTTGAAAGGCCTGGGAGGGGGTAACGACACGCTTTTGGTCGTCTACCGGGCGATTCTGCACCGGGCGGATACCGGGGACGACGATCATGAGCTGGTCGCCGAGCTCTTGTCGGAGGGACGAAATCTCCAGACCGGACGAAATTACGCCGTCGCAGCCGATCTCCAACGCACGTTGCGCGCGCGAGCGTACCAGTGTCTCCACACCACACTGGAAGCCGAGGTCTTCCAGGTCACCCTGATCCAGGCTAGTCAACACCGTGACAGCAAGGATCTTCAGCCCGTTCTTTTCGCCGACGGCGGCTCGCAGCATTGAGTCATTGCCGTGCACGGTAGTAAAGTCTACGCCCCGATCCTTGAGTTGGCGCACCGCGCGGGCCACCGTTTCCGGTACGTCGAAGAACTTCAGGTCGCAGAAAACCCGCTTGCCGCGCCTCAGTGGCTGTTCTACCAGTTCGAAGTAGCTGCCGGACATGAAGAGTTCCAGGCCGAGCTTGTAGAAGCTGACCGAGGCGCCGAGCAATTCCACCGTCTCCAGAGCGGTATCCCTGTCGGGTACATCCAGCGCCAGGATCAGGCGCTCTCTGACTGGAATATCTTTCCGCGAACGCATGTCGATCACCATTTCTCTCGCCGGAGCAGGAACAAAATTTTACCCGTGATTCGTTTCATCAAAATTTTATGGTAAAACCAGCCCCTGTCATCTCGACCACCGGGAGCTGTCATCCCGAGCGTGGCGAGGAATCTTCTTACCTTGCAAAGGTTCCTGGCGCATGAGATTTCTCGCCGCAAGGAACCGCGGTTCGGGAGGCCCTGCGGAATGCTCGGAGGCCCGGACCATCCCCATGGATAAGCTGCGCTGTGCCCATCGCCTATCCTGCCCGTGCACCAGGCTCCGTCTGCCGCCGCTAGGCGATCCCGCTCATGCCCTGGCATATCGCAGCACGAACTCTTCCTCCAGCCGGTCGAGCCTGCTGCCGTGGGTCGAGGCGCGCTCCCTGATCGGACCCAGATCACCCAGATCATCGTAGCCTTCGACAACATCCAGGCCGAACAGCTCGGCTTGCGCCTCCACGGCCCACCATCCGGCAAAATCCCCCTGGTGTCGGACCCGGAAACAGGAACGGGGATCTCGGCCTGGGGATCACTCGCTGCGCGGTCCGCATCTATCAGCGTGCGCTGACGCACCCATAGCGCCAGCCGGCCGAGCTTGTCCCGCGCCTCATGCTCGGCTCTGCCGTCGCCATTAGCGGCGCGATTCAGGTAGGTGCGACCGGAGCCGAGAAAGAAGATGGGCGCATAGTGCTCATCCAACCGCAGCAGCCGTCGCCAAGGCGTGATGGGGTCGCCTCGGGGCGCTTCGCGTTCCGCCCGTGCCAGGGCGTAACGCACCCGGGCACTGCCTGGAAACCGTTCTACGGCGCGCCGCAACAAGGCCCGTGCCTGCTCCAGCTCCCCGCGGTCGAGCTCCAACAGGGCCGCTTCTCCGGTCGCGATCGAATCCCGGTCGATTGCCGGCAACAGCTGTTTGAGCAGGGCCGCGGCCCGGTCTCGAAAATAGCCCGGTGCGAGGTCCGGAGAATAGCCCCGCGCTGTACGCGCCCAGCGGCGGACCAGAAACGCGTCGTTGGCGATGAGTTCGATCTCCCGCCGACCGAGCCCGGACTCGACGGACGCCTCGCGCGGAGCGACGCCGGCCCTCTCATGATGGGGCGGGGATAGGGGCGATTCGGAATGATCTGTCTCGGCGACATGGTCCCCCCGATTCTCCACCTTTGGATCGGCGATCAGGTCGTCGCGCGGCAACGCCGAGCCCGGAAACTGCGGCTTCGACGCGCGGTACTCGGCTGCAGCCTCATCGAGCTTGTCCTGGACCTTGAGCACCTCCACCAGTCCGGTGCGGGCGTATTCGTTGTCTGGAAACCGCGCCTGGGTCTTGCGGTACTCGGCCTCGGCCTCCGGGAACTTGTTCTGGGCCTTGAGTGTCTCGGCCAGTCCGTTGCGGGCGACGGCATCGTCGGGAAACCGCGCCTGGGTCTCGCGGTATTCGGCCTCGGCCTCCGGGAGCTTGCCCTGGGCCTTGAGTGTCTCGGCCAGTCCAGTGCGGGCGACGGCGTTATCGGGAAACCGCGCCTGGGTCTCGCGGTATTCGGCCTCGGCCTCCGGGGGTTTGCCCTGGGCCTTGAGTATCTCGGCCAGTCCGTTGCGGGCGACGGCGTTATCGGGAAACCGCCCGACGGCCTCTCGGTACACAGCCAATGCGCCCGGCAGATCTCCACCGGCGCACAGGGCCTCGCCCTCGGTGGTCCAGGCATAGCCGTTCCAGGGCTCGATCTCCTTGGCCAGACGCGCCCATGCCAATGCCAAGGCCGGTCGGTTTCTGCGGACGGCAGAAGAGAACCGCGTGGCCGCGCGCACCAAATCACTGCTATTGCCGCTACGATCGAAATAGCCGCGTTGCTCGGCCAGCAGCAGCTCCGCCTCTTCGACGGAGCCGGCGACGCCGTTTCTCAGCCGCTTGGCAATTGCTGTGTTACGTTCCGCCCACGCGGGGTTGTGAGTGGCCCAGATTTGGCGTGGCGCCTTATTTTGCCGCTGCTCGATGGTAACCTGCGGCAAGGGTCCCCGGACCCAACCCCCGATGTCACCCCGCCGCTGATCGCGACGCAGCACGTGGCGCCAGAAGGACAGCCAACGGTCCGGGAAGGGGTAGGCCGCCAGCTTCAGCCGCAGGTTGTCCTGGAACTCTTCGGCGGCCACCTGCGGGTCCAGCCAGCCCTCATCCTGGAGCCGCCACAAGGCGAGCCCGAAGCGGTTCAGGCCTTCGGCCAGCTCCTTCGGGAAACCGCCGGCCCGCGCAGCCGACGCCGGTGGCAGCGCCTGCAGACCGGCCAGACCACAGTGCCCCCGATACCAGGGCTGATCCGGCGGCAACTCACAGAGCTGCCACCAGCGGTCTAAGAGGGAACGGTCTTGCTGGTGGGTCGCGAGTGCCAGCCAGGCATTCGCCTGGGGATCGCAGCTACGGCCTTCAGCGAGGCTGTCGAGATAGCGTCGGTCGGCGAGCATGTGGCGCGTCAGGGCCTGCCCGGAGCGGGTCAGTGACGAAGCCGCGACCAGGAGTTCGGTGACGCGGAGCCAGGCGTTGGTCGTGATAGAGGCGCTATCGGCGCCCTCGGGTAGCCCGCTCCGACCCCAGTAGGTCGCGATCCAGGCGGCCAGGGCCTGATCGAGATGATCCGGGAATCCGCTGCCTTCGTCCAGGGCACGCAGCCATCCCAACAACAGTTCCACCGGCTCAGCTACCGTCAGATGCCCGAGTTCGGCCCGGCCCAACAGCAGATCATGCAGGGCTTGGTCCGGGTCCGCGGCGAACGCGCGCAACCATCCGGGCACCTGGCCGCCGGCAAAGATGCGGTCGAGATCCAGGTTCACAGCAGGTCACCGTCCGTGTCGGCCGCATAGTCCGCGACGCTGGTCTGCTCCCGCAGCCAGAGGAGGTGGAGACTGCGTAGCGTGGGTAACGAAGACAATGCCACCGGGGCGGCGATGCTGCCGATGCGCCACAGGTGCCTGGCGCCGAAGGCGCAGGTAGGATGCAGGACCTCACGGCGCGGTGAGTCGCAGGTGCCGCTGAGATCGAGGGTGTGGCCGGTCGCGGCGTCCAGGGGGGCGGGGCAGAAGGCATCGGAAAGGTTGCCGTCCAGCACCGTGGGTGGCACCAACGCCCGGACTTCTCCCTCGAGATCCGAAATCCGGGCCAGGTCTCCGACTGCATAGCAAAAGACGAGGATGGGGATGGGACCGCCCCGCGCCACGGGATCATAATGGGCCAGCCCAAGCCGATCCCGTAACCGATCCGCCCAGTCGTCGGCATCTTGGCCGGGGGTATCCCCAAACAGGTCGGACAGGTCTTCCCAGAAGGCGGCGAAGACCGGACGGAGTTGGAGCTGCTTGGTCCAGCTGCGCAGCACGCTGTCGAGGTCGGCGAAACTCGCGGCGGAGATTCCGTTGTCTGCGACGTCTTGGGCCAAGTGCCGTAAGCGGTCCTCGGATATACCGCTCAACCGGGCGACAAAGGAGAGCTCCTCGATGCGGATGAGATGGAGACCCTTATCGCTGTACGGAAACGGGGAGTCGGGATCAATGGACCGGAAGGTCTCCGGGCACAGGTCCGCGTCCGTATGCTCGAGCTCCTGCGGCACCCCGGTGCCGGGTCCCTTCCGGTAGACTCGTTGCTCGAGGTACTTCTCGTGGCGGATGCGCCAGGCCTTGCTGTCGGCATGGGCACCGGCTGCGCCTGCCGCACGGTAGCTGTCGCAGCGGGCATCCAAGACGCCTTCGTCCAGCAGAAAGTTACGCGCAGCCATCCGGTACGGGGCCGAATCGACGGCGGTAAGCGCCAAAAAGGCGCAAAAATCAGGATCCGTTTTGCCTAGAGGTCCCATTTTTCCAGCGGTTCGATGCCTATGTACCGATGCTCTCAACTGCCGATGACATTGAGCTTACAGGATTCTCAGGGAAGATCTATCCGCAAATCAACGCCAAATAGATAAAGATTTGTCGAGCATGGTGAGCTGATTTCGACCGATTTGCGTTCATGTGCGGAAACAACACAACCCATTATGGATTCCGGGCTGAAGAACCAAATCCATGTTATCGGGGTAATCGACTTCTCCCTTATCCCCCCCGATGAAAAACGGCTATCGAATTTATTTCAAAATACTAGTTGGGCACACTATTTGGATCCCAGACAATTCGACCCCTCTTCATTTCGTGGCCACTCGAGAGTCCCCGCCACTCAATACCAGTCACCGGAGGATCAACAACTCGCGGTGAACAGAATAGTTAATGTGATTCTCGGCGCCATACCGGATATGCAACGCTCGGATTTCGCCGCATTTGAATGGCCGGCGAACGAAATCACAGATAATGTCCTAGTCCACTCCAATTCCCCAATCGGTGGCCTCATTCAAGTATCAACATTCCAAAAGTTCAAAAAGCAAGTTCAGTTCGTTGTTGCCGATGCCGGAGTAGGAATTCCAAAAACCCTCCGTGAAGGGCATCCTGAATTAACCTCCGATACGGATGCACTGCATATGGCAATACGTGAAGGCGCTACGCGAGACAAGAAAATAGGTCAAGGTAATGGGCTTTTTGGAAGCTATGAAATCTGTAGCAAGAGTAATGGGCATTTTGCTATCCATTCCGGGCATGCACGCCTGGGATTTGACGAACAACGAGGATTGTCCGTTTCAAATGAGAGAATCCCGTATGATGGAACATTAGTCGTAGCTACTATCGATTTTTACCAGCCAAAATTACTGGAAAATGCTTTGAAGTTCAAAGGTCAAAAATACGCTCCTGTTGATTTTATCGAAACCGAATATGAAAAATCCGATGATGGTCATATTTACTTTATTCTCAATCAACCACTATGGACTGAAAGTCCATAGTCTGGAGGACTAAAGTCCTCATCCGTGGACAAGCCACGGACTGAAAGTGAAGGGACTTAAAGTCCATAGTTTCAACTATGATGCGCTTCGCGCACTAAAGTTATTGAAGCAATGAAAAAGAGATTCAGGATTTACCCCGGATGTTTGGATTCGAGTGCCGACCCTTGCGTATGAAAAATACGCACCATGCCGAAATGACAGAACTCCTGATCGGTCGTAATTTGAACTGGCTCGATCATAACTAAGGCTTAGAGACTGTCTAAGAACTAACTTATTGATTTTGCTCGTTCCCACGCTCCAGCGTGGGAACATCACCTTGGCCGCTCCAGCGGCCAGGCTTGGTGACGCTGGAGCGTCAAGGCTTGCTCCCACGCCGGAGCGTGGGAGCCAGAGGAATGCACCCGAAAAGTAAACCGCTTGAATCCCAAGGGCACACCATTGCAAAGTGGTTATTTCAGAGTGAACAAGGACCATATCGATCTTACCGAAACGAATGACGGACTTCTCTTTTACATGCTCTTGTCTCGCAACTTCGGACATACCGGCGTAGATACAGGATTATCTTGCCGGGTTCAACCTGGATTGCTTGCTCGTCAGGAGGCATGATGCGGCTCATTCTGCCCCGCATCGGTTCGGCGCTCCTGGTGGTCTTCGGCGTCTGCACCCTGGTGTTCCTGCTGATCCATCTGGTGCCTGGCGACCCGGTCGAGGCCATGTTGGGGGAAAGCGCCCGACCGGCGGACCGGCAGGCGCTACGCGTGGCCTTGGGTCTCGACCGACCCTTGGGCGAGCAGTATCTGCGTTATCTCGGCGGGCTGGTCCGTCTGGATCTGGGCCAGTCGTTCCAGTTTCAGCGCCCGGTGGCGGATCTGCTCACCGAGCGTATCCCCGCGACCCTGGAGCTGGCCGGGAGCGCCCTGGCCCTGGCCCTGGTAGTGGCGGTTCCACTCGGGGTGCTGGCGGCGCGGAATCAGGGCAGGGCACTCGACTCCGGGGCCATGGGTCTGTCCCTGCTCGGAATCTCCATCCCCAATTTCTGGCTCGGGCCCCTGTTGATCCTGGTCTTTTCCCTATGGCTCGGTTGGACCCCGGTGAGCGGACGCGATGGTCCGGTGAGCCTGATCCTGCCCGCCATCACCCTGGGCTCGGGACTGGCGGCGGTCCTGGCACGCATGGTGCGCAGTAGCGTGCTGGAGGTACTGGGGGAGGACTATGTCCGCACCGCCCGCGCCAAGGGGCTGTCCGAGGCCGCCGTGATTCGGCGTCACGCCCTGCGCAATGCCTGGTTGCCGGTACTGACCCTGGTCGGCCTGCAGTTAGGGGGACTGCTGGGGGGGGCCGTGATCACGGAGACCGTCTTTGCCTGGCCGGGGATCGGCAGCCTGTTGGTGGAGGCCATTCGGAACCGGGACTACCCGGTGGTTCAGGCCAGTGTGTTGCTGGTCAGCCTGGCGTATGTGCTGGTGAACACCTTGACGGATCTGGTCTACGCCTGGGTGGACCCCCGGATTCGGTTGGCCTGATGCGGAGGCTAGTACCATATTTCACCTTATTTTTCATTCTCAGAGCCCTCCCAAACGTGCCAAGGCTAGGCACAGCGCGCCGGGAATAGCTCACGCTCTTGCCAAGCGCTGTAACGCCGCCTTGGTGCGTTTGGGGGGCTCCCTTCGGGCGAGACGAGAAGCAGCCACCTGGGTTGTTGCGCGAGCTTGAAAGAGGGGTTGCTATTCCTGCGCTCGCGCGCCTCGCATCTGGCCGCTTCTCGCCTCGCTGAAAACGTAAAATAAGGTGAAATTGGGTACTAGGGGCTGTTGACATAATCATGGTGCTGACCGCTAATAGGACAAGATTAACAGGATGCCCAGGATTAACAGGATTATTTTCTTAAATAATAATTATAATATCTTGTTAATCCTGTAAATTCTGTACCATTGGGAGACAGGCTCGGAGGTTGCGGTTTACTCCTTAATCAAATGTCAACACGCCCTAGCACCTGGTTTCCGGTCGCTGCCCTGCTGATGTGGGCACTGGTTGCCCTAGCAGGCCCTTGGCTGCCGCTCGCGCCCGACCGTATCGAGCTGTCTGGGATCCTGGCGCCGCCGGGGCCGGATGCACCGCTCGGCAGGGATGACCTAGGCCGACCGGTGTTGGATCGGCTCCTGGTCGGTGCCCGCACTTCCTTCGCCGTGGGGCTGGGTGTGGTGGCCCTGTCCACGGTCCTGGGGACCTTGGTGGGCGGAATGGCGGCCCTGGCCGGGGGCTGGGTGGATTTGATGCTGGTCCGGATCATCGATGTGTTTCTCGCCTTTCCCGGCATCCTCCTCGCCATCGCCCTGGCGGGCATCATGGGACCGGGGATCGACAATGTGATCATCGCCCTGGTCACCGTAGGTTGGGTCAGCTATGCGCGTCTGGCGCGTTCCCAGATCCTGTCCCTGAAACAGCGTGACCATGTGGTCGCGGCCCGCGCCCTGGGGGCGGGACCCGGGCGGGTCCTGCTGCACCACCTGTTGCCCCTGGCGGTGGCGCCCTTGATTGTGGAAGCGACCTTCGGCATCGCCGGGGCCGTGGTCGCGGAGACGGGCCTCTCCTTCCTCGGGCTCGGGGTGCAACCGCCCCAGGCCTCCTGGGGCAGCATGATCCGAGACGGCGTGGCCTATATGCTGGTGGCACCTCATCTGGTTTTGGCCCCGGGACTGGCGATCCTTTCGGTTGTGTTGTGTGTCAACCTGGCGGGAGACGGCCTGCGGGACCGGCTGGATGTCCGCTCGGCCCGACGTTGAGGGTATTTCGCCGTGCCGTTCCAGTCACCAGCAGTCCAGCGAGGCTTCGCCTCAGACCGCCGAGTGCCCAACTCGAGCGTCGTCGCAAAACATCAATCGGACAGGATCTACAGGATTACACAGGATTGACAAGATTTTTGTCTTTCCTGAATTTCCGACGTCCGATCACGCCCTGACCAAACCGGCAAGCACGCTTCACAACAAAAAATCCTGTTAATCCTGAACATCCTGTTAATCCTGTACGATTAGCCGGCGAGACGAGGCTTCGCCTTAAGCTCACCAGGCGTGAATTTCTGTGCCGTGCACAAACTTGGCTCATTTTAATCTGTGAAATGGAGAGCGTACCATATCCGGTCAGATGTCAAGCGTGCCTGACTGAGGATAACGAAAAGTGAGTAACCATCAATCGGATATGGACTCGGGAGTGCGCGTTCGGGTGTTGTTTGTGTGCATGAGCAACATCTGTCGCTCCCCCACTGCCCAGGGCGTCTTCCGCAAGCTGTTAGAGAGGGAGGGATTACAGGCAGTTATCAGGACCGACTCGGCGGGAACCCATACTTATTACACCGGGGAGCCCCCAGACCAGCGGGCCCAAAAGATCGCCCTGCGCCGCGGGATTGATCTGAGTGATCTGCGTGCCCGTCTCGTCGAGCCCGAGGATTTCCTGCGGTTCGAGTACGTGCTTGCCATGGACCAGGGAAACTTCCATGATCTTTCCCAGATCTGTCCGCCTGGTGCCGAACCCAAGCTGAGGCTATTCATGGACTTCGCGCCGCACTTGCGGATCCGGGAGGTCCCAGATCCCTATTATGGGGCTACCAGCGGTTTCGAACGAGTCTTCGATATGGTAGAGGCGGCGTCCGTGGGTCTCCTGGCCGATATCAGGCGTAGGTTTTTCTAGGGGGCATATTTTGAGCGAAGACTGGCTGGATACGATCAAGTGGGACGATCGGGGTCTGGTCCCCGCCATCGCCCAAGAAACGGGCAGTGGAAAGGTCCTGATGTTGGCCTGGATGAACCGGGAGTCCCTGAAGTTGACCCGGGAGACGGGGCATGCGGTCTACTGGTCCCGCTCCCGCAATGCGCTGTGGCACAAGGGTGAGGCCTCCGGTCATCGGCAGGTCATCCGCGCCATCCGGGTGGATTGCGATGCCGACGTGGTATTGCTGGAAGTGGAGCAGACAGGCGGTATCGCCTGCCACACTGGCCGCCACACTTGCTTCTTCCGCGAGCTACGCGCCGACCAGTGGGTGGAGATCGCCCCCGTGCTCAAGAATCCGGATGCCATCTATAACTAATCCTGGGTAGCGGTTAAATTTTACGGAATGATAAGTTATGGGCTTAACATTTCCGCTTGACGGGTGCACAATGCTCTCAAGTCGAGAGGAAATGCCATGAACCTGCAAACCGTCTTCCAACGCTTCCCCGACCAAGAAGCCTGTATCG
>Ga0209458_1000281_pt1 | contig 20779 bp, 19 predicted proteins | sample WorMetLIZAISLAND_FD_187411 | JGI IMG/M metagenome (GOLD analysis project Ga0209458, IMG submission 187411) | Marine gutless worms symbiont microbial communities from Max Planck institute for Marine Microbiology, Germany - Inanidrilus manae... ...
TCGCCGCCATCCAGGCGTGACGGCTTCCTTCGTCTCAATTCCAGGACCGCAAAATCGCCGAAAAAAAGCGCACAACAGCAACCGCAGATCAAATCCGACAACCTGACACCGCGTTTTTACACGGCCACGGGATCTTCCAGAGATCCAAATCTTCGGGGCGTACGCCGCCGCGGTGGTCGTCTGCGGTCATATTTAGCCCGGACGGGGTTTAAATGGTCCGGACTTCGGCGGGCCACCTTCAGCTGTCGATAAGGTTTTCGAAGCCGCCAAATATCAACCGCTTGCCGTCAAATGGCATGGGATGATCGGACAGTATGCTGTGTAACTCGTCCATTAGTGCTTTGCGCACCGCATCGCGCTTGGCCTTGGACTCCCAGACGACCCAGCCAATGACCACGGTCTCATCGTCGGTCGCCATCACGGCCTTGACCATGGACGTGAGTTCGCCCGCCGGAACCTCGTCGCCCCAGTTTTCCGAGTACGAAAGTGCGCCGTATTTTTTGAAGATGTCGGCGACGATCTTCACATGTGACATATAGGCGTCCTTGTTCGCGGTCGGTACCGCAGCCAGAAATGAATCCACGTAATGTGTCATCGTGCCCCTCGGGTGGTTCAGGCGGGAATTCGCGTGCGTAGATGGTCAGGTTCGCCCAGGACGAGGAAGTATTGAACGCCAGACTTTGGTTAGCAAGAGGGTCGGCTAAGACCGTTTGTGGTTTCTCCCGGTTCACAGAATACGTAGCCCCAAATGACCGCTATAGGAGTCCTCGCGGCCGACTTAACCGAAAGCGCCTATCATCGCTGCTGAATGTGATCTCCTTCCTGTGGTGTCCGCTTTGGTAACGATCCGAATATAGGACGCCCTTTGCGTTAAAGGTCATTTCAGGCGGAACCGAAATGGGGGATCCCGCCGGTTCAACGGTGCGTATGATCCTTTGTTGCTTGCGACCGGATTCCACGCCCTGCCGGCGGCGGTGTGGGCGGGCACGCAGGTCGCGGTCGTTCCTTTTTTGTTCTTGTATTCGCCAAGTTAAAATGGTAAATTTTCCTATATCGAAATTTGGCCGGCGGAGCGTCTTTTTGTGGTTGCAGGGCAGACAAGGGGTAATGGTCGTTTCCGGGTCGGATTTCCCAGTGGCTTTCCGGCAACGGCAACCGGCGCTTGGGCTTTGGCGGTTTTTCCCCCACGGCACAGGACGAATGGGCGGTGGAAAAATTTCCATAGACATCTATGGACAAAAATAGACATTCCGGCGGAGCGCCCGGCCACCGTCCGTGACAGGCGTTCATCAATGACCGGTCCCGCCGTTCCGGCCTCGATGCCCTCCGGCTCACAGGCTCTTCAGCCACTGATTGGCGGTAAAGGCGGCCTGAAGAACGCGCATATGCAGAGCGCCCATAGCGAGGGTCTTCGGTTCGCTGATCGGCAGCGGCAGGTCCTCTTCGGTGCCGCCGGCCAAGAGTTCGGCCATGGCCTTGCCGAAGACGGTGCCGCCGGCCAAGAGTTCGGCCATGGCCTTGCCGAAGACGGTGCCGGGGGCGATGCCGCGGCCGTTGTAGGCGATCGGCGTGTAGAGACCGTCGGCCAGGCGGTGAATCCGCGGCAGGTGGTCGGGGGTCATGGCGATGGAGCCGTGCCAGGCCTGCTCGAATTCGACCGGCCCCAGGTCGGGAAACAGGTATTGGAGTCGGCGCGCCGCCCAGCGCTTGGACAGGCCGTGTTCGCCGCCGACGACCGGGCCCATGGAGCCGACGATGAGACGGCCAAAGGCGTCGCGCCTGAGCGCGAACATGATGGTCCCCGTATCCCAGATCCCTTGCCCGTCGCGGAGGATACCGGCGACCCGCTCGCCCAGGGGTTTTGTTGCGAGCTGAAAAAAGTGGATCGTGGTGAAGGTCCGGTCGAGACCGGGCCACAGGCCGTCCGTATAGGCATTGGTGGCGAGGACCACGGAAGCGGCGCGGACTCGGCCTTGGCCGGTGTCGAGTACCCAGTTCCCGCCGTCCTTCCGCAGTGCCTGCACCCGCACGCCGGTCGAGATCCTGGCACCGTTGGCGAGTGCTACGCGAGCCAGGCCGCGGACGTAGCCCATGGGGTTGATGGTGCCGGCGCGGCGGTCGAGGAGGCCGCCAAAGAAAGCGCTGCTGCCGATCTTGTCGGCCGTCTGGTTGGCCGACAGCAGGTCGACCGGGGCGCCGAGACGCCGCCATTCCTCGGCGCGGCGGGCCAGATCGTACAGGCCTTTGGGCGCGTGGGCGGCGTGGATGGTGCCGTTGCGCCCCGACCCGCCGTAGCCGACTTGTCGCGCCTCGAGGACGTAGCAATCGAGCCCCCGTTCGGCCGCATGCAGTGCCGTCGACAGGCCCGTATATCCGGCGCCGACGATAGCGATGTCCGTTGCCGCATCGCCGTCGAACGGCGCCGAATAATCCGCTTCTTCCGCCGAGCGGTCCCACAACGAGAGGGGCGGTGTATGCGTCATGGCTCCACTATAAGCCGCCTCGTCCATTGACCGAAACGGCCGTCGTTACGGCAGGGGTCTCTGACGGACGGTACCGGAGTCTACGCGGTGTCAGGAGGTCAGCGACCCCGCCGCCGCGGCAGCGGCACGGCGGATTTCGGCGGCATGGGGCAGGAACAGGGTGGCGGTGGTGCCCGTGCCGACCTTGCTCGACAGATGGAGCCGGCCACCGTGCGCCCGCATGATCCCGGCGGCGACGGCGAGACCGAACCCGGTGCTGTCGGGTCCGGCGGCGGCACCGTGGAGATAGGCCTCGGTGAGACGCTGCAATTTGTCCTCGCTGATACCGTCGCCGCCATCGGTGACCGAGACCCAGACAGCCTGCTCGGCATCGATGCCGGCCTCGACTATGACATGCCCGCCGGTACCGGCATGGGCCAGACCGTTGTCGATAAGGTGGCCAAGGGCCTGCGTCAGTTTGTCGAAGTCGCCGCCGAAGGTGATGGAATGGTCGACCATGAGACGATCCAGGGTGATATCGGCGTCCCGGGCCTTGGACTCGAAATCATGGACGCCGCCACGGACGAGGTCCGACAGACGCACCACGTCCCAGTTCAGGTAGACCTCGCCTTTGATATAGGTCTCGACATCGACCATCCGGTCGATCAGGCCCATCAAATTGGCGCCGGCCTGACGGATAACGCCCAGGTAATATCGCATCTTCTCGCGACTCGAGAGGTTGACTAGGCCGCCCAACATCATGTCGGAATAGCCGATCACCGCGTTGACGGGCGCCCGCAGGTCGTGATTGACGGCAGCGACCATATCGGCCTTCGCCGTTTCCGCGAGTTCGGCCCTGGCCTGGACCTTGTGAAGATCATCCGCCAACCAGTCGCGTTCGCGTTCCAAGCGCCGGTACCAAAGATGGGGCAGGGCCAGGGCGAGACCGGCAAAAACCAGGACCTGAAAGACCGATCCGGCACCGGCCAGTATGTCGACGGGGCCGGCGGCAATACCGAAGACGCCGAGCACCGGTGCCGCCAGGACGAACTCCCAGACCGATGCGCCGGCCGCCGTCGCAGCCAGGACCCCCGTGGTCATGGCGGTATAGCTCGGTTTTCACGAACGGCGGTTCAACCCGGTCTCCCCCTATCGGCAGGGTCATTTTCTTGGCGGATAAGGTACCACCGGTGTTGATGCGGCGGAGAACAATCCAACGAAATGCCGACATAAGATCAACGCCCTGCGCAAATTTGGCGCCTGACAGTCAATTGATCGGCTTCCCGTTTCTTTGCAAACACTGAAATTCGCCCGGCAGTTGGATGGGCGCACTCACACCGCACCCTGTAAGGTTCATGGCTTTCCGGGTTCCAGGAGGATGGTTGGAAATTCGTCGGCCGAGGTTACCTCGCGGAGCGGAACCGTTGTTGTCACCGAATTGTGGACGCAGAGCATGTTGATACTGTAAACGCCGCCGAAGACATCCTCCGGGTTAGTGAAAAAGTTGGCCGGCGAAAAGAGCGCTGGCGTGTGCCACCATAACCGGTAGTCGGCCTCGAACAGCCAGTTGATCAGTGCCGGTGACTTGTCCCGGTTGTCGTTCTCCAGGTAGATGTAGGGGCGGAACCGTTCGATGGACTGCTGGGTTCCCTTAAGGACCCGGAGTTCCATACCCTCGACGTCGAGTTTCAACAGGTCGAGACGACCATGCAAATAACTGTCGTCGAAGCGCCGGACCGGAATCGGGATCACGCCTTGGGGCAGCGTTTCGAAACTGATGCCGCCGAAATTGTTGGCGACACGATAATCGATGGCCGGAAAGCGGGCCGTCTCTTCCGCTTCGGCGAGCGCGAAGGGATAACAATCGACGTTCATCAAGCTGTTCAGCGCCACCGTCGCGCACAGGGTCTGGAAGACCACCGGCTGCGGCTCGAAAGCGATGATGCGTCCCGAGATGCCGACTTGCTTAGCCATGCGTACTGTGTGAGCGCCGATGTTGGCGCCAACCTCGGCGATGAAGCTACCGGTGCCGCACATCTGCTGCAGGATGCGGAATTCCTCCTCGCAGTATTCGCCGTACTCGATCAGCGAGCGACCGACATAGGCGTCGTTCTCGTTGACCAGATAGACCGCGTCGCGGCCGCGCACGATCCGGTTGAAGCCGCCGAAACCAATTGTCTTGTCGCCGTCGTCGCTCATTGTCCTGAGATCCGCCAGTCGCCGCGTTCGAGGGGACCCGGATTGTCATGCCGAAAGGAGCTGAACACCAGCCCCGATACACCCGGAGTGGACAGAATTTCTGCCTCCTCGCGGCGGTCACGGAGACGCCATTGTCGGGCGACGTAGAGGTCCACCGCCCGCCCGGCAAAAGCCGGTCCGTAATCACCGGCAAGTTGTTCGGGTAGCGGTGGCATACCCGATCCGTCGAGATAGTTCTGTCGGTAGCCATTGCCGCGGTGCATCGGCCATAAGTCGAGCCACATGGACGGACAGCGGCTCGAATTCTGGCCAACGACGAGTTGGTCGATGATGTCATCGGAGACCCAGTGTCGCCACTCGAGCGGCCAGTTACCGAGTGGCGGTCCGATGACGTCGCCATTGGGGGCGCCGACGCCGAGCTTGACCCCGATCTTCCGTGTCTCCTGGCGCAACTCCACCAGGAAACGGGTCAAATAGCCGCCGAACAGTCTCCGCCAGGTGTCGCGGTCAAATGTGTCGGCGTCGAAACGGCACCCAGTCTCCGCTTCGTAATCGGCGAGCACCGGTGGGTTGAAACCGAACCGGTCAGCGTGATCGGGTGGTTTCGACTGCGAGCGCAAACAGACGAAAAGGCCATCGAAACCGGTGCCGCGCAAGAGGTCGAGGTATTCGTCAATGAAATGGCGGCGCACGTCCGGATAGGCGAGACAGAAGACTCCCCATTGCGGAGTTCGGTCGCGGTCGGCGACAAGCCACTCGGGGTGGTCGCGGCAGAAATCGCTCTGCCAGGCGACGTCGCGGCCGTGTTCGGCGTTGTGATAACTGACCCGCCGCTCCTCCGGCCCCGGCAGCGGCCGGCCTTGATCGAACAAGGTCACGTAAAGCCAGGGTTCGAGCCCAGCTGCGTGGACCCGTTCGGGGACCACCGTTCGTTCGTCGAAGGGAAGCGCGGCGGCATCGCCACCGGCGATCTTCCGCCCATCCGCATGAGTGACGGTTCCGACGAAACTCTGACGCATGGTCCGCCAATGGACGATTCCGGCGTCAAGCTGGTCATGCCAACCGATCAGACGGTCATCGAGGGCGCCAGCCGTGGCCAGTTGGCCCGTACCCTCGCCGAACTGCAAGTGATCGCCCCAGGAGACGCTGACGATATTCGTGCCGCTCACGCCGCTCGACCGTCAAACCAGAGAGAGAGAGAACAACCGAGACCGGCACATTCTGAATCGCAATCGGATGGGACACCCCAGTGTCAATCCCGGATCGGATTTCCAGATTACGGTGTTTGCCGTCGCGTCGCGTCGTTCAATGCGTTCCGAAACAGCAAGGGTTTCACCGGTATCCGCGGCCAGGCACTCGACCTCGGCCCAGCCATGGGCGGCGTCGAGATTGATGACGAGATCGGATCCCTTTACGTCGAGCGGTCGCGTCAGTATGTCGCCGGGCCAGTGGCCGGCGTCGAGACTGGCGAAGCCGTCGAGGCGAAGCCGCGCCAACCCGATGGCCGAACGCCGGTAACGCAAGTCGTCGTGGCGGACATTAATGCCGCCGTAAAAAATCCATATCTCGTCTGGCGCGAGGGACGGCGACACCAGCGGTTCCGAGGCTGCATAGACGACTCCGGCGTCCCAGGATCCGCTGTCCCCGGTACCTAGCAGGACCCGGCGTTCGGCCGCTCGGCTCCAGGTGGAACCTCTCTCGTCCTCGGTTGCCAGTTCGATCTCGACTCGTTTGTCGTCTGGCGCGTTGCGGTACACCCAAACAAGACCCAGGCCGTTGCCGAAATAATCGAAGCCGCTCATGCCAAAGAACTCGGTGCCCGGCCGGTCCCGCCAGTCGGGTTCGAGGATTACCCTTGGCTCTGACCACGTAACGAAATCCGAGCTCTCCGAAAGCCCGATGACCCGGAAATGGCGATCCGCGCGCAGGCTGGTCTTGACGAAGGCCCGGTATATCCCGTCCTCGCCCCTGGACATGGCGGTGGCATCGCAGGGGCCGCCGGCGACCGGCCTCGGATCGACGAGGCGCCATGAGAGACCGTCATTGGAAACGGCTGCAAACATGCCTTCGCCCTCAACCGGTTGCCAGCCGGGCACCGCATTCGTCGGCGCAAAGGGTGAGCCCAACCGGTCAAAGTCGGCCGACGCCATGGCACCGAAATACACCATTTTGTATCGTTCGGCTTCGGCACCGTCGCCGTCGACGACCACCGCCGGCGAGAACAGATGACTGCGATCGCCGCCAAGTATCACCAGATTGGTCGGCCCGACGTCATCGAACTGAAGGCCACTCAGCGGTTTCTCCCAGGTGACACCGTCGCGGCTGACCGCATGGCCGACGCCGCCGGCGCGCCACGGTCGGTCGGCGGCGCCATAGACCTGATACCACATGCGCAGGCAGTCACCGTCCTCGACGACGCTGCCGTAGCACAGGATGCCATTGCTCTCCCAGGGTAGCAGCGGTTCCACGATCGGATTGGCGGGGTCGCGCACCGGCACCCCCACGGCCCGGCTGATGCCGTAGGTCTCTTCGATCCAACGGTCGTCCACGAAAAGGTGCTTTTTCGGCTTCGAAGACGTGCCCGGCATTGGGTCCTGCCATCCGTTGATGCGCCTATCCGAGCTTATACCATGGAAGAGCGATTGGGCGTCGAAACGAGCGAACAGGATAATGATCCCTCGCGGAAGTCCCTATTACCGATAGGGAGGCCGTATGGGTCGCGTCGGATTTGGGAAAGCCCAAGATGGTTCTGAACGTCCGGTTGCGAGCCGGGATCCGGCTCGCCGCAGGTTCATTCCTCGAAGTAGGCGAGATACCATTCCATGTCCCCTTCCGAAATCGGAAAGGAACCGTCTCCAGGGTCGGTCAACATGCTTTTCGCAGGGACATTGGCGACCCGGCGTTGCACCATTTCAGCCGTCTCCATACCGAGTCCTGCCTTCCAAACAACAGCCAGCACTGCCTTGCCACTGTCGGATCCGAGGATGCGTTTGACGATCTCATCGTCCATCTCGGAGAGCAGCGCGAGAGCGGGAGGAATCAGGGTGATGTCACCGTCCTCGATGGCCTTCTGCAGGTTCTCCTCGGTCAGTTCACCCTTGTCGTACATCTCCTTGGCGCGGTCAGCCGGCTCGGGTTTGCTCTCCCGCTCGTGGTCCTCTTCGTCGCCCTCGATGCGTTCACGCACGTGTTGGCGCAGCTCGCGGGCGATATCGGCAGACAGGCCGTGAACCTCGATCAAACGATCGACCATCGCGGCGCTGACGAAAGTCGCGATGCGCTTGATGGTGTGCAATGACAGGTTTGAGCGTTCGATCAGCGGGCGATGCCATTCAGGCGTGTTTTCGGCGTTCATGCCGATGACATCGGTGGTCTTTTGACTGATCCGAGCCGTTTCGTTTTTCAGGAGTTCGGTGATTGCCGTCTTATCCAGGGTATCGGCGACGGCCGCCGACGCGTTTTCGCCCAGTTCCTTGCGACGCGCCACCGCCATCAGTGCCGCACCCTGGATGCCGCCGGCAATGATCTGGACCAGTTCCTGTTCGGTCAACAGCGGCGAGTACTCGAGGATGGGTGCGGAGACGATTTCCTCGACATCGTGGGCCAGTTTGGTCACGACGGGTTTCGGGACCGTATCCAGCGTCTTGATTTCTTCGGAGATGATGGCCCGCACTTCCGGCAATTCATCGTTGGTCAGAATTTCGAGGACCTCAAAGGTCATGTCGGTGAGACGTTCGTTTTCCTGTTCGGTGAGGGACGGTATCAGGCGGCCAATCTTGTAGGCCAACTCGGAGCGGACCTCGGCGATCGCATCCTTGGCCAGAATTTTGTCCGCCTGTAGCGGCGTGCCATCATTGGCGGCGATCTCTTTTCTGACCTCGACCGACTTGTCCTCGGCCAGGTAATACAGCAACTCCGGTTCCAGGTCGGCGTGGGTGGCCAGCCGTGTACGCTCGGCGTCCGAACCCTTCGAGGCGATGACCTTTGCCTCTTCGTAGCTCGGCCGCGGGCCTTTCGCCTTGCTGACGCCGATGCTTCTGAGTACCCACTCGAACATGTATCCCCCTGGCCGCCATCAGCGATGACGTCAGTACGTGGATGAAATGGTACCCGTATTTTTGGCGGAACCCCTGTATATGATCAAGGGGCGAACCGTTATCCTCGGTCAGGCGTCGCGTTTGGAACCCCCGCGGCAAGCCGGTGACGCCAAGGTGCGGCCTTCGCGTTCTTTCCATTCGTCGGCCGTATAGGTTTCCATGGATAGCGCATGGATGGCGGTCTTCAGCTCGTCAGCGAGTACGCCATTGACTTTTTGGTGGCGTGCCACTCGGCTCGCGCCATTGAATTCGTCCGAGACGATGATCAGTTTGAAATGGCTTTCCGACCCGGGCGGCACGCTATGCATATGGCTCTCGTTGAGCACTTCGAGATGGCTTGGTGCCAGCATGTCGGTCAACTTGGTTTCAATCGTCGTTTGCACGGTCATCGGCGTGTTCCCTATTTAACGGATCTCTCGATCAATATAGGCAGCCTCGGTCCCGTCGCCAACGGCGCTGCGTCTGGCGCCGCCGTCAACGGCATACCATGCGAAAATCGCAGATGAGCTCCGCAATCTTGGCGCGGGTGCCAGATATCCTAAGCCGACTATGGTTCTTCGGGTCGTGAGGAACCAAATCTCGAGGGCAGGGTGCCATGCGCCTGATCAACCTACCTCTGGCCAACGGCGAATTGAAGACGCCGCGCAAGGCCACATTCGCAGCGCTGTTTGCTTTGATCGCCGCCGTCCGCGCCGTGTTGGTCACTGTCTTGCCGCTTGAGATCTACGCCATCCTTGGCGACGTTCAGAAGGTCAGCGTGCTTTACACCTCCGTCGCTGTTGTCGGTCTCGCCGGCGCGCTCCTCATTCCCGCCCTGGTCGCGCGGTTGCGGCGCCGTTGGGTGTTTACCCTGGGCGCCTCGTCGGCTGTCGTCGCCGCCGGCCTCTTCCTTAACGGTGGGCTGTTGGAATTGATCGGCGGCTTAGTCCTGCAGGCTTTTGCGCTGACCGCCATGAAAGTGACGCTGAACCTGTTCCTGATGGACTACGTGCCAAGACGGGAGCTCAGCCGCTTTGAACCCGTTCGCATCTTTGTTAGCGCCGGGGTGTGGACCCTGGCCCCATGGTCCGGCGTGTTCCTGCGCACCGAAGTCGCGATCGGGGCGCCTTACGTCGCCATGGCGACGATGGCGGCCGCGACACTTGGCTTCTTCTGGTACTTGCGGTTCACCGATGATCCGGCTGTCGGTCCGGCCCGCAAACGACCGGTCAACCCAATCAACCACCTTGGACGCTTCTTCGGCCAGCCACGCCTGGCGCTGGCCTGGGGGCTCGCCGTCGGCCGGGCCGGCTGGTGGTACATGTTCTTCGTCTACGCGCCAATCCTCGTCGTCCATCTTGGTTTCGGCGAAGAACGGACAGGCATGGTCGTGTCCGCCGGCATGGCCTGCGTCTTCGCGGTGCCGCTTTGGGGTATGGCTGCCAGGCGATGGGGGATCCGCAAACTCCTTTTCGTCGGATACCTATTCTCGAGTATTGCGACGTTCACCGTCGCTACCGCTTTCGGCACGCCATGGCTGGCCATTGCCCTGCTGGTCGCCGCCGCCTTGGCGACCTCACTGATCGATGGCGCCGGCAATGTGCCCTTCTTCCGGGCCGTCCACCCGTTTGAACGCCCCGAAATGACTTCTGTCTTCACGACTTATCGCGACTTTGACCAATTGGCGCCGCCAGCCGTGTTCTCGGTGTTGCTGCATGTCTTCCATCTGCCGGCGGTGTTTATCGCGGCTGGCGTGGGTATGGGCGGTTTGGCCTTGTTGTCCCGTTTCATTCCACGCCGTTTGTAAGGCGTGTCGCCGGGTCTGCCTACCCGAGATCTCGTGTGTCAAAAACGCTAGACCGACCCTACCCTTAAAGGTAGTTTCAGGCGCCATGCCCGGTTCACCTCAAACCGTCGTCAACGTCGTCCTCTGTGACAAATCTCCCCTGGTCCTGTCGGGGCTTGTCCAGCTTTTCGGTGATACCGGCGAGTTCCGAGTTGTCGCCACCGCCGCCGACGGCGAACGTTTCATGGAGGCCGTCGACAAGTTCGAATTCGATATCGGCGTGATTGGCTGGAAAATGCCCTACATGGATGGCCGCGACGTGCTTCGCTGCCTAGCCGACCGTAACGATGCACCCCGTATCGTCATTTATACAGGTGATGGCGCAGCCGGTGTGTCGCGTCAGGCCATGATCGAAGGTGCGGCCGGGTTCTGCGCCAAGGATGAAGCACCGGAACGCCTTGTCGAAACAGTTCACGCCGTCGCCGCTGGCCGCATGGTATTTCCGTTCATGGATGTCCGCACGGCTTTCGCCGATCCGCTGGAGAGCCTGACCGACCGGGAATCAGAATTGTTGAAGGCGCTGTCAGATGGTTTGACCAACGCTCAAGTGGCTGAACGCATGGGGATCTCATTGAATACGGTGAAATTCCATTTGAAGAATCTCTATGACAAACTTGACGTCAGAAACAGGGCTCAGGCCGTTGCCCGGTACCTGCACGGCCCCACCTGAAAGGGTGGTGATTGTCCACCCGGAAGAGAACGCCAAACCGTCCTGCAGTGTGTTTCGATGAAAAGAGCGTCCGTTACATTCGATTTTTCTTAAGTGTCTTTCTGATTTGTATCCAGCAACAAAATTTCACAGCGGATTTGCCTGAGTATTATTGATGCCGAAAAACCGATCCATAGACCGTCCGATCATCCTGGGCATCGTCGGCGATTCGGCCGCCGGCAAGACCACATTGACGGCAGGAATCGCTGAAATTCTCGGGCCTGAGCGTGTTGTTACCATCTGTACGGACGACTACCACCGGTTCTCGCGGGCCGAGCGGGCACGTCTCGGGCTGACGGCGCTGGACCCACGGGCCAACTACGTGGACATCCTCGAGCAGCACATCTGCCTGCTTCGAAGAGGTCAGCCGATCCTCAAGCCCGTTTACAACCACAACGACGGCTTTCTCGATGTGCCTGAATTTGTGGAGCCGCGCGAGTATGTCGTCGTCGAGGGGCTTCTCGGTTACAGCACCAAGGCCATGCGTGATTGTTTCGATGTCAAGGTCTATGTCGATCCACTGGAGGAGCTACGGGTCAAGTGGAAGATCCAGCGCGATACGGCGGAACGCGGCTATACGGAGGAAGACGTCAGGCGGGTGCTTGCCCGACGCGCCGAGGATAGCATCAGTTTCATTCACCCTCAGCGAACCTTCGCCGACATCGTCGTCAATTTCCATCCGCCGCAGACGAACAGCGAGGAGATGGGTGCGCACCTCAATGTCTGCCATACGTTGCGGCCTACCCTGCCGCACCCGGATTTAAGTCCAATCATCGACATCGGAACCAAAAACGGGATCCGCCTCGATTTGTCGCGCGATTCTGACGGCAAACCGGTCGACGTGCTGCAAATCAGGGGCGACCTGGATGATGATACGGCGGGTGGAGTCGAAAATCTGTTGTGGAACCTCATACCTGAAGCGGCGCATTTGCGAAGCAATGTCGGGCATTTCAGGAACGGTAGCGAGACCGATCTCGTCAGCCATCCGCTGGCCCTGTCGCAGCTAATGGTGACCTACCACGTGGTCAAGGCCGCCCTCGGCCACCACGCCGTATGAGAGGCGGCTGGACGATGACGCAGAACAACTGCCTGATTCAACCTGGACATTTTCCAGTTCATTGGTGACAACCCCATTGCGAGGAACCAAGGAGTAAACCCCATGACTCAGTCACAATTGGCCGAAGACACGGCGCTCGAGAGGAGCATCAGCCACGCCGATATGGCGAACGCCATCCGTTTCCTGTCGGCGGATGCCGTACAGAAAGCCAATTCCGGCCATCCCGGGATGCCCATGGGTATGGCCGACGTGGCGACGGTTCTCTTTTCGAAGTTCCTGAAGTTCGACCCGGAAGCTCCGGAATGGCCGGACCGCGACCGCTTCGTCCTATCCGCTGGACACGGATCGATGCTCATCTATTCGCTGCTGCACCTGACCGGCTACGAAGGCATGACACTCGATCAACTCAAAAACTTCCGCCAGCTCGGATCAAAGACGGCAGGCCACCCGGAATACGGCCATGCGCCAGGGATTGAAACGACGACGGGACCGTTGGGGCAGGGGATCACCACCGCCGTCGGCATGGCGCTGGCCGAGCGTTTGATGAACGCGCGATATGGCGACGCGGCTGTCGACCACCACACCTACGCCATTGCCGGCGACGGTTGCCTGATGGAAGGGATCAGCCACGAAGCCATTTCAATGGCCGGCAACCTGGGCTTAAGCAAACTGATCGTTCTATGGGACGACAACAGCATCTGCATCGACGGTCCGACGGACATGACGGTCGCCGACGACCAGTTGAAAAGGTTCGAGGCTTCCAATTGGGATGTCGATTCCGTTGACGGCCATGATCCGGACGCCATTGGCGCCGCCATCGAGCGCGCCAAGGCTTCCGACAAACCTTCGTTGATCGCTTGCAAGACGGTAATCGGTCACGGTGCGCCCAACAAACAGGGCACGGCGGCGACCCACGGCGCGCCTCTAGGCGACGACGAGATTGCCGCGGCCCGCGAAAAAATGGATTGGCCGCACGCGCCCTTCGAACTGCCGGACGACGTTGTCGCGGCCTGGCGGGCCATCGGAGAGCGTGGATCCGATGCTCATGCCGCCTGGACTGCCAACGTGGGAGAGATGGACGGCGCCCTCAGAAGCGAGTTCGAACGCGCGCTCAGCGGTACATTGCCCGACGGCTGGCGCGATGCACTGAACGGCCATAAAAAGCGCTGTGCCGAGGAACAGCCCGGTTGGGCGACGCGCAAGGCTTCCGGTGAGGCGCTCGCGGTCTTGACGGAGGCCGTTCCCGACCTGATCGGTGGCTCCGCCGACCTTACTGGTTCGGTCAATACCAAAACCCCGTCAACGGCGCCGGTCACGGCCGACGATTTCTCGGGTCGCTACATCCATTACGGGGTTCGTGAGCACGGCATGGCCGCGGTGATGAACGGAATCGCTTTGCACGGCGGGCTCGTTCCCTACGGCGGTACCTTCCTGGTCTTCGCCGACTATATGAAAGGCGCCATGCGGCTGTCGTCCTTGATGAACCAGCGCGTCGTCTATGTCCTTACCCACGACTCGATCGGGCTCGGTGAAGACGGGCCGACCCACCAGGCGGTCGAAACCGTCGCCATGCTGCGGGCCTTACCGAACTTCAAGGTCTTCCGTCCCTGTGATGCCGTGGAAACGGCGGAATGCTGGACCTTGGCGCTGGAAAGCGAGGACGGCCCTTCGGGCATGGTGTTGACCCGTCAGGGCGTGCCGGCCCAACGCACGGATCATACGGATGACAATCTGTCGGCACGCGGCGCCTATGTCCTGGCGGAAGCCAAGGGCGGCGCGCGGAAAGTGACGCTGTTGGCGACCGGTTCCGAGGTATCTATTGCCATGGCGGCCCGCGAGACCCTGCAAGAAGAGGGCGTGCCAACTGCCGTTGTCTCGATGCCCTGCTGGGAGCTCTTCGACGAACAGGACGAGGGGTACAGAAAACAGGTCCTGGGTTCGGCGACCGTTCGCGTTGCCGTCGAGGCCGCCGTTCGCATGGGCTGGGACAAGTATGTTCGCAACCACGGCGGCTTTGTCGGCATGGACGGATTCGGTGCCTCGGCGCCGGCCGGCCAATTGTTCGAGCACTTCGGCATCACCGCGGACAATGTGGTGGCTGAGGTCAAGGCGCGCCTGTAGTCAGTTCGCCCGAAAAGGGCGGCAAAAAACAAACGAAGTTGAGTTTAGGAGTTAAGACATGCCGATCGTATCGATGAGACAACTTTTGGACCATGCCGCGGAACACAATTACGGCCTGCCTGCGTTCAACGTGAACAACATGGAGCAGGTCAAGGCCATCATGGAAGCCGCCGAGGCGACGGACAGCCCAGTCATCCTGCAGGGCTCTGCCGGTGCCCGGAAATACGCCGGCGAGCCGTTTCTAAGGCACCTGATCCTGGCGGCGATCGAGGCCTTTCCCGATATTCCGATCGCCATGCACCAGGATCACGGGACCTCGCCTGGTGTCTGCCAGCGTTCGATCCAATCGGGCTTCAGTTCGGTGATGATGGATGGCTCCATGAAGGAAGATGGCAAGACGCCTTCGTCCTACGACTACAACGTCGACGTGACGGCCAAGGTGGTCGATATGGCCCACGCTTGTGGTGTTTCCGTTGAAGGCGAATTGGGCTGTCTCGGGTCCCTGGAAACCGGCGAAGCCGGCGAGGAGGATGGCGTCGGCGCCGAAGGGGTGTTGAGCCATGACCAATTGTTGACCGACCCGGAGGAGGCGGCGCAGTTCGTGAAATCGACCAACGTCGACGCACTCGCCATCGCCATCGGCACCAGCCACGGCGCCTACAAGTTCACCCGGCCGCCAACCGGCGATATCCTGGCCATCGACCGCATCAAGGAAATTCACGCGCGCATCCCTGATACGCATCTCGTCATGCACGGATCCTCGTCGGTTCCCCAGGATTGGCTGAAGGTCATCAACGATCACGGGGGTGACATGGGGCAGACCTTTGGCGTTCCGGTAGAAGAGATCGTTGAGGGCATCAAGCACGGTGTCCGCAAGGTCAATATCGATACCGACCTGCGCATGGCGTCGACCGGATCGATCCGTAAGCACCTGCATGACAACCCGTCGAATTTCGATCCACGCAAGTATTTCGCCGAAGCGTCGAAGGGTATGACCGAAATCTGTAAGGCCCGCTACGAAGCTTTCGGCACCGCCGGCAACGCCAGCAAGATCAAAGCCATGTCGTTGGACGACATGACCCAACGCTACGCCTCCGGCGAACTCGATCCGACAGTTCACTAAAGCCGCAGGTTCAATCTTCGTGCCGATCGACAAGAACAAGAAGGAAGGGACACGTAATGGCTGACATCAAAATCGCGCCGAGCATTCTCTCGGCCGACTTTGCCAAATTAGGCGAGGAGGTCCGCGCCATTGACACGGCGGGATGCGACTACGTCCACATCGACGTCATGGACGGCCATTTCGTGCCCAACCTGACTTTCGGCCCGCCGATCATTAAGTGTATCCGGCCCCATACGGAAAAGGTCTTCGACGTGCACCTGATGATCAATCCGGCACAGCCCTTTCTCAAGGACTACGCCGATGCCGGCGCCGACATTATCACTGTTCACGCCGAAGCCGATCCGCACCTGGACCGGAGCCTTCAGTACATCCGATCGCTTGGCAAGAAGGCCGGTGTTTCGCTCAACCCGGCGACGCCGGAAGCAATCGTCGAGTACGTGCTCGACAAGGTCGACCTAATCCTTGTCATGTCGGTTAATCCGGGATTCGGGGGGCAGAGCTTCATTCCGTCGCAAGTCGAAAAGATCCGACGTATCCGCGCCATGATTGGCGATCGACCGATTGAGCTCGAGGTTGACGGTGGTGTCAATGCGGAAACCATCCGCGAAGTCGTCGGTGCCGGTGCCGACGTTCTGGTCGCCGGCAGCGCCGTTTTCAAGGGGGATGACTACGCGGCGACAATCAGCGTATTGAGGGATGCGGTCGCCGAATTGTAACCGGGACCAGCCCTTGCGGGAACCTGCGGAATCGTAATATTTTTAGGCGTTTACGGAAACTTCACAGAAAATGTGTAATTCCTAGTCAACCCGATTCGTTGACCCCTGGGAGATATTATTGACCCAAGTGAGCCTCGTTCGCGACAGCCTGCAAGCCCGTGCTCCGATTGGCGGGTGGTCGGCCCAACGCGTCAGCCGCTTGGGTTACCAACACCTGATCAACATTACCTCCCAGATGAACTTCTATTATTTCTGGGAGAAACGCTGGTTCTTCCTGGCCATGGCGCTCGGGTTCTTCATGCTGACCCTGCCGATTCCCAGCGGTTTGTCGCAGGAAGGCATGATCGTGCTAACCATGTCGATCGTCGCGACAATCCTATTCGTAACCGAGCCCGTTCCATTGCCGACCGTAGCGCTTTTGATCGTTATCGGTCAGGTCCTGATGCTGGGAATCGATTCAACGGACGTCGCGCGCAGCCTGATGACGGATTCCGTTCTCTTTATCATGGGGTCCCTGATGCTCGCGGTCGCTGTCGTCAAACAGAAACTCGACAAGCGAATAGCCTGGCTCATTGTTCGGGTCACCGGGACCCGAACGTCGCGGATCTGCTTCGGCATTTCGGTGGTCTCCGGCTTGCTCGCCAGCTTCGTTGGCGAACACACTGTCGCCGCCATGATGTTGCCGGTCGGTATCACGCTGATCACGCTGACGTCTGACGAGCCCAAGAAGGTGCGCAATCTGGCTGCGGTGATGTTGTTTTCGATCTCATATGGCTGTTCGGTCGCCGGCATCGGAACGCCGTCTGGCGGTGCCAGGAACGCCATCATGATCGGTTATTGGAAGGAGTTCTTCTACGATCCAGCGAACCCGGAAACGCAAAAGTTCATTATCGATTACGTGAAATGGATGGTCTACGCCTATCCGATGTTCCTTCTCCAGTTGCCTCTGGTCACGTTCATACTCCTGAAGACGTTTCGCCCGGAATATCAGAACCTGTCGCGTGCCGTCGCCAAGCTGCGCGCGCAGATGCAGGCCGAGGGTTCGATGAAGCCGGGCGACTGGGTCGCCATCTGCATCTTCTTCATGATCCTGATCGGTTGGATTTTCCTTTCCGCGGATGTCGGAATGGGAACCATCGCCATCATGGGCGCCGCATTATTTCTGATCGCTGGCCTTGTGCGCTGGGAAGACGTCAATTCAGGTGTCAACTGGGGCGTCGTCCTGCTCTATGCTGCGGCCATCTCATTAGGTGTCCAGATGAAACACACGGGGGCGGCGCAATGGGTCGCTGAGAGCTTCATCACTCTATTGGCGCCGATTGGGGCCGACGAAGGCATCGGCCTTTGGGCGGCATTGTCCGGTTTGACGACGCTGGTCACGAATACCATGTCAAACGGTGCAGCCGTCGCCGTTCTTGGTCCGATCGTTCTCAAGGTCGCCGTCGTCGCCCAGGAAGACCCGATCGTCATTGGCTTTATAACAGCGGTCTCTTCGGCTTTCGCTTACCTGACCGTGGTTGGTACGCCGGCTTGCACGATCGTTTACGCTTCGGGGTACCTGAAAACGACGGATTTCCTCAAGGTTGGTTGGCGCATGGCGGTCATGTCGATCCTGTTGATGTTGGCCGCGGCTTATGTTTACTGGCCGATGATTGGGTGACATTTACTGTCTTAAGGTCAAACGGGAATGATCGGTCTCCCTAGACGACAAATTGACGAAGAGCTGGAAGAACTGCGTGAACAGCGGCGCAATCGGTTCCGAATACTCGTCTGCATAGACGGTTCCGACGAGTCCTACGAGGGTATCCGCTACGCCGCTCAGATTGGCAGTTCGAAGGAATGCGACATCATTCTTCTCTACGTGCGTCCCATCGACCAGGGATTGCGGACGGGGGGATTGCAGGTCCGAGTGGCGCGCCAGAACATGCTTGAGTGGGGACTGGAACTGCCTGGTATTCAGTACCTAAAGCGAGGCATGGAAATGCTTGTCGAGCAGGATCGGGTCGGTCAGGAGTGGGACATGGTCTCCACCCACACGGATGTCTGGGGCGACCCTCTCGGCGACAACAAGATCGAATACCGCCACGAAGGCGGACGCACCATCGTCCTCAAATTGAAGACGGCGCCGGACCCAGCAAGTGGCATACTCGATCAATACGAGTTGGGACCGTACAACCTCATTATCATGGGGGCACCGAACAAGTGGTGTGGCGGATTGACGTCGCAGTGGAACGCCGGGGTGGCCCAGAAGGTGGCGTTCCTAGCGCCTTGTTCGGTGATGATTGCCCGCGAAATTGTTGGCAAGATCGGCCATGGTCACCTCGTCTGCCTCGACGGGTCATCGCAATCGTTCGAAGCGGTGAGGCGGGACGCCGTGCTTGCCCACCATTGTGGGGTCGCGCTATCGATCCTGAGCGTCGCGAAAACGCCGGCCGATGAGGCACAGGCCGCCGAACACCTGCGAGACGCGAAGGGAATGCTTGCCGAGATGGGCCTCAAAGTTAAGGAAACCTTGATCCGAATCGGTGATCCGATCGAACAGATCGTCGATGTCGGCAGCGAGTATTCGGTGGTTGCGGTATCTGGAGCCGAGAAATCGCGGTTCCGGCGAATGGTCAAGAAAAGCGTTGCGTTTTCAGTCATGGGGTCGTCCGAAACGACCGTGCTCAACATCCGTTGACCGATGAAGCCGAGGGAGGATGGTCGGCAAGGTGCCTAGACGATCGCGTCGATCTCTTCGTCGCTAAGTCCGCCAGGGACGATCGTCACCGGAACCCGAAGCTGGTCCGTCATCTTTTCCACGAGATAGGTGACCAGCGGACCGGGACCGTCCGTACCTGTAGCCGCGCCGAGAACAAGAAAAGAGACGTCCCGTTCTTCGTCGATGAGCTTGACGACTTCCTCCCGGACCGTGCCTTCGCGGATATAGACAGTGGGCGTCTTGCCGACGCGTTTTTGGACGACGGATGCAACGACCCGAAGCATTTCTTCGGCCTCCTCGCGGGCTTCTTCGCGCATTCGTTCACCAACTGCGATCCAGTGTTGAAACTCCGCCGGCTGCATAACGTAAAGCAGTGCGACACGGCCGTCCGTGCTATGCGCCCGTCCGCAGGCGAAGCGCAGGGCAGCCCCGAACTCCTCACTTTCGTCAACGACGCAAAGGAAGGTCTTGCCCGGCCGTTCCGGCGCCGGACTTTCGGACGGTGCCGAGCCGGTTTCGTCTATCGTGCTCAAGCGAATAATCTCCCCAATTGGTTTTCCTACGCCTTACGGAAGGCCGCGTTTGCCGCCCAGCCGGCGAATCCGGCGATCAGGACGGCAATCACGCCATAGGCGAACGAATAACGGTGGGCAAAGCTGAATATACTCGCCTCGATACCGAACTTTCGAACATTCAGCAGCGTTGTCTCGGTCGCCACGAGCTCTCCCTTGCGGATCAAATGAACGTCGATGCCGAACGTTCCAACGGATACGTTGGCCGGAAAATGGACCTCGGTGCGGAACAAGCGATTGCCAAGGAAATTCAGGTTCCCGGTTTCTGCGCGATAGAGACCCTTCGCCACCTTGTTGCGCAAAAAAGCGTGACGGAAATGATCCCACGACTGCGGGTCGGCCGAGCGCGATTTCTCGTCTTTTGGGATCAGCAGAATGTTTTCGAGCCCCACTTGCTGAACAGCCGCAACGCTGACCGGCAGGAAGTGATCGAGCGGACGGTTGCTCGCCATGGCGTAGAAAGACGGTACGCCCTCGAAAGTGATCTCATCGCCGTTGACCCACACGCCAAACACCTTGTGTTTCTTACGTACGATTTCGTCATGCTGCGGTCCACGAACGACGACGATATCACCGTCGCCAGGAGCGACCCCGAAGATCAGCAGGTCGGTACCATGGAAACCTGCCGTGATCTGAACGACTCGTTTTGACAGGTCGACCGTGAACTCACGGGCGCCTGCCGGTTTGCCGATCGTGCAAGCGATAGCGATCAAAAGGCAAAGGAAGACACGTCTAGCCATTATCAATGCCCCACCGCACCGAGTGAATAAAGCTCGTCGGGCGTGACGACCAGATCGAACGTCAGCTTGACGCAGACGGCGAGAACGATGAGAGCGAGGAGTCCGCGCAGGTGCTCGCCGTGCATGCGGGTTCCGAAGCGGGCGCCGATCTGTGCGCCGATTACGCCACCGACCATGAGCAGTAATGCCAGCACGGCATCGACGGTCTGGTTGTTGACCGCTTGTAGAATGGTCACGTTGGCGGTGACGAAGATAATCTGAAATAGCGATGTGCCGACGACGACGGAGGTCGGCATGCCGAGCAGATAGATCATCGCCGGAACCATCACGTGTCTGACGTCAGCACCCTTGGGACATTTGAGCCTGTTTCTTAATGGAGGATTTGGCTCATCACGCTTTGATGTTAAGCCGCTCGTCGTTGATGGTTCAAGCGGCGGTTTTTGATGGTCATTTTCTT
>Ga0209458_1000282_pt1 | contig 20749 bp, 24 predicted proteins | sample WorMetLIZAISLAND_FD_187411 | JGI IMG/M metagenome (GOLD analysis project Ga0209458, IMG submission 187411) | Marine gutless worms symbiont microbial communities from Max Planck institute for Marine Microbiology, Germany - Inanidrilus manae... ...
CGCCATCGGCCACAACCTGCGCCTCATCCTCAAATGGCTGGCGGATCTGTTGCGTGAAATCATGGAAACCTTCTGGGCGTCAATCAGCCCAAGACCCCGCGAAATTAGGGCTTCTTAACGGACGACTATCGGTTTTTCGCACCCCATCGACAGCAAATGTGGGACGCCGATTGTCGGCGCGAAAACAACGGGTTGCTGGAAAAGTTCTGTTAAATCTCGGTAGTCATACCGGCACCATGAGGTATGGAGTCCAGCGCAAACGGTTCCGGGGTTGACCAAGGGGGGCGATCGGGCCATATCCTTAGCGCAGGGACAAAGCAATCCGACCTTTGCGGATTAGGGATACCAGCTATGGCCATGGACGCGGCGGAAATCGAACGGCTGATCAAGGAAGGTCTGCCGGATGCAAGGGTTACCATCGAGGATTTGCGCGGCGACGGCGATCATTACGCGGCCTACGTCGTATCGGCGGAATTCGCCGGAAAATCGCGCGTCCAGCAGCACCAACTGGTCTATAACGCCCTGCAGGGCCGCATGGGAAATGAGCTACACGCACTGGCTCTCCAGACAAGCCCGCCAGAGGGCACTAGCTAGTTTCAGGTAAAGGATCTCCAATGAGCGACAACCCCGTATTTTCGCGCATCCAAGAAGAAGTCGACGAAAACGACGTCGTACTGTTCATGAAGGGTACGCCGATGTTCCCGCAATGCGGCTTTTCGGCCGCCGTGGCCCACGCCTTGACGACGCTCGAAGTCAAGTTTAAGGGCGTCGACGTCCTGGAAGACGGTGAGCTACGCCAGGGCATCAAGGAATTCACCAATTGGCCGACGATCCCGCAACTTTACGTCAAAGGCGAGTTCGTCGGCGGCTGCGACATCATCCGCGAAATGTACGAGACGGGCGAGTTGCAGAAACTGTTCGAGGACAAAGGCGTAAAATACGCCGCATAACGGAACCCCGACTTTCCCAGGGAGTTCTTGAGGGAAGGGCCGCCGCAGTGCGGCCCTTTTCTTTTTTGTTCGATCAGCCCCGAGCCAATTCCGGCATGAGCAGGGCGATCTCGGGAAATGCCACTAATAGCGCGATCATCACGAACATGACCGCGACGAAGGGGACCGACCCAATGATCACGTCACCGATCGGCCCGTTCTTACGGATTCCCTGCACGACATAGAGGTTGAGGCCGATCGGCGGCGTTACCAAAGCGGTTTCAATGAGAATCATCAGGAGTATCCCGAACCACACGGGGTCATAACCCTGAGCGATGACGATCGGTGCGATGATGGGAATCGTGGTGATCATCAAGGTCAGGGTTTCCATGAAAAACCCGAGGACCACGTAAAACAGGATAACCGCCATCAAGGTGGAGAACTTGGAGAGCCCGAGCTCAGCGATGAACCCGGTCAACTGGCCGGTCAGCCCGATCCCTGCCAACACGAAGTTGAGGAAATAGGCGGCGACGATGATCAGCATGACCATGGCTGTGGTACGCATCGCACCCTCGACGGCGTCTCGAAGCATCGTCAGGTTCAGCCGGCCATAGGCCGCTGACAGCACCAGGGCAGCGATGACCCCCAAAGCCGCCGATTCCGTGGGTGTCGCCCAACCCAGGTAGATCGACCCGATGACGACGAAGAAGATGAAGCACGGCGGGATCAGGTCAAGAAGCCCGCGAAGCCGTTGCGACCAGGATACGGCATCGTGGGACCCGTCCAGGTCCCGGCGCACCACGCAAGCGACCAGCACCGTCAGCATGAACAGACCCGCCAACACGATCCCCGGCAGGATACCGGCAAGATAGAGATCCGGGATCGAGGTATCCGTCAACGCCCCGTAGATGATGACGTTGATGGACGGCGGGACAAGGATGCCCAAGGTTCCGCCCGAAGCCAATGTTCCGAGGAACAGGCGCTCGTTATACCCATGGACCTTGATTTGCGGCTCGGCCAGGGTGCCGATGGCTGCCGCCGTCGCCACGCTCGAACCCGATGTCGCCGCAAACAACGCGCTGGCCCCGACGTTTGAGTGCATAAGGCCGCCCGGAAGCCAGTTCAGCCAGTAGCTCATGGCGCGGTACATGCGCTCGGCGATCCCCGTGCGCAGCAACAGTTCGCCCAGAAGCACGAACAAAGGGATGACGACGAGCAGGAACTCGGTACTCGTCGACCAAGCGATTTCGCCGATCGCCTTGTGCAGCGGCATGAAGGAATAGCCGGAATTCAGCAGCAATCCCAACAACACCAAAGCGGCGGCAACCGGCACCGAGGCTGCCAGCAATCCCACCAGAACGAACAGGGTCACGACCAACATCGCTACGGCCTACCCTAAGCTTGCTCTCGCATGCCGGGTATACCCGGTTCGATCGTGTCGATGGCATTCAGTTCCTCTTGCAGGTCCTCGTCTATCGAGCGGGTGCCGGCGATGCGGTTGACGGCCGCGAAATCGCCGCCGGCAATGGCCCGAAGTGACCGGGCCAGCAACAACAGGATGGTCAGGACGAAGGAACCGAGGCCCAACAACCACAGGCCCTGGGGTATCCACAGAGGTGTCCCCAGCGGCGTATTGGCCGTCGCCTCGAAGCTCCATGAAGTTTGCCAGACGTCGAAGGCGAACCAAGTCAGAAGCACAGCGAACGTCAGAACAGACAACAAGGCGATGACGTCGAGCACGGCGCAGACCGAGGGCGGCATTCGGAGATAGAGAGCGTCGACCCGGATGTGGGCCCGGTACAGTAAGGTGAACGACAGGGACCAGGCGGTGCTGACGGCGAGCGCATAGTTGGCCATTTCATCGGCGCCGCCGAGGCTGATCAAAAAGACTTTGCGCAGCACGACTTCGGCGCCGATGACGAAAGCCGCCCCGATCATTATGGCGCCGCCGCACCAAACGGCGTAGCGAGATATCGCGAGGCCGATTCGTTCGAGGCGGTCCAGCATCCTGTTTGGCTCCTTCACCATCTGGCCAATCCCGGACCGGTCCTGCGCCCGCGGGACTTGATTGGTACCGACGGGCGCAAGACCACAGGGAGGAGGCTTAGTTGGCGGCGACCGTCATGCCGACGACCTTGCCGACCGAATTGTTCCATTTGGCGACACAGGTCGGCCCGCAGCGTTTCGCCCAGTTCGGGACGATGACCGTTTCCATGATCTCGCGCAGCCGACCCCGATCGGAGTCGGATACCGGTACCAGAGTCATGGCGGCCGGATTGCCGCCCGAGCATTGACCGCCGGTATTGCAAGCCAGACCGGTTCGGGTTTCCGCATCGGCGGCATCCCAGACGCTGTCTTCCCACGCCTCGATTTCAGCGGTCAGAAAGGCGCGCACCTGTTGCGGCAATTTGTTCCACGCCTTCAGATTGACGCCGTGCATGACCATGCTCCAGCCGACCGGCAGGGCGTATAGGTGTGTCGTGACTTCATGCCATTTGGCCAGGTTGCCCGACAGGGCGCCGGTGATGGCACAATCAGCGACCCCCTTTTGCAGGGCTGGAACGACTTCACCGAACGGGATATTGACGCCGGTACCGCCGACCGCGCCAACGAACTCGGAAAGAGATTTTGAGAACGTACGGACCTTTTTGCCCTTGAGGTCGTCGAGGCCCGAGATGGGCGCCTTGCAATAGAGAACCTGGGCATGAAACGGAAAAACGGCGAGCAGCTTGATGCCGTATTTCTTTTCGTAAAGTGCCGCCAGGGTCGGTTTGTAGGACTCCGACACACGGCGGGCGATAGAAATATCGGCACTGAACCCGGCGAGATCGACCGCCTCGTTTTCCGGATCATCGCCGGCCACATAACCGAGCACTGTCGAGCCGAAATCGATGACGCCGTTGCGCATCAGGCGGAAAACCTCGCCACCCTTGAGGCCCATTTCCGTAAACGCCTTTATATCCGCCGTGACGGCACCACCGGACTTGCCGGGAACGGTTTTCGTCCAAAACGGATGTTCGCGGTCCTTGTAGATGGACAGGTTTGCCCAGGTACCAACGACATTGACCTTGGTTTTAGGCAAGCCGTCCGCCCGGGCGGCGCCCGCCGACAATAAAACTGCACAGCCGATGGCGATGACAGTGCTGACACTCTTAGTGATCTTCATAGGTTTCCCTCCATGATATTGGTTAAACAAGCTGCCCCAGGTGCCCGCCGGCCGTGGCCCAGCCCGGAACGTCGGTGATCAACATCCGGCCCGGGGCGTGAGTTATGCATAGGGGCGGACGGGCCGACTTCATGGCGGCCTGAGGTGTCACGCCGCAGGCCCAAAAGACCGGTATCTGGCCTTCGTCGAATGCCGCGGGATCGCCCCAGTCCGGCGTCAATAAGTCATCGATACCGATATCCGCGGCGCTGCCGATGTGGATCGGCTCGCCGTGGGCATGGGGATAACGGGCCGTTACCGCACAGGCCCTAACGGCGTCTGACGGGCGCATGGGGCGCATGGAAACGACGATCGGGCCGGTGAACGGGCCCGCCGGTTGGGCCCGCAGGGACGTCCGGTACATGGGATACGGTCTTGTTGTCTTCAATGTGTGACAACCGAATGCCTTCGGCCATCAACGCCTCCTCAAAGGTAAAAGAGCATCCGAGAACGAAGGCGACGAAATCGTCGCGCCACAGGTCGGTGATATCGGCGGTCTGGGTATCCAACTCGTCATCGCGATAGACGTTGTACAGGGGGACGTCGGTACGGATATCGATGTCCTTTCCCAAGGTCCGCATCTTCGGGTCACCCGTGTCGGACACGCCGACCAGGGGGCATGGTTTTGGGTTGCGTTGACAAAATCGGAAAAAATCGAGGGCGTAGTCGGCAGGCAGGATAACCACGTTGCCCTGCAAGAGACCCAGGCCGATCCCGGCGGTATGACCTCGGTAGCGGCCGTTCCGGATCGAGTCGCGCGCCCGGTCGACCGGAAGGTGGCGAAGTTCGTCGAAGGCGGCAAATGGGTTCCGCTTGAAAACGCTTGTCTCGCTGGAAAGGTCCATCGCGGCTCGATCTCCAAGAGCAATGCCGAGCATCGGCTTTCTTGTCGTTGGCTTCAGGATTGCGAATCCAATCGATAACGTCCAATTTCAATTTTTAGAGTTATTGATAGATATTTTTTATCGATTTGGGCGCACTTCACGGTTCGCTTGAATGCAGCTAACGGCTAGTCGTGGTAACCGGATTCGACGGCGATCCGGCAGGCCATAGCCGCCGCCTGTTCCGCCAAGGGATTGAAAGGCTCGGATGCATAGGACGCCGTAAATCTCAAATCGGCCGGTTTCCATGGGCAGGAAACCTCGACCAGAATTCCGGCGTCCAGTTCCCGTTCGACCATCCGTTTGGGCAGCGATCCGATGCCGATTCCGTCCATGGTCATACGCAAGTTGGCCGCCAGGGAACTGGAGGGGAAGATCCTGGCCGGACCGTCACACCGCTCACGCACTTGGTTTTTGAGCTCCGCATAGGGCCGCGTATTGCGGGCGTAAGTGAGCAAGGGAAATGACACCAATTCGTCGAGAGGCACTTCACGGTCCGTCGGTACGCCAAGTTCCGGTGACGCGATCCACGACAGTGGAAAAGCTGCAAGATCGAGGTTTTCAATTCTGTATTCCGACACCGGCCCCATCAGGAACGCCAAGTCCAGGGACCGTGAAACCAACTCGTTACGCAGGGTCACCGTCGCCTCCACGGTGATTTCCACATCGACCTCTCGAAAGTTCTCATGAAGCCGCGCCAGGAATGCCGGAAGAAGAGTGTGAACGATGGTCTCTGAGACGCCCAGGCGCAGTACCCCGGCCAACCGTGACGGATCGCCCGCCTTTTTACGCAACGTGTCGGTCATGCGAAGAACCTTCTCCGCATAGGGCAGCAGCTCCTGCCCCTTGGCCGTCAACCGTATGGCGCCCGGCTCCCGTTCGAACAGTTTCGTACCGAGCGTATCCTCCAGATTGGCGATCCGGGCCGATATAGCCGGTTGCGTCGTATACAGCCGCTCGGCCGTCTTTCGGAAACTCCCCAGGGTCGCAACCCAGAGAAAGGTTTCAAGCTGTCTGAGGTTCAGACTCATTTACAGTGAACTCTTATCGACGAAAAGCTCTCGCGATAAATATATCTTATGCCCCATCGCCAAGCCATGGAGTCTAATGGCCAATAGCAGGGCGTATCGGTTAATCGAACGCGAAGGCGGCCATGCTCAGCGAACCGTCCATGAAACTGCGGTGCAGGGCGCGGCCGCGGGTCCCCTCGCCGCCGGCGCCAAAAGCGCAAAGCAGGGGCAGAAAGTGTTCGTCGCGCGGATGCACGGTGGCCGCGTCGGGGGCCCGGTCGCGGTAATCGACGAGAGCATCCGTATCGCCGCCTTCGACGACCTCGGCGAGCCAATCGTCGAACCGTGAGGCCCATTCGTCGATCTCGCTGCCGCCCGGGCGAAAACCGCCGAGGTTATGGGTGGCGCCGCCGCTGGCCAGGATCAAGACGCCCTCGTCGCGCAAGGGCGCCAGGGCCCGGCCCAGGTCCAGGTGATGGCGGGTCCCCCGGCCATGCTGCTGAGACAGCTGCGTCACCGGGATATCGGCGCCGCCATAGATCAGTTTCAACGGTGCCCAGGCGCCATGATCGAGGCCGCGGTCGTCGGACATTTCGCAGTCCAAGCCCGCCGCTTCAAGCAGCTCGGCCGTGCGCCGCGCCAATGCCGGGGCGCCCGGCGCCGGATACTGGATCTCGTAGAGTTCCCCTGGAAATCCATAGAAATCGTGGATGGTCTCCGGGTGTTCGGCCAGGCTGACCGCCGGCGCGTCCGTTTCCCAATGGGCGGAAATACAGAGGATCGCCTCGGGCCGGCCGAGAACATCGCCGAGGCCGGCCATGAAGTCCTGGGCCGGCGACGGGGTCTGGATCATGGTCGGCGCCCCGTGGGACACGAATACGGCGGGGAAGCGGGGTTTTGGCATAGTATTGGACCACCTGTTCGGTTCGGCTTCCACGCTAGTCGTGGCGATACCGCTGGGCCAGCAGCATTGATGCAAAAATTGTTTGCATCAATGCTACTAGGTTGAACAGAAGGATCGCAAACGAACGCGCCGGAACCCAAGACCGTGGCCGAACTCGTCTTTTCGATTACCGCGTCTGCCGACCGCTACCGCCTCGGCCTCGACGGCGTGCGCGCCCGCACCGAACAGCGCGACGCGCGCACAGCACTGACCAATACGCGGGTTGCCGAGGTCCAGCGGCGCACCGAGATCGTCACCGACGATGTGCGGCGGCGCGAGGACGCCATCCGGCTCCGACGGAACGACCTGGAGTACGATCTCGAACAGGGCATCACGCTGCGCGAACAGCAACTCGATTCGGACCGCATCTCTGACGACGCCGCCTTCCGGCGCCTGCGCGACGACCTGACGACGGAACTCCAGGATATTCGCGGCGACCGCGCCTTCGTCGACGGGCGGACCTTGAGCGAATTCGATGAAGGTCTGGCCCTCGATCAGATCGAACGCGGTCCCGCCCCCGGCCCGGTCACCGAAATCACGGGCCCCGATGGCGGCGGCGATTTCCAGGATTTCCTGGCCGCCCGCGACGAGCGCCTAGCCGTACGCCGCGATGAAGACCGCGACTTCCAGATCCAACAACAGATCGACCTGCGCCTGGCCGACGACAACGTCCGCGATGTGATCCCGGATTCCGGTCTGCCGCGCGGTTCCATCGTCGACGTTTTTGGCTGAACACAACTCTCCCTTCGAGAACCCCAAACGAAAAACCCCGCCTCGAAGGCGGGGTTTCGAATTCGTAAGGTAACTCGGATCAACGCGAGTAGAATTCGATGACCAGGTTCGGTTCCATCTGCACCGGGTAGGGCACGTCGGCCAGTTTCGGGATGCGGATGAAGGTGCCCTGCATCTTGCCGTAGTTGACGTCCATATAGTCCGGGACATCGCGCTCGGCGCTTTCCATGGCCAAAAGCACCATTGACATCTGGCGGGCCTTTTCGCGGACTTCGATGACGTCGCCCTCGCGCACCTGATAGGACGGCACGTTGACGCGTGTTCCATTGACCTTGACGTGTCCGTGGCTGACGAACTGGCGCGCTGCGAAAACGGTGGGCACGAATTTCATACGGTAGACGACGGCATCCAAGCGGCGCTCGAGCACAGCGATCAGGTTCTCAGAGGTATCGCCCTTGTGGCGCACAGCCGTCTGGTAATAGCGGCGGAACTGTTTTTCGGTGATGTTTCCGTAGTAGCCCTTGAGCTTCTGCTTGGCCATCAGCTGCAGGCCGAAGTCGGACGGCTTCTTGCGGCGCTGGCCGTGCTGGCCAGGACCGTATTCGCGGGTGTTGACCGGGCTCTTCGGGCGGCCCCACAGGTTGACGCCGAGGCGCCGGTTGATCTTGTACTTGGAACTAACGCGTTTGCTCATCTCAAATCCCTCGTTGATCCGGGTGTCATTCAATCGTGTCCCAGTAGGCCATGATCCCGCCGGCCAATGAGGCCGATGGGGGCGGGGAAAGACGAAACCAAGCCGCCGTCCCACGTTCCCGGGAATGAGGCGCGGACTATAGGGATTTCGGGGGTATTGTCAAACGGTCGCTGTCGAAATGCTGCCTCCGTTTCAAGGACCGCCGAGGGGGCACCTTTATTCCCCCCTCGTAAACGTCAGCACATCCTCCCCCGACTTCGGCTCCTGGGCCTCCAGGTGCTCGCCGAGGACGCGTTCCAGCGTCCGCAAGACCTGATCCAGGATCAAGCTGGCATGGGCATGGTAGAGGCGAATCTTGCAGGACACCGGTTCGTGCAGGTTGTCGCGGCAGTCGGCCTCGAAATCACTCCAGGCGAGGACCGGGAGGTCGTTGAAGACGCGGTCGACGACGACCCAGGCGTCTTCGAGCAAGAGGAGATCGAGGGTCTTGAGGCCGGGGATGGCGATCCGGGGATGGCGATCCGGGGCGGCGCGGCGCGGCGCCTCAAGGCCAAGCAGACCCGGTTGAAATAGACCGCCTCGACGGTGGTCCTGCGGATGTCGAGAACCGGCAGCTCGTCGTGGCGGCGGTATCCGGTCAATCCTCCTCCAGGTCCTTGTCCGGGTTCCAGCCGGCCGCGCGGGCGCGCTCGACGGCTTCGGCCTGTATGCGTTCGAAGCGCTCGAGCACCTCGGGGGGCAGGTTGGCGACCCGAAACCCATATTTGGACCAGCGGGCGTTGACCTTGTCCCACAGGTCCTGAATGCCCTGGACCATCCAACCCTCGCAAGTCTCGGTCTCGGGAATGATCTCGAAGACCCAGGCGTCGCGGATGATTTTTCCCATATCGGTCATGCCGCCGTCGATGTCCTTGTCGATGCCGACGTAGCGCTTGTCTTCGTTCACCGGATCACGCCTCTCTCAACTTTTCCGCCAAAACCCTCTCGATCGCCGCCAACACTTTGCCGCGAAGTGCCGAGGCAGCAAAGTGATAATAATTGAGCTTGCACGCAATCGGCTCATGCAGGGAGTCTCGGCCCTCGTCCTCGATTTCGACCCAGGCGAGAACCGGACAATCGTACTGATACGTATCGACGCATACCCAGTACTCGTCGGCGAGCACCATCGCCATCTGCTTGAGGCCCAGATCATTGAAACGGATGGGACTGCCCCAACGTCGCCGCGCCCGGCGCCAGACATTGAAAACCAAGGCTTCGATCTGGTCGTTTCGCTGGGCCATGATCGGCATATCGGCCAAGCGGACGTCCAGGTCGACCTCGTCCATCGGCCCTATCCCGTCAGCGTCGCGAACACGGCGGGCAGGCGTTCCGGTAACTTCGCGACCTGATCGACAATGGAATAGCGGTTGTCGCCAAAGATACGCGAGACGTATTGATCGGCATTCGGGTCAAGCGTCAGGCAATAGGTATGCACCCCCTGCATGGCCAGATCGTCGACCGCCTTTTTGGCGTCGTGGCGCAGGTACTGCGGGTCCCGTTCGTCGATGTCGGCCGGCTCGCCATCGGTGACCAGCAATACGAGACGTTTCTGCGCCGGCTGCTGCGTGAGATGCCAGCCTGCGTGTCGCAGCGCCGCGCCCATGCGCGTCGACAGCCCGCCCTTCATGCCGGCCAAGCGGGCCTTGGGCCCGTCGTCGTAGGGCTGATTGAAATCCTTGAACCGGTAGTACTGGACGTCGTGCCGTCCGTCCGAGGCAAACCCGTGCACCGCGAACGGATCACCGATCGAATCGATGGCCCAGGCCAACAGGCCCGTCGCCTCGCGGGTCAAAGAAAGGATCGTGGCACGCGTGTCTTCCTCGCCCTCGGCCGGTTCGGGGATGTCCTTGTCGACGGGTTCATTGGTCGATTCCGACAGGTCCAACAAGATGACCACGGCCAGATCGCGGATATGGCGGGTGATCCGGATGTTGATCCGCGGGTTGGGCATTATGCCGCGGCGGATGTCGGTCATCGCGCGGACGGCGGCGTTGAGGTCGATTTCCTCGCCCTCTTCATAGCCGCGCCGACGGACGATGCCCTGCGGCTGCAAGGCGTCGATCAAGTGACGAATGCGCGAAGCAATGGGTCTGTGTTTGACGAGGATTTCGTCCATCAATTCGGGATCGCCCGCCCCCTGGCGGCGCTCCATGACGGTTGCCCAATCGGACCGGTGCAACTGGATGTGATAATCCCACTCGTCGTAGTGGTAGGGTTCGGAAACCGGCTCCTTGCCCTCCATCTCGTTATAGGAGACGCCTTCGTCTTCGTAGGGGAACAGTTCCGTGCCCAAGACCCAGACTTCCTGGGCGTCGTCGCCGGCCGTTTCGGCGTCGATCTCGTTGACGAATTCCATCAGCCCGACGTATTTGCGCACTTGACCCTGGGTGGCGGGGATGTAGTCCGCTCCTTGTTCTTGAAACGTAATTTCGTCGAAATCCCAGATGTAGCGATTGTCATCCCGGTAGGGAATCGGAAAATCGCTGACGGCACGCAACGACGGAAGGCCGTTGCGTTCGACTAAAAAGTGATAGAACGCCATGCCCGCGTCCCAAGCGATTTGGTTGTCCCCGGCCCGTTCGGCAAGGACGGCACGATAGGCCTTGGCTTGATCGTTGACGCCTTGTTCGGGGTCCGCGTATGCGTCGTCGATCAGCGCCCGGGCCATGCGGACCATCAGGTCCATAGCCGGATGCATCGCCGTATCGCTGTCGACTGCTCCCGGCTCGGGCGAAAAAAACTCCCGCCACAGCTTGCCGAGACCTGGGAAATCCTGGGCCGCCAAATATTCGACGCGGGCGTCCTCGAACAGGTCGATGCACCGCATGTGCACGGGCGTCAATTGTTCGGTGGACAGATTTGAATTCGTATAGACGAGGTGGGCCGCAGCGTGGGCGGCCGCCGCGCGGTAGATCTCAATGCCCTTCACGGTTCGGAAATCGTCGAAAGCGTCCGGAAGGTGTAGGAACCAGTCGTCTATGTAGGGCGTCAGGCCCTTACGGGTCTCATAGTCGCCCGCCGTCGGCTTCATGAAAAACGCCCGGCCCCACAAGGCTCGCAGGTAAAAATTCAGCTTGCGCTGGTTGTCGATGAAGAGCGTTCCCCGCCGCTCCTTCTGCAACACGGCCTTGGACGATTCACTCTGCAGGCCGAAATAGGTCATCTGCCCATCCAGGTCGCGGGCGTGGGCCTGGGCGCCCCACATGGCCCAGCGTCTAAGGCCGCCTAGGGTCAGTTTGGTCAGCAACTCGTCCAGGTTCTCCATCATCGGCCTGAGACCGCGCGGGGTTTTGCCCGCCAGTTGATGGATCAATTTCAAGAAACCCCGGAACACCTCGGCGTCGCCGAGACGGCGCGCGGCCAGCGGCATATTGGAGAGCATCAGGGTCAAGACGGTCCCCGACGTATGCGACGAGAGCTTCATCACCGCCGACACGATGTCGGGTACGACAACCTCGCCCACTTCCTTGGCAACGGCGGGGATTTCTTGAATATACGTCAGGATCATGTCCTCGCCCCGGCCGAGCGAGCACATTGCCTTGACTCCCTCAAGGTAATTGGCGAGTCCGCGCGGCGAGAGCACCCGCGCCGCCTCTTGGTAAGCGGAATCCAACGCCTCGAAATGCGGATGGCCCACATCCAAGCAAGTGAGGAATTCGCGGAAGTCGAGGGGGCCGGTCATGGGTGCTGCTACTCCACCCTTCGCTTGGCCTTCAGAAATACGTTCCGACGGCCGCGTCTAACGTATCGCGCATATCCGGATCGTCGGTCAGCGGCCGCACCAACGCCATCTTACAAGCGGCTTCCGCGTCGATGCCCTTGGCGATGAGCTGACCAGCATAAACCAGCAGGCGCGTCGACATCCCCTCGTCGAGGCCATGTCCTTTGAGGTTTCGCGACCGCCTTGCAACCTGTACCAGCTTGTTGGCGAGGGCAGCGTCGACACCAGCCTCATGGGCGACGATTTCCGCCTCTGTCTCTTCCTCGGGATAATTGAAGTCAAGCGCGGCAAAACGTTGCTTGGTCGATTGCTTGAGGTCCTTCATCAGGCTTTGGTAGCCGGGATTGTAGGAGATGACGATCTGGAAGTCGGGGTGAGCGTGGACCAGTTCTCCCTTTTTCTCCAGCGGCAGGACGCGGCGATGGTCAGTTAACGGGTGAATTACGACGGTCGTGTCCTGGCGGGCCTCGACGATCTCGTCCAGATAACAGATGGCACCAATACGGGCCGCCACGGTCAAGGGTCCGTCCTGCCAGCGGGTGCCGTTGATATCCAATAGAAACCGCCCGACTAAATCCGAAGCCGTCATGTCCTCGTTGCAAGCCACGGTGATCAACGGTTTCTTCAGTTTCCAGGCCATGTGTTCGACGAACCGCGACTTGCCGCAGCCTGTCGGTCCCTTGAGCATGACCGGCATGCGCGCCTCGTAGGCCGCTTCATAAAGCGGCAGTTCGTCAGCCACGGTCCGGTAATAGGGCTCGTCCTGAACCAGGTATTGAGCCGCATCATACTGTTCGATGGGTGTTTCGGGGTTCCCGGCATCGGCCATGGTCGGAGTCCTCCCGTTGAGCACGGATCACCTAGATCCGAGATTAAGTCTGCCAAAAAGAAATAAAAAGCGGTATGCGACCGGGCTGATAACCGGGGGAAGGAATGAGAAGCCCGGCCGCATAGGATATTCGTCCGTCAGGTCTTGATCGGTCCCCGGTAGATAACCATCGCCGTGCCCTGGGACTGGGCATAGTTATCGTAACCGATCAACCGTACATGGTTCTCCGGATGGGCTTTGTGGCAGGCCTCCGCCTCTCCGAGGATTCGGTCGACATCGGTCTCGCCGAACAGCGGTAGTTTCCACATGTACCAATAGTGGTCGAAGGCGTTCTCCGGCTCGACATGTTCGACAGCCGGATTCCAGCCTTTGGAGACGATGTACTCCACCTGTTTGCGGATCTCCTCATCGGACATCTCCGGCAGGTAGGAGAAGGTCTCGAACTTCCGGCTGTTCGGATCCGAAAGGCTGGAAGCGTAGTCTTGAACGTCAGTCATTGTTTTTGTCCTCAAATCTGATTCGAACTCGGGTGTTGTCGAAATGCCGACCTACTTGTGGGCGACGTCCAATTTGTCGACGGTGTCGAACTCGAACTTGATTTCCTTCCACGTTTCCATGGCGGCCTTCAACTCGGGGCTGTGCTTGGCGGCGGCTGTCAGGATATCCTTGCCTTCCTTCTCAACCTCGCGGCCTTGGTTGCGCGCGGCAATACAGGCCTCCAGTGCCACCCGGTTGGCGGCGGCGCCGGCGGCGTTGCCCCATGGGTGGCCGAGCGTGCCACCACCGAATTGCAGGCAGGCATCGTCACCGAAGATGGTGACCAATGCCGGCATATGCCAGACATGGATGCCGCCGGAAGCAACCGGGAATACCCCGGGCATGGAGCCCCAGTCCTGATCGAAGAAGATGCCCCTTGAGCGGTCCTCCTTGATAAAGCTCTCGCGCATGATATCGATCCAACCGAGCGTCGCCTCGCGGTCGCCCTCGAGCTTACCGACGACCGTGCCCGAGTGCAGGTGGTCGCCGCCGGACAGGCGCAGCGCCTTGGCCAGGACCCGGAAGTGGATACCGTGGCGCGGATGACGGTCGAGCACGGCGTGCATGGCGCGGTGGATGTGCAACAGCATGCCGTTGTCGCGGCACCATTGCGCCAGACCGGTGTTGGCGGTGAAGCCGCCGGTCAGGAAGTCGTGCATGATGATCGGCGCCCCCAGTTCCTTGGCGAACTCAGCGCGCTTGTACATCTCCTCCGGGGTGGGTGCCGTGACGTTGAGGTAGTGTCCTTTGCGCTCACCGGTTTCCCGTTCGGCCTTGTGGACGGCCTCCATGACGAACTCAAAGCGATTCCGCCAGCGCATGAACGGCTGAGAGTTGATGTTCTCGTCATCCTTGGTCAGATCGAGGCCGCCGCGCAGGCATTCATAGACGGCGCGGCCATAGTTCTTGGCGCTGAGTCCCAGCTTCGGCTTGATGGTACAACCGAGCAGCGCGCGGCCGTATTTGTTGAACTTGTCACGCTCTACCTGAATGCCGTTCGGCGGACCATTACAGGTCATCACATAGGCGAGGGGGAAGCGCACATCCTCGAGACGAAGCGCACGCACGGCTTTGAAGCCGAACACGTTGCCAACCAGCGAGGTGAAGACGTTGACTACCGAGCCTTCCTCGAAAAGGTCGATGGGATAAGCGATGAAAGCGTAATAGCATTCATCGTCGCCGGGAACATCTTCGATGGCGTAGGCACGGCCTTTGTAGTGTTCCAAGTCGGTCAACAGGTCAGTCCAAACGGTGGTCCAAGTGCCGGTCGACGATTCGGCAGCGACGGCGGCAGCCGCTTCCTCGCGGGGAACGCCGGGTTGCGGGGTAATCTTGAACACCGCCAGGATGTCTGTATCCTTTGGCACATAATCGGGCATCCAGTAGGTTTCCCGATACTCCTTAACGCCAGCCTGATAAGTCTTCTCAGCCATTTCGGTCTGTCCTCTTTCCTCTATTCGATGCCCCAGCATCAATTAAGTTCCAGCGCATATGACTGTGGAATTCGTGTCTGAGACGTAATGTGATGGATTCCTCCATAAATTAAAAATTATTTCTTTTTATATTTTCCATAAATAAATGTTAATGTGAGGCATGCACGCGACCTTGCAGCAATTGCGCCTTTTTGAGGCCGTGGCACGCCTCAAAAGCGTCACCCGGGCGGCTGAGGAAGCGCACCTGACGCAACCCGCCGTTTCCATTCAGGTCAAACGCCTGGAAGAGCACGTCGGCATGCCGCTGTTCGATCAGGTCGGCCGCAAACTCTACCTGACGGCGGCCGGCCGCACGCTTCTAGAGAAGAGCCGCAACATCCTCGGCCAAATGGCGGAACTGGACGACGCCCTGGAGACGTTGCGTGGTGAGGTCGCCGGTCCTGTCCGCGTCTCGGCGGTGACGACGGCGCAGTATTTCCTGCCCCACCTCCTCGGTGCTTTTGTGCGCCTCTATCCGAAGGTCCTGCCGTCGATGACCGTGACCAACCGCGAGCGCATGATCTCCCGGCTCGAGTCCTATCAGGACGACCTCTATGTCATGGGACAGGTGCCGGACAATATCGACGTTGAAAGGGTGCCATTCCTCGAGAACGAATTGGTCGTCGTCGCCCACCCGGACCATCCCATCGCCCGGCAAGGTACCATCACGCTGGACGAATTAATTGGGGAGCGCATGCTGGTCCGCGAACCTGGTTCCGGTACCCGTCAGGCGGTCGAGCGGCTGTTCGCCGCCAATCACGTCACGGTGACACCGTTCATGGAACTGGGTGGCGGCGAGGCCCTGAAACAGGGCGTGATGGCAGGCCTTGGAGTCGCCGTCATGTCGCGCCACGGCATCGGTCTCGAACTGGCGCTCAACCGATTGGCCATTGTCGAGTGCGAAGCCTTCCCCCTGCACCGCCCCTGGTACGCCGTGCATCCGGTCAACCGCCAACTGCCGCTGGCGGCACGGACATTTCTCGAATTCCTCGAAAGCGATGGCGAACAGGTGGTCGCCGGCATCAGTGGCTCGGGGGAAACGGAAGCCGCTTGATCGGGGAACGCCGGCGACGTGGTAAGGTATTTCCATGCGGAAATGGTCCACGCATGCAATGCTAATGGGCTCGGCGGCGTTCGCCCTTCTCGTCGGTGTCATGGCGGATGAAAGTAGCGCCAGGGAAACCAACCGTCTTTTTGATCGCGCCAAAGGCGCCTTCGTTGAAGCTTCGGCCCTGATCGAGCGCAAACGGTACGCCGCCGCCAAGAAACGGCTCGACGCCTTGTGGCGTGCCACCCCGCCGGGTTCAACGGCATGGTACCGCGCCCGCCCCCCCCGACAAGGCAAGCCATTTCGGCTCGCCGCCGTTTTACTATGGGCTCCGCATGCTCTCCGACATCGCCAATTGGCGGGTTCGGCGCGGCGGAAATAGCCGTGCGAAGGGCGACCTGATCCGTTTGACGGTGTTGCTGATTCCGCGCTCCGAGGGCTTGCAGCCGAGAAACCAGGGCGAGCTCAACCGTGGCAAGGGCATCCGGATCGCCAATCGCCTCGACAAGCGCCTTACCCACGCGCCCGAGGTGATCGACTCGTCCCTTTGGCTGTTCGGCGAATACGTTTTCTTTTTGACCGACGGCCGCCTCAGGCTGCAATCCGAGATCGCCACCCTCCCCGGGCTAACCGTCCCCGTGCGCACCGCTGGCTCTCCGCGGCGTTTTGCCGGCCTCGATGGCAAGGCCTGGCGCAAGATCTGGAAGGCGGTCGATTCGGAGACACGCGACCGGACCGATTGGTGGTGGGTCCTCTACCCTTCACATGTGCCAAACAAATACCGCGACTTCAAGAAGACGGAATTCATCACGGGCGGCATGGGCCTGGGTCCGAGGGGCGAACCGGTCTTCATCATCGACGACCTATGGCTGATCAGAAAGCCGCCCCACCTCGGACAGGGCCCCTATAGCCGTCTCGAACGCCGTGCCTATTTGCCGCAGTGGCTGCAGCACGAGTTCTTCCATCACCTATTCCGATCCTATCCTGCCTTTCGGCTGGAGGCGAAAAGTCACCAGTGGTTCGACCGCAACACCTGGCCGGCCGATTTCGAGGGACGGCACGAGGCGGATTATTTCCATGAAGCCTTGCTGAAGCGCCTGCTCGGCGCTGACCCGCCGCTTCACCGAACGCTTCGCTACGGCCGCGCTTTGCCGGCCTCCCTCGGCCGCCTTACGGCCGCCGATATTGCCGGCACCTACCGGCGCGAACCGGTCAAAAACGACTGGCACGTCGGCAAGATCACCGTGGCCCGGAATGGAAAATCGCTCCTTTGGCGAAACCGGGCCGGTGCTTCGTGGCGCTTGCGTCTCGATACTACATCGGGCCGCCTCGTCAGCGGCCCCGACAACCCCTATTTCGGATCCGTCGCCGAACCGGCACGCGATTTCACTTTGATTTTGCGGAAGAGCAAACGCGGCCGACCGAACGTTACCGGTTTCCGCTTTCAGGGTGAGTTTTACCACCGAGACTAATGGGTGGTCGGTATTTCCACGCCCGGTAAATCGCGTTACACATCCTACCGTGGACGCGTTGGTCTACCGACGGCCAGGCGACGGCCAAGGGCTTTGTACATGACCGTCGTCGGGTGGAAACGTTCCTCGAAAGGATCGCGGCAGAAATCGGGAATCGTGCCAACGGTCTCGTATCCGATCGACCTATAAAGCGGTTCCGCCGCGTCCCCGGTCCGGGTGTCCAGCGTGATCAAATAGCGGTCCAACCGTCCCGCCATCGTCTCCAACTCACTCATCAATGCCCGACCAATTCCGCGGCGGCGAAAATCGGGATGCACCATCAGTTTCGTCACCTCGGCCCGATGCGGCTGGTTCGGCGGCATGTCGCAATCGAGTTGCACGGTTCCGGCGATGAACGAGCCCACATTGGCGACCCATAACAGCCGGGCACCGTCTTCAACCGCGGGAAACACCTTGGACCGCCAGAAGGTCCTGCTGTCTGTGAGCGTGAACGGAAGCACGAAGTTGATGTTGGCGCCGGCATGGACACAGGTGTGCAAGAGGTCGCCGAGGTCGGACAGGTAACCGGTCAACGCTTCGGCGGGCAACCTTGAGATGGAAACGTGTTGGTCCGTCGCCACGGGACGTCACACCAGGAAAAGTAGGTATTTGGCGCCGTGATCTTCCGATGTCTTGAATGACGTCGGGCCGCTCAGTTGGTAGCGCAGGCAATCACCGGCGAAAAGGTCATGGGTGCGGCCGCTGACGGTCATCGCCAGTCGGCCTTCGGTCATAACGAGGTGATGTTCGAGCCCCGGCTTGGGCGGATCGTCATAGGTGATTTCCGTCGCCGGGTCGAGTTCACAGGACAGAACCTCACCCGCCAGTCCCCGGGCCGGCGGCGACACGGAGCGGCGACGAAAACCGGTCTCCGGGTCCGTCCACAACGGTTGATTGGCGCTTCGTATCAATGGCGCATGGTCGTCTTCGACCATGAGCATCAGGCGCGAAAGCGGAAGTTGATAGGCCGCACAAAGCTTGCCGAGGACGCTGGCTGTGGCGCTGACCTCGGCGTTTTCGAGCCGCGACAAAGTGGCGCGACTGACGGAACTCAACCCGGCGAGATGATCCAACGACCAGCCGCGTCCCGCCCTCAAGCTTTTCAGGCGGCCGGCGATGCGCTGATCGATCGTCTCTTCCTCCTGAACCGCAAATCCCATAAACAAGAATATTTCTCATATATGGGAAGACGTCAAGTAGAAATATCCATCGGTGAGCCGGCGCAAACCCCTGTTAACCGGTAACCGTAATCTGGCCCAGCCGGGTCGGAGAGCGCACGCCATCGACAACGACGATACCGCTGTCGGTGACCATGTGATGTTTGGCGTCCTCCTCGAGATCGTAACCGATCACCGTATTCGGCGGCAGGGTGACGTTCTTGCCGATGATGGCCCGCTTGATCTTCGACCGCCGGCCGATGTTGCTGTTGTCCAGGACCACACAGTCATCGATCTCCGAGTACGAATGGATCCGGACGAAGCGCCCGAGGATCGAGTTCTGCACCCGTGCCCCGGTGATGATGGTGCCGCCCGACATGATCGAGTCGATGACTTGGCCGACGTTCTTCCTCGTTGAACGACACTTTCGCCGGTGGGTCCGCATAGGAGGCCGTTCGCACCGGCCATTCGCGGTTGTAGAGATTCAGTTCCGGCTCGATGGACCTGAGATCCATCTGGGCTTCGTAGTAGGCGTCGAGCGTTCCGACGTCGCGCCAGTAGGCCGGCTTGTCTTCCGGCTCGCCGGGAATGCGGTTGGTCGAGAAATCATAGGCGTAGAGACCACCCTTTTCGCGCAGTGACGGCAACACGTCGGCGCCGAAATCGTGGCTGCTGTTCTCGTCCGCCATGTCACGGCGGATGGCCTCGACCAGAACCTTGCCGGAGAACACGTAGTTGCCCATGGAGGCGAGAATTTCATCCGGGCGGCCGGCAATGGTCGGCGCGTTCGGGTCCTTTTCATGAAACCCGTGAATACGGCCATCGGCATCGGCTTCGATGACGCCGAACTCATGGGCATGGCGCTTGTGGACCGGCAAGGCGGCGATGGTGGCGTCTGCACCCTTGGCGACGTGGAAATTGATCATCTGGCGGATGTTCATGCGGTAGATGTGGTCGGCACCGAAGATGCAGACCACGTCCGGCGCCGATTGTTCGATCAAGTTTAGGTTCTGGGCGATGGCATCGGCGGTGCCGCGATACCAGGTTTCGCCGGGTGATCGCATCTGGGCCGGCACCGGGATGATGAACTGGTGACCCAAGGGCCCGGCGAACTGCCAGCCTTCGGTCAAGTGCTGCAACAGGGATTGGCTGCGGAATTGGATCAGCACGTAGATCGAGTAGATGCCCGAATTGATGAAATTGCTGAGTACGAAATCGACGATGCGGTACTTCCCGCCGAAGGACACGGCCGGCTTGGCCCTCTCCTTGGTCAGGGGCGAAAGACGCGTGCCTTTGCCGCCGGCGAGAATGAACGCGAGAGCCTTGATCTGCACGAAACCCCCCTCCGAAGATTGGCCGACGGCCAGCGCCGCCGGCGCAGTTTAACCCCCCAATGACATCCGAAAGCCTCAAGATGATAGACAATGTAGGCGGGTCGGAAAAGCGGAGGCGGGTCGTCAAGCCGGCGGCGAGCCGTGACGCTAGAGAATTTGGCTCAGGAACTCCTTGGTTCTCGGGTCCTTAGCGTCGTTGAAGAACGTCGCCGGCGGGCCGTGCTCGACGATGATGCCGCGGTCCGTGAAATAGATGTGATTGGCCACTTCCTTGGCGAAGCCCATCTCGTGGGTGACCAGGATGCAGGTCATGCCCTCTTCGGCCAGTTCGCGGATGGTGACCAGGACCTCCTTGACCGTTTCCGGATCGAGGGCCGCCGTCACCTCGTCGAACAGCATGACGTCGGGCCGCATGGCGAGCGACCGGGCGATGGCGACCCGTTGCTGCTGACCGCCGGAAAGCTCACCTGGGTAGCTTTCCTCCTTACCGTCCAGGCGCACCTTTTTGATTAGGTCACGGGCCCGCGCTTCGACCTCGTCTTTGTCTTCCTTCAGTACCAGGACCGGCGCCATCATGATGTTTGTATGGACGCCTCCCGGGAGGCAAGGAACGATTTGGGTCTGACGACACAGGCAGATTGCAGCTTTGTATCCGGCCTGTTTGTGCAGGATTTGTGCCTGCTGGCCCTGATGGAATTTGCCGATCC
>Ga0209458_1000283_pt1 | contig 20739 bp, 16 predicted proteins | sample WorMetLIZAISLAND_FD_187411 | JGI IMG/M metagenome (GOLD analysis project Ga0209458, IMG submission 187411) | Marine gutless worms symbiont microbial communities from Max Planck institute for Marine Microbiology, Germany - Inanidrilus manae... ...
AAAACATCGGATTGCAGCTTGTACTCGGCGGAGACGAGCAGGTATTCCCGGTTTTGATCCCGGCGGGGATATTTGGTCAGCTTAAAGAGTGATCCGGTGGCGAGCCCGCAGGCGTTGCCTTTTCCCTGGGCGGTCCTATACATCTGACGCGCGGTCGGCGCGGACCGGCCGCACGGGGGGTCATGTGGGTGTAGGTTGCGTTAAGACGCTGGCACTGACTTGGTAGATGATCAGCGAGCCTTGGTGCGTCGAACGCAACACGTCAAGTCCTCAGACAACGCCAAATCATCCAGGACTGCTCTTGACGATGTCCGGCACCGTCCGGTCCTGGAAGATGCGGCAGTCGCTGGTGCGGGTGAGAAACCAGAACCAGGGGACCAGGGTAGCACTATAGATGGCAACGGACTCGTCGAAGCCGGTGTGGGAAAAACGGCTGACGATGCCGTTGAAAGAGCGGGTGCGGTAATCCGGCAGCTTCAGCTGCACGGTGACGGATTGGCCGAGCAGATCTTCGTGCTCGATGTTTGTGAACTTGCTGATGAGCTCCAGTTCGTACTCGAACAGGGTGCTCAATTGCTCGTGCCCGCGCATGGAACGCAGGAGCAGGATGTCTTCGCCGAGGGGGGTGGTGACTGAGAGGGTCCGTGCCTGTTGGCTGAGGGGCATGGGTTGATCCTTAGAAAAGGCAAATGCTGAGGAAGGGATTGTAGCGGAAACTCAAATCCTCCCGACAACGCCAAATCATTTTAAAAATTTACCACTACCCTGCTGCGCACCCACCGTTGCGGCTCCGCTACCTCACTCCAGGCAATCCTCAAAGGCTTCGTCTAGCTGTATAATCACCACATCCCGCAGCAGAACCTGCCCCCCAAACGCCCCTCCGGCCTCTAAACAAGGGTACGCACAGCAGCCCCAACTGTTCTAAAGAAGTTCCGTGTAATCGTCGAGGACCTTCCGGGAGCTACTATGACCAGCGTCGCCATCGAATTCGACTCCCGCCAACTGGCGGGGGTCAATCGCGTCCTCGACCGTTTGCGCTATGCCGGCAGCGACCCGGAAGATCTGCTGCATGATTGAAGCGACCTCCGAACCGATGAAACCTGTGCGCGTTATCCCTTTGTTGCTCCTGTTGGTCTGGCAGACAGGGGTCCAAGCCCGCCTCACCATCGAGATCACCGGTGGCACCGAGGGGGCCCAGCCTATCGCCATTGTCCCCTTTGCGCGGCCCGAGGGCGGCGGGGTGTTTTCCGAAGACGTGGCGGCTATTATCGCGGCCGATCTGGCCCGAACCGGGCGTTTCCGGCCCATGCCCCACCGTGACATGATGGCTACCCCCCACACGCCCGAGGAGGTGGATCTGCGCGATTGGCGCCTGGTGGCGATGGACAATCTGGTCATCGGCAAGGTCCAGCGGGCGGCCGTGAGCGGCTATGACATCAGCTTCGTCCTGTTCGATGTCTTTCGCGGTACACAGCTGGCGGCCATGACCTTTACCAGCCGTGCTTCGGAGCTGCGGTATACCGCGCACCGTATCGCCGATGTGATCTACGAGCGGCTGACCGGCGCTCCGGGGGTCGCCGCCACCCGGATTGCCTATGTGACCTCCGCCTATGCGACCTCTGATAGAAATCGGGGGGGCCAAGGGGTTAACCAGCGGGTCAAGCTCGAGGTGGCGGACGCGGACGGCCACAATCCGCAGACCATCGTGTCCTCTCGTGACCCCATCATGTCCCCGGCCTGGTCACCAAATGGACGCCAGCTGGCCTATGTATCCTTCGAGAATCGCCGGACCGCCATCTACCTCCAGGAGCTGGCCACGGGCCGACGGGAACGGATCGCGGGCTTTAAAGGCATCAATGGTTCCCCGGCCTGGTCGCCGGATGGCCGCAGCTTGGCCCTGACCCTGTCGAAGGGCGGTAACCCGGATATCTATGTCTTGGACCTGGCAAGTCGCAACCTGCGTCAGGTTACGGACCACTTCGCCATCGACACCGAACCCGCCTGGTCACCTGACGGCAGCCACATCATCTTCACCTCCAACCGCGGCGGGAACCCGCAAATCTATCGGGTCCCGGCCACCGGGGGCGCCGCGACGCGGGTCACCTTCGAAAACGACTACAATGGCCGCGCCTCCTATGCGCCGGACGGCCGTTCCATCCTGTGCGTGACCCGGGTCGATGGCAGCTTTCGTATTGGCCTGTTGGACTTGAATACCGGGATGATGCGATCGCTGAGCGGCGGCAGGTTGGACGAGTCCCCGAGTTTTGCTCCCAACGGCACCATGGTAATTTACGCGACGCACCATGGCGGCCGAGGTATTCTGGCCGCGGTCTCGGTGGATGGCTCCGTCAGCCAGCGGTTGTCTCAGGGCTTGAACGACGTGCGTGAGCCGGCCTGGTCCCCATTGTTGCGTTAGCTTCGCTCGACAATGGGATGATTGTACATATCCCAGCAACAGGTGGTTTCCATGCTCCCAGTATCTTGGATGTGGGCGGCTACTTTACCCGACTGAAATAATAAATGGAGAAATAGGATGCCGAACAATAAAGTTCCACTTAGCTGGAAGCAGAAAGCTATCATAGGTGCTATAGGGGGAGGGTGCTTAGCTTTATTAAAGCTGATAGAGGCGCGTTTTTATGTTGACGGTCCTATTTCAGAAGACGCAATTGCAGCTTATTTAACGTATTCAGCATATATAATTCTTGGTATGGTCGTAAGCGTTTTTTTCACCGACAACGAGCTACCGAAACCCAAATGCGAAAAGAACGCACTCGTGTTGGGCCTGTTAGCTCCTTCCATTCTTATTGCCATCGTAACAGAACCGATCAAAGAATCAGGCTCTCGAATTGCATCGCTTGACAAGCTTCAAGAATTAACTGCTTCTATTTTCATTTCGACAGTCTATGCTCAAGATAGAACAGAATCCAATGGAAATATAATTTCTATAAGGAAAGAAGATGTCAAACCCTCCTTTAGCATTTCTTTATTGAGAGCAATGGGTCGTAACGTATCAGCAAATAATTATACATTTGTGGTTGGCACTGCCAAATCGGAAGAAGAGGCTTTGAGGGCAACCGAGAGGCTTAATCTTGCTTTATCCTGTAAAAAGCCGGATGCAAACTCTTTATGTGCAAGGATCATTCAAGCCGTACAACCGGAAGGAAAGTCTCGGTTGTTTATTATGGTTGGTGGTTTTAGTAGCAAACAAGAGGTCGAATCATATAGAACAAAGGCAATTAAGGATGTACTTAGTAAAGCAAGGACCACGAACGACCCGCCGACAATAGAATCCGCGTACAACTTGTCAGAAGGAAAAATCCTGAAAGGTGAGGCCTTATTTTCCGATTGATAATCCAACTGTCAAATCCAGGCGGCTTCATCTGGCTCCCACGCTCCGGCGTGGGAGCAAGTCTTGACGCTCCAGCGTCACCAAGCCTGGCCGCTGGAGCGTGGGAACGAGTAACGTGCGGGAGCCGACCTGGTCCCCACTGTTACGTTAGCCCTGGTGCAGATGCTCTCACTACCGATAACAATTGAGCAAGCAAGACTTTCATGGAAGTGTTAGCCGCAAATAAACACAAATCGGTCGCAAAAGAGCACATGCTCTTTTCTGTCCTCAGATGACGCGGATGTTTACGGATCGTTTCGTTATTTAATCTGTGAAAATCCGTGTAATCATCCGGGACCTGACAATTCGCGCGGATTCGCGTGATTCGTACTTTTTCCTCTTGTTTGCCGACCGGTAACGCTTATACTTAATGGCATTGGATGAAATGAACTTGTACAAAACGCTCGGTACGACGCTGCTCGCATTGTCGGCGGTCCTCGCGTTGAGCGGTTGTCCCACCCAGCCGGCCAAGCCCATCGACCGGCAAGTGCCGACGGGCCCCACCGTCGGAGGACGCGCTAGCGGCGGCGCCACTGCATCCCCCCCGGGTGGGCAAGGCAGGTACCGGGCGGCGGATCTGAAGGATCCAGCGAGTCCCCTCTCCCAGCGCACCATCTACTTCGAGTACGACAGCAGCGACATACAGCCCTGGTTCCTCCCTATCCTACGCGCCCATGCGTCCTATTTGGCTGCGGACTCCGCCGCCGCGGTGACCCTGGACGGCCATACCGACGAACGCGGTACCCGAGAGTATAACCTGGCCCTGGGAGACCAGCGCGCGGGCACCGTGCGCAGCTTCCTGAGCGCTGAAGGGGTACCGAACAGCCGCATCCGCACCATGAGCTACGGCGAGGAGCGCCCCGTGGACCCGGATCACGATGAGTCCGCCTGGGCCTTGAACCGGCGCGTCGAGCTGATCTATTGAGAGATACCCGTTGCACGTGAATATTTCGCCGCGATGCACGCCCCTCACGCCCCTCGCACCCGATAGCGGCGTTGCGACTTGTCGCAATAGGGCCTGGCTATTCCTCCTCGTCGCGCCTTGCTCTCGGGCACAATCGACGCACATCGCTTACCAAACTATTCACGTGCAACGGGTATAGGGCGATGGATTTACGGGCAACTCTCCCTGTTTTGATCTTCACCGTGCTGCCGGCGTTCTCGGTTGCCGCCGATCAGCGCCTATCCGACCTGTTGTTGCAGATTCAGCGCCTGCAGCAGGAAGTGCAGCGGTTACACGGCCGGATCGATCTACAGGAGCACGCGCTTTCCACCCTGAAGCGTCGGCAACGGGAGCAGTACCTGGATCTGGACGCACGCCTGCAGGACCGATCGGCAGGCACCTCACCCCAACCGGTATCCGAGAACGCCATTGGGATGGAAGCCTTACAGGCACCGAAAAATCCGGCCACGGATGGCGAGCTGTCGACATACTCCCCACCGGCTTCGAGCACCCCGACCGAGGAACAACAGACCTACCATAATGCCCTCGATCGACTCAAGCAGCGCCGCTATGAGGAGGCGATACGGGGATTCGAAGACCTGCTGGCACGCTATCCGAACGGTGAATTCGCGGACAAGGTGCATTATTGGCTGGGCGAGACTAACTATGTCAAGCGCGATTATGCGACCGCGCTGATTCAATTTCAGCGCGTAATAACGGATTATCCGCTGAGTCCCAAGGTCCCGGCATCCCGGTTGAAAATCGGTTACATCTACGACGAGAAAGGCGATTGGCAACGGGCGCGCAAAATATTGCAGAACCTGATCGAGCAGTTCCCGGACACCACCGAGGCAGGTCTGGCCGCAAGCCGTATCGAGCGCATGACCCGCGGAGGGCGTTGAGCGATCCTGAGTTGTTTGGCGTTGTCCGGAGGATTTGACGTGTTGCGTTCGACGCACCAAGGCTCGCTGATCGTCTGCCAGGTTAGTGCTAGCGTCTTAACGCAACCTACACCCACATGACCCTCCGCGCGGCTTGCACGCGCGGATCTCGCTTTAAGGCGATTGCCGGAAAATGATAGACCAGGATGGGTCGGCTATTCGTTCGTCTTCAAGGAGCGACAACAGGCGCATCGTTGTGCGATGTAACTGTTGTCGCGACCCAGAAGACGGACGAAAAGACAAGCAGGCTGGTCTGTCATTTGACAGAAATCGCCTAAGTGTTAGGTTGGGTTAGGCGCACTGTCCGATCCCGAAGTACAGCAACCGGGACGAACGCGCCGTAACCCAACACGTCGGATCCCACAGACAACGCCAAATAACCCAGGATTGCTGTTGCGGCTCCCAATCCATTCTACGACCATAGGTGGTTTGACCGGAAAATCGGTTAAGATTGGTTTCCCGGCACCGGCTTGGAGTAGAGAAAACAATGCAAATAGCAGTGGAAAACGGGCAGGGGCTGGAACGGCGAATGACCGTTGGCCTGGAAGCGGATCAGATTGATGCCGAGGTGGAAAAGCGCCTGCGTGAATTCGCCCGTTCCGCCAGGGTGCCGGGGTTCCGCCCCGGCAAGGTGCCGCTGAAGGTTCTGCGTCAGCGTTATGGCGGCCAAATGCGCCAGGAAGTCTTCGGCGAACTGGTACGAACCAGCTTCTCCGAAGTCGTCGCCGAAGAGGAGCTGCGACCGGTCGGGGTTCCACAGATCGAACCCGACATGGACGTGTCCGCCCGGCACTATGCCTATACAGCCAGGTTCGAGGTATTACCCCAGTTCGAGCTGGGTCGTCTGGACGGCAAGACCCTCAAGCGGCCGGTGGCCGAGGTGACGGATGCGGATCTGGAGGCCATGCTTATGCGGTTGCGTAAGCAGCAAAGGACTTGGGTCGCCGTGGAACGTCCGGCCCAGCTAGGCGACCGGCTCAAGATTTCATACACCGGGACGCTGGACGGCGAGCCGTTCGAGGGCGGCTCCGCGGAGGATATTGAGATCGAGCTTGGTCTCGGGGATATGATCCCCGGCTTCGAAGAGGGCCTGGTGGGGGTCCGGACGGGGGACGAGCGACGGCTGGACCTCACTTTTCCGGACCAGTATCCGTCCGAACACCTAAGTGGGAAACCGGTCGTCTTCACGGTCCGGGTCGGCGAGGTTGCCGAGCCGGTGCTGCCCGAGCTGAATGCGGATTTCGCGCAAGGCCTCGGTTTTTCCGACGGAGATCTGGACGGATTCCGCCTGGAGCTACGCCGGAACCTGGAGCGTGAGCTCAAGGCGCTGATCCGGGACCGGGTCAAAGAGCAGGTCATGGACCTGTTGTTGGAAGTAAACCAGATCGACCTCCCGGAGGCCCTCGTCCGGGAGGAAATCGGGGCGTTCAAGCAGCGGGGCCGTAAAAACTTGGGGGGCGGCAATCTCGATCTCCCCGACGACCTGTTCCGGGATCGGGCCCGGCGGCGGGTGGCGCTCGGTCTGGTTATCGGTGAGATCGTCAGGGCCAACGGCATCGAGGTCGATTCGAAACGGGTGCGGGAGATAGTGGAAGACTTGGCCTCGACCTACGAAAATCCGCAGCAGGCCATCGACTATTTCTATGCCGACCAGGAACGTCTGGCCCCGGTAGAGTCCCTCACCCTGGAGAATCAGGTGGTCGACTGGGTGCTGGATCAGGTAACGGTCGAGGACGAACCGACGACCTTCGAGGCGCTGAGCACACCCGCGGCCAGCGGATGAGACCCATGGTGTAGGATGCGGTGAGCGCGGCATGCCGTAGCAGAACTACACCAATCCCGACCGCGAACCGCATCGATGGTGTGGTGAGCGTGGTGGGTCTTACAGGATGACACCGCGAGGGGGCGCGAACCGCATCGATGCAGGAGACCGGCGACTGGCGATTGGAAGCCCGGTCGGTGAGCATTGCAATCACACGGAATAGGGCCACACGCGGACCCTGAACCATGAATGTAAGTGGTATGACAAACAGCTTATGAGTACAGTTTCCGACCGCAACGGCTGGGACCCGAAAAACCTGGGATTGGTCCCCATCGTCATCGAGCATACGGCGCGCGGGGAGCGTTCCTTCGATATCTACTCGCGCCTGCTCAAGGAGCGTGTCGTCTTCCTGGTCGGGCCAGTGGAAGACTATACGTCGAACCTGGTGGTCGCCCAGTTCCTGTTCCTGGAGTCGGAAAACCCCGACAAGGATATCCACCTCTACATCAACTCGCCCGGAGGCTCGGTGACTGCCGGGCTAGCCATCTATGACACCATGCGCTTCATCCGGCCGGACGTGAGCACCATGTGTATCGGCCAGGCGGCCAGCATGGGCGCCCTGCTGTTGGCCGGGGGTGCCGCCGGCAAACGCTTTTGTCTGCCGCATTCGCGGATGATGATCCACCAACCGCTAGGTGGCTTCCAGGGTCAGGCGACGGACGTGGACATCCACGCCCGCGAGATACTGCACATTCGTGACCGCCTTAATCGGATCCTCTCCCACCATACCGGGCAGCCGGTGGAGAAGGTCGCGGAGGACACGGAGCGGGATCGCTTCATGGGCGGCGAGGAGGCCATGGAATATGGCCTTGTCGACCAGGTCCTCGCCGAACGGGAGGCGGTTTCCACCGCGCAGGGCGATCTATCCGGCTGATCGATGGCGGTTCATTACCCGCCTGCACCGTCCCGAGATGCGGTTCGCTGCGTTCACCGCATCCTGACGCGCGATGGTTGCTGTGCACGAAAACACTATCATCTACCTACGGAATCACGCATAGAGAGATTTATCGGCAAAATGACGAAATCGATTTGTTTATTCAACCACAAAGGAGGAGTCAGCAAGACTACGACGACCTTTAATCTCGGTTGGGCTTTGGCTGGCCGTGATAAAAAGGTGCTGATTGTCGACCTGGACCCGCAATGCAATCTTATCGGGCTAGTGCTGGGGTATAGTGCTGTTGAAAATGAAAGCATGGAAAGTTTTTATTCAAATAGGGAAAATCTAACCATGAAGCCCATAGTGGAAGCTGCAATAAAAGGGGCAGAGCCGGATATTTTCATGAAATCGGAAAACGGAAAACTCTTTCAAACGGAGAACCCGCGCCTATTCTTGCTTCCCGGACATTTGAATACTTCGGACCTCGATTCACAAATCAGTGTTTCACTGAAAATAGCATCCGGAGTGCCAGCCACTAAGAACGTACCTGGCGCGCTTCCTGAAATATTACATAGAATTTCAAAGAGAGAAGCTATTGATTATGTTATATATGATTTAAGCCCTAATGTTGGAGGGTTAAATGAAGTCATAGTCATGTCGAGTGACTACTTCATTATACTGACATCCCCGGATTATTTCTGTTTACAAGCCATAGGATCGCTTGATAAAAATATAAGAAAATAGCATAGAGATATTATCCGATTTATAGAGGACAACAATTTCTCCGAGGCGGATTTTTCGATACATAATAGCCCGATATTTTTAGGAGCTATCCAACAACGGTACCGGCCACGAAAGGAAAAGCCGGCTAAATCCTTCCAAAAATGGATAGATATAATAAGAGATTCGATAAATGAAAGTCTCGTTCCTTCGCTTGCGGAAATAGGCTGCGTGATTAATGAAAAGAAGATGGGCATGGCATTGAAGAATACGGATCTCGAACCGTATTATCTGGCGCATATACCGGATTTCAATTCTTTGATAGCCATCAGCCAACAAGTATCAAAACCGGTATTTTCGCTGACCGACGAAGAAATTGCCGGAGTAGGGAATGTTTTTGGTCATGCAGAAAAAACAATGCAGGCCAGTAGAGACAATTTTGATAATTTTTTTGCCGACTTATGCAAAAGAGTATTGATTCTGACGTCATAGTTTTCGTACAGGAGGGCACCTTGAAAAATAGGTATTTTCACCAATCAAGCGACTCTAAGTCATTGATTGTTGATGTGTGCTATAGACAAAAACCGTATTTTTAAAAGTGCCCTTAACTCTAACCAATTTGCGTTCATTTGCGGCAAAAGAAATGATCCCCATGTTATCGGTATTTCAGCACCACTGTACCAGTAGATTCCCCGGAGGACGCTGCCCATGAGTGGCAACAACCGCGGCAAGAACCACGATGCCAAGCTGCTTTATTGCTCGTTCTGCGGCAAGAGTCAGCACGAGGTGCGGAAGCTGATCGCAGGTCCGTCGGTCTTTATCTGCGATGAATGTGTCGATCTGTGCAACGACATCATCCGCGAGGAGATCGAGGAGAGTGTGAGCGAGGCGACCAGCAAGCTGCCCAAGCCCCGCGAGATCAAGGAGATCCTCGATCAGTACGTCATCGGTCAGGAGCAGGCGAAGAAGGTGCTCTCGGTCTCTGTCTACAACCACTACAAACGGCTCGAGGCCGGCGACATCAAGGAAGAGGTCGAGATCGCCAAGAGCAACATCCTGCTTATCGGCCCGACGGGTTCCGGCAAGACGTTGCTCGCCGAGACCCTGGCGCGACTCCTGGACGTCCCCTTTACGATCGCCGATGCCACCACCTTGACGGAGGCGGGCTATGTGGGCGAGGACGTGGAGAACATCATCCAGAAGCTGTTGCAGAAGTGCGACTATGATGTGGAGAAGGCCCAGACGGGCATCGTCTACATCGACGAAATCGACAAGATCTCGCGCAAATCGGATAATCCTTCCATCACCCGCGACGTGTCCGGGGAGGGGGTACAGCAGGCCCTGCTGAAGCTCGTCGAGGGGACCGTCGCTGCGGTGCCGCCCCAGGGCGGACGCAAGCATCCGCAGCAGGAATTTCTACAGGTCGATACCGTCAACATCCTGTTCATCGTCGGGGGGGCCTTTGCCGGTCTCGAGAAGGTGATCCGCAACCGCTCGAAAAAGGGGGGGATCGGCTTCGCGGCAGAGGTGCATGGTGAGGATGACGAGAAGAAGGTCGGTGAGCTCCTGCGTGAGGTCGAGCCGGAGGATCTCATTCGCTATGGCCTGATTCCTGAGTTCGTCGGTCGCCTCCCGGTCACTGCCACACTCGAGGAGCTGGACGAAGAGGCCTTGCGGCGGATCCTTATCGAGCCCAAAAATGCGCTGACCAAGCAATACGCCCGCCTCTTCCAGATGGAGGGGTGTGGTTTGGAGCTGCGCGACGATGCCCTGACGGCAATCGCACGTAGGGCGATGGATCGCAAGACCGGCGCCCGTGGTCTACGCACCATCATGGAGCAAACCCTGCTCGATATCATGTACGATCTGCCCTCAATGGACGACGTGAGCAAGGTGGTCGTCGACGGCTCGGTCATCTCAGGTGAGAGCGATCCCTTCATCATTTACGATGGGGGCGATCGACAGCTCGCCGCGTCGGAGTGAGGGCAGGGCGAGTGCGTATAAATTTGTTGTGGATTAACCGGTTGCTGCCAGCTTCGGGTTGTCAACCGCACCTGCGGTGGTTCGCCATGAAAGGCTCCGGGCACCCAAACTTAGCCTTCCCGGATAGACGCAATATTCTTAATTCTGTCTTGCCTATTTTTTCGGTGCCGGTGGGGCGCGAGTCCAAAGCCGGGAGTGACGCACCGGAAAGGACAAGACATCAGCCGAACACAGAGTTCCCATGGCCCAAAACGACATACCCGGCTCCATGAATCAGGTTGTTTCTCAGGACATCCCGGTTTTGCCACTGCGCGATGTGGTCGTCTACCCCCACATGGTCATTCCATTGTTTGTCGGCCGCGAAAAGTCCATCCGGGCACTCGACAGCGCGATGGCGAACGATAAGCAGATCCTCCTGGTCGCGCAGAAGAGCCCGGATGTGGACGATCCGGCGGTCAAAGATCTGCATGGGGTGGGAACCCTGGCCAGTATCCTGCAGCTGCTCAAGCTCCCGGACGGTACCGTCAAGGTGCTGGTAGAGGGAAACCAACGGGCGCAAATCGATGCCTTCATCACCACTGAAGAGGCCTTCTCCGCCAATATCTTGCCCCTGGTCGAGGTCATGGAGGCGGACGAGCGGGAGCAGGAAGTCCTGATGCGCTCGGCCATCGGCCTGTTCGACCAATATGTCAAGCTCAACAAGAAGGTGCCACCCGAGGTATTGACCTCCTTGTCGAACATCGACGAGGCCGGTCGGCTGGCCGATACCTTGGCCGCGCATATGTCCCTGAAGCTGGACGAGAAGCAGCGTGTCCTGGAAGTCATCGACGTGCAGTCCAGGCTCGAGCAGCTCATGGGTCTCATGGAAGCGGAGAACGACATCTTCCAGATGGAGAAGCGTATCCGGGGCCGAGTGAAGCGGCAGATGGAAAAGAATCAGCGGGAGTACTACCTCAACGAGCAAATGAAGGCCATCCAGAAGGAGCTGGGCGAGATGGAGGAGGCCCCCAATGAAATCGATGATCTGGGCAAGCGCATCGAAGCGGCGGGTATGCCCAAGGACGTGAAGGCCAAGGCGCAGTCGGAACTCAACAAGCTCAAGCTCATGTCCCCCATGTCCGCGGAGGCCACGGTCGTTCGCAACTATGTAGACACCCTGATCAATGTGCCCTGGAAGAAACGCACGCGCATCCGTAACGATATCAAGGCTGCCGCAGGGGTGTTGGAGGCCGATCACTACGGATTGGAGAAGGTCAAGGAGCGTATCCTTGAGTACTTAGCCGTGCAGCAGCGGGTACGCAAGCTCAAGGGACCGATCCTGTGTCTCGTAGGCCCCCCCGGGGTCGGTAAGACCTCATTGGGACACTCGATCGCGCGGGCCACTAACCGCAAGTTCGTGCGTATGTCCTTGGGCGGCGTGCGCGACGAAGCGGAGATCCGCGGTCACCGGCGCACCTATATCGGTGCTTTGCCGGGGAAGATCATCCAGAACCTATCCAAGGTGGGATCGCGTAATGCACTCTTCCTCCTGGACGAGATCGACAAGATGGCCATGGACTTCCGGGGCGATCCGGCGTCTGCATTGCTCGAGGTGCTGGATCCGGAGCAGAACCACACCTTCAACGATCACTACCTGGAGGTGGATTTCGACCTCTCGGAGGTGATGTTCGTGGCCACGGCGAACACCCTCAATATTCCGCCGGCCCTCCTGGACCGCATGGAAGTGATCCGTCTTTCCGGTTACACGGAGGACGAGAAGCTCGCGATCGCCGATCGCTACCTCATTCCCAAGCAGATGGAGCACAATGGTCTCGAGAAAGCAGAGATCGTCATCCGCGAGAGCACGGTTCGGAACATTATCCGCTACTACACGCGCGAGGCCGGGGTGCGCAACCTGGAGCGGGAACTCTCGAAGATCTGTCGTAAGGTGGTCAAGGAGATACTGCTCAAGAAGCGTATCGCTTCGGTGGTCGTAACCCCCAAGGCACTGGAAAAATATCTGGGAGTGCAACGGTACCGTTTCGGGCGTGCGGACGAGTTCGATCAAGTCGGTCAGGTTACGGGGCTGGCCTGGACGGAGGTTGGGGGTGAGCTGCTGCGGGTCGAATCCACCCTGGTTCCGGGCAAGGGCAAGTTCACCTACACCGGGCAGCTGGGAGACGTGATGCAGGAATCGATCCAGGCGGCTATGATCGTGGTGCGCAGCCGCGCCCAAGCCTTAGGGATCGATCTGGAGTTCCATCAGAAGCTCGATGCCCACATCCACGTTCCCGAGGGAGCGACGCCGAAGGACGGACCCAGCGCTGGCGTGGCCATGTGCACGGCCCTGGTCTCCGCCCTGGGCAAGGTCCCCGTGCGCTCGAATGTAGCCATGACCGGGGAGATCACCCTGCGGGGCGAGGTGTTACCCATCGGGGGACTGAAAGAGAAACTGTTGGCCGCTCATCGCGGCGGGATAGATACGGTGGTCATCCCCCAGGAAAATGCGCGCGATCTGACCGAAATCCCCAGAAATATCAAGCAGAATCTGGACATTCGGCCGGTGCGTTGGATAGACGAGGTGCTGGACATCGCCTTGATCGAACTTCCCGCAGTGAAGGCAGCCGACCCGGAGGCGGCGGAGCCGGTCGAGGCCGAAGGGCATGAACCGACACCGGAGGCCACCAAGGAGCAGGGTATAGGTGCGCGAATCCATCACTGAGAAGTCGTCCGGTTAAAAGCAATCCTGAATTATTCGGCGCGGTTTGGGGGGTTGACGTGTTGCGTTCGACGCACAACGGCTCGTTGATCAACGGCCAGGCCAGTGCTGGCGTCTTAACGCAACCACACTCACATTACCCCCGCGCGGCCTGCACGCGCGGATCTCGCGTTACGTGTAGGATTAAGTCGTGAGCGACCGGTAAGCAGGCTGCAACTCCGGTGGCAGAATTGGTGTCGGTTGACAGCTATAGGGGTAGCCGCTATAGATTCAACGGGCTGCGCAGAGTAGTATTCGGGGCTGGATCCAACGAGGTATTGGATGGGCCCTTAAAACTCAACGGGGGAGGGGAGATGAATGAACAAGTCGAATCTTGTCGAGGTGATGGCGGAGGCAGCGGATATTTCCAAATCGGCGGCGGGTAGAGCCCTGGATGGCTTGACGGATGCCATCGCCGTTGCGCTGAAAGAGGGAGACACCGTATCGGTGATCGGTTTCGGCACCTTTTCCGTAAAGGAACGGGCAGCGAGGACGGGACGCAATCCCCAAACCGGCGAGACCATCGAGATCGCCGCCTCGAAGGTACCGACCTTCAAGGCTGGCAAGGCACTAAAGGACGCAGTACAATGAGTTGTTGTCTTCCGGGTGCTTAGCTCAGCCGGGAGAGCATCGCCCTTACAAGGCGAGGGTCGCAGGTTCGAGCCCTGCAGCACCCACCAAGCGAGCGTGAAGTACCAAGCAAATATGGAGTGGTAGTTCAGTTGGTTAGAATATCGGCCTGTCACGCCGAGGGTCGCGGGTTCGAGTCCCGTCCACTCCGCCAATTGGATTTTTAAGTGATTGATTTGCAAGACGGATTATGCTCGCGAGCCGCTACAGCCAGGTTGCCGGAAAACCAACTGAGAGGTTGGGTCAGGCGCGCTGTCCGATCCCGAAACACAGTGACAAGGCCGAACGCGCCGTAACCCAACACGAAACCCTCTCAGGCAACACCAAATAACACCGAACAGGGTCAGGATCGAACGAGACCAACCTGGATTATTGGCGCGGATTGGGGGATCGGACGTGTCGCGCTTCGACGTCCAAAGGCTCGCTGATCGTCTGCCAGATCAGTGCCAGCGTCTCAACGCAACCTACACCAATTTCTTGTGCGCACCATCGCACCTGGGTTTGTCCCCGCTGCGCTTGCAGCCGCACAACCACACCTTCTGCGCCTCGGTGAGCGCCAGCTCCATGGGTTGGATACCGGTTCTCGAGTGTGAGCCGTCGCAGAACGGCTGATTCTCTGAACGACCGCAGGCACACCACCAGTAGGTGCCGGCATCCAGCTCCAGGGTATAGGGGCCTGCTTTCGGGCATTCGGGTTTTTGCATTGGTTTCCTCCGTTTTATTAGGTCGTGTTGACAGTTATGAAGGTCCGCACAGCGGACCCCAGCACATAGTTTCAGTCTATTTTTCAGTTCCAAGGGTTAGTAAGATACGGAAACTCAATGTGCCCATCAGCCCTATACAGGAAAAATAGAAAGAAACTGGGTACCAGGGGCTGTTGACATTCAGCCCGTAAGATAGGCAAAGCGAAGCCTGTCCATCCGGTTGGCCCCGAACGCTGGTTATTGCGCAGGGCTTTCCGAGCTGTAACCTCTTGTCGGGAGACAAATGAAGACGCAGCGTGCCCATCAAATAGCGATGGGCACGCTGCGTTGTGTTCATCCTTCCAGGCCATCACGGTTTGGGAATCTGGTGGAATGACCACAGCCTCGAACCCAGCTTGCCGGGCACTCGCTTTGCCCATATTACCCAATGTCAACACGACTTAATCTCTATCCAGACCGCGAGGACGTACCACTGTGGATCAGCATGTCTGCCCGACCTACCACCGCCTCCTTTCACGCGTTGGGGCTGCCCTTTTCGTCCCGGTTTTGCTCGCTGCCTGCACGGAGGACGCACCGACGGTTGCGACAAAGGTCAGCCGCCCAGTCAAGACCGTCCTGGTACAGGCGCCGGATGTCGGCGGCATCCGCCGTTTTCCGGCTCGCATCGACGCCCTAAATAAGGCGGAGCTGGCCTTCCGGGTGGCGGGAACCGTTCACAAGCTGGCGGTCAAGGAGGGAGACCGGGTCAAGAAGGGACAGCTCCTGGCCACTCTAGATCCTACGGACTACAAGATCGCAGTCAAGGATGCCCAGGCCAGTTTCGACCGCGCCAAAAATGATTTTAAGCGGGCCAAGGAACTGGTCAAGAAGGGCTTTATCTCGCGGTCCGATTACGATGCCAAAGAGGCCGCGTGGAAGAACACCCAGGTGGCCCTGGAGCGCGCCAACAAGAATCTCGCTTACACCAAGCTGAAGGCATCCTTTGCCGGTACGGTCGCCCAGCGTTACATACAGCCCTTCGAGGAGGTTCGGGCAAAACAGGCAATAGTCGCGCTGCATGACCGCTCCCGGTTGGAGGTCAAGATCAATGTTCCCGAGACCGTGATCCTCGGTATCCGGGCCTCCGGCGGCGAACGCCCCGAGCCCGACGCGGTCCCGGTCACTGCCGCCTTCGATAGCCGACCCGGTGAGGAATTCGAGCTGACCCTGCGCGAGGTCGCTACCCGCGCCGATCCTGCGACCCAGACCTTCGAGGTCACCTTCACCATGCCCGCCCCCCAGGACTTTCTGGTGTTCCCCGGCATGACCGCCACCGTTACGGCCGACTTCAGCGGCGTCACCGACGGCACACCCCGGCTGTTCCTGCCCGCCACCGCCGTCACTGCGGACTCGGATTTGGAGCCCTTCGTGTGGGTGGTGGATGAGGCGAACATGCAGGTGACGAAAACCCCGGTAGAGGTGGGACGCCTGCGCGGGAGCTCCATCGAAATCAAGGCCGGCCTGGAGGTCGGCGAGCGGGTCGTGGTCGCCGGGGTCGGCTATCTCGCCGCGGGCATGCAGGTCCGGTTACTGCCGGAACGCGAGGAGGCGGAACCCAGAGCCGACGAGGGTCCGTGCTCGTAAAGATCGGACCTTGAGAGCGACGGGCAAACCTTGGCTACCTGCCGTGTTGAGGCCGGACCGTGGGTGACGGATGCTAGTACCCCATTTCACTCCATTTTTCGCTCTCAGCGAGGCGAGAAGCGGTCAGATGCTAGGCGCGCGAGCGCAGGAATAGCCGGTCCTCTTTCAAGCTCGCGCAACACCGCAGCTGGCCGCTTCCCGCCGCGCCCGAAGGGAGCCCCCCAAATGCGCCCAGGCGGCGTTACAGCTCTGAGAACGAAAAATAGGGTGAAATGGGGTATTAGCGGTCCTGGATTGCTTGGCGTTGGTTGGAGGATCTGGCGTGTTGGGTTACGGCCGTTCGGCCCTGTCATTGTGCTTCGAGATCGGACCGCGCGCCTAACCCAACCTACACTTGACGCGCGGGCCGACAGCACGGAGGGTGATATGGGTGTAGGTTGCGTTGAGACGCAGGCACGAGCCTGACCGTAGATCAACGAGCCGTTGGGCGTCGAAACGCAACCCGTCAAACCCTCCGGACAACGCCAGATAATTCAGAATCGCACCCGCAACCCGTCAAACCGATCCCGACGCTAGGTAAGGATCTTTCCCCTCAAACAACGCTGAATAATTCAGGATTGCCATGAACATCGGTGAATACTCGGTCAAGACTCCGATCATCTCCTGGCTGTTGGTGGTCATCCTGCTGGGCGGCGGCATTTGGGGCTTTCAGAGCATGGGCAGGCTCGAAGATCCCGCCTTTACCGTCAAGCTGGCCAAGGTCATCACCCTGTATCCGGGGGCCTCGGCCCAACAGGTGCAGGACGAGGTGACTTACCATGTGGAAGAGGCCATTCAGCTTATGGAGCAGGTGAAATGGATCAAGAAATCCATTTCCCGTCCCGGCCTGTCCGACGTCACCATCGAGTTCAAGGGTAAATATCGGGGCGAGGATTTCCCCGGCATCTACGACGAGCTGCGGCGCAAGATCGCCGATATGCTGCACAAGCTGCCGCCGGGCGCCCAGCCCCCCATGGTGGTGGACAGTTTCGCCGACGTGTACGGCGTCTATCTCGCCCTGAGCGGCGAGGGCTACAGCTGGCGCGACCTGTGGGACACCGCCGACTACCTGAAGCAGGAGCTGGTGCTGGTGCCCGGCGTGCGCAAGATCGTCATCGACGGCGAGCAGCAGGAGGTCGCCTATCTGGAGATCTCCCGCGCCCGGCTGGGCGAGTTGGGGATCTCCTCGGCGGGCATCCGCGGCGTGCTCCAGTCCCAGAACGTCGCCGCCGATGCCGGCAACGTGGACGTCGGGGACGAATACCTGCGCATCTGGCCCACCGGGGAATCGGTCTCGGTCCAGTCCATCGGCGACGTGCTGGTGAGCTCGGCGGACAAACGGCTGGTGCGGTTGAGCGACATCGCCGAAATTCACCGCGCCTACGTCGACGTCCCCACCAAGTATTACTACCACAACGGCGAGCCGGCGCTCACCATCGGGATCTCCATGCAAGCGGGCAAGAACGTGGTGGAAGTGGGCGAGCGCCTGGACAGGCGGCTGGTGGAACTCACCGCCAACATCCCAATCGGCATGCAGCTGGACGCCATCTACGATCAGCCCAAGGAGGTGGATAACTCGGTCACCGGCTTCGTGATCAGTGTGGGCCAGGCGGTGCTGATCGTACTGGTGGTGCTGCTGCTGTTCATGGGCCTTCGGGTCGGCCTGATCATCGGTGGTGTGCTCTTGATCACCGTCGCCGGCACCCTGTTCATCATGGCCATCTACGGCATCGAGCTGCAACGCATCTCCCTAGGCGCCCTGATCATTGCCTTGGGGATGCTGGTGGACAACGCCATCGTGGTTGCCGAGGGCATGCTGATCCGCATCAATGCCGGCATGGACCCGGCGCGGGCGGCCGGCGAGACCGTCGGCAAGACCATCTGGGCCCTCTTGGGGGGCACCGTGATCGGGATCCTGGCCTTTGCCGGTATCGGCTTCTCCCAGGATGCCACCGGGGAGTTCGTCAACTCCCTCTTCTATGTCATTCTGATCTCGCTCACCCTGTCCTGGATTACGGGCATCAGTACCACCCCCCTGTTGTGCACGCTGCTGCTCAAGCCCGGCCCAGCCGCCGGTCAGGAGACGGATGCCTACGCCGCCGCCCCGTTTCGCATCTATCGGGGCTTGGCGCGCACGGCCCTGCGCTTCCGCTGGGTGACGGTGATAATGACCTTGGGTCTGTTCGTACTCTCCCTGTGGGGCATTGGGTTCGTCAAACAGGCCTTCTTCCCGAATGCGAACACCCCCCTATTTTTCGTCGACATCTGGGAGCCGGAGGGCACGGATATCCGCAAGACGCGCGAGGATACCCTGCGGGTGTCCGAGTATCTGCGTGGGCTCGAGGGCGTGACCCGGACCAGCGCGGCCATCGGCGGTCCCCATCAGCGCTTTACCCTAGTCTACAATACCAAGGATACTACCTCGGCCTACGCCCAGATCATCGTCCAGACCGAGACGCGGGAGCAAATCGACCGGGTCTGGGAACAGGTCGAAGCATTCCTGCGCGAGGAGCTCTACTGGACCGACCCCATTCTCAAACGCATGTTGATCGGCCCCGGTCGCGACAGCAAGCTGGAAGCCCGCTTCCACGGCCCTGATCCGGAGGTATTACGCACGCTCTCGGAACAGACCAAGGCCCTGATGCGCGCCGATCCCGACTCCAAGGAGGTCCGCGACGACTGGCGCGAACCGGCCAAGGTGGTACGTCCCCTGTTCAACGAGCAGGTGGGGCGTCAGCTCGGCATTACCCGCAAGGATCTGGCCGACGCCCTGCAGTACGCCTTCGACGGTATCCAGGTCGGGCTGTACCGCGACGGCGAGCGCATGTTGCCCATCCTGGTCCGGGCCACGACCGAGGAGCGCGCCGACGTCACCAACATCCAGGACATTCAGGTCTGGAGCCCGGTGCTGGAGCGTGCTGTCCCCATCGCTCAGGTAGTGAGCGGTTTCGAGATCCGGTGGGAAAACCAGGTCGTCGGTGGACGTGACCGGATGCAGACCATCATCGTCTCCGCCAATCCCAGGGGCCCGCTGGTCGTCCCCCTATTCGCGCGCCTGCGCCCGCAGATCGAGGGCCTCGAACTCCCGCCCGGCTATAGCCTGACTTGGGGCGGCGAATACGAAGATCAGATCATGGCCCAGGGTTCCCTGTTCGGTGCCCTGCCCCCCTCCTTCCTGGCCATGATCCTGGTCAGCATCCTGCTGTTCGGAAAGCTGCGCCAACCCCTGATCATCTGGATCACCGTACCCCTGACAATCATCGGTATCATCGCCGGCCTACTCGGCCTCGATGCCTCCTTCGACTTCATGTCCCTGCTCGGTGCTTTATCCCTGGTCGGTCTACTGATCAAGAACGCCATCGTACTCATCGAGGAGATCGACCAGGAAATCGCTGCCGGCAAGGCCCCCTACGAGGCTATTCTCGATTCGGGCGTCAGCCGCATGCGTCCTGTGGTCCTGGCCGCCGGCACCACCATCCTGGGCCTGATTCCTCTCCTGCCCGATATCTTCTTCGTCAATATGGCGATCACCATGATGGTCGGCCTGGGCTTCGCGACCCTACTCATCCTGATCGTAGTCCCGACCCTGTACGCCATTTTGTTCAGAGCGAATAACAAGCCAGAGCCTGGATTCGGCAATCCTGAATGATTCGGTGTTGCAGGGGAGGGTGTCTAATGGACAGGATTTACAGGATTTTTCCGTTTAATAAAGGCACCCTGATAATTCAGGACGTGTTACAGGTGCAATCCTGAATTATTTGGCGTTGTCTGGAGGACTTGGCGTGTTGCGTTTCGACGCACAAGGGCTCATTGATCGACGGCCAGGCCTGTGCCCGCGTCTCAACGCAACCTACACCCACATGACCGCCCGTGCTGCCTGAATACGCGGACCCCGCGTTAAGTAGATTGGGCAAAGCCGTAGGATGCTGATGAGCGCGGTGATTCCGAGCTTGCTGGCTGATGCACGTTCTCCCCGCGCGAACCGCATCAATGGATGGCCCATGCCCAACACCTGCCCGATTCCGAAGAACACAAATTCAAGCAGCACTGTTTAACCTGGACAAGAGATCATCGAGAGCGCTATCGACACCGAGGACTTGTCCTCTGGCCAACTCATAAAGTTCCCCAAGGACCTCTGCAATATTTATTGCCTCGCCCCCTCCTTCATTTCTCATTTCATAGGTGGTAGCAGACTCGATTAGCCTACCTTCATTGCTTCAATAACTTTAGTGCGCGAAGCGCATCATAGTTGAAACTATGGACTTTAAGTCCCTTCACTTTCAGTCCGTGGCTTGTCCACGGATGAGGACTTTAGTCCTCCAGACTATGGAC
>Ga0209458_1000284_pt1 | contig 20705 bp, 20 predicted proteins | sample WorMetLIZAISLAND_FD_187411 | JGI IMG/M metagenome (GOLD analysis project Ga0209458, IMG submission 187411) | Marine gutless worms symbiont microbial communities from Max Planck institute for Marine Microbiology, Germany - Inanidrilus manae... ...
CCTGGTGGCGATCAGCCGGCAAAAAGAGTTTCAATCCGCGCCCCCGTGTAAGGGGCGACTATCAAAAATGTACCTTATCTACTAAAGGCCGAAGGTTTCAATCCGCGCCCCCGTGTAAGGGGCGACTATCAAAAATGTACCTTATCTACTAAAGGCCGAAGGTTTCAATCCGCGCCCCCGTGTAAGGGGCGACTATCAAAAATGTACCTTATCTACTAAAGGCCGAAGGTTTCAATCCGCGCCCCCGTGTAAGGGGCGACTATCAAAAATGTACCTTATCTACTAAAGGCCGAAGGTTTCAATCCGCGCCCCCGTGTAAGGGGCGACAGGCATTCCTGGTGGCGATCAGCCGGCAAAAAGAGTTTCAATCCGCGCCCCCGTGTAAGGGGCGACTATCAAAAATGTACCTTATCTACTAAAGGCCGAAGGTTTCAATCCGCGCCCCCGTGTAAGGGGCGACTCATAAGTCGATATCGCCATGATCGAGGTAGCGAGTTTCAATCCGCGCCCCCGTGTAAGGGGCGACCTTTAATAGGGAGGAAATATCTATCGACATTCTTGTTTCAATCCGCGCCCCCGTGTAAGGGGCGACTCATAAGTCGATATCGCCATGATCGAGGTAGCGAGTTTCAATCCGCGCCCCCGTGTAAGGGGCGACCCTCAGCCGAGCGGGAGCTTACCCATTCATTCATAGTTTCAATCCGCGCCCCCGTGTAAGGGGCGACTATCAAAAAGCAGAAACCCGATTTAACCGATAAAGTTTCAATCCGCGCCCCCGTGTAAGGGGCGACCTCCTACCGATTCGCGTTTTAGGTCCAATGAAGAGTTTCAATCCGCGCCCCCGTGTAAGGGGCGACCCGGCTTCCAGCGGAGCTGTTTACAACCTCTCATGTTTCAATCCGCGCCCCCGTGTAAGGGGCGACCCGGCTTCCAGCGGAGCTGTTTACAACCTCTCATGTTTCAATCCGCGCCCCCGTGTAAGGGGCGACTCGCAACCCACTGGATACGCGGGTTGTCCAAGTAAAGTTTCAATCCGCGCCCCCGTGTAAGGGGCGACCTGCAAAAGATACTTGAATACGACATCGTAGATGGGGTTTCAATCCGCTTCCCCGTGTAAGGGGCGACATGTTGTAAACGTCTATATCTTTAGAGGAATTAAAGTTTCAATCCGCGCCCCCGTGTAAGGGGCGACCATCGCAATACGTCGTTGTCGACATATCGTCGAGTTTCAATCCGCGCCCCCGTGTAAGGGGCGACTTTTTGATTAATAAGATAGGTCCGTCTGATTGGGAGTTTCAATCCGCGCCCCCGTGTAAGGGGCGACTTTTTGATTAATAAGATAGGTCCGTCTGATTGGGAGTTTCAATCCGCGCCCCCGTGTAAGGGGCGACTCGTGAGGATAGTAAGGCGAGTAAGTCACGTCTGTTTCAATCCGCGCCCCCGTGTAAGGGGCGACGCGCAAAGTCACGCTGACCGGAAGTGATACCAGGGTTTCAATCCGCGCCCCCGTGTAAGGGGCGACCCAATCCTCCTCAAACCAACCTTCAAGCACAGAAGTTTCAATCCGCGCCCCCGTGTAAGGGGCGACGAGGGACGATGATCCGTTGGGCCGTTGGACGATTGTTTCAATCCGCGCCCCCGTGTAAGGGGCGACAGGTGATGTTTTGGTTGCTGCGGAGTGTATGATGTTTCAATCCGCGCCCCCGTGTAAGGGGCGACGCGTTCGTAGAGCTCACGCGCTTTGTTGAGCATGTTTCAATCCGCGCCCCCGTGTAAGGGGCGACCCCAATAACACTCATCCTGACTCTTAAGAGACGTAGGTTTCAATCCGCGCCCCCGTGTAAGGGGCGACAACAGAATCACCAGCACACACAGGCATATTAAGCGTTTCAATCCGCGCCCCCGTGTAAGGGGCGACCCAATCACTTTCATAAGTCCAAAATTCTGCATCTTGTTTCAATCCGCGCCCCCGTGTAAGGGGCGACCGCACCAGTCTATGTATTTGTCAGAGAACGGGAAATAGGGTGGCGCGTGCGAGCCTGTTGTTCGGGCCTGATAATTTTCGTGATGAAGCCGCACTACAGGTGAAAAAAACCAGTAGTTTCAATCCATTCTGTAGATTGCGAACCAAGCAGGTATTTTGTGATCACTTGGGGTTCGCGCAGCATCAGAAGATCAGTGGGCCTTCCAGGTCGAGGGCCGGCTTGGCTCCCACGTGCTCGACTCTTGGCCGCCAGTTCGATCCAAGGCGGTAGAAGCGAAGGCTATCCGTCTTGTTATCGATCTCCTCAATCAGCCGCGCGCGAAGGCTAGTCCATTGCGCCGGATCGACCTGACATTCAAAAACTGAGAGCTGAACTCTCTGGCCGAAATCCTTGCAGATCCGAGCCACACGACGCAGCCGTCGGCGGCCAGTGTCATCGGTGGTATTCACATCGTAGGTCACTAGCATCAGCATGATGTGAACTCATTTCCACGTAAACGGTGGATAGCCGTCCAGCTCGCCGCGCAGCCGGCGTGCAAGCAGTTGCGCTTGGATCAAGGGCACCAGCCCGAGCGTCGTCTTCTCGCCCAGAAAGGGGTGGGTCAGTTCGTCCTTTTTGCGCTCCTGATAGGCGACCAGGACCGTCTTGCGACCCGTCTCGCGCAGCAGAACGGCACCACTGACGGCCGACTCGAAGTCCCGTCCGGAAAGCTGGTGCCGATTGACGAGCGAAAGCGCCACGCGATCGGCGAACACCGGACGCATCTCCTCCATGAGGTCGAGTGCGAGGCTAGGCCGGCCGGGCCGCTCGCGGTGTAGGAAACCGACTGCGGGGTCCAGACCAACCGTCTCCAAGGCCGACCGACAGTCGTGCAGTAACAGGACATAAAGGAACGACAGCAACGCGTTGATCGGATCGAGCGGCGGTCGCCGCGAGCGGCGCGTGAAGCGAAAGGTTGGCTGCTCGCCTCTCACCAGATGGTCGAAGACCTCGAAATAGACCCGTGCGGTTTCCCCTTCGATGCCCCGTAGTTCGTTCACGCCTTGCGGGCGTTGGGCGCGCCGGGCGGCGTCGCCCAGGTGCCGCTCGGTGGTTGTCAGCTCCAATCGTGCATCCTCTCCCATGTTGCGGCCATGATCGCGCAGGGCCCGGCGAAGAACCGTGCGCTGATTCAGGATCTTGCCGCTGATGATGTCACGCACGAGCGCAGCGGCCACCGCTTCATCATCGGTAGCGCGGTACTGTGCCCTACGTAGCAGCACGTTGCCGGAGATCGGCCCTTCTACCCGGGCCAGGAATCGACCTTGCTCGGTCATGAACGAGATACAGACCCCTTGTTCGGCGCAGTATCCCATCAGCGGTGGCGACATGCCGACGCGGCCGAAGCATACCAAGGCCCCTATCATGTGGACTGGGACTCGACCGCGCTCGGCGCCGTTCAGTTCGATTACGATGTTGGCCCCATCCTTGCGCAGCCAAGCGCCCTCAGTGGTGACGTAGAGGGTGTTGAGGTGGCGGCGCAATCCCTCTCACTCCTCGATGCGCGCCGCCAGCCAGCGGCCGACCGAGACGCGCTTGGCGAGGCGCTCAGGATGACACTCCGCCTTTAGGGAACAAGCTTTGCATTTGCGCGCCTCGTAGACCGGCAACGGCGTGCGTCCCTCCGCTATCAAACGTTGTACCTCCGCTGCCGTGTGGGCGGTCAGTGTGCGTAGCTCGGTATCGAAGGCGACCGCTCGACGCCGCCGAGTTTGCCCATAAAACAAAAAGCCATCCGCCACCGTGGTCCTGAACATTTCCTCCAGGCAAAAGGCCTGTGCGCAGAGTTGCACCTCATCGGCCCGGTGCGCCTTGGGGCGTCCGCGCTTGTACTCCACTGGAACTGGCCGGAGGCCACCGTCATGTAGCTCGACGGCGTCGGCTACGCCAACCACGCCAAGCCGCCGTGAGCGGATCGGAACGGCCCGTGCGATACGCAGGCCTCGGCGTGCCTCCTCGCCGCCAAGGTCAGTCCGCGCGTGGAGCAACCGACCCTCGACCGTGAACTGGTTCTCCACCCACAGCTGCTCTATGTGAATCAGCGCGCATTGTCGTGGACAATAGAGATGGTGCTGCAGCGCCGACAGAGGGAGAGGATCGTCTCCTTCCCTATTCCCCGCCGCGGTTTGCCGCACATCCGCCATCACAGTGGATTTTAGATCTTGTCAATCAGCTCGACGCCGCCTGGCAGGTTGCTCCGATTGACATGAACGACGTAGTCGCCATAGCTGCGCGCAGGCGGCAGGTTGTGGCTCCGCCGCTCCCCAAGGTCATATTCCTCCCCCTCGAAGAGGCGGGTTACGGTAACCCGATCGAACAGCTTGTGCGCAGGGGTGTTGCCGAGTGCACTTTCGTGCTTGAATACGATTAGCCGCCGCGCCGCCATCTCGCCGCGGGCAGCCGAGCGATCATGCTCGAACATCTGAATAAGCGCCGTCCAAAGGAGGTTCAGATCGTCTTCTGAAAAACCGGTTCCCTTCCTGCTGTCATCGGCCAGTTTCGCCGAGACGTACCCGTGCGTTCGGTATAGCCCGTAAGGCACGATGTGCTTGCGGCCCATGGTGCGGATGTCGCCTTTGGACTCGGCTTCCTTCTCGGTCGTCGCAGCCATGCGCGTAATGGATATCTCCAGCGGCAGGATCGGCTCGACCGAACGGGCGAAGGCGAATTGCACGGGTCCTCGAACCTGGCCACAGTTCACACCGGTCGTCATGACCGCGCCGAAAGTTCGGATGTCATAAAAGTTTTTACACATCCAGGCGGTCAGTTCACGCGCCTTGGCTTCATCCTTCGGCAGCTTTTTCAGCGTTTCTACCTTGCTGGTATCGAGGCCTACGGCCTGCCAGGCAAGCTTGTGCTGGTTGTTCAGGATCATGCGCTCGGCCATGTAAATCTTATGGCCGTCCTCATCGCCTTTGTCCAGCGCAACCAGGTTGCGGATCTTGCGCTTCAGGCAGACGTCGGAGACCAGACCCTGATTAGTCTCTGGGTCTAAGCGCGGCAGGTTCCCGGCGTCAGGATCACCGTTCGGATTGCCGTTTGTAACGTCGAAAAGGTAGACGAAGTCATATCGATTCCGGATCGCGGTCATAGCTCAAACCTCCTCCTCGCGGTCATCGAGGTCGGCGTCTCGAAGCACCGCCGAAGTATCGTTACGCCTTCCGCGATGGAGCGATTCGCGCTGCTGGTAGTAACCGATAGCGAAGCGGCCCTGGTCATCGAGGGACAGGCTGCGGGGAAAGGCCGTGTCCACGAGGCCATCGAGAATGCTACCAATCTCCTTTTCGAACCAGTTGGCTAGGCCTTGTCCTTGCTTTCCCCGGATTGCTTTAAGGTGGTTCTTGGCGTTTCGGATCAGCATCGGAAAAGCAGCGCCCGGCGCCGCAGAGGCGGCTCCGAAGTAGCGATCGCGGATGGTCGTGTTGACGTTTCCAAGGCCAGCGCGTTGAGCGCCCTCGAGAACGGCGAAGAGCCGCCCGAGGCGGTAGGCGGGGTTGGGTTCATCACGGTTCAAAGCCACGGGTACGTCCTCCTTCTTGAAATCTAGGCTAGCCTCGTGCGCGAGGCGAAAATCACGGGCAAGATAGGCCTTGCAGAGCGCCGCCCGAAGACCATTCACCTCGCGATCGGCCCGTATGCGCATAACGATCGTTGCGAGCAGGCTCCGCGGATAGGAGTTACCAGTCAGAATCGCGCGCATTAAGGCGCCGCTGAGCAACGGTGGAATGTTTTCGACCTTTCTCTGGGACGCGGTCTCGTAGAGCAGGCGCCAGACCGCCGGCGGCGTCTTCCAGGGTTGCGGCTCGATCCGAAGATCGTGCCAGTGCTGGCCAATTCGTTTAGCCAAGCAACCGATGTCGTCGCGATGCCAAAAACGCACAGAGAGTCTGGCAGCATTGGGCGCCAAGCCGAGCACGTAGAACCGAGTTTCAGGGCGGACCTCCGGCACACATTCTTCGATAGGTCGGCCTGTAGCGATATTCTCGAGGACATCCGCAACCTTCCGTGCTTCCTGCTCATTCGTTGGCGGCGGATCGGCCATCATGGCGAAGGCGTCCTCCGCAGCTCTTGCGGCGTCTTCGCCAACGCCATCAGCTTCTGCCCAAAAGACGGTCGTCGCGTCGCCGATGCGCAGCCGGTTTCGGCTATCCCGCTCGAGCAATGCGTTGAGTGCGGTGCCGTAGCCGAAGGCCGCGCGTTCCGATACCGGCGCGTTGTTCCCTTGCGACTTGCCGAAGGATTCGAAAGCTTCGAGGTTGAAGGAGACTAGAGCGGCACCGGAAGTCTGTGCGCCCTGGACGCCCTTGATTGGCGTGTGGAGGCGCGAGATCGGCGCCGTGCTGCCGGTAACCAGGCAGAAGCCACTTCGGTCGGCGGTCGCAGTCTCACGAGATGCAACCAAATCGCGAGCTGCCGGTCGCTCATGGATGTAGCCTCGTTCACCGTCGAGACGGAATACCAGGTTGGTATCGAGCATATCGGGGGAGAACAACCGCAACGCCTCAAACCGATCTGGCGTCCATTGGGAGATGAACCCGCGAAGCGCCACCAGGCCTTCATCCTTAGCGTCGGCCAGCGCGGTTTCGTGCGTCGCCTTGAAATCGGCGTGTTCTTGGGCAACGCGCTCCCCCGCCCGCCGCGAGACACCCAGCACGTAGGACGTCTTGTCCCAAAGGAAGTTCGATTTGATGCCGGACGTGCGCTTGACCGCCTGTGGTACCGCTAAGAGCTTCGGAAGGGGCTTCTTCCCCGAAGTTTTGAGCAGGCAATGGAGGTCCGCAACTTCCCCCTCGGGTGAGAGGACTAGCGCATAGGAGATCTTTTCTCGCGAATAGCCAAAGAGTGGCGCATCTCGTTCTGCGAGCCGCTTGTAGTAGCCGTCGAGCGCCTGGAGAATGGTCACGTCTTGACCTCCGCGGCGTCGAAGGGCGGGACCGCGATTACGCCGTCCTTCATCATAGCCCGGAAGAACCGGGGCACCATGCCTTTGGCATAGTCGATATCGTGAAGCATCCAGCCCAGATCGCTGTCGCGCTCGGCCTCGGCCAGCGCGCTGGCCGGCAGGTCGGCCTCAATCAGCGTAAAATCGGCCGGAAATTCCCGGACCCCAAGGCAGGGGCGATGGAAGCATTGCCCCTTGGCGGCCCGGCGCTTGAACATGCAGTGGTGTTTGGCCGCCGTATCGTTCGGCTCGGCACGGTCGGTCAGTTCAAAGTGCGCCTCGATGACATAACCGACGTCGCGTAGAACCGTCGCCGCGCGCTGCTGCCGGTCGTCCTCGGCCACCGTGAACAGACCCTCAAGGGAGCCGCGCCTCATGGCTGAGCGTGCCTTGGTCTCCGGGATCTTGTTACCCACTTCGTTACGGCGGATGGTCTCGAAGCGGATCGGCTTCAGCACATGGATGCGGTCGATTACCCAGCGGATTGCCGGCTTCCAGTGAATCGCCTCCAGGATGCCGCGTGCCGCCGAGGGCGTCATCACGTCATAGGAGACCCGCTCCGCCTTCATCTCCAAGCGGGTAAAGCAAGCGTAATCGCCCCAGATATGCAGCTTCGCCCCGTAAGTCATCTGCCCTCCTGAAATAGCGATTCGCGTTCCCGGCTACGACTACGGGGATATCGCTATAATCGTTCAACTACGAGCTCTTGTTTCAATCCACGATCGTTCGGAACACCGACACTCCTGACCAGACGCTGACAGAATCAGCGTGATTCGGTTCAAACTTCGAAAAGCGACAGTTAACAGCTGATAATCACCAAATTAACCCTTCTGATCTCTTGAATGTCGGGTCGTCCGGTGACAGTCCAATTTCTGGATTGTAGAGGTCCTCGTTGCTGAGCAGCACGAACTGCATACCGAATTCATCGCCGCGAATGATTTCGGCCGCTCCTGCGGAGATCAAACGATTTCGTGTATTGGGTGATACCTGCACGATATAAGGTTGCAATCTTCGCGCAAGTGTTCCGGTCCGCTCGACGTAGCGTAACTCCTTGATGAGGGTGTCGATGGTGCGGTCCCTGTCCTCCGATCCCCGATAGGGGACGATCACCGGCACCTGCAGTGTATCGATGACGCGAAACTTCGCGTCGATGTCCTCGAAGGGGAAATCGAGACGGTCGCTACGCTCGCGGATCAGCTTGAGAATGCCCTTGGCGTCCAGTTCGTCGTCCTTCAGCCAGTAGACCTCCTCGAAATAAGCGTTTACCGCCTCGAGCGTCAGCGGATCGTCGTGCCGCCGCATGACGCTGCATGCTGCTGTGGCGAACTGCGCCACCTCTAGCGGTGGCTTGTGGCCCTCGCTCTCCTCAGGCTCGAAAACGTAGACTTCGCCGCAGGCATGGCGCCCTTCGCGGTTGCAGCGGCCTGCTGCTTGGGCGATCGAATCGATCCCGGCAGTGGCGCGGTACACGACCGGGAAGTCGACGTCGACCCCGGCCTCGATCAAGGACGTTGCAACGAGGCGGACGGGCTTTTCTTCCTTTAGGTCACGCTTCAGGTTTTCGAGTACCGCCGAGCGGTGTTTCGCACACATCAGTGTCGTCAGATGGCGAGCGCCTCTTTCCTTAGCGATTGCGCCGTAGAGTGCTTGAGCGTGACGGCGTGTGTTAACGATGCACAGGACTTGATCGGTAGTGCGCAGCCGGACAGCTAGTGCAGTATCGTCCAGAGTTTCCGGCTTGTGGACCCGGACCCGCTTGAGGGAGCGATAGAGGCTGGGTGGATCAGGGGCAATTTCCCGTACATCTTCAAAGCCATCTCGAAACTCAGGCGCCGAAAGTGCTGGCTGGGTCGCCGTGCACAGGATGATGCTGCTGTGGTAGTTGCGCGCTAGCTCGTCCAATGCGGCGACGCAGGGTCGCAGCAGTGCCAAGGGGAGTGTCTGTGCCTCATCCAGGATGACGACGCTGTTAATGATGTTGTGCAGCTTGCGGCAGCGCGACGGCCGGCGGGCGAACAGGCTTTCGAAAAACTGCACGGCCGTAGTCACGACCACCGGCACATCCCAGTTCTCCATCGCCAAACGCAGCTTGTCGCGCGCCTCGCGGCATGCGTGTGTCTCCTCCTCGAAGGCGCTGTGGTGCTCGAGCACAAAGCCGGCGCCATCGTCACCTAGGGCATCGCGAAATACCTGCGCCGTCTGCTCGATGATGCTGGTGAAAGGAATCACGTAGATCACGCGCCGCAGACCATGTTGAACGGCATGCTGCAATGCAAAAGCCAATGAAGCTAAGGTCTTGCCCCCGCCGGTTGGCACGGTCAGAGAAAACAGCCCAGGGTCCAGCTTGGCGTTCGACCGCGCGCGGCTCAACACGCGGCTACGCAAGTCGTTCATTGCGCTTGACTTGGCTTTTGAGGTCAACCTTTCAAGATGGCTATCGAGCTGCTTCTGGAGCTTGTCAAGTGGCGGGTGGCCACCGCGCGGCGGACTTTTTCCCTTGAGCGAGTCGAAATAGGCTTCGGTATCCAAGTAATCCGCATCTACTAAGGCGGAAAACAGCATCCTGGTGAAGAAGGCGATGCTGAAGCCACCGCCCTCTGGGCCTTTCGGCTTCAGCAAAGGCGGCTGGATCACCGGCGGCAGAGCCACCTCCTTCTGCCAACTGTTGTCCAGCACGGGAAGCCCAGAGCCAAATTCCTGTTCGAGGCGATCGCGGAGGGCCCGCGCGCTCTCTCTCTCGCCCCTTACGCCGTTGGCGAGGCCAGCGTGGTGTCCAGCAATGCAGAAGGCCAGCAGCTTGCCTAGGCGCAGGCCGTAACGGCCGTAACGCTCTTGCGCGATCTTCGCCCCCGCCGTCGAATGGTCGACGCGGCTGTAATCGCCATGCAAAAGGCCTTGAAATTCCCGGGAATACTTGCCGAGATCATGTAAAAGTCCGGCGGCTTGGGCTAGCTCTGTGCAACCCAAAACTGCGAGGGATTCTGCCGCACGTCGGCCTGTCTCGGCGAGGTGCTCGGACAAAAGATGCCAAGTTGTCTGGTCGGCGGTGCCAGAAGAGTGCGCGAAATAGTGTGCTGGAGCCATAGTTGACTGACAGTACTTTTATCTCAGGAACTGTTTCTTGGTGAGCTTCCAGAGCACAGGGCATAGCGCGACATGCCCCGAACGCTTGCCCGGAGACATCGCTGTATGTTGTCTTAAAGCATAACATAAAATAAATATATTAGACTGTGGAGTCGGATTCCAGCGGATGTGCTGCTACGGGAGCCGAGCGTGGTTCTCGACGATCCGCTGGCCGAGATCGAGTGGAACCGGTTTCCCTTTAAGGACATGGCGGAGCGAGGCTGGATTCAAGACGTCCCTAAGCTGCCGACGCAAGCTGAGGAGCTGATCAGAGATCTCATCGAGCAGGCAGGAGGGGCGGAGGTCGCCAACGCCGCACTCTACCGAAAGAACGATCAGGTGCGCCGAAACGCCAAGACGAATCCCCATGCGCTTCAGGTTTGGTGCTGGCGGATTCTGGCGACAGCAAACAAGAACCCGCCGAAGGTGAGCTACGAGTCCGGCACCGTCACCTTGGACTTTCTCAAACAGGTCGCCCGACTGAGCCGGTTGGAAGAAGGGCCACGGCGGGCAAAAGAGTTCCTGGACGAGCACGGCATTCCGCTCGTGATCGTGCCGCACCTGCCAAGGACGTACCTCGATGGGGCGGCGCTCCGGCTCGGTGACGGCCGGCCTGTGATCGGGCTGACCCTGCGTTATGACCGGATCGACAATTTCTGGTTTTGCCTGCTGCACGAGTTGGCGCATGTGGGGCGTCACATGGACCACAACGAGGGCGAGGCTTTCGTCGATTTCAATCTGCGCAAGGTGGAAGGGGGGAGGGAAAACCCGCGCGAGGCGCAGGCCGACGAGTGGGCGGAGGAGGCGCTTATTCCGCGGTCGGTTTGGGAAACCAGCGCGGTTCGGGACCATCCGACAGTCATGGCCGTCACGAACTTGGCGACCAGGTTGCAGATTCATCCGGCAATCGTCGCCGGCAGGGTTCGGTACGAACGGGAGAATTATCGGCTGTTGTCGCAGTTCGTCGGAACAGGTGAGATCCGCAACCGGTTCGGTGTAGCGGAATCATGAAGTAGAAAGAGACGATTATTCACGAGGCATAAAAAAAGTCCACTGTTGGCGCAGTGGGCTTTATTGAGTGATCTCGAGCTAGGTACGTAAAGAGGTATATACGTACTAGTGTTTGGAAGCTGATATAGAATTTCCATTATACACCATACTTTACTTGAGGTTAAAGAACTACTTTATTTCTTTTAATTACAATTAGTTACGCTCGTGATCACGTATTCCTTCCATGTGTAAAGGAGGATCACTACGTGATCAAACCGAATGCAGGAACCATCGCTTTCGCGCTTGGGGGAAGGCGGGTAGGCAAACAGTGGATGGCGCCTTGTCCCGCCCATGAGGATAAAGACCCGAGCCTTTCGATCAGGGACGCTGAAAACGGTAAGGTCCTGGTCCGCTGCCACACGGGGTGCGCGCAGTCCATCGTGATTGGTGAGTTACGGTCACGAGGGCTATGGAATAACGCTAGCGATCACTACCAGCGACCCGCAAAAAAACAGCCTCCGACAGCATCCGGTGCGGCGACGGCGCAGGATGACAACAACCAAACTTCCAGTGCGCTGCGCCTGTGGCGTTCGGCTTCGCCGGCGGTTGACACTTCCGTTGTGAGCTATCTGCAATCACGCGGCATCCATCTCACGGTTCCGGACTCGATCCGCTTCGATCCCCGCCTGAAGCATCGTCCAAGCAGAAACACTTGGCCCGGAATGCTGGCGCTCGTCACCCGTGGGACTGATGGAGAGCCTCTAGCGATCCATCGCACCTTTCTCGCGCGTGACGGCAGTGGAAAGGCGCCGGTTACCCCGCAGAAGATGATGCTCGGCCCTTGCCGGGGCGGGGCGGTGCGCCTCGCCGTATCCACCGGAAAGCTGATGGTCGGCGAAGGCATCGAAACCTGCCTGTCGGCCATACAGGCCACGGGCTTGCCCGCCTGGGCTGCGCTTTCGACTGCGGGGCTGCGCGCCCTGCAGCTACCCGCTGAAATTGAAAACTGCGTGGTTCTTTATGGATCGCTGTTCGACATCTTCCTTCGGAAGGACCATGAAGTCATGGAGACATGACTTGCATGGTCCTTCCGAAGGAAGATGTCGAACAGCGATCAATGTCCGGCGGCCACGGCCCGTGCGTAGCGGAGCCGCGGCCGCCGGGGCGGTTGCTCAAGGTCGGGGTTCGATGAGGTGCTGGGAGCTTCCGAAAGACCCTCTGGGAGCTTTCCGGGAGAGGGTATGGCCCCCGCGCGCGGTTGGGTTCATCCTGCGAACGGCCTTAGATGGCCGCTCCGTGGCTCCTGGGGTGCTCCCGAAGGCCCTTCATCGTTTCGACAAGGCCGTGAAGACGCCCGACGACGACAACGCCAAGGACCAGAGCACAGTTCCATGAAAACATGATTGCTTTTTTCCATGAAACGGCTATCTGAGTCTAAACCAGGTCTCCTCTCCGGCCCGCTCCGGACCGAACGGCTGTCCCGCGTGCTCGCCGGTTGGTACTGCGTAGCAGTGGGAGGCAGGACGCCGAGCATCGGCTTATCGGCTTCTTCCGCCATGGACGGTAGACAGCGTTTGTTGGTCCGGGGCCGTATGGCTCGTTCGCCAGTCCGATCGCGGGTGATCGGGTAGAGGATCTCTCGATTGGCGATTCGCGCCTGAAGACTAGTCAGAGGCGTCTGGCAGCTCTGCGTCAGCTCTTTGCCACTCCCAACTTCACCAAAGCGTGCGTCATCAATCCCAGTACCGAACGGTACGCCAAAACCGGCCTCCCGTTCGGCCCCAAGGCACGCTTGATCCTGGCTCAGCTGAATGCCGAGGCGCTCAGGACCGGCTCTCCCGAAATCGAAGTCGGGCGCAGCCTGACCGCTTTCGTCAGACGCCTTCAAGACCCGACCAAACGGGGACAGGGCCAAGGACAGAATTATTCAGTACGCAGTTTTGCCAGGAGTTTGAGCTTATCGAGATAAGCGTTCATGTTCTTGGTGTTTGTGAGCGGGTGGTTGTGATCGTCGTAGAGGTAGATGGTATCGGTGTCTTCCTCATTCTTATGGGATATCTTTTCCGCAAGTTTTGGTGTGATGCGGAGCTTGGTGGCGATCGGGTAGTCTTCGTATTTAATGTGGTCCCTGGTGAAAAAGCCCCTATCGATTCGGCCGAGTGACGTTGGGACGATGACCTATCAAGGAAATCCTGCAACTTCACCATCAATGTTTCCGTGTTCCCGATTTCACAGGACCAGACAACGAGAGATTCCCATCCCTGCTCACCCAGCTGCGCGATTTTCCGCGCATCGCGCTCGATATTGTCACGGAACTTGCGTTGCCAGAATTCCGGCCTGGTCTTGGGCATCGATGCGGCCCTACATCCAGGGTGCCGATGCCAGAAACATCCATGCACGAAAACGACTTTGCGTCTGGATGGAAAGACGATGTCTGGCGTACCCGGAAGATCCCGGCGGTGGAGACGGTAGCGATACCCGAGCCGATGGAGGAGCCGGCGAACGGCCATTTCAGGTTTGCTGTCCTTCGGGCCGATCCGCGCCATGAGGGCGCTGCGTTGCTCCGGGGACAATGCATCGCCTTCAGGGAAACGACGGTGTGCCATAGTCGTCGATGGCCTTCATGACCTCGGTAAGCTTGTCGACGATTTCCCGCTTTGTGAAATAGTCGCCGTATATCTTCTCGGCATTGGCCAATAGCTCATCGTAGAAGACGATGCGGGTATTGTACGCTTTGAGCGCCTTGGTACTGCTTTCCCTTTCGTCCTGAGAATTCCATGCCATAGGTTTCTTTCCAAGCAACACGACGATCTCGACGGGCTCATGCTTGGTACCTTGTTGATCAAAAATCTTCTGCATCTCGCTTTTGTATTTACTAACTTGACCAATCAACTCTGCGGTCGTAACCGACCGCTTCGGCCGTTTCAATTCCACGATGACGTGTTGCCCTGCCGTCTTACGGTAGCCGATATCCAGGCGTCCCGTTATCTCATCCTTTGACAGATTGCCATTAATCGTCTCGAACATATCCTTTACCGATCGTTCCATGATCTCGGTTCCCTGCGCCCGTTCCCACGCTGGATCCAGAAGCCATAAATGATCGAACAAGTACTTCTGTATGACCTTTTCCCGGTCATTTTTCCGCTTTCTCCCGAGTAGAGGGCTTCAAGTTTTCCATCCATTCCTTGACTGCGGGGATTTCGAGCGCCCGTCTGGCACCCGCTTTGCTACGCCGCTCGGCCCAACTATTTTGGATATGTTTCAACTCGTTACCGAGGAATCTGCGTAGGTCCTGGTAACGCGGATCGTCCTCGACGATGCGTTGACGGCTACTGGTCGCGGCATCTTCATCAAACTCGGTATCTCGCCCGTCATAGATATCCAAGGCGTCGAAGTGTAGTTCACCAATGAGGTAGGTCGCATAGACGCCACGTTCGGAGAAATCGTCAAGCATGTTCTCCTGGGCCATTTTCCCGCGGACGAAGATCGCTATCCGATTTAGATTTTCGTTCTCCTCGTCCTTTAGTTGCTTGGATTCCAAGACCGTGCCGAGCCAGCCGGTGACGGAGATCCCCGTTGCATGCGCTACGTGGGTACGATCCTCTCCATATTCCTTGTTGGTACATAGCCTTCCCATGTCTTCCGAACCACCATAAGTCCAAAGGTATTGGAGCTTTTCGTAGTAACCACGATCGGCGGGTACGACCTCTTCACCATTGATGAAGATACGGAAATCATGTGTCGGTCCTATGATGGAAAAGCGGCGCGATACGCGCTTTCGCAGGCTCTGAGGGCTCCTTATCGTTTGCCTTCGCGTGAGATCGGAAAGCGTGATACGGGTCCCCCGCTTGAAATCGATCCGAGCATCTTTCACCTCTTCCGGCTCGTAGGTGCCGGTTCCCCCTTCCTTGTGGATCTTCTTCCGGATATCGTCCAAACGCATTCGGAATGCACTGATCTCACCGTCTTTCACCGTCTCGATCTGGACCGAATTCGCGATGGAAAACAGGGAGAGTTTACCGATGCCCTTCCGACCCATCGGATGGCGTTTTCTGCCGGTGAGGCCTGGTTGCCCATTGCGCCGTTGATATCCGACCATCAAGAAATGATCGTTCACATCCTTCCGAGTCATGCTGATACCGTCGTCCCGGATGACGATGCGATTCCCGCTCCGGTCCCAGTCGACATAGACCTCGGTCGCGTCGGCATCCCAAGCGTTGGCGACGATTTCGGACAGTACCGAAGGCACATTGCTATAGAGGTTTATGCCCAAATGCTCCAGTACGTTGAGGCTGATGGTCAGTGCGAGTCGGGTTTCGGTTTCCATCATGTACTTACCTCGTCCAGATGGTGCCGAATGGTACGTGCGATGGCACGTGCGACCAGTACGGGTACGGCGTTTCCGATCATGCGTCCCAGGATCTTGAAGTGGATCGGATCGGCGGGCTCGACGAACTCGTAGGTTTTCGGAAACGACTGGAGAATGGCGCCTTCATGCAAGGAGATGGCACGGTTCTGCTCTGGATGACCGAAACGCCCGTTGCCGAACCCGTAGAATTGGGTGGTAATGGTCGGAGCAGGTTCATCCCACGACATCCGACCGTAGACGGAGACGTATCTCTGTAGATTGGTCTCGGAAAGGGTGCTCGCTCGGTGGAGTGGGTCGAAGGGGTCGGTTTCTCCGGCCATGAGCGGCCGGAGTGCACCGATGGAACTTCGTACCGTCCTGTAGGGAGGGTGGTGATTTGGCGCCTCCAGCTCGATGGCACCGAGCCGGGATGCGAGAAGCACCAAACGGGTTCGGCGTTGGGGAACACCGTAATCGGGAGAGAAGACTTGTTTTCAATGAACCCGATAACCGGCTTTCAGGAGCATTGCGACGAATCGTTCGAAAATCTTTCCGCCGTGGAATCGAAGCAAACGCGGCACGTTCTCCATGGAAACGATGTCCGGGCGGACTTTATCGATCAGATGTCCGAAGGTCTCGACTAACCTCCATTCCGGATTCTCATTCTTCCGACTATAGGAGGAGAAAGGTTGGCAGGGAGCGCAGCCCACGAGAACGGGCGGAGAAGAGGATCCGAACAAATCTCGGATATCCTTCGCCGTTATTTCGGTGACATCATGCCTGAGAAACGGAGCATCATTGTTGTCCTCGAAGGCGTAGCGGCAGGTCTCGTCGGTGTTGATGCCAGCCAGTACATCGAATCCTTCGAGCCTGAATCCGTGCGACAATCCGCCGGCGCCGCAAAAAAGATCAACGACTGCAACCATTGGTGCTCCCCAACTCCACCGAAGCTTGCTCGAAATTATCCATAGACTATCGCTTCCATGCAATATCGAGGCGCGGCCTACGCCATCGGTATTGCTTAACGTTCTCCGCCAGAAATGCCAGTTCAAGGGTATCGTGATTCCGAAGGCCACCGATCTTGATCCGTTCAAAAACGAACTTGAAGCAGGTTGGGAGCACATGCTGCGCCACCAACTACCGGCGCTACCGCCCGTGGAATCCTTCTGGGATGCCCTGCCGGAATTCTTCGCCTGGTTAGAGCGTGGTCTCGCCCCGGAGATTCCGGCGTCCTATGCAGCCGCTCCCGGCGAGATGATCCTGCGCGAACGCACGCTCTGCTTGCCGATCGCGCCCATCCTGCAGTCTCATCTCGAAGTTATCCGCTTTGCCGCCGCGAACCGGCTTTGCGTCGATCTCAACTATCAGGGAAGCACGCGACGCATCGAACTCTACTCGTTGCGGCGTACAAAGGATGACAACATCGTCCTCCATGCGTGGAATATCAATAGCGATGCCCATCGGAGCTATCGCATTGATCGTATCTAGGGCGCATGGACGACTAACCAGATGTTCAGCCTGCGCTATACGATTGAGCTGACGTCCTCCGGGCCTGTCTCCATTCCGCCGACCCAGAGCACCTCGCGTGGATTCGGTTCTTCGTTTATGTCGGGCGGCCTGACGTATGTTTATGAGTGTATGTACTGCCACAAGAAGTTTCGCCGCAAGAAGCAGTCAAGCACTCTCAACCCGCACAAGACGCTGGATGGCTGGCCGTGTCCAGGACGGACCGGCTATCTCGTTGATAGGAAATACTGACGTTCCTCCCGAAAATTAAGGGGCATTCTCTCTCGCGATCTCTCTAATGGGTGGCGGCTGTGCGACGGCTGTGTTGGGGTTTGGGCTGGGCTCCGTGCTTAGCGCGGATGCGTTCAAGCAGGGTAGAAGCCGGCTCATCGTTCGGGTCCTGCGGTACCGGCTGGCCGTAGAAGGCTTTGGAGAGTAAAGCTGCTTCGAGATACTCGACAAGAACCCCAGTTCTGTAAGATTCTCCAGCGATGCGAGCGAGCTCTTCATGCACATGCCGGGGGCGGGCGAAGAGACTATCCAGTTTGACGGTGATGCGCTGCTGTTCAGCGAGCGGTGGCAAGCTGAAGCTGGTCTGCTGCAAATAGGAAAGCGGGACGTGCCTCTGACCGATGGCGCCTGTCATGTGGCGCTCGGCTTCCTCGCGGAAGTGCTTTTGCCTGAGAAAATACCAAAGAAGCTGCGGCGAGATGCCTCCTAATGTTCTTAGGACATGAAACTCTGTGGAACTACACGCCAAGCTATTATTAAGCCCCTCTGCAACTGTAATTTTCCCGTTTTCCATACAGGGCGTGATTTTCGCAAAAATTACATTGCCATCACGGAAATGTGTGTAATCTTTCCAGATTTCTTCAAGCGTTCTGGTCTGGTGGTTCTCCTGAATGACACCGAGTGTGTCGCTTACGGCCGGCATGGGGATAAAGGACACATTGAGAGACCGTTCGGTCTGAGGGTCGTGTCTCGGATTGAATATACAGAGCTCGTCAAGCGTCGTTTGGCTCCATCCCTGAGGAAGCTCACTCATGCCGCTTTTCCCCGTTGTGTCGGGTTCCAGCTCCTCAGTAAGGTCTTCAATCTCCTCTAGCGCACTATTGGCCCGGTTAGTCTTGCTGCGGGTGAAGAAAATGACGTTGGTCTTAACACCCTGGGCGTAAAAGATACCGGTCGGCAGGCGGAGAAGGGTATGCAGGTCGTACAGGTCCATCAGCTAGGTCCGTAAGTGTTGGCTGGTCGTGTCCTCAGAGAGCGTGTCATCAGGCACAACAACGGCGGCGTGTTCTCTGGGTTTTAGGGCTTGGACAAAATGCTTGATGAAGGCGAGCTGCTTGTTGGAAACATCAGCCGTTATTGAGAAATCGGAGCGCGTCGGCCGGCCGCTGCCCCTTTTGGTGCTATAGCGTGCTCGTGGGCCTTTACAAAACCGTTGGCCTGTGAGTTATCCACAGGCTGAGTGTGTGTTATATATATATTATATATGTGTTAAAGGGGCCAAAATGGCTTGTAACACATTGAAAAGTAAACTGAAAAAAAGACCCGCGCGTGGGTGTTTCCCGAAAGAGCGTGGGTAATTCCCGAAAGAGCGTGGGTAATTCCCGACACCATCCACAGGCACGCAAGCCGCCTTTATAACTGGCCCAGTGGTCGCTGAAAATCCGGTAGGTATAGGTCGCAGGTGGCGAAGACCCGGAATATGCGGTCAAAAGCGTGGGTGTTTCCCGAAAGCATGTCCGCGAGGGGTATTAGTGACTTGCATCCCGTCTTGCCGCTTTTACTACCGTTTTTTTCGCATATTACAGCGTATACCTACCACTTGCGCGCCTGTAGATGTGGGTAATTCCCGAAAAAATGGTTGCGCTTCATGGGTGTTGCCCGACAAGATAGGCCAACCGTGGGTAATTCCCGAAAGCTTACCCACGTTGTGAAAGGAAAGAAGGATGTCTGACCAGCTTAAGCCGCTGAAATACCCGCAAGGAGACTTGTTCGTCTGCGACGTGCCGGACGTGATCCTTAAAGACGATATGGCGTCGATGGAACACCCTTTTTATTCGCTCTCGAAAAAGCCGGACCGGGAAGTAAGACGCTACGAGTACAACGGAAAATGGATTGAATTCCGGCCAAGCATCAAAGGGCTGCCGACGATCTACGACAAGGATTTGATTATCTACGCCATCAGTCATCTGGTGGCCGGGATTGAACAAGGCGAGGAAATCCCGAAAACGGTTGAAATTGACCCCTATTCCTTCTTTTTATTTACGCAGCGGGGAACTGGTGGGCGGGACTATCAAGCGTTGTGCGATAGCCTAGACCGGATTGATGGGACGCGATACCGCACGAATGTACTGTTTAAAGGCACGAAAACCGATGAATGGATGGGGATTATAGATCGCGCCGCGCTGGAAACGGATGAGAAAACAAACCGCCCCCGCAAGCTGCGGATTACGCTCTCGGACATGATTATCGAGGCGATCAAAGAACGAAAAAACGTCCTGACATTGCATCGGGACTATTTCCGGCTTCGCAAGCCGATTCAGCGCCGGATTTACGAGCTGGCAAGAAAGCACTGCGGCAATCAGGAAGAATGGCGTCCCTACGTGAAAACGCTACACGTAAAGAGCGGCTCCAAGGCAGAGTTGAGAGAATTCCGAAGAGCCCTCAAGAATCTGGTGGAAGAAAAATCCCTCCCCGATTACGATATTGCATTGGATGAGGAAAACGACCAGGTTATTTTCACGAACAAGAAAAACGCTCTGACCGGCCAGGAAAAAGAAGAGGATGGCTTCCCTGCCCTCGATCCGGAGACCTACAACGACGCACGTATCGTCGCCCCCGGCTATGACGTGTACTATCTGGAGCAAGAGTGGCGAGATTGGTGGGTAGATAGTGGAAAACCGCCGTTATCGAGCCCCGATAAGGCGTTTATTGGTTTCTGCAAAGCACGCTATGAGAAAAATCCAAATCCCTGAATACGCTAAGTGTCAGAGACACGGACCATCAGAAGCAGTCAAGATTGCAAGTGTAACGATTTCGTTATTTCTTCAATGTGAGCCACGGTGATCCTTGACAAGCTCGAAGCCTTCCCGCAAAAGCTCGACCATGCTAATACCATGCGAAGCTGCAAAGGATTTGAATTCCCTGTGAAACTCGGGATCGACCTTGAAGTTTAGCGGCTTGAGATCACCGCTCTGTGGCTTCTTGAGGTTGTGAACAACAGCAACAGGGGCCGGGGCTTCCCCCTTTTTATTAATGCTGGAAACGGGATTAGCGGGAGGTGGAGGCGGTTTAGCCATAGGTGGCACTCCTTTGGTCTAGTGCGGAAAGGCGGTCCATGATGGCCTGGGCCACGTCATCAGCCTTTTTCTTAAGCGTCGGGAAGGGACATTCAGACAGCGCCTTACCATCATCGGTCGTACGGCGATATGCGGTACGCTCCGGCAAAGGCGTAGCTAAGGCAGAGTACCCAGCCTCAGACACATAGGCTTTACTTTCGGAAAGCTCCGCGTCGCTCTCGCCGACGCGGCAGAAGGTAAATACGATCTTGTCTTTTGAAACCCCCTGCCTTACCAGCTCATGGGCAAGCAAGATTGGTTTTCCCAAAAAACCTCCAGTGGACCTGGTACCTACAAGTCGCAGCAGCGTGGCTTCTACTCGGCGGGATCGTTCACGGGGCGTCGCCGTATGACGGACGATTATCTGGCGAGTCTTTCGGTTCCCCGTATTGAAGTCGGCTGTGGCGGGATCGATCTGTTCGGCG
>Ga0209458_1000285_pt1 | contig 20701 bp, 20 predicted proteins | sample WorMetLIZAISLAND_FD_187411 | JGI IMG/M metagenome (GOLD analysis project Ga0209458, IMG submission 187411) | Marine gutless worms symbiont microbial communities from Max Planck institute for Marine Microbiology, Germany - Inanidrilus manae... ...
TTCCCCGCGCAGCCGTTCTTTTCCTGGTCGACAAGTCGGGCAGCATGGAGCAGGACCACCGGGGTGTCAGCCGGCTCGCCCATGCCCGCCGCGCCGTGCATGCAACGACCGCGTCCTTGGGCGGCCCCGATACGGCGGGGCTGATGTGGTTCGACCGCGGACCCGCAGAGGCCATACCGCTGCGGCCCAAGGCCGAATTCATGACCGTGTTCGATGAGGCCTGGACAGTGGCGCTGTCGGGTGGAACGACACTGGTTCCCGCGTTGCGCGCCGCGCTCGAAAAGCTGTCGATTGCCGACGTGGACCAGCGCCTTCTGGTCCTGGTTACCGATGGGATTACCCCGCCCGATGAAGACCTTGCGCCGGTCCGGCAGACTCTCCTCGACACCGGTGCTTCTCTGATCGCCCTGGTCGTCGGTGACAACCCGCAGGTCCCCGGTCTCCAGGATCTTGCTGACATCAATGAGGGTGTCCTTCTTCGCATCGACGACATTGCGCGTCTGCCCACCTTCATGCGCGCCCCTGCCGTTCCTTGGACGGGTTGGCGACTGGCCGGCCCTCGACGGCCACGCCACCACCTCTCTTCGGCCGGGGGCGCGCGAGTTCCTTCAGTCCGACGAGGGCGATCCGCTGCTGGCGGAGCACCACGTCGGCTTGGCGCGGGTCATCGCGCTGCCGGGCGGCCTTGGTGGCTGGGCGCGGCGTTGGATGTCTTGGGAGCACTGGGGCCGATTCGCTGGCGGACTCCTGGCCTGGGCAGGGTCCGCGACCGGATCGCCCTTCGCCGAGGTTGCCGTTGCCGACCGGCCGGACGGCATCGCTCTTCGCGTCGATGCGGCCTACGCCTGGGCATCAACGGGTTCGGTTGCGGCAAGCGTTGCCGATCCGTTGGGTGGCGTACGCACGGTTCGGCTTGATCCGACCGCGCCCGGCCGATTCGAGGGCGTCGTGTCGGCGGCGCAACCGGGACGCTACGCGTGGACCGTGAGGATTGGAAGCGAGTCCATTTCGGGCGCGCTGATCCGGGGTGGCCGCTTTGAGCGCACGGGTGTCCACGCAGGCGCTGCGGCTGCCGATAGCGGACGCCGCACCCCGAAACCGTGGGCTCCCGGAATGGCAATGTCGGCGGGCAGACGGGACGCCGGGGAGGCTCCACTCCGGCCGTATCTGATCGTCTGCGCGTTGGCGGTTTTCCTCGTTGTGCTCGCCCACGAACGGATCGGGCTCGGCACCGCCTGGTCCATGATCGGCGCCCAGGCGGCTGCAAGGCTGTCGCGGCGCGGACCTCGAAACATCAGCACCAGTGTGCGATGATGGTCCCTGGCCGAGTTCCCATGGACCCGTCCCTCGATGTCTTCGGACTGCGGTGATGAAATGCAGTCGTCCCAGTCGCTTTCGGAGGCGCTTGCCGCGGCCGTCGTCGCCTCGAGCGATGCGGACGGTGAACGGTGGCTGACCGAGGCGATGGAACGCCTCGCGGCAAGCGATGATCCGGCAGCCGATCTTCCGATCCTCTCGGCGCGGGCCAGACGATCGGTCGGCCAGTCGATGCTCGGTCCGCATGGTCCGGTGCTGCACGCGACGGACGGATTGATCCGCACGGAGACATGGGACCTTGGCACCGCGGCGCGGGTTGCACTGGCCTTGAACGCGGCTGGTCGGGCAGCCGACGACAATCGGTCTGCCGCCCTGATCCAGGGCCTCTACCGGTCCGGAGACGAGAGCGAGAGGATCGCCGTGGTCCGCGCCCTGTCTGCCTTCGATCTCAGCGACGCGTTGAAAGGGATCGCGCTCGATGCCGGGCGGACCAACAGCGTCGCCCTGTTCGGGGCCCTCGCCCTCGCCAACCCGTTTCCGGCGGCGCATTACTCGGAGCACGAATTCAATCAGCTCGTGCTCAAGGCCGTGTTCGTCGAAGTTCCGGTTGAACACGTTGCCGGCTTGGAGGCTCGTGCAAATCCCGCCCTGTCCCGCATGTGCGAGGACTACGTTGACGAACGCACGGCGGCGGGCCGTGGCTTCCCTGCCGGGCTATGGCTGGCGTTGGCACCCCATGCCGGAGAACGCGCGTTCGACCTGTTGCTGGACGCGGTCATCAATGGGGACGCCGATCATCGGGATCTGGCGGCGACGGCGGCGGCCCGGCGGGCCTCGGCGGACGACGCCGTCCGGCAGCGTCTCCAGGATCGTGCCGACTCTGCGGCGGATGGACGTGTCCGGACCGCGTATGCCAATGTGCTGTCGGCGATATCCGCTCCCCCAGTGTCCAGGTGACGTCATGCGATACTTCGACCCCCACATCCACATGCTGTCCCGGACGACGGACGACTACGAAAACATGGCGGCGGCGGGAATCGTCGGCGTCGTCGAACCGGCGTTCTGGCAGGGTCAGCCGCGCACGAGCGTCGGCACCTTCATCGATTACTTCGACGCGCTCATCGGCTGGGAGCCGTTCCGCGCCAGCCAGTTCGGCATCCGTCACTACTGCACCATGGCCTTGAACCCGAAGGAAGCCAACGACGTCCCCCTCGCCGAGGAGGTTATGAAGGTCCTTCCGCGGTATCTGGAGAAGGACAGCGTCGTCGCCGTCGGCGAGATCGGCTACGACGAGATGAGCGCCGCCGAGGAACGGTTCTTCGCCGAGCAGCTGGAACTGGCCAAGGACTACGACCTTCCGGTGCTCATCCACACGCCCCACCGCGACAAGAAGCGAGGCACCGAGCGCACCCTCGACCTGGTCCGCGACTCCGGCATCGACGAGGACCTCGTCATCGTCGATCACCTGAACGAAGTGACCCTGCCGCTGGTTCTGGAGACGGAGTGCTGGCGCGGGCATTCGATCTACCCCCACACCAAGATGTCCGAGGAACGGATGGTCGCCCTTCTCCGTCAATACGGACTGGAGAAGATGGTCGTCAACAGTGCCGCGGACTGGGGCCGAAGCGATCCGCTGAAGGTGCCGAAGACGGGCCAGACCATGCGCGACGCCGGTTTCTCCGAGGCCGACATCGAGCGGGTGCTGTTCACCAACCCGATCACCTTCTTCTCCCGGAGCGGGCGGATCTCCCTCGACGACATGGCGCCGGTCGAGATCGACCAGCGCCAGACATGGGAGGACAATTCGGTGCTGCGCGGGCAGACGCCCATCGTCGGTTAGCCTTGTTCCTCGCGCCGGGCCTCGATGAGCGCCCGATTGTAGGCCGACATGGCATCCCGTTCGTGAATGCAGCCTGCGAATCGGCGCGTTTCGAGATCGTCGAGCACGGCGATGTGCGGCTCGCCCGTCGTGCGCATGACCTTCAGAGCCTTCTCCAGGGTGTCGCCAGTCGCCAAGGCGGGAGGACTTCGGCGGGCCAAATCGCCCGCTTTCGCGACATCGTCGAGGTCGTGTTCGAAAGCCGCCTCGCTGAGATCGGCAAGGGTAATGGTGCCGACCAAAAGATTGTCGTCGTCGACAACGAACAGTTCGCCGACGCGCGACGCCTGAAGCATCAACTTCACATCACCCAAGCTGGCGGCTGAATTGACCACCTCACAGCGGTGCGTCTTGACCGCTTCGACTCGGACCTCGCGGAGGAGCGCCGTCTGGAATCCGCCGTGCAGGTCCAGGCCGCGCCGTTCCAGTTGCCAGGTGAAGAACGATCGGCCGTGCAACGGGCGGGAAACCAGCGTACCGACGACCACGGCCAGCATCACCGCCATCGTCAGCTTGTAGTTCAAGGTCATCTCGAACACGATCAGTGTGGTCGAGATGGGCGCCCCGAGCACGGCGGCGGCGACGGCGGCCATGCCGACGATGGTGTAGATACCGGCTCCCGCCGACAGCTCTGGAAACAGGCCCGCCGCAACGGCGCCGTAGGCACCGCCCAACGTCGCGCCGATGACCAGCGAGGGACTGAACACGCCGCCGCCGAACCCGAAGCCGAGACTGACCGCGGTGGCGAACACCTTGGCGATGCAGATCAGGGCCAACAACGTCACCGAATGCGTCGGTGTCAGCGCCATTTCGGTGACTCCGTAACCGATCCCGAGCACGTGCGGCAGCGGCACGGCGATGGCACCGACAATCAGTCCGCCGACTGCGGGCCGGAGCCACGCCGGGCCCGGCAGCCGACGCGCCGAGTTCTCCGCCAGGCGGACGCTTTGCACGAAGGCAATGGCGACAAGACCGGCGATGACGCCCAATCCGATCACCGCCGGGAACTCCCATAACGTCACCACCGGATGTTCCGGAACGGTGAACGTGGGGAAGTTGCCGAAATGCGCATGAGACACCATGGTACCGACGATGCTCGCCATCACCACCGGCGCGAAGGAACTGAGGGCGTAGTGCCCGATCACCACCTCGTTGGCGAACAGCGCCCCGGCAATCGGCGCGTTGAACGACGCCGCGACCGCGGCGGCAACGCCGCAGCCGAGCAAGGTCCGGCTCAACGTCCGGGTCAGGTGCAGCAGTTCGGAGACCCAGCTGGCCAGGGAAGCGCCCAAGTGGACGGCGGGTCCCTCGCGGCCGACCGAGGCGCCGGCACCGATCGACGTGGCCGCGATAACCGCGGCGAACAGACCGGTCTTGGCGGACATCCGTCCCCCACGCAGCGCGCAGGCCTCGATGCAATCGGCGATCCCTTGGGGACGTCGCTCGGGCATCAGGTAGTACACCATCAGCCCGACGATCAGACCGCCGGCCGCCGGCGCCAGCATCAGCCGCCCCCACGGCTGACCCACGGCATAGAGCGACAGCCGCTCGGTGCCGGACCCGAAGAACACGGTTTGGGCAAGGCTGATTCCTTCGCGGAATAGAATCACCGCGCCGCCCACGGCAGCGCCGACGACCATCGCCAGGATGGACAGGATGAGCGTGTCATGCCGCAACAGCGTGCGGACGGTGACGAGCAGCCGTCCAAGGGTCGCGCGGAGGCCGTGCATCCGTCGTCGGGTCCGGGCTTAGATAAAGGCGTCGAACGCCCAGTTTACACGGCTGCGGCGTTTCGACCAGCGCGGGTATTCAGCCGACCTTGTCGCCAAGTGCGTAGCCGGTGCCGCGGACGGTGCGGATGACATCGTCGCCGCCGTGGGCGTTGAGCGCCTTGCGCAGGCGGCGGATATGGACGTCGACGGTGCGCAGTTCAACGTGGATGTTCCGCCCCCAGGCACGGTCGAGCAGCTGTTCGCGTGTGAACACGCGATCCGGGCGCTCCATGAACAGTTGCAAGAGGCGGAACTCGGTGGGGCCGAGGCGGATCGGCTTGCCGTCGCGGGTGACCCTGTGCGCCGCGAGGTCCATGGTGATGTCGTCGAAGACGAGCTCTTCTTCCGACAGCGCCGGACGGGTCCGGCGCAGCACGGCGCGCACGCGGGCGATGAGTTCGGCGGGCGAGAACGGCTTGACGACGTAGTCGTCGGCGCCCGAATCGAGGCCGCACACCCGGTCTCCTTCCTCGCCGCGGGCGGTCAGCAGGATGATCGGCAGGGTCCGGGTTTCGTTGCGCGCGCGCAGCCGCTGGCAGACGGCGAGCCCGGACATGCCCGGCAGCATCCAGTCGAGAACGATGAAGTCCGGCTGCTGCTCTTCGACGGCGAGCATCGCTTCCTCGCCATCAAACGCGACGACCGCTTCGAAACCCTCTCGATTGAAGTTGTAGCGCAGGACCTCGGCCTGCGCGTCTTCGTCCTCGACGATGAGGACCCGGGGCCTCATCACGCTATCTCCCTGCCGATTCGCGCTCGGTTCGACCTGGCTCAACAACGGTGAAGCTGGACGAGTCGCTCTTTGGCCGGATGTCATGGGGCATGGAACCGTGGACCACAAAGTGGACATGCTCTGCGATGTTGGTGGCGTGATCGCCGATGCGTTCGATGTTCTTGGCCACGAACAGCAGATGTGTGCACGGTGTGATGTTCCGCGGGTCTTCCATCATGTAGGTCAGCAACTCGCGGAACACGCTGGTGTAGAGGGCGTCGACCTCCTCGTCGCGCATCCAGACCTGGGCCGCTTTCTCGGCGTCCCGGGCGACGTAGGCGTCGAGCACGTTCTTGATCATCTCCTGCACCAATCGACCAAGGCGCGCGACGGTCAACGCCGGCTGCATCGGCGGCATCTGCGACAGCGTCAGCGTCCGCTTGGCGACGTTCTTGGCGTAGTCGCCGATGCGTTCGATGATGCCGGAGGTCTTCAGCGCGGCGATAACCAGCCGGAGGTCGTCGGCCATCGGCTGACGCAGCGCCAGCATGGCGACGGCCATCTGGTCGATCTCGGTCTCCAGTTCATCGATGCGGGCGTCAGCATTGGTCACCCGCTCGGCCCGCTCGACGTCTCGGCGGACCATCGCTTCGATGGCTTCCGCAAGTTGCGCCTCGGCAAGGCCGCCCATTTCGGCGATGACGTTGTCGAGCCGGTTGAGTTGCTCGTCGAAGGATTTGACGATGTGTTCCTGCGTCATGCCACGTTTCCCTTGGATCGTCCTGCTGCAGAGCTCATCCGAATCGTCCAGTGATGTAACCCTGGGTACGTTCCTCACGGGGATTGGTAAAGATCTGTTCGGTGTCTCCGTGCTCTACCAGCTCGCCGAGATGGAAAAACGCGGTCCGCTGGGACACGCGAGCCGCCTGCTGCATTGAGTGGGTAACGATGACGATCGTGTAGTTCTCGCGCAGCTCGTCGATCAGCTCCTCGATCTTGGCCGTGGCGATCGGATCAAGTGCCGAACACGGCTCGTCCATCAAGATCACCTCGGGGTTGACGGCAATCGCCCGCGCAATGCACAGACGCTGCTGCTGGCCACCAGAAAGGCCGGTACCCGACTCCTCGAGACGGTCCTTGACCTCGTTCAACAGCCCCGCCTTTTCGAGCGACGTGTGAACAATCTCCTCCAGCTCCGACTTGCTGGAGGCGAGACCATGAATCCGGGGTCCATAGGCGACATTCTCATAGATCGACTTCGGGAACGGATTCGGCTTCTGAAACACCATGCCGACTCGGGCGCGCAACAGGACGACGTCCATCTTCTTGCTGTGGATGTCTTCACCATCAAGGGTGATCGTTCCCGTCACCTTGCACCCTTCGATGATGTCGTTCATGCGATTGAGGCAGCGGATAAACGTCGATTTTCCGCATCCGGAGGGACCGATCAGCGACGTCACTTCGTACTGGCGGATGTCCAGATCGATCCCGAACAACGCCTGTTTGTTTCCGTAGACGACATCCACTCCGCGGGCCGCAAACTTGGCGGCACGCGACATGGGGGTCGCAGACGAGTTGTCGGCGGGGCCGGTCATCCCAGGTGTTGCAGCATCCATGGCCGTCACCATCGCCTCTCAAACTTGTTTCTCAGGAACACCGCCAACGCGTTCATGGCGATCAGGAAAACGAGCAGCACCATAATCGCCGCTGACGTCCGCTCGACAAAAGCCCGCTCCGGACTGTCCGCCCACAGGTAGACCTGAACAGGCAGGACGGTGGCCGGATCGGTAAACCCCTTCGGGATATCGACGATGAATGCGACCATGCCGACCATCAGCAGCGGCGCCGTTTCACCCAACGCCCGCGCCATGCCAATGATGGTGCCGGTCAGCATCCCGGGCATCGCCAGCGGCAGGACGTGATGGAACACGGTTTGAACCTGCGACGCTCCCACGCCCAAGGCGGCCTCCCGGATCGACGGCGGCACGCTTGTCAGCGCCGCCCGGCCGGCAATGATGATGGTCGGCAGCGTCATGATCGCGAGTACCAGCCCTCCGACCACCGGTGCGGATCGCGGCAGCCCGAAGAAGTTCAGGAATACGGCCAGCCCCAGAAGGCCGAAGACGATGGACGGCACCGCCGCGAGGTTGTTGATGTTGACCTCGATAAGGCCGGTCCAGTGGTTCTTCGGCGCGAACTCCTCAAGATAGACTGCGGCACCGATGGCGAGCGGAAAAGACAGGACCAGAGTGACAACCATCGTCAGGAGCGAGCCCATCGCCGCGCCCCAGATGCCGGCGAGTTCCGGCTCGCGCGAATCGCCGGCGGTGAAGAACGTCGTATTGAACGTCGTTTCGACCACACCGCGCGACTTGAGCCGCTCGTACCAGGCGATCTGCTTGTCGGTGACCCGCCGTTCGCTCTCCGGCAGGGTTGCGTCGATGCTCCCCTTGGCAAGCTGATCGATGTCGTCCGACATCGGCACGAGGAACTCGACGCGCTGGCCAATCAGGGACGGATCTGCAAGGACCCTGTCGCGGACGTGAAACGTGGCGCCCGGACTGATGATTTCGTAGAGACGGCGCTTGTCACGCCGGCCGGTGACATCGGAGAACAGATTTCGGATCGCCTGCTTGACCAGTTTTTGGTAGTTGGCCGCGGAGAGGACGTCGGGGTCACCCGATCCCTCAGGATCGATGTCCTGCGGATAGAGCGTCACTTCGAGCCGCACCATCGTTTGAGTGAACGTCGACAGACCCGTGCCAAAGATACTGACAAACAGCGTCCCCAGACAGACCAAGGCGAAGACAATCGCCACCATGCCATAGGCGCGGAACCGTCTCTCGGCGGAATAGCGACGACGGAGACCAGCGGCCACGGTTTCTGTGGTCGAACGCCCACTGGCAGTCATGTCGACTCCGGGGATCGCCTGGATGGCAGTGCCGTTACTCATACTGCTCTCGGTACTTGTTGACAATGTGAAGCGCGATCACGTTGAGGACCAGCGTGACGCAGAACAGCACCAGACCCAGGGCAAAGGCGGCAAGGGTCTTGGCGCTGTCGAATTCCTGATCACCGACGAGAAGGGTAACGATCTGGACGGTCACGGTGGTGACGGCCTCGAAGGGGTTGGCCGTCATGTTCGCCGCGAGCCCGGCGGCCATGACCACGATCATGGTTTCTCCGATCGCACGCGATACCGCCAACAGCAGACCGCCAATGATGCCCGGCAACGCGGCGGGGAAGATCACCCTTTTGATGGTCTCCGAACGGGTTGCGCCGAGGCCGTAAGACCCCTCGCGCATGGCCTGCGGGACAGCACTGATCACATCGTCCGCAAGCGATGACACGAACGGGATAATCATGATTCCCATGACCACGCCGGCGGCAAGTGCGCTCTCCGAGGAGATCTCGAATCCAATCCCGGCACCGGTGCTACGAAACAGCGGCGCCACCGTCAGCGCGGCAAAGAAGCCGTAAACGACGGTCGGAATGCCGGCGAGGATTTCGAGCAATGGCTTCGCGACCGAACGGAACTTGCGATGCGCGTACTCCGCCATGTAGATGGCCGACAACAAGCCGACCGGTGCCGCGACACACATGGCGATTGCCGAGATCAAGATGGTGCCGACAAACAACGGTACAGCGCCGAAGCGTCCGGAGCTGCCCACCTGATCTGCACGTAATGCCGTCTGCGGACTCCATTCGAGGCCGAACAGGAAGTCCATCGGCGGGATCTTGTTGAAGAACCGGATCGACTCGAACAGTAGCGACATGACGATGCCGATGGTCGTCAGGATGGCAATCGTCGAGCTGACGACAAGGAAGATCCGGACAATGCGTTCGACCGTGTTGCGGGCTCGCAGGCCGGGCGTGATCTGCTGGCGGCCGTAGGTCAGTCCAGCGATGCCGAGGCACACGGCAACGACGAACAGTGCGATGTAGCTAGTCTGCTGAAGCGAGTTATAGCGATCCGCCGCTGCCTGAAGCTCCGGACCGACCTCGCGGCTGACGATGTTGCCGAGCGCCAGGTTCTTGATGTCGTTGACCAGCAGGCCGAGCCGCGACGGCGGCAGGTTCTGGGATTCGGCTGACAGGCCCGAGACCAGCATCATCTCGACGACCTGCGGCCCCAAGGCCGTCCACAGCACATAGATCGCCAGGGCCGGGATGCCGCACCAGGCAGCCACGTAATACCCGTAGTAGCCGGGCAGAGAATGGAGGTCGCGATTCCGCCCCGAGACCGCGGCGACCGCCCGCGACCGGCCCATGTAGAAGCCGATGACGGTCAGGATCACCAGTGTCGTCAGAAGGATGACCGTCGGCATGATCTGGGATCCCGGAGCGTGTTCGGATCGCCACTACGGCGAAATAGCCGTAACGGGCACGTTGAAAACATCACAAACGAATAAGGGGCGCACCAACGGAACCGAAATGCCGGGGCCGTCGCAAACGGCCCCGGCGTTCCGAACCGATCACCTACATGAGGTTGTGCTTCAGGTTCTTGGCGTCGTCGAAATACTTCTTCCGCTCGGCGGCGGGCATCGGGATCAGACCCTTGTCGGTGAGGTAGCCTTCGTCACCCCAGGCCTTCTCGCTGGTGAACTCCTTGAGATAGGCCTCGATGCCGGGGATCGTGCCGACGTGGGCCTTCTTGACATAGAAGAACAGCGGGCGCGACACGGGATACTTGGCCGAAGCGATGTTCTCGAAGGTCGGCGGGACGCCATCGACCAAGCTGCCCTGGACCTTGTCGGCATTCTGGTCGAGGAAGCTGAAGCCGAACACGCCAAAGGCATTCGGATTGGCCTCGAGCTTGCGGACGATCAGCACGTCATTTTCGCCCGCCTCGACGTAGGCGCCGTCCTCGCGGACCGAGTGGCAAACGGCCTTGTACTTCTTCTTGTCGGCCTTCTTCATCGCCTTGATCCAATCGAACTTCTTGCAGCCACCCTCGAGGGCCAGCTCGGCAAACGCGTCACGCGTACCCGAGGTCGGCGGCGGGCCGAGAACCTCGATCTTGGTCTTCGGCAGCGAGAGGTCGACGTCCGACCACATCTTGTAGGGATTGGAAACCAGCTTCTGACTGCCGGCGGGATCGGGAATGTCCTTGGCCAGGGCCAGGAACAACTGCTTGCGGGTGAGCGACAGCTTCGGCGCGCTCTTGGCGTTGGCGATGACGATGCCGTCATAGCCGACCTTGACCTCGGTGATCTCAGAGACGCCGTTCTTCTTGCACCGCTCGATCTCGGAGGACTTGATGGCCCGCGAGGCGTTCGTGATGTCGGGATGCTCGACGCCGACACCGGCGCAGAAAAGCTTCAGGCCGCCACCGGACCCAGTGCTTTCGATCACCGGAGTCTTGTACTTGGTGGTCTTGCCGAACTGCTCGGCAACGGTGGTGGCGAAGGGATAAACGGTCGACGACCCGACAATGCGGATCTGATCGCGCGCTTCGGCCGCACCAGCGGCGGCGACGGTCGCCAGAACGGCGAGCGCCAGGGACTTCCTGATCATGGAGTTCTCCTGAACACGGATTATTGCCACGGGGGCGGCAATTCTTGTCCAGTTCCGGCCCCCGAACCTCGCGCGGACTCTAGTCACGCCCAGAGTCGTAATTACTACATTTTTGTTACGCTTTTGTGACATCCCGCGCTGTGGAATGTCCGTTTTGTTCGCTTTCGTTCTCGTCGATATCGTCGGAGTCGGGGCGTGCGGGAAGGAACACGACGACCGTCGTACCGACCCCCTCGTCGCTGCCGATGCGGATCTGCCCGCGGTGGCGGTTGACGATGTGCTTGACGATCGCCAGCCCCAGTCCCGTCCCGCCGAGGCGGCGCGATCGGCTTTCATCGACTCTTCGGCTTTCATCGACTCTATAGAATCGCTCGGTGAGCCGCGGCACGTGCTCGACGGCGATTCCCTCGCCCTGGTCGGTGACACTGGCCGCGACGCCGGGCACGTCGCTGCCCGGCACACGCCCGATGGCGTGCGCTTCGATGCGGATTTCGGTGCCGGTCCAGCCGTACTTGATGGCGTTGTCGACGAGGTTCTGGAACACCTGCACGATCTGGTCGGCCTCGCCGATGACGGGCCGAAGGTCCGGCTCGCAGTCGACGACGATGTGCATCTCCTTGTCGGCCGCCCGAACCTGCAGGGACTCGGCGACATCGGTGAAGACGTCGGCCAGGTGGACGAGGCCGCGGGGGGGAACGTGCTCGTTGATCTCGACCCGGGCCAGCGACAGCAGGTCGTTGACCAGCCGCGACATGCGCTGGGCCTCGCTGTGCATGACGCCCAGGAAGCGCTCGCGGGCCTCCGCGTCGTCGCGGGCATGGCCGAGCAGGGTCTCGATGAAACCGATGACCGCCGACAGGGGCGAACGCAGCTCGTGGCTGACGTTGGCGACGAAATCGGCGCGGCTCTGTTCGGCGCGCTTGGCACGGGTCTCGTCGTGAAGCACCAGAACCGTGCCGGGGGCTCCGCTGCCGGCTGCGTCCGGCAGCCCGCCGACGTGCAGGGTGAAGGTCCGCGGAACGGGGACGGGAAGCGTGATCTCCTCGCTGATCGAAGGCACCCCCGATGAGACCGTTTCGACCGCGGCCAGCACGGCCGGATGGCGCAGGGACAAGGCAAGGTCCCGACCCGTGGCGCCGATGCCGAGGACGTCACGGGCTTGGCGGTTGATCGCGACGATCTCGCGGGCGTCGTTCAGCAAGATGACCGGATCGGGCAGCTGGTCGAGCATATGTTCGGGCAGGCCCGGTGCGGCGGCGACCTCTTCCGTTTCGCCGCTTCCCGGTGCGACCGATGGACGCGAGGCGATCCACCACGCGCCGGCGGCGATGGCGGCGACGATCGTCAGCGCCGGCCCGATGCCAATGACTCCGCCGGCGGCGAGGACGGCCACGATGGCCACGGCCGGCGCCAGTCCGAAAACGAGAATCCGAAGGTGCGGGACGCGGAACTCGGCCATCGTCGCCCCGCTACCCGTTCCAAGGCCCCACCGGGTGCCCAGCAGGATCGGGACCGTGCGGCCGAAAGCGGACGGACGTGATCACTTGGCCTCCGCGCTGGACTCCTCGGCGTAGTCGGCTTCGCGAACGACCCGGTTGCGCCCGCATTTCTTGGCCACGTAGAGGGCCTAATCGGCCCGGGCGACGGTTTCGGCCGGCGATTCTCCCGGTACATAAAGCCCGACACCGATGGAAACGCTGATGGACCCCAGGCTCTCGCCGGTCTTGCGGTTGACCACGGCCTTCTTGGCGACCCGCTGGCGGATGTTCTCGGCCACGGTGACGGCGTTGTCGAGGGTCGTGGACGGCAGCACGACGACGAACTCCTCGCCTCCGTACCGGGCGGCCGTATCCTGGCCCTTGATGTTCTCGGTCAAGGTCGTGGCGAGCAGTTTGAGGACCTGGTCGCCCATCTGGTGTCCATAGGTATCGTTGAACTTCTTGAAATGATCGATATCGAGGACCAGCAGACAACAGGTCCTCGCCGGTCTCTCGCGACTCGGCTGCGGCGGCGGCGAACATGGCATCGAAGTGCTTGCGGTTGGCGATTCCCGTCAGGCCGTCGGTGATCGCCTCCCGACGCACGGTTTCGAGATCGCTGCTCAGGGACTTTATCCGCGCCGTCGATTCCTCGAGCCGTGCTTCCAGGGTTTTCGTACGCTCCGCCATGCCGCGGGTCTGCACAAGCAATGTCGCGACCACCTCGCGCACTTCGGCCGCACCGGCACCAAGCGTGATCTGCCCGCTGACCGTCTCCAGGGCCTTGCCGTATTCGGCGGCGCCATCCCCGGCTTCCGCGAGGATCGTATAAACCGCGGCAAGCTGCTCCTCGATCTGATGGGCCGCGTCCCGCACCGCAGCGTCCTGGTCGCCGGTGAAGAACCGGTTGTAGAACTCCACCGTTCCCGGCTCGCCGAGCGGATGGCCGCCGTCGAGCAAACCGTCCACAGCCCGCTTGAGATCCTGATCGGCCCCGGAAAAATACGTGTACCAGACGGTGAAGTTCTCCGGATTGGCCGGGACCTTTTGGCGCGCCAGCATGTCCAGCGCCGCGCGGGCGTACTCCGTCGACTGTTCGAGGGAATGGGTGTAGGTCACGGCGGCGATCATATCGAACGGGCCATCGACGCCAAATGAAAAAGCGGGGACTCGGCCGCCCCGGAATCAGTCGGGACGGCGGCTCCCGAGGACGATTGCCCGGCCCGACCGGTCTGGTACCCCAAGTTGTGCATGCGCCGCTGCCGCGTCCTGGATGCGTGCGGCGGCGTCTTCAGGAAGGGGCGCCGAGCGGCGGACGTTCAGATCGACGTGCAGGCAAAGGACCTCGTTGGTGGCGACCAGGGCATCGCCGCAGAACATCTCGTGGTAGAGGATGAGCCGTTTTCCGTCGAAGCCGGATATGCGGCTCCGGACCTCGAGTTCCGCCCCCTCGTGGACCTCCTGCTCGTAGGTAATGTGTGCTTCGGCGACGAAGACCGAGCAGTTGCTCCGTTCACGGTAGGCCTCGCCGATATCGAGTAGGTCAAGCACCGCGTCGGTTCCGTGATCGAAGACCAGGATGTAGTAGGCGACGTTCATGTGGCCGTTGTAGTCGACCCATTCGTGGCGCACCGTTTCGGTGTTCGACACCCAGAGATCGGCGTCGCCACCTGCAGCCTTGTTCATTCCTGCGTCCCCCGATACACCACAACCCGCATCCCTTGGTCATTGGCGGACCGACAATATTCGAACCCTCGCCGACCGCCGCGCCACACCCCAAACCGCCCTTGCTGGCGATCTCCGGACTCGCCCGGCCGGGCCTTGATCCCGTCCACCTGGACGTCGGTGCTGGCGAATGCGTTGTTATCTCGGGTCCATCGGGCGCCGGCAAGAGCCTATTCCTGCGGGCCGTCGCCGACCTCGATCCCAACACCGGGCGGATCGACCTCGATGGGATCGACCGCGAGTCGCTCAGCGGCCCCGAGTGGCGCCGGCGGGTCAGCTACGTGGCCGCCGAGTCCGGCTGGTGGGCCGACACGGTCGGCGCCCACTTTTCCGATGGCACCGCGGCCAGAGACCTCATAGCCCGGCTCGGTCTTCCCGCCGACTCCCTGACCTGGCCCGTGCAGCGGCTGTCGACGGGCGAGCGCCAGCGGCTCGCCTTGGCACGGACGCTCGCCCTCGGTCCGCGCGTCCTGCTGCTCGATGAGCCGACCTCCGGGCTCGATCCCGCGGCGACGGAGAGTGCCGAACGTCTGCTCGCCGACCATCTTTCGGCCGGCGGTGCGATTCTCGCCGTGACCCACGATGCCGCGCAGGCGGCACGGATCGCGGGGCGGACGATGCGCATGGAGGCCGGACGCCTGACGTCCGGCGACGCGGGGCCGCGGGCGCCATGACCTTCATCGCCCTGGACTATCGGGACCTGGCGTTCGCCGCCTTGCTCAACGGCATCAACGCCGCTCTGTCGGTCGGTTTCCGCCTCGGCCTCGAACGGCGGCTGCTCATCGCCGCGGCGCGAATGACGGTGCAGCTGCTGCTCGTCGGGCTGGTCCTGAAGGCTGTTCGCCGCGGCGTCGCCGTGGCTGACGGCGGCCATCGCCGGGGTGATGATCGGCTTCGCCGCCTACGAGGTCCGCGCCCGCCAGATACGCACCTTCGCCGGGATCTGGACCTACGGCATCGGGGGCGGCAGCATGGTCGTCGCCGGGGTCACGGTGACCGTGCTGGCACTGACCACCTAGATCGGCGCCGACCCGTGGTACGACCCGCGCTACGCCATTCCGCTCCTCGGCATGATCCTCGGCAACGCGATGACCGGCGTCAGCCTCGGCCTCGACCGCCTGTTGACCGCGGCGGTGCGCGAGCGCGCGGCCATCGAGGCGCGGCTCAGCCTCGGCGCCGACTTCGCCGCCGCATCGGAGATGATCACCCGCGAGGCGGTCCGCGGCGGCCTGATTCCGGTGATCAATTCCATGTCGGCCGCGGGCCTGGTGTTCCTGCCGGGGATGATGACCGGCCAGATCCTCGCCGGCATCGAACCCGTGGAGGCCGTGAAGTACCAGCTCCTGGTGATGTTTCTGATCGCCGGCGGCACCGGCCTCGGCGTGCTGGCGGCGGTGATCTCCGGACGCCGGCTGCTCACCGACGGTCGCCACCGGCTGCGGCCGGACCGGCTCACGGCGGCAAACGGCGACTGAGGCCGAAAGACCTTGGCCGGCGGACTCGGCCGGTGGTAATTAGGGGGGTCGCTCCGGACCGCCGCCGCGCGCTGTGGTCCCTTCAGCCGGACAGCAGGCCTTCCGTGCACGCCATGGCCGCCCCCATCGCCGACCCGTCCACCGATTCCCACGCCACAGAAGCGCCCGAGACCGTGCCCGCGGTGTCTGTGGTCGTACCGGTTCGCGACGAGGCCGAGAACGTGCTGCCGCTGATTGCCGAAATCGATGCCGCGCTCGACGGCCGGCTCGTCTACGAGATCGTCTATGTCGACGACGGCAGCACCGATGCAACGCCCGAGCGCCTGCGCGAAGCGGCGGCGACACGGCCGTGGCTGCGCATCGTACGGCACCGCGAAAGCTGCGGGCAGAGCACGGCCATCGCCAGTGGCGTCGAAGCGGCGCGCGCACCCGTGGTCGCGACCCTCGACGGCGACGGTCAGAACGATCCCGCGGACATTCCGGCATTGCTTGGCGTTCACGGGCAGGCGGCCGATGCCGAACGGCTCCTGGTCACGGGCCTCCGGGCCAGACGGCGGGATTCGTGGCTCAAGCGGGCATCGTCGCGCATCGCCAACGGCGTGCGGGCTCGGATGCTCGGCGACAACACGCCCGATACGGGCTGCGGACTGAAGGTGTTCGATCGTGCGGCCTTCCTGGCGATGCCGCGGTTCGACCACATGCACCGGTTCCTGCCGGCGCTGATGCTGCGCCTGGGCGGGCGTGTGGTCTCGGTGCCGGTGAACCACCGTCCGCGCGAGCGCGGTCGGTCCAAGTACGGCACACTGGACCGGCTGTTCGTCGGCATCACCGATCTCGTCGGCGTCATGTGGCTCAAGCAGCGGTCCCGCCTTCCGGTCATCGAGTCCGATCCCGAAGGAAACCGCCGGTGAAGGAACGGTCATCCAGTGTCCGGCCCGGACTCCTTGTCCGCGGCGTGGTCCTGATTGCGACCCTGGTGGCTATCGCCTTCGCGCTGAAGACCGTGGGGCTGGACTCCCTGCTGGACGAGTCGTGGATCGATTCGCGGGTGCGCGGCCAGGGATTGGCGGGAGAAGCCCTGTTCGTCGCCGTCGGAGCGGTCGCCGCCGCTGTCGGTTTCCCGCGTCAGGTCATCTCGTTCCTCGGCGGATACGCGTTCGGATTCGCCACCGGAACCGCATTGGCGCTGGTCGCCGTCGTTTGCGGATGCGCGACGTCGTTCACCTATGCGCGGGTACTGGCGCGCGGCCTGGTCGCCCATCGGTTCGGCGACCGCATCCGACGGGTCGATGCGTTCCTCGCCGACAACCCGTTTTCGATGACGCTGCTGATCCGCTTGCTGCCCATCGGCAGCAACTTGGCGACAAACTTGGCCGCCGGCGTCTCCCGGGTACCGGCGGCCGGATTCATCGCTGGCTCGGCGGTGGGATATATCCCGCAGACCATGGCGTTCTCCCTTGCCGGCAGCGGCGTCAACATCGATCCGGTCCTGCGCATCGGTTTGGCCGTGGCCCTGCTGGCGGTATCCGGGGCGATCGGCCTCATGCTGCACCGCAAGTACCGTCACGGCCGGACGATCGACGAGAACCTCGACTCGGCGCTCGGGGATCTGGACGCCGGTCCGGCGCCATCCCAAGGCGGCCAGGGTCCGGGGAGCCGTTGAATGACGGTTGCGGTGCGTATGGGCGTGCCCGTCCTCTGGGCCGGCATATGGGTCGCCCTCGTCGCGCTGGCCGTGGTGACCCGGCCGATTCTGCCCATGGACGAGACCCGCTATGTCTCGGTGGCCTGGGAGATGTGGCGGGACGGGCAGTTCGTGGTGCCACACCTCAACGGTGAGCCCTACAGCCACAAGCCGCCGCTGCTGTTCTGGCTGATCACCGCCGGCTGGGCGGCCTTCGGCGTCAATGACTGGTGGCCCCGGCTGGTGGCACCGCTGTTCGGGCTCGCCGCTCTCGCCATGACCGGGATGCTCGCCCGGCGGCTCTGGCCGGAGCGCCCGAACCTGGAGGCGGCGGCGACCCTGCTGCTGTTGGGGGGGCTTTTCTGGTCTCTGTTCACGACGCTGACCATGTTTGACATGTTGGTCACGGCCTGCGCCCTGTTGGGTCTTCTCGGCCTTCTCCGGGCATGGCGTCGGGAGGGTATCGCAGGGTTCGCCGTGTTCGGGGTTGCGCTCGGCCTCGGCGTGCTGGCCAAGGGGCCGGCGATCGCCCTTCACCTTTTGCCGGTCGCCCTGCTGGCCCCCGTGTGGGGGCCGCGGCTCGCCGCAAATGACCGGCAGGCCGGGCAATCACCGGGCGGTTGGCGCCGGTGGTATCTGGGCCTGGGTGCCGCGCTCGGCCTTGGCGTCCTGATCGCACTGGCCTGGGCGGTGCCGGCGGCGATCGTCGGCGGCGAGAGCTACGGTCGGGCGATCTTTTGGGGGCAATCGGCCGGACGCATGGTCGACTCCTTCGCCCACGGGCGGCCGTGGTGGTGGTTCCTTGCGGTGTTGCCCGGCATGCTTCTGCCCTGGACAATCTGGCCGCAGCTCTGGCGGGCCCTCAGGAGCCGCGCCTCCACGGCGTTCGGCGACGGCGGCGTGCGCTTCTGCCTGTGCTGGCTGGTGGTTGCGCTGGGTGCGTTCTCGGCGATCAGCGGCAAACAGCTCCACTATCTGCTGCCCGAAATGCCGGCCATCGCCTTGCTGTTCGCGGCGTTGCTGTTTCCCGCCACGCCCGTCGATGGAGCCGTGCGTTGGCGCTGGGACGTCTGGCCCCCGGCCGGTCTGGTCATCGTCGCCTGTCTCGCGGTCGTCGCCCTGCCGGTGGCGAACCTGGTCACCGACCTGCCCCCCTGGGCCGACACCCTGGCTCCGGCCTGGGCGTTGATCGGCATCGCCGCGGGCGGTGCCGTCCTGTGGCGGTCACCGGAGGGCCTGCTGCCCCGGATCGCCGTGTTGACCTCGCTGACCGCGGCTCTCGTGGCGATCGTGCACTTTGTCGCCCAGCCCACGCTCGCCCGGTCGTTCGATCTCTCGCCCGTTGCCGTCCGCCTCGCGGCTTGGGAACGCGATGGCTACGCCCTTGCCAATTTCGGCAAGTATCACGGGCAGTTCCATTTCCTTGGCCGCCTGCGCGCACCGATGCCGGCGATCGGGCTCACGGCCAGCGACCAGGCGGATTGGCTCGCCCGGCACGCCAGGGGAAAGATCGTCTCCTACCAGCGGACGCTGCCGACCGAGGCCGTGCCCGATCTGGTGGCTCCGTTTCGCGGACGCAAGATCGTCGTCTGGGACGCCGAAGTGGTCCGCGCCCATCCCACGGCACCGTATCGCGACGACGACGGCGACTGACCGACGGGACCGGCGGTCCCGCGCCCCTTGACAGAGCCCGGCATCCCGATTAGATCGTTAGCACTCATTTGAGCAGAGTGCTAACGATCGCCGTTGGCGCCTCTGCAACTCTTTGAATTCACGGAGGAATGGCAATGAAATTCAGGCCGCTGCACGATCGCGTGCTGGTCAAGCGCGTCGAGCAGGAGCAGAAGACGGCGGGGGGAATCATCGTCCCCGATACCGCTCAGGAAAAGCCGATGGAAGGCGAGATCGTCTCCGCCGGACCGGGAGTGCGCAAGGAAGACGGCACCGTCGTCCCGCTCGACGTCAAGGACGGCGATCGCGTGCTGTTCGGCAAGTGGTCGGGCACCGAGGTCAAGATCGACGGCGAGGAGCTGTTGATCATGAAGGAATCCGACCTCCTCGGCATCATCGAAGGCTGACCCGCGCGGTCACCCCTGCAAAGAACAAGGAACGTTAGAACATGCCTGCGAAGGAAGTGAAATTCGATACCGACGCCCGCGGGCGGCTGCTTGCCGGCGTCGACATCCTGGCGAATGCGGTGAAGGTCACGCTCGGTCCCAAGGGCCGCAACGTCGTTCTCGACAAGAGCTTCGGCGCGCCGCGCATCACCAAGGACGGCGTCACCGTGGCCAAGGAGATCGAGCTCGCCGACAAGTTCGAGAACATGGGCGCGCAGATGCTGCGCGAGGTCGCCTCGCGGACCTCGGACGAGGCCGGTGATGGCACGACCACGGCGACCGTGCTGGCCCAGGCCATCGTCCGCGAGGGCGCCAAGGCGGTCGCCGCCGAGCTGAACCCGATGGACCTGAAGCGCGGCATCGATTTCGCCGTCGACGCCATCATCAAGGACCTGCACAAGCGGTCGCGCACCGTCTCCACGAGCGAGGAGATCTCCCAGGTCGGCACGATCTCGGCCAACGGCGAGCGCGAAGTCGGCCAGATGATTGCCAGCGCGATGGAAAAGGTCGGCAAGGAAGGCGTGATCACGGTCGAGGAAGCCAAGGGCCTGCAGACCGAGCTCGACGTGGTCGAGGGCATGCAGTTCGACCGCGGCTACACTTCGCCGTACTTCATCACCAACGCCGAAAAGATGACCTGCGAGCTGGAGAATCCGGTCATCCTGATCCACGAGAAGAAGCTGTCGGGCCTTCAGCCGCTGCTGCCGGTGCTCGAGCAGGTGGTGCAGTCGGGCCGGCCCATGCTGGTCATCGCCGAGGACATCGAAGGCGAGGCGCTCGCCACCCTAGTGGTGAACAAGCTGCGCGGCGGTCTCAAGGTCGCGGCGGTAAAGGCGCCCGGCTTCGGTGACCGGCGCAAGGCCATGCTCGAGGACATCGCCATCCTGACCTCCGGCCAGGTGGTCAGCGAGGACCTCGGCATCAAGCTGGAGAACGTCACCATCGACATGCTCGGCACCGCCAAGAAGGTCTCGATCACCAAGGAAGAGACGACCGTCGTCGAGGGCGCCGGCAAGAAGGACGAC
>Ga0209458_1000286_pt1 | contig 20642 bp, 19 predicted proteins | sample WorMetLIZAISLAND_FD_187411 | JGI IMG/M metagenome (GOLD analysis project Ga0209458, IMG submission 187411) | Marine gutless worms symbiont microbial communities from Max Planck institute for Marine Microbiology, Germany - Inanidrilus manae... ...
CGCGGCTCGCCATGCGCGGAAACTAGCGCATGTCGAATCGCGTTATCAGTCCCGAATTGCTACATGTGGTGATCTGGATGGCGGCAGCCCCAGCATCTGCCCCATCACTCGGTAACCGAACAATTACGATGAACGCCCGCTTGGGCGGGTCAGGCATCAGCCCGCGCTTGCGCCGGCGCCGCTTTTCCGCCGCGCAGGTCTGGTCGTAGATCAGAACCGTAGGTCCTTGGACCGTCCGCAGGTCGCGCTGCAGCCGGTCCATCTCGTCGCGGTGGTGCACGGTGACGCCGGGCGCGAACCCCGAACCGATGCCATATTTCTCGGGCTCGTCGGAGACGACGCAGATGCGATTCACCCCCTCCGCCGCGACCTGCCGGGTAACCATCGGCACGTCGAGCGGCCCGTCGGTGGGCTGGCCGCCGGTCATGGCCACGGCGTCGTTGTAGAGGATCTTGTAGGTGACGGTGCTCTGGGCGGCGACGGCGGCTCGGATGGCAAGGATACCCGAGTGGTAGTAGGTCCCGTCGCCAAGGTTGACGAACCTGTGGCCGATGTCGGTGAACGGTTCCATGCCGATCCAGTTGGTGCCCTCGGCCCCCATATGGGTGTAGGTGTCGGACGAGCGGTCCATCCACATCGCCATGATGTGACAGCCAATCCCGGCGACGGCTTGCAACCCCTCGGGCAGGCGCGTCGATGTGTTGTGGGGACACCCCGAGCAGAAGTAGGGCTGGCGCGTGATCTCCGGAAGTGGCCCGGCCATCGTCCGCTCCTTGGCGTCGAGGAAGGCGAGCCGGTCGCGGATGTGGGTCGAAGTATAGAAGCGGTCGATCCGGTCGGCGATGACCCTGGCGATGCGGGCCGGCGTCAGTTCGCCGGCGGACGGCAGGATCCAGTCTCCGGCCTCGTCGAACTTGCCGATCACCCGCGGGCGCACGTCCTCGCGCCAGTTGTAGAGCTGTTCCTTGAGCTGGTTCTCGATGACGGCGCGCTTCTCCTCGACGACGAGAACCTCGTCGAGGCCCTCACAGAACTCCCGGATGCCTTCGCGCTCCAGGGGCCAGACCATGCCGACCTTGTAGACGCAGAGGCCGATGTCGGCGGCCAATGCCTCGTCGATGCCGAGGTCTTCGAGCGCCTGCATCACGTCGAGATAGGACTTGCCCGTGGTGACGATGCCGAACCGGCGATCGCGGCTGTCGATGACCGTGCGATCGAGCCCATTGGCGCGGGCGAACGCGAGTGCGGCGTAAACCTTGTAGCGCTGGAAGCGGATTTCGGCGCCCAGTGGCGGCCAATCGTGGAGCCGAATGTGAAGGCCGTCGGGCGGCATCTCGAAATCGTCGGGGCGGACGATGGCGAGACGGTGCGTATCGACATGGACGGAGGCCGAGGAGTCCACCGTCTCGGTGATCGTCTTCATCGCCACCCACAGGCCGGAGAACCGCGACAGCGCCCAGCCGTAGAGTCCAAAATCCAGCAGCTCCTGGACGTTGGCCGGGTTCAGCACCGGTATCTCGGCGTGCATGAACAGGTAGTCGGACTGGCTGGGGAACGTCGACGACTTGGCGCCATGATCGTCGCCGGCGAGCACCAGGACGCCGCCGTTGGGCGCCGTGCCGGCCATGTTGGCGTGGCGGAACGCATCGCCCGTGCGGTCCACGCCGGGGGCCTTGCCGTACCACATGGCGAACACGCCGTCGTACCGCGCGCCGGGGAATAGGTTGACCTGCTGCGTGCCCCAAATTGCGGTCGCCGCCAGATCCTCATTGAGGCCCGGCTGGAAGCGGACGTGGTTGTCGTCAAACAGCGAGCCCGTGCGCCAGATTTCCCGGTCGATGTTGGCGAGCGGCGAGCCGCGGTAGCCGCTGACATATCCGGCGGTGTTGAGATCGGCGGCGACGTCTCGACGGCGCTGCATCAGCGGCAGGCGGATGAGCGCCTGCGAACCGGTCAGATAAGCCCGCCCGGAATCCAGCGTATACTTGTCGTCCAGCGATACGTGGGCCAACGCCATTTGGTGCCTCTTCGCCCCAGGCTGTCGACCATGCGCGTTGTCCGCGCGTTATCCACAATAGGTAATATATGCTGACCTAAATTACAATCGCCGCGGCGTCGCGTCGGCGAATTCGCAGCTTTGTGACGGCTGCGGGGCGGCAACCGCAATAGCGTTTCCGCTAGACCTTGGAGGGCGCAACGATCGTGCCGGGGCGCCTACCAGACCAAGACTTGTCCTTCCTCCATGACCCGCACGGAGTGAATGCCGCCGATCCCGACGATCTCGCGGGCGACCTGCTCGGCGTCGGTCGGTTTGACGTGAATCAGATACACGGTGATCGGCTGCTTCAACGCCGTCAGACGTGGCGCAAGCATGGACGGGCACAGGTGTCCGGCGCGGCGGGCGAGGTCGGCATTGCCGTGGTGATAGGACATCTCGATGATCAGCGAATCGAGATCGGCAACGGCGCCGATCGCTTCCCAGAACGGCGGACAGGTCGTGGTATCGCCGCTGATGGCAACGCTCGCGGTGCCGCTGTCGAGCAGAAAACCCGCCGTCGGAACGGTGTGCGTCGCCGGCAGCAGCGTGATCCACCGGCTGCCCAGGGTCACGGTGTCGCCGATGTCGTGCGTCTGGAACCGCACCGACGGGTTGGACGCGGACGGGATGGAGGTGAAGTCCGGCCAGAGCGCCCAGTTGAACACGTGCTGCTGCAACGTCTCGATCGTCGCCGGCAGGCCGTGGACGATGACCGGATCGCTGCGCCCGGAGCGGCCGGCGTCGATCAGCATGGGCAGCAGGCAGATGTGGTCCAGGTGGCCGTGAGTCAGGAAGACGTGGTCGATTCGCGCCATTGCCGACCGCGTCAGCTTGCCGACGCCAGTGCCGGCCTCGACAAGCAGATCGCCGTCGACCAGGAACGCCATGGTTTGCGCGCCGTCGCCGACTCCGCCAGCGCAGCCAAGGACTTCCAGGCGCATGGCAAATTTCCCCCCCAGGATGAAGCCGGCCGGGCCGCATCCGTCGCGGCGTAGCCTAAAAGGATGTGCCCGCCGCCGCCAGTCGTTTTATGATCCGGCCGCCAGAAGGGGGGACACCGCCCGATTCGAGGAAGGCTGCGCGGGTTCGGCGGACCGAACCTGCGCCAAGTAACAGGGAGACGGGCCGAAATGACGGTAATGGTGACCGGTGCCGCGGGTTTCATCGGCTTCAATACCGTCCAGGCGCTGCTCGCACGGGGCGACGCGGTCGTCGGCGTCGACAACGTCAACGACTACTACGAGGTGTCGCTGAAGGAGGCCCGACTGGCCCGCCTCGCCGAGCATCCCGGATTCACCTTCGAGCGTCTCGACATCGCCGACCGCCCTGCCGTCGATGCGATGATCGACGCCCACCCCGACATCAACCGGGTCGTCCACCTCGCCGCCCAGGCCGGTGTGCGGTACTCGCTGATCAATCCCTTCGCCTATGTGCACACCAACGTCGAAGGGCACGTGGTCTTGCTGGAGGCGTGCCGGAAGCTGGCGCGCCTCGACCACTTCGTCTATGCGTCGACGTCGTCGGTCTATGGGGCCAATACCAGGCTGCCGTTCTCGGTCGACGACCGCACCGACACACCGCTGTCGCTCTATGCCGCGACGAAGAAGTCCATGGAGGCGATCAGCCATTCCTATGCCCACATCCACGGAACGCCCCTGACCGGACTGCGGTTCTTCACCGTCTATGGGCCGTGGGGCCGCCCGGATATGGCGGCGTTCATCTTCACCCGCAAGATCCTCGCCGGCGAGCCGATCCCGGTGTTTAATCACGGCGACATGCGCCGGGATTTCACCTTCATCGACGACATCGTCGCCGGTGTCGTCGCCTGTCTCGACCGTCCGCCGACCAGCAGCGACCCGCTCAACCGCCTCTACAACATCGGCAACAGCGGCTCCGAAGCATTGATGGACTTCATCGGCCTGATCGAGAAGACGCTCGGTCGCAAGGCCGAGGTCGAACTCCTCCCCATGCAGCCCGGCGATGTGAGGGAGACCTACGCCGACATCGAGGCCACGCGCCGCGACTTCGGGTTCGAGCCGCAGACACCGATCTCGGAAGGCGTCCCGCGCTTCATCGCCTGGTACCGCGACTACTACGGCGTGTGAGGGGCCGGTGGTGTCGGCCCACTACCGGTAAAGCGCCTCCAATCGTTCTCCATAGGTCGCCTTCAGCACGTGGCGGCGGATCTTCATCGTCGGCGTCAACTGCTCGTTGGCGATGGTGAACGGTTTCGGCGCGACGGTGAACCTGCGCACCTTCTCGATCAATGACAGCCCGCCGTTGACCCGCTCGACGGCATCGCCCAGGGCCTTGCGGAAGTCGGCGTCCTCGGACAGTGCCGCGAGGTCGGCCTCGCGGCCGGCGCCCTGTGCCCACTCGGCCATCCATTCCGCGTCGGGGACCAGGAGCGCCACCAGGTTGGGCCGCTTGTCGCCCCAGACCATGGCCTGAGCGATCTCCGGCTCCATGGTCAGCAGGCCCTCGACACGCGCCGGCGAGACGTTGTCGCCACCGGAATTGACGATGATGTCCTTCTTGCGGTCGGTGATGACGATGTGCCCGTCGCCGTCGATCTCGCCGATGTCGCCCGTATGCAGCCAGCCGTCGACAACGGTCTCGCCGGTTTCCTTCTCGTGGCCCCAGTACCCCTGCATCACCAGCTCGCCGCGGATGAGGATCTCGCCGTCTGCCGCGATGCGGACCTCGGTGTCGGTGAGCGGCGGCCCCACCGTGTGCATCTTCGGCGCCGAGGGGCGGTTGACGCTGACCACCGGCCCCGACTCCGTCTGGCCGTAGCCCTGGAGGATGCACAGGCCAAGCGCGGTGAAGAAGACGCCGATCTCCGGATTCAGCGGCGCCCCGCCCGAGACCAGCGCCTTCAGCCGGCCGCCGAACGAGGCCCGCACCTTGTTCCGCACCACCTTGTCCAGGATGCGGTCGTCCAGCCGGCCGAACAGGCCGAGGGATGCGGGATCGCGGTAGCGACGCTCGCCGATCGAGACGGCGCGGCGGAACAGCGTCTTCTTGATGCCGCCGGCGCGCTCGACGCCGCGCAGGATCTTGGCGTGCAGGGCCTCATAGAGCCGCGGGACCGCCGTCATGATCGTCGGGCGGGCCTCGACCATGTTGGCGGCGAGGGTCTCGACGCCCTCGGCGAAGTAGACCTGAGCGCCGATGAGAATGGGGAAATAGATGCCGACGGTGTGTTCGTAGGAGTGCGACAGCGGCAGGAACGACAGGAACACCTCATCACCGAGGCCCAGTTCCAGGAGCGCATCGTAGGCGCCGGCGCAATTGTGCAGGATCGCCCCATGGGACAGCATCACCCCCTTCGGCGCGCCCGTGGTGCCGGACGTGTAGATGATGCAGGCGGTGTCCCTGCGCGCCAGGTGCGTCGCGTCGTCGACGATGTTGGCGTGGTCCTCGTGGCCGCGGGCCGCCACCTCGTCCCAGGACACCACCTCGACCTCCGTGCCGGGGTCCAGATGCGGCTGCTCGAGCGTGACCACGAATCGGGTCGCCGCCGACTCGCCGGCCGCGGCGAGCAGCGGGGTTGCCAGGCGGCGGGTGCTGACGATGGCGCCGACGGCGCCGCTGTCGGTGAGGATGTGGCGGTGGTCTGAGGCCGTGTTGGTCGTGTAGGCGGGGACGGTGATGCCGCCCGCGGCCATCACCGCGATGTCGGCGATCACCCAATCGGGTCCGTTTTCCGCGACCAGGGCGACCCGGTCGCCCCGGCCGACGCCCATGGCCCGTAAGCCCCGGGTGAGGGCGCTGACCCGGGCGGCGACGTCGCGCCAACTCAGCGGCTGGTAGCAGCCATCGCGCTTCGCCCACAGGAACGGGCGTTCGTCCAGGGCGTCGGCCTGGTCGAAGAACATGGAGACAAGATTTTTCTGCTGTGATGCAAGCATGGCCGACGATTCCCCCTGGACCGCGCCAACGGCTCATTTCCCTCGTTGCCGGGCGCTCGATAGCAGATTATATGCCGCAGGTAACAACGGAGGAACCGATGACCGATCCCGCAAGCGCGCTTGCCGAGACGATCGAGCCGGACCCCGACGAAGCGCTGCCGCGGTGGGAGCTTCGGGACCTCTATGACGGCATGGACTCCCGCGCGCTGGCCGAGGACCTGGAGTGGGCGCGGGCCGAGGCCGAGAGCTTCCACGCGGAATGCGTCGGACGCCTCGCCGACATGGACGGCGCCACCTTCGGCGCTGCGATCGCCCGCTACGAGGCCATCGTCGAGCGGCTCCACAGGGCGCTGAGCTACGCCCAGCTCGTGTTCGCCGGCAATATTGCCGATCCCGAGACGGGGCGCTTCCTGCAGACGGTGCAGGAGCAGGTCAACGCCATCACGACCGAGACGCTGTTCTTTCCGCTGGAACTGAACCGGCTCGACGACGAAGACGTCGAGGCGAAGTTTGCCGATCCGGCAGCCGACCGCTACCGCCCGTGGGTGCGCGACACCCGGGTGTTCCGACCGCACCAGCTGGACGACGACCTTGAGCGGCTGTTGCACGAGAAGTCGGTCACCGGGCGTGCCGCGTGGGTGCGCCTGTTCGAGCAGACCCTCGCCGACCTGCGGTTTCCGGTGAACGGTGACAGGCTGACGCTCTCGGAAACGCTCAATCTCTTCTATCACGCCCAGCGCGACATGCGTCGGGCGGCGGCCAAGGCCGTCGGCTCGGTCCTAGGCGACAACATTGGTCTCTTCGCCCTGATCACCAATACCCTCGCCAAGGACAAGGAGATCGAGGACAAGTGGCGCCGCTACCCGACGCCGATCTCGTATCGGAACCTGTCCAACCAGGTCGAGGACGAAGTCGTCGATGCCCTGGTCAACGCCATCCGCGGAGCCTACGACCAGATCGCCCACCGGTACTACCGGCTGAAGGCCCGCTGGTTCGGTGGCGATCACCTGGACTATTGGGACCGCAACGCGCCGTTGCCGGGCGGCGAGGAGCGGCGTTACGGGTGGACCGAGGCGAAGGCGACGGTTCTTGGCGCATTTGCCGGATTCGATCCGCGCCTGGCCGAGATCGCGGCGCGGTTCTTCGACGAGTCTTGGATCGACGCCGGCCCCCGGCCGGGCAAGGACTCAGGGGCCTTCGCCCATCCCACCGTGCCATCCGTCCATCCCTACCTGCTGATGAACTTCTACGGCCGGCCGCGGGATGTGATGACACTGGCCCACGAGCTCGGTCACGGCGTCCATCAGGTCCTTGCCGCGGGCCGGGGAGCACTGATGGCCGATACCCCGCTGACCCTGGCCGAGACCGCCTCGGTCTTCGGCGAGATGCTGGTGTTCCGGGCGCTGGTCGCCGGCGAGCACGATCCCGGCCGGCGCTGCCGGCTGCTCGCCGGCAAGGTCGAAGACATGCTCAACACCGTGGTCCGCCAGATCGCCTTTCATGAGTTCGAGCAGCGCATCCACGAAGAGCGCGCCACCGGTGAGCTGGCCATCGGACGCCTCGGCGACATCTGGATCGAGGTGCAGCGTGATAGCCTCGGACCGGCGCTGCGCTTCGACGACGACTACCGCCACTTCTGGGCCTACATCCCGCACTTCGTCCATTCGCCGTTCTACGTCTACGCCTACGCGTTCGGCGATTGCTTGGTGAACTCCCTCTATCAGGTCTACGGCGCCGGCCATCCCGGATTCGAGGAGAAGTACATCGACATGCTGCGGGCCGGGGGCACGCTGCGCCACCGCGACCTGTTGCGCCCCTTCGGACTGGATGCCGGCGACCCGGCCTTCTGGGGGCGGGGGCTCGCCGTCATCACCGGGCTGATCGACGAGCTGGAAGAGCTGGAAGAATTGGAACCATAGACGTCCGGCCGCCCGGCATTGTCCAAGCCGGGCAAGGACTTATATCTTAACGTGTATCTTCTCGTGTCCGAGGCGCCGATCCGGCAGGCGTTTCGGGCCGTATCACCGATCGACGTCGGGCAGGGTTTCCGGAGATCGAGGATGGCCGACACGGCGAAGCGCGCGAAACGCGAGGGCGACGAGGCCGATTCCCTCGGTAGACGCGTGAAGCGGTACGCCCGCGTCGGCACGGCCGTCGGCGGCATCGCCGCGCGCTACGCCGGGGGTCGTTTCTTCGGCGTTCCCATCGATACCCTGGAGCACGCCGCTGATCTGCGCGCGGCCTTGGGCGGGCTCAAGGGTCCGCTGATGAAGGTGGCGCAGATCCTCGCCACCGTCCCCGACATGCTGCCCGAGGAGTATACGGTCCAGCTCGCGCATCTGCAGACCAACGCGCCGTCCATGAGCTGGCCCTTCGTCAAGCGGCGGATGGCCAGCGAGCTGGGTCCCGACTGGCAGAAGCGGTTCGCCACGTTCGAGCACGAGGCCGCCGCGGCGGCATCGCTGGGGCAGGTCCACAGGGCGACCGGGCACGACGGCCGCGCCCTGGCCTGCAAGCTGCAATACCCCGACATGGCCTCGGCGGTGGAGGCCGACCTCAAGCAGCTCAAGCTGGTGTTCAGCATCTACCGGCGCTACGACCGGGCCATCGACCCCAGCGAAATCCACGCCGAACTGTCGGCCCGCCTGCGGGAGGAGCTGGACTACATCCGCGAGGCCCGCCACATTGGGCTCTACGGCCGCATGCACGCGGACGAGGCCGACGTGCACATCCCCGAGACCGTGCCAGAGCTGTCAACGGGGCGGCTGCTGACCATGAACTGGCTCGAGGGCGAGCCTTTGCTGAGCTTCGTCGACCACCAAATCGACGCCCGCAATACCGTCGCGCGGAACATGTTCCGCGCCTGGTACGTACCCTTCTACGAATACGGCGTCATCCATGGCGATCCGCATCTGGGCAACTACACGGTGCGCCCGGACGGTTCCGTGAACTTGCTCGATTTCGGCTGCATCCGAGTGTTCAAGGCACCGTTCATCGGCGCCGTCATCGACCTCTACAAGGCCCTTCGTGACGACGACGAGGAGCTCGAGGTTCATGCCTACGAAACCTGGGGCTTCAAGAACCTCAGCCGGGAACTGATCGACATCCTCAATCACTGGGCGCGGTTCCTCTATGCGCCGCTGATGGAGGACCGTGTCCAGCCGATCCAGGAGGACGGCAACGTCGTTTACGGAGCCCGCGTTGCCGGCAAAGTCCACCGGGAACTCAGCCGCGTTGGCGGGGTCACGCCGCCCCGCGAGTTCGTGCTCATGGACCGCGCTGCCATCGGCCTCGGCAGCGTCTTCACGCGGCTCCGTGCCGAGATCAACTGGCACCGCATGTTCCACGATCTGATCCAGGACTTCGATCCGGAAGCCCTGGCCAAACGCCAATCCAAGGCGCTAAAAGCGTTCCAACTTCCTTTGCCCGAGTAACGCAGCACCCATCATCCGGTCCACAGGGGAACAGCGATGATCATCACCACCACCGATGGCGTCGAGGGGCGCAGCATCACCGGCTATCTCGGCGTCGTCACCGGCGAGGCCGTCATGGGCACCAACATCTTCCGCGACTTCTTCGCCGGCATCCGCGACATCGTCGGCGGGCGCTCGGGGTCCTACGAGAAGGAACTCAAGAAGGCCCGCGATCTGGCGCTCCAGGAGTTGACCGAAGAGGCCGCGGCGATGGGCGCCGACGCCGTCGTCGCCGTGGACCTGGATTACGAACACATCGGCGGTGGCGACCGGTCCATGCTGATGGTTTCGGCGAACGGTACGGCGGTCAAGCTGGGCTGATCGGCGGCGCGGCTATTCGCGGGGCGTGAGCACGCAGGGGCCGGCACATTCCTCGACCAGGTTGATCGCCGGGCCCCAGCCTCGGGCGATGATCTGGATGGGCATGAAGCGGCCGTCCGCGGAGACGTAGACGTCGAACGCGGTGTCGTCCCAGAGCATTCGGGTGCGCTCGCGGAACCCGGCGAGCGGACGAGTGGTCAGGCACAGCTTGTAGGCGTCCGTGGTTCGTCCCTCGACCTCGTGACGCATGAGCCCAAGCATTTCGCCGGACATGTCGAAGCGCCGTTTGCCGTCGAAGATGGCGACAGTGAACGGCTCGACAGCCTCGGGGTTTTCGTGCCGCCGCAACCGATCGATGGCTTCGACAAAGGCGGACAAGGGATCGAGGACGCCCGTGCGCCGGTCGGCCGGCACCTGGGGCCGCTCCGGATCGTCGGTTTCCGGCTCGCGGGGTTCGAAAAAGACAACATTCCGCGACACCGTCGCTTCGCCGGTTTTGGGATCGAACGCGATGGTCGTCGTGCCCTCTCGGCTGTTGGAGCGGTACCTGGAGCGGTAGGCCTCTGGTGTGAGGCCGTCCCCCGCTGCGCCCGTGCTGGTCGCCTCCAGGTCGAGACCGATCAGCCAGTCCAGGAGTCCGCGGGTGCCGAGGCTGAACGCCGCTTCGTACTCGCTGCCGCCACCGCTGAGGGTTAGCGAAAACTCGGCGGCATAAAGGCCTCCCCACCACGCCTCGTAGCGCAGGTGGGTCGCGTCGGCTGGGACGCGCGCCAGCGACGGATCGGCGCTCGCCGAGCCGACGCAGAAGGCGGCCGCAATGGCGGCGCCGATGATCGTCCAACGTGCCCTCAACGTGCGTTCCGACCCGCACTTGTCCAAGCCCAACCGACGGGTTCCGCCTGTTTGCGGTTCCGAGCGGGGAGCGGAACGGCGTAAACGGAGGCGTCCCGTGAAGACATATGGCTCATCGGCGCTGACTCAAGTCGTTGTCGCCCGTCGCGAACGGATTGCGGATGCGGACCGCGTCGTAGACGCGATCGGACTGGAAATCTTCGGTGATGATCGTGTCCAAACCGAAGGATTCCGCATACGCCCACAGATGGGCATCGAACCATGACAGACCATAAGCGGCGGCGCCGCGCAGGGCGAGACGGAGCACGTCCTCGTTCGGATACAAGACCTGAAACTCGATCAAGAATTCCTCGGCCTCTCGGCGTGCCTCCGCCGCCGTCAGCAGCGCCGTCCCATCCGGACGGGGCCGGCTCGTCGCCGCGACGAACTCCAAAATGGCCTGATGGGGGATCCGGATGTCGTCGTCCCGGATGCCCGCTCGGAGAACCGCGGTGGCGATTTCCTGCTTCGCCGGGAATCGCGGATCGTAGCGGTAGACGAGGACGTTCGTGTCAATCAGCGCTGCCATGGCGGTAGAGGTCCTCGCGCGTCCAACCGCGTTCGGGAACCTCGGGCGCCACTGCCGCTGATGCTTGGCGACGTCGTTGACGTTCGCTTGCCAGATCGAAAAGCCGGAGACGCTCTTCGACGCTGAAACTGCTGTGTTCGCGAACGACGCCGGTCAACGGGGTGGAGTCCCCTACCGTGGATGTCGGATAGAAATCGCCAGGCTGCACGGCCCCTCCCGTGGCATCGACGATGCGCGCCATCACGTCGGGACGGGGAACGCGCTTGCCGTGCACCCAAAGGCGCACGCTTTCTCCGGTCACGCCAACTCTGTGGCCGAAGTCGGCGAATGGGAGCTTCTGAGCGGTGAGATAGTCGGACAGCCTCACGATCGGCACGATGCAACAAAATGTTGTTTGCGTCAACAACAGAAAGTTGGCTCACCAGTACCGCATGGCGGCACGGAAAAGGTCCGCGAGGTCGTCCTTGGTGACTTCTTTCGGCGCCATGACCAGGAGACGCTGCTGGGCATAGGCACCTTCGACCAGGGCCGGGACGTCGTTGTCGCGATAGCCGATCTGCTCCAGCCCGCTCGGGAGGTTGGTCTGGCGCATCATGGTTTCGAGACGCTCGGCGAGGATCTCGCCGGCATCCTCGGGGGCGGCACCCGAAACGTCCGCGCCCAGGGCCGCCGCGGCCTCGAGGTGGCGTTCCGGCTGGGCGTCGGCGGTGAACCGGAACGCCGCCGGCGCGTTGATCACCACCGAGAGCCCATGGGGCACCATGCCCCCTTCGGTCTCGTAGCCGTTGGCGAGATAGGTGTGGTTCTGGCTGGCGACGGCATAGGACATGGCGTGGGGGATATGCACGCCGGCATTGCCGAGAAGGCGACACCGGCCAGGGTCGAGGCGAACATCAGCGCATGGCGGGCCTCGGTATCCTCCTCGTCGGCGACACCCCGCACCAGGTACTGACCGGCAAGGCGGATGGCGTGCATGGCGCCGATGTCGCTGAACGGGTTGGAGCCCTGGTAGGGCGGGCGCAGCGCCGATGAGGCCGGTTTCTCGCGGCTGGTGTAGGCGCGCGCGGTGTAGGACTCGATGGCGTGGGTGAACACGTCGAAGCCGGTGCAGGCGACGACGCCGGCCGGCATGGTCTCCGTGGTCGTCGGGTCGACCACCGCCATCGTCGGCCGCATCAGCTTCGAAGACACCCCCGTTTTGACCTTGAGCTCGACGAGATCGCAGATGGCGACCCCGGTGGTCTCGCTGCCGGTCCCGGCCGTGGTCGGGCAGGCAATGTGCGGCAACAGGGGACCGGGCACCGGCTTGGCGCCGCCGATGGGCGCGTTGATGTAGGCGAGCAGGTCGTCCGGATAGGTCGCCAGCAGATTGGCCGCCTTGGCCGTGTCGATGGTCGATCCGCCACCCAGCGAAATGATGCCGTCGAAGTTGCCGTCGCTGGCGAACGCGGCGGCATCGAGAAACGACGTATCGGTCGGCTCGATGCGGATCGCCTGGTAGACGGCGGCATCGATGCCGGCCTTGGCCAGCGACGCACGGGCGATCTTCGCCGGTTCGGTGTTGGCAACGTTGGGATCGATGAACAACGCCACCCGCGTCATGCCCAGCGACTTGGCATCGTCCCCCAGTTCGGCGACGACGCCGGGTCCGAACTTCATGGCCTGGGCGTTGACGGTGAAGGCGGTTTCGCCGTCCGCACGGGGCAGGTGGTGCGTCGAACTGGTCATCGCCTGGCGACCTCCTCGGGTTGAGCGGGGAAAAGCCAATTGTCGGACTGGACGACGGCGCGGGTCAAAGGGATTTCGGGGCGTTTTACACTGTATATCCTTTTTTCGCCGCGGCTCTTGTGCAGGCCTGCCGGAGGGTGCATAAACGCCCCCGCACACGGTGCATGAGGGAACTCCTGGGGACCTTATCCATATGAAAATCGCCATACCGAAAGAACGCGCTTCCGGGGAAACCCGGGTCGCGGCATCGCCGGACATGGTCAAGAAATTCGTCGGTTTCGGCTTCGACGTCGTCGTCGAAAAGGGTGCCGGCGACGCGTCGGCCATGCCCGACGCGGATTTCGAGGCCGTCGGCGCGACCATCGCCAAAGACGAGGCATCGGCACTCAAGGACGCGGACTTGGTGCTGAAGATCCAGCGGCCGACCATTTCCGGCGACGACAATGAACTGGCCATGATGAAAAAGGGCGCCATGCTCGTCGGCCAACTGATGGCGCTGACCAACCCGAAGGACGTCGAGGCCTATGCCAAGGCCGGTATCTCTGCCTTTGCCATGGAATTGATGCCGCGGATCTCGCGTGCCCAATCCATGGACATCCTGTCGAGCCAGAGCAACCTGGCCGGCTACAAGGCGGTGATCGACGGCGCGGCCGAATTCGGCAGCGCGATGCCGATGATGATGACCGCCGGCGGTACCGTGCCCCCGGCGAAGGTGTTCATCATGGGCGTTGGCGTCGCCGGGCTGCAGGCCATCGCCACCGCCAAGCGGCTCGGCGGCGTGGTCACCGCCACCGACGTCCGGCCGGCGACCAAGGAGCAGGTGGCCAGCCTCGGCGGCAAGTTCCTGACCGTCGACGAGGAGATGGAAAAGGACGCCGAGACCGAGGGCGGCTACGCCAAGGAGATGCCGCCGGAGTACTTCGAAAAGCAGAAGCAGGTGGTCGCCGAGCACATCGCCAAGCAGGACATCGTCGTCACCACGGCGTTGATCCCCGGCAAGCCCGCACCGGTTCTGGTCACCGAGGACATAGTGAAGTCCATGCGGCCCGGCTCGGTGATCGTCGATCTGGCCGTCGAGGCCGGCGGCAACTGTCCGCTGTCCGAGGCCGGCAAGGTCGTGATCAAGCACGGCGTCAAGCTGATCGGCCACACCAACGTTCCCGGCCGGCTGGCCAGCGACGCCAGCGCGCTGTTCGCAAGGAACCTGCTGAACTTCCTGTCCCCCCATGTCGACAAGGACAACAAGACCCTGGCTTTCGACTGGGAGGACGAGACGGTCAAAGGCACCCTGCTCACCCGCGACGGCAAGGTCGTCAACCCGATGCTGACAGGGGAGGGTAACTGACCATGGAACCCGCAACCATCGTTGAAAACGCTGGTCGGCTCGCCGATCAGGCATCCAAGCTGGCCGATCAGGCGGCCCAGCTCGCCACCGAAGCGGCCCAGGTCGTTGCCACCGCTCCGGCAGCGGCCGTAGGCCACGGCGACTTCCTGTCGCTGTTCACCGTTTTCGTGCTGGCGGTCTTCGTCGGCTTCTATGTCGTCTGGAGCGTCACTCCGGCCCTGCATTCACCGCTGATGGCGGTCACCAACGCCATCTCGTCGGTGATCATCGTCGGCGGCCTGCTGGCCGCCGGCCCGGCGCACTTCGACTTCTCCAAGATCATGGGCTTTTTGGCGGTGCTGCTCGCCTCGGTGAACATCTTCGGCGGCTTCATCGTCACCCAGCGCATGCTCGCCATGTTCAAAAAGAAGAAGAAATAGGGGGCCGGAACCATGAGCGAAGCAATCGTCGGATTCGCCTATCTCATTGCCGCGGTGCTGTTCATCCTGGCGCTGCGCGGCCTGAGCTCGCCCGAATCCGCCCGCCAGGGCAACATCTACGGCATCGCCGGCATGGTGATCGCCGTGGTCACCACGCTGATCGACCCGGACGTGGTCAGCTACTGGATGATCATCCTCGGCGTGCTCATCGGCGGCACCATTGGCACCGCCATCGCCATGCGCATTCAGATGACGGCACTGCCGCAGCTAGTCGCGGCGTTCCACAGCCTGGTCGGTATGGCCGCGGTGTTCGTCGCCACGGCGGCACTGTACCACCCGGAGGCCTACGGCATCGGCACCAAGGGCGCAATCCACGCCGCCAGCCTCGTCGAGATGTCGCTCGGCGTGGCCATCGGTGCGATCACCTTCTCGGGCTCTGTCATCGCCTTCCTCAAACTCCAGGGGCTGATGAGCGGCAACCCGATCGTCTACCCGATGCAGCATCCGCTGAACGCGGTCATCGGGCTGGTGATCGTCGCCTTCATCGTCTGGTTCTGCGCGTCGGAGTCCTACTCCGCCTACTGGCTTTTGGTGATCCTGTCGTTCGCCATCGGCTTCCTGCTGATCATTCCGATCGGCGGGGCGGACATGCCGGTGGTGGTGTCGATGCTGAACTCGTACTCGGGCTGGGCGGCCTGCGGCATCGGCTTCACCCTGCAGAACCCGGCGCTGGTGATCACCGGTGCGCTGGTCGGCTCGTCGGGCGCCATCCTCTCGTACATCATGTGCAAGGGGATGAACCGCTCGATCTTCAACGTCATGCTCGGCGGCTTCGGCGGCGAGGGCGTGGCGCCGGCCGCCGGGGCCGCCGGCGACCGCACGGTCAAGTCGGGCAGCGCCGACGACGCGGCTTTCATCATGAAGAACGCCTCGAAGGTCATCGTCATCCCCGGTTACGGCATGGCCGTCGCCCAGGCCCAGCACGCGCTGCGCGAGATGGCCGACAAGCTCAAGGAGGAGGGCGTCGAGGTCAAATACGCCATCCACCCGGTGGCCGGGCGCATGCCGGGGCACATGAACGTGCTGCTGGCCGAGGCCAACGTGCCCTACGACGAGGTGTTCGAGCTCGAGGAGATCAACCACGAGTTCTCGACCGCCGAGGTCGCCTTCGTCATCGGCGCCAACGACGTCACCAACCCGTTGGCGCGGACCGATCCGACCTGCGACATCTACGGCATGCCCATCTTCGACTGCGACAAGTCGGGGACGACGCTGTTCATCAAGCGCTCGATGGCGTCGGGGTATGCCGGTGTCGACAACCCGCTGTTCTTCGCCGACAAGACCATGATGCTGTTCGGCGACGCCAAGAAGATGACAGAAGAGATCGTCCAGGCCCTCGGCTAGGGACGACCGACACCATCCACGACGCGGCGGCGGGGCTTCGGCCCCGCCGCTTCGCGTTCCAGGTGATCTGTTTGACCGCCGTCAAGGTGCGCGAGGGCGGCTGTCAGCAGGATCGGCGCCCATGAGCACGAACACCGCCAACGTTTCCCGATTGGTCCCGCTTCAGGAACCGGAGGATCCCGAGCGCCGCGGCGGACCCCTGGCTGCGCCGGTGCTGTCCTACGGATTCCGGACGTTCTTCCTGCTGGCCTCTGCGTGGGGTGCGCTGGCCGTTGCCGCCTGGGTTGTCATGCTGGCGACCGGCCGGTCGATGCCCCTGGCGATGCCCGATGTCGCCTGGCACGGCCACGAGATGCTGTTCGGCTTCGCCGGTGCCGGGGTGGCCGGGTTCCTGCTGACCGCCGTGCCAAGCTGGACCGGACGTGCCCCGGTGTCGGGCGGACGTCTGTTGCTGCTGGCCGCCCTTTGGCTGCTGGGGCGTCTCGCCCTCGCCTTCGGCGCGGCGCTGCCGGCACCCGTCGTGGCGGTGGCCGACCTCGCCTTCATCGTCGGTGTGCTGTTGGTCGCCGGTGCCGACGTCATCGCCGCCAGCAACAGGCGCAATTACGTCGTCCTCGGAGTCGTCGCCCTGTTCGGGCTTGCCGACGCCCTGACACACGCGTCGGCCTGGGGACTGGACGGCGCGTGGGCCGATCTCGGGCACCGTGCCGCCATGCACGTTCTGGTCCTGCTCATTGCGCTGATCGGCGGACGCATCGTGCCGGCGTTCACCGGCAACTGGCTGAAACGGGTGGGCCGTGCCGGTGAGCCGGCGGCCTTTGGCCCACTGGATTTCTGGACACTCGCCGTGGCCATCACCGCGGCCCTCGCCGACATCGTGGCACCGGGGATCGCGGCGTCCGGGATTCTCTTCGTCGTTGCCGGTGCCATGCACCTGGTGCGTCTGTGCCGCTGGCAGGGCCACCGGACCCTCGACGAGCCCATCGTCTGGGTGCTGCACCTGGGCTACCTCTGGGTTGCCGTGGGCAGCCTGTTGCTCGGCGCCTCGACGCTGACCGATGCGGTCCCGCGGATTGCCGGTGTCCATGCGCTGACCGCCGGCGCCGTTGGCACCATGCTGCTGGCGGTGATGAGCCGAGCCAGCCTCGGGCACACCGACCGGGCGCTGATCGCCGGCCCGGCGACGGTCGTGGCTTACCTCCTGGTCACGGTGGCGGCGCTGGCGCGTGTCGCCGCGCCCTGGATGGCGGACGTCTGGCTGACCATGCTGGTGGTCTCGGCGGCGGCGTGGGTGGGCGCGTTCGGCCTCTTTTTCCTCGCCTATCTGCCCGTGTGGTTCGGACCGCTCTAGAACCCGCGGACGGCCTCGTCAATCCCTTTCGGAAGGCGTTTTCGACGGCGGTGTTGGTCAGCAGGCAGCCGCGCCGTTCCGGATCTGCGGCACCGATGTCGACGAGGTCGGCAAAGAACGCCTCGATGGTCGCCCTGGGCGGCCCTGCTTCGGCGTTGGCGACCAGCGCACGGGCTGACGACCGGTCGGTGTAGCGGCCGAGCACGGCGCCGAACAGGCCGGCCTTGTCGGTGAACGTGTTGTAGAGGCTACCGCGGTTGATGCCGGTGGCCTCGACCAAGTCCTGGATCGACGTGGCTTCGTAGCCCTTGAGCCAGAAAACCTGGGTCGCTTTGTCGAGAACGTCGTCGCGGTCGAAAGCCTTGGGGCGCGCCATGCGCCGACTGTGCCGGTTCTTGAACGGAAATTCAAGAACCGGCGGCCGAAGCCCCGGCAAGGGCGTGGTCATCCTCGGCGATGCCGGCGCGACGGCGTGCCTTCAGGCGGCTTAGGCGCTCGCGCTCGCTGTCGGAGCGGAGCTGGCCGCAGGCGGCCATGATGTCGCGCCCGCGTGGCACCCGGATCGGCGCCGAGTAGCCCGCATCGTTGAGAATGGCGGCAAATCGGATCATCGCCGCCACCGACGAGCATTTGTACGGGGCGCCGGGCCAGGCGTTGAACGGGATCAGGTTGAACTTGGCCGGCAGGCCGTCCACCAAGCGCACCAGGGCACGGGCATCGGCGGCCGAGTCGTTGACGCCCTTCAGCATGACGTATTCGAAGGTGATGCGCCGGGCGTTGTTGGCCGCCGGGTAGTCGCGGCAGGCCGCCACCAAGTCGGCGATCGGGTACTTGCGGTTGATGGGCACCAGCACGTCGCGGAGGTCGTCGTTGGCGGCGTGCAGGCTGACGGCAAGGTTGACCCCGAGCTCGGCACCCACCCGCCGGATCATCGGCACGACCCCCGAGGTAGACAACGTGATCCGCCGCTTGGAGATGGCAATGCCTTCCGGGTCCATGATGATGCGCAGTGCCTTGGCCACGTTGGCGTAGTTGAACAGCGGCTCGCCCATGCCCATGAGCACGATATTGGACAGCAGCCGCTCGCCCCTGGGGCGCGGCCATTCGCCATAGGAATGGCGGGCGACCATCATCTGGCCGACGATCTCGCCGGCGGTCAGGTTGCGGACCAGCCGCTGGGTGCCGGTGTGGCAAAAGGTGCAGGTCAGCGTGCAGCCGACTTGGAACGAGATGCAGACGGCGCCGCGATCTTCTTCGGGAATGAACACGGCTTCCGCCTCGTTGCCGTCGGCGAACCGCAACAGCCACTTGCGGGATCTGTCGGCCGAGGTCTGCTCCCGGGCGATCACCGGGCGGACGATGGTGAACCTCTCGGCCAGGGTCTCCCGCAGCCCCTTGGAGAGCGTCGTCATCTCGGCGAAGTCGCGGGCGCCCCGGTGATAGATCCAGTGCCAGACCTGTTTGGCGCGGAACGGCTTCTCGCCGACGGCGGCGAGGGCATCGGCAAGCTCGCTACGGTCGAGGCCGACGAGGTTGAGGCGCTCTTCGCTCATTGGGTGCCGCGGGTCGTGCTCAGCACGTCGGGCACGAGGTGACGGGATTGCCGTCGGCGATCCACGACATCATGCCGCCGGTGGCGTTGTAGATCCGCGTGTACCCGGCGCGTTCGGTCAACAGCTGGGAGATGACCCGCGACCGGCCCCCGACCCGGCAGATCACGACGACGTCCTCGTCCGGCCCGACGACGGCGGCGAAGGCGGCGGGGAAATCGGGATCGAAGCGCCCGCGGGCGTCGAACGCGGTAATCAGTGCCGCCCCTTCGATGACGCCGGTATCCCGCCATTCGTCGATCCGCCGCACGTCGACGACCTTGACGCCCTTGGCGATCAGTTCCCGAGCCTGGGCGGTGTCGATGTTGGTGTACTTCACCAAATCCGCAGCCTCGGACATGGTGGCGAAGCCGACAAGGGCGACAACGGCGATGAGTCGAACGATCGTGGTCATCGGTTTTTCGCTCCGAAACGGGCCGTCCGCCGCGGCCCAGTCCTGAATCTGGAGAGCCGCCTGCCCTTTCGCAAGCGTGCGTTAGCGGACGCAGGCCTTGCGCGCGGCCTCGAAGGCGGCGGTAAAGCCGGTGAGCGAGTAGGTATCGGTGGTCAGCGTGCCGCGGCTCGACGTGCCCTTGATAACCATCTGCCGGCCCGCTTTCATCGCCCGCACCAGCGCCGAGTCGGCGCCGGCGTCGTAGGCCCAGGCATTACTGCCGCGGGTGAACAGCCGGTAGGCCCTGCCGTCGATGGCCAGTTCGACCTCGCTGCCGTCGCGGTAGGGATAGCCGGCCTCGACGCTGACCTCGCCGATGATCTTCTCGGCCGGCCGGTGGCTAACCAGCACATAGGTCTCGCCACGCCGGGTGTACTTGCCCTCTTCCTTTTCCGGCTCGGCACCGATGTAGCAGATGCGGTCCTTGCCGGAGCCCTCGGCGAAGGCCTTCCACGCGCCGAAGCTGCCGAGGGTTCCCTGCTGGGCGACGCTCGGTCCCGCGGCGACAACCGCCAGCGCGACAACGAAATAGGGGACAACCGCTGAAATCCGGAACATGATCGCCCTTCATACCGGCCCCGGTCCGGATTGCCAAGAACCCGAACGGTCTCCAGCCCCCATGTCCGACATCTCCGCCGAAAGCTGCCGATGACCTCCGAAAATCCGCCCGCTGTCGAAGTCACGCGGGGTGGCGCCGTCGAGAGCCGCCACCGCGCCACAGCCGCCGTCGTCGGCGCGGACGGGCGAATCGTCGCCGCCTGGGGGGACATCGAGCGCCCGATCTATCCGCGTTCGGCGGTCAAGCCTTTGCAGGCGCTGCCGCTGATCGAAACCGGCGCCGCCGAGCGGTTCGCCGTCACCGACGCCGAGCTGGCCCTGGCCTGCGCCTCCCACGGCGGCGAACCGGATCACGTGGGCCGCGTCGGCAGTTGGCTCGCACGCATGGGACTGGGCGCCGATGACCTCGCCTGCGGGGCGCATCCGCCGATGGGCGAGTCCGAGGCCCGGCGCCTGGCCCGCGCCGGCGAAACACCGTCGCGATTGCACAACAACTGCTCGGGCAAGCACGCCGGCTTCCTGGCGACGGCGCTGCATCTGGACGAGCCGACGGCGGGCTACGAACGCCCGGACCATCCGGTGCAGCGGCGTGTTCTCGCCACCCTTGCCGAATTGGGCGGCTTCGATG
>Ga0209458_1000288_pt1 | contig 20614 bp, 17 predicted proteins | sample WorMetLIZAISLAND_FD_187411 | JGI IMG/M metagenome (GOLD analysis project Ga0209458, IMG submission 187411) | Marine gutless worms symbiont microbial communities from Max Planck institute for Marine Microbiology, Germany - Inanidrilus manae... ...
TCAGGATGAGGAGCGAACTATAGAGACCTCACCCTGAGGAGGCCGCGCTAGCGGCCGTCTCGAAGGGTGTCGTAGCAATGGCTCCAGCTCTGACGACTTGATTCCAACTGAAGCGAACAGAGTCTAGCTCTCTGTCGGGTCCACCGGCAACTGCCAACTGGCCGGCTGTTCCACCCGGTCGTAGGGGAGGAAGCCGAAGCGCTGGTACAGCGGCAAGGCCTTGGGATGGTCCAGGGTGCAGGTATTGACCGTGAGGCGCTGCGGCTCGCGGTCCCAGGCCATTTCGATGGCCTGCCCCAGCAGCCAGGGCCCGAGGCGCAAGCCGATGAACTCCGGCATGATGCCGAAATAGGCCAGGTCGACTGTCCCGCGCTTTCGGCCATCGAGCTCGAAGTACCCGGCCGGCGCGCCGTCGACGTACAGGACGAAGACATCGACGTCGGGGTCACCGAGGACCGCCGCCAGCTCGTCGTCGCTGAGCAACTTGCGGTCGGTCCAGTACCAGGGCCGGCCGACGGCGTCGTACAGAAAGCGATAGAACGGCACGGTGATGCCACCCGCGCCGATCAGCGCGATCTGCCGTTTCGCCGGTTCGATCCGCGGCAGGACCGGGCGCTGGTGCATCTCCAGATAGGTGGTGACCACCGGCTCGTCGACGTTCTGACCGCCGGCGGGAACGGCGATCCCGTCCAGCCGCCGGCTCATCACCTCGCGCCGCTCCACCGTGTAGCCACAGCGCTGGTAGAAGCCGATGACCCGGTTGTTGCTGTCACGCACCAGCAGCTCACCCTTGATCACACCGCGGTCCCGCCACCAGTTCTCGGCGGCTGTGACGAGGCGCCTGCCAAGGCCCGACTTCTGCTGTCCGGGATCGACGCCGAGGTAGTACATCCAGCCGCGGTGGCCGTCGTGGCCGACCATCACCGCGCCGAGGATCCGGCCGTCGTCGTCCAGGACCAGCACATCGCCATGGCCGCTGTCGCGACAGAAGGCGATATCGCGGACGGGATCGTTCAACGGGTTGCTCAACAGCCCGCACGCCTGCCACAGGCGGATGACGTCGCTTTCGTCCTCGGCCCGGTAGGCCCGGATCCGCGCCGACGCGCTCATCGCCCGATCAGACCACGATCGGGGTGTCGTCGCGGCTGCCCCATTCGGACCAGCTGCCGTCGTAGAGCGCGTTATCGCGATGGCCGAGCCGGTACAGGGCCAGCAGCAGCACCGCAGCCGATACGCCCGAGCCACAGCTGGTCACCACCGGACCATCGAGGTCGATGCCGGCGCCGGCAAACAACGTCCTGAGCTCGTCGGCCGGACGCAGCGTTCCCTCGGCCGTCAATAGCGTGTCGTAGGGTAGATTGAAGGCACCGGGCATGTGGCCACTGCGCAGGCCGGCCCGGGGCTCAGGCGCACTGCCATCGAAGCGCCCGGCGGAGCGGGCGTCGAGGATCTGGGCGCCACCGCCGTCGACGAGGGCCAGCATCTGGTCGACGTCGCGCAGCATCTCCGGTGCCAGCCAGGCCTCGTAGGCAACGGGCGCCGGCGCCGCCGCGCCACTCTCCAGCGGCCGGTCTTCGGCCATCCACTTGCCCACACCACCATCGAGCACGGCGACGTCGGCATGCCCGAAGGCCCGGAACATCCACCACACCCGACACGCCCCGGTCATCTTGCCGCCATCATACGTGACCACCGTATTGTCACGAGCGATGCCCATGGCGCCGACAGCTTCGGCGAACTCCGCCGCCGAGGGAAACATGTGGGGCAGGGAACTGGTCTTGTCGCAGACCTGGTCGATGTCGAAGAACACGGCGCCGGGGATGTGCCGTGCTTCGAACTCGGCCGCGGCATTGCGCTGCTCGGCCGGCAGATAGAACGAACCATCGACGACGCGCACGTCGTCGCGGCCCAGATTGTCGGCGAGCCATTGCGTGCTCACCAGAGGATTGGTGGCGAAATCTGTCATCGCTGCGGTCAACCCCGTTATTCGCGGAACTGGATCGAGACTCGGCGGTTCTGCCGGCCTTTCTTCTCGATCTTACGCACTTCCACCGGACCGATCTCGGCGGTATTGCGCACGTGCGTGCCGCCACAGGGCTGCAGGTCGCAGCCGGCAACCTCGATCAGGCGGACCCGGCCCTGGCCCATCGGCGGCTTCACCGACATGGTCTTGACCATCTCGGGGCTGGCCACCAGCTCGTCGTCGGATATCCAGCGCGGGCTGACGTCGTGCCCGGCCTCCACCAACTCGTTCAGGCGCGCGGTGATTTCCTCCTTGCCGAGGGTCATTTCCGGCAGGTCGAAATCGAGCCGCCCTTTGCCGTCGCTGACCTGGCCCCCGGTAACCGGATAGGGCAGCACGGCGGACAAAAGGTGCAGGCAGGTGTGGATGCGCATATGGCGGTGGCGCCGGTCCCAGTCGATCTCGGCCGTGACGGCCGTGCCCTCGGCCGGTGGCGCCTCGCCCTCGGCCGGCACGTGCACGACCTCGTCGGCGGCGTCGCCCTTGACTGCCGTGGCAATGCGCACCGTGCTGCCGTCGGCGAGCCTGAGGTTGCCGCTATCGCCCGGCTGTCCGCCACCGGTCGGGTAGAACACGGTGCGGTCGAGGACGATGCCGCCGCGGTCGTTGACCGCGGCCACGGTCGCTTCGCAGCTGCGGGCGTAAGGGTCTTCGCGGAACACCAGCTCGGTCATCGCACGCCTCTCAAGTTTCCATCCACGACGGCGTCGGCAGGCCCTGTTCGCGCAGGAAGTCCAGATTGAACATCTTGCTCTGGTAGCGCTGGGCCCCGTCACACAGGATGGTGACGATGGTATGTCCCGGCCCCAGATCAGCGGCGAGGCGGATCGCCCCGGCGACGTTGACGCCACTGGAGGTTCCTAGCACCAGGCCTTCCTCCTGCACCAGATCGAAAGCGACCTGCAGCGATTCCGCGTCAGGAATCTGATAGGGGTGATCGATCGTCAGGCCCTCCAGGTTCTGGGTGATCCGTCCCTGACCGATGCCTTCCGTGATCGACGACCCTTCGGCCTTCAACTCGCCATGGGCATAGTAGTGATAAAGCGCCGCCCCCGGCGGGTCGGCGAGCCCGATCTTGATGTCCGCACGCTGCTCGCGCAGGTACATGGCGATGCCGGCCAGCGAACCACCGGTGCCGACGGCGCAGATGAAGGCATCGACCTTGCCGTCCGTCTGCCGCCAGATCTCCGGTCCCGTGGTCTCGTAGTGACCGCGCCGGTTGGCGACGTTGTCGAACTGGTTGGCCCAGATCGCGCCCTCCGGGCGTTCCTGGTTCAACTGTTCGGCCAAACGGCCGGAGTACTTCACATAATTGTTGGCGTCGCGGTAGGGCACGGCCGGCACTTCGATCAGCTCGGCGCCGCACATCCGCAGCATGTCTTTCTTTTCCTGGGTCTGGGTCTCCGGAATGACGATGACGCTGCGATAGCCACGTGCGTTGGCGACTAGGGCCAGGCCGATCCCGGTATTGCCGGCAGTGCCTTCGACGATGGTGCCGCCCGGCTTGAGCAGGTTCTGCGCCTCGGCGTCCTGAATGATCGCCAGCGCGGCGCGATCCTTGACCGAGCCGCCGGGGTTCAGGAACTCTGCCTTGCCGTAGATCTCGCAGCCGGTCCGCTCCGAGACCCGGCGCAGCCGGATCATCGGGGTGTTGCCAATGGTCTCGACGAAACCGTCGCGTACGTCCATGCCGGGACTCCCGCTCACTCAGTTTTCTGTCCGGAATTCCGCCGAGACTAGTGAGAACTCCCCACCGGGGCAAGGAAACGACATAAATTCCGAAATACTTGTGTAAAACCGGCCGAACCGGCTCAGACTGCGAACTCGGCCCGCAAGCGATCCCGGTTGAGCAGCAGCCACTGCAGACCGATCAGCACCGGGCTGTTGCGCAGCAGGCCGTCGTCGACCAGTCCGGACACCGCGCCGAACGGCACCCTGACCACGCGGATGTCCTCACCTTCCTCGTCCAGGCCGTGGATGCCATCGGCGGTGCTGGCATCAACCAAGGCGCAGAACATCGTCACCACTTCGGTACTCGCTCCCGGGCTGGCGTAGTAGCGCGCAATCGGCAGCAGGCGTTCAAGTTCCAGACCGGCCTCTTCCTGTGCCTCGCGGCCGGCGACGTCTTCGACGTGCTCGCCCGGCTCGATCAGCCCGGCGACGATTTCCAGCATCCAGGGATCTTCGCCCTGCAACTGGGCGGCGATGCGGAACTGCTCGATCAGCACGACTTCGTCGCGTCGCGGATCGTAGGGCAACACGGCAACTGCGTCGCCGCGCTTGAACACCTCGCGCGAGATCTCCTGGCCCATGCCTCCGGTGTAGAGACTGTGGCGGAGGCGATAGCGGTCGACCCGGTAGTGGCCCTGGTAGACCACCTCTTGGTCAACGATCTCGACTTTCTTCTGCTTCGGGCCGGTACGCATGGCGCTCCGCGTCAATGGCTTGTGGAGGAATCCGGCTCGCTCGGTACCACCCGCCTTACCACTGCGGCGATGGTCAGGCCCTGAACCAGAATCGAGAACAGCACCACCGCATAGCATACGGTGAGGATGGCGTCGCGTTCCGGACCCGCCGGCAGCGACAGCGCCAGGGCGACAGAAATGCCGCCGCGCAAGCCACCCCAGGTCAGCACCCGGATCGCCCCAGGGGTGAAGTCGCGCCACAGACCGAGTAGGCGGATGGCGCCGCCGACACTGAGGAACCGGGCCAGCAGGACGACAGGAATGGCGAGCAGCGCCGACCAGAGCACGGCCGGTTGAAAGCGCAGGATCAGCACTTCCAGACCGATCAGCAGGAACAGGACGGCATTGAGGATCTCGTCCAGCAGGGTCCAGAAATTGGACAGATGACTGCGGGTGGTCTCGCTCATGGCCAGCCGGCGGCCATGATTGCCGATCAGCAGACCGGCGACGACAACGGCGATCGGCCCGGAGACGTGCAACAGTTCCGCCAGCTCGTAGGCCCCCGTGACCAGGGCCAGGGTGATGATGACCTCGAGGCTGTACTCGTCGATGCTGCGCAGGGCGAGGAAGGCGAGGGTGCCGGTGGCCAACCCGAGCAGGGCCCCGCCGCCACCCTCCTGCAGGAACAGGATCAGTGCGTGGACGACAATGCCGTCGTCAACCGCAGGACCGCGCACCAGTTCCAGCAGGATCAGGAACACCACGACGGCAACGCCGTCGTTGAACAAGCTCTCGCCGGCGATCTTGGCCTCCAGCGCCGGCGGTACGCCCGCACCCTTGAGAATGCCCAGCACCGCCACCGGGTCCGTCGGCGAGATCAACGCACCGAACAGCAGGCAGTAGATCAATGGGATGTCGAGGCCGACGACCCCGAAAACCAGCCACATGGCACCGCCGATGAAGGCGGTGGCGAACAGCAGGCCCGCCGTCGCCATCACCGCAATCGCCCAACCGCGGCTGGCCAGCCGACTGAGGTCGACGTGCAGCGCACCGGCGAACAGCAGGAAGCTGAGCAGGCCCTGCATCAGGGTCTCGGAGAAGTCGATCTCCAGCAGCTCCGCCCGAAGCCCGGGGCCGACGCCCCAGCCCGGCACCAGGGCATCGATCAGCAACGCGACGATCGAGGCGAGCAGTGCGATCAGCAGCAAGCCGATGTTGCGCGGCAGCCTGAGAAACCGGTGATTGAGGTATCCGAACGCGGCGACGAGGGCCAGCAACGTGGCGATTTCCTCGGTGAGTTGCTGCATGCCCTTCAGCCGCCAGCCATGGCAGCGGAGGCCCGGCGGAGGAATGCCGCCTTGTCCCGCCGCAGCCAATGCTCGAACCGCCAGGGACGCTCGTCGGCCCGCATGCCCGGCTGCGGCAGGTAGACGTGGGCCGTCACCTCAGCGCCGCCGTGGCGGGCGACGGTGCGGGCGACGCGGCGGTATCCGGTGCCTTCGAAGCGGTCCAGCATGCGGGCGTCGTGCCGGCTGAGCCCGGCGGCGAGCAGTCCGGGCGCGCGGCTGTCACGCTTGGCGACGAGGATCGGATAGCTGGCGCCGCGGGCATGGCGCACGGTGAACCCCGACAGCCAGGCCGGTGACAGTGCCGCCGGCGCGATCTCGTAGCCCAATACCAGCCGGCGGACATCGGCGTCGCGCAGGGTACCGTAGAAGAAGAACGGCGACATCATGTCGGCGCCGGGGGTCATCTCACTGGGTCTGCTCTTGCGGTTGTGGCACCGGCGGCGCGGGTGCCGGCAGCAACGGCCGACCATTCAGATCGAGGCGGCCGTCGGCGCGCAACTCGAAGCGATAGAGCAGCGCCGTTCCATCGTCGACGGGCTCGCCCATGGGACGGATCATCGTCAGATAGCGCATGGCTTCGGCGTCAGGCTCCTGGCCGTTGGCCGTCGGATCGGTGACGCGGACCCGCAGCCGCCCGACCCAGCCATAGACCGCGTTGGGGTCAGCCTGGAACGCTCCATCGTAGCTGGCATCGAGGCCCGGCGCCGGTGTCTGCTCGCCCTCAAGGCGGATCGTCGAGGCCGCCTGCGCCAGGGCGGCGACGAGGCGTGGCAGCGCCTCGTCGTCGCGGTCTGCCGCATCGCCGCCCGGCAGCGCCAGGTCCAGGCCGGACGCCAGCACGCCACGCGACAGTTCGGCCGAGCGGATCTGCTCGATCAGCACCTGCAGGCGCATTTCCAGCAGCTTCCAGAAAGCGTATTGCCCGGTGGCAAGGAGGCCGTTGTGGGCGACGTCGATACGGGCATCGAACTGTGGCTGGTCGGCGCCGCTGAGCGCCAGCCGGTAGCTGACATCGGCCAGCCGGACCTGGTCCCGCTCGGGCGTCTGGAAGCCGACGTCGCGCATCTCGATTGCCAGTTGCATCCCGGCCATGAGCGGCTTCTCCGCCGCAGCCGTCGAACCAGGTTCCCCGGTCGCCTGGTTCGCGCCGCGCGCGGCCGCCAGCCGCAACAGGTCGGCACGCTGCAGGTCCACCGCCAGGCGCACGTTCTCGAGGTGCATCCGGGCACCGTTGCCGGTGAGCTCAACGCCACGCATACGAAAGCGCAGCGGACCGCTCCACAGCCCGTCCTCGTCTTCCATCGCCGAACGGGCGCTGATTTCATCGGCCCGCATCAGGAGATCCGTCGTGGCGTCGCCGGTGAAGGTGATGTCACCGAACTCCAGATCGAACGACGTACTTGCCCGCAGGACGCGGTCCCAACGGATGGCGATCCGCTGGCGGCCCAGTTGGACCGTGCCGCCACGGCCGGCCTCGTCGCGATAGGGCCAGCTCTCGGGCAGGGTCAAAGTGACATCGTCGTAACGCGAGCCGGCTGGCGTGAGCCGCCCGCGCACCGTGCCAAACGTGTGGGCGCCGCCATCGGCCCGATGCAACCTGAGGTCAAATATGGCGAAGTCGAAACCGGCGCCGGCCCGCGCCACATCGATCGATTGGTAGCCCACCGCGCCCGACGCGCCGAGGAACTGAGAGAGCAGGCGATCGATCTGCCGATGCACTTGTACGGTCGCGGCCGCATCGCCGGGGCGTGCGGTCTGCGCGAACACTTCGGCAGACGGCAGGGCCGTCGACAGCATCGCCGCCATCGCCGCCACCGCCCACATCGCCCGGACCCTGTCCATACGTCACCATTGTCGTTGAAGAGCGGCCATGTGTCGGCCGCACCTCGTCGCCGACGACCGATCGCCCTATGATAGGCGAGCCGCAGAGCAATCAAGCAGAACAATCAAACGGACCATTGAGGAAATGTCGACCACGACGACCATGGCGCCCGTCTTCGACCCGCGCCGCCCCGAAGTCATCCAGGACCCCATGCCCGCCCTGCGCTACCTGCAGGCGCACGAGCCCGTGCACTGGAGCAATGCGCTGAAAGCCTGGGTCGTCACCCGCTATGACGACTGCAAGCTTGTGGCCATGGACAAGCGCTTCTCAGCCGAGCGGATGAAGGCCTTCTTTGCCCATCTGCCGCCCGACAAGCGGGCCCGGGTCAGCGAGCTGGAATGGTCGATCGGCCTGTGGGCGGTGTTCCTCGACCCGCCCGACCACACCCGCCTGCGCGGACTGATGAACCGCGCCTTCACCTCGCGTGCCGTGCGCAGCATGGAGACCCGGATCGAGGCCCTGGTCGACGAGCTGCTCGACGCCGCCCTGGCCGGCGGCAGCGGCGAGATGGAGTACATCCGCGACTTCGCTTATCCGCTGCCGGCCCTGGTCATCATGGACCTCCTGGAGATGCCGCGCGAGCGCCTCGACGACTTCAAGCGCTGGTCGGACGAGCTGGTGCTGTTCGTCGGCGGCGCCCTGGTCACGGAAGAGAAGTACGAGCGGGCCGAGAAGGCGACGGAGGAGATGATCGCCTTTTTCCGCGAGTTGATCGCCGAGCGCCGCCGCAACCTGGGCGACGACCTGATCAGCGCCCTGATCCAGGCGGAGGAGGCCGGCGACGCGCTGAACGAGCGCGAACTGATCGCCAACTGCATCCTGCTGCTGTTCGGTGGACACGAGACGACCAAGAACCTGCTCGCCAACGGCCTTCTTTACCTGATCCGCAACCCGGAGGAATGCGAACGCCTGCGCCACGACCCCACACTGGCGGGCAGCGCGGTCGAAGAGATGCTGCGGGTCGAGGGGCCGAGCGGGGCCATGGTCCGGGTGGCGACGGAGGACGTCGTCCTGCACGACGTCACCATCGGTCGCGGCCAGCGGGTCTACATCATGCAGAACGCCGCCAACCGCGACCCGCGGGTGTTCGAGGAGCCGGACCGGTTCGACGTCGCCCGTAGCCACAACCGGCAAATCACCTTCGGCCATGGCATCCACTTCTGCATCGGGGCGCCGCTGGCCCGCCTGGAAGGCCGGGTGGCATTCCCGCGCCTGCTGCAGCGGATCAGCGATATTGAGTTGGCTCTGCCGGAACCGGACTGGCTGGATTCAATCGTCTTCCGCGGCATGCGCATGATGCCGATCCGCTTTCGCCAGATCGGCGGCTGAGGCCGGAGAACGGGCCCGAGGCTGGCACAACGGCGCCGTCAGACGACGACGACGTCACCGCCGCGGCCATCGACAGCAGCCGTGCGGTCATGGCCCGGCAGCAGCACCTGCACCCGGGTGCCCTTGTTGCGCTCGCTGTCGATCTTCAATGAGCCACCATGGCCACGGACCAGCATTTCCGCCAGCAACAGGCCGTGCCCGCTGCCGGCTTCGCAACCGCCGCAATTCGCCGCCGCGCGCAGGCGCCGGCGCAGGCTGTCCAGCTTGTCCGTCTCCATGCCGACGCCGGCGTCCTCGACGACAAGCGCCACCCGTTCGCCGCCGTGCAGCACCGCGATGCGAACGCCGCCACCGCGGCGATTGAAGCGCACCGCGTTGGACAGCAGGCAGTCGAGCATCTGCTGCAACCGCTTGCGGTCGCCGCGCACCTTCACCGGCGCCAGCGGCAGTTGCACGTCGGCGGACAGGCCGGCCGACTGCATCAGCGGCATGACCTGGTTCAGGCTGCGATGGATCACGTCGCGCAGATCGACGGACTTCATGTCGAGCTGAAGGGTGCCCGACAGCGCCTTGCCGAACTCCTCGACCGCCCGCAACGCCTCGAGCAGGCGCTGGCCGCTGCTCTCGATGTCACGGGCACAGGCGCGAAAACGCGCCTGCTCGGCATCGCTGCCGGTTTCGGTGGCGATCACCTGCGAGAAGCCGACCATGGCGCGGACCGGCAGCGCCAGCTCGCGGCCCAGGGTCTCCAGGTACTGCGCCTTGACCTGGCTGGTTTGCTCGACCTGCCGCCACTCCGAGCGCAGCGCCTCGACCAGCTCGCGGCTGCCGGCGACCTCGCCGCGCAGACGGGCATGGGCCCCGCCACGTAGCTCGGCGTGGAACCAGGTCATGGCAGCGATGTAGCCAAGCGTCGTCAGCAGCCACGTCAGCGCCACCGGCGACAGCGCAGCCGCCGGCAGTTGCTGCGGGAAGGCATGGCCGCCGGCCTGCAGCAATGCCAGCACGGCAAAGCCCAGCGGCAGCCCGGCAAGCCCGGTCAGGCGGCGCCGGCGCGGCAGAAAGAGCACACACACGACCACGGCAATCGGCGTCGCCAGCAGCGCCGGCGATGACAGGCCGCCGAAGTTGTAGGCGGTGGTGAACAGCAGGACGTGGAACCAGATGACCGCGAACAGGCCCAACTCCTCGACCGCACCGGTCCAGCGCTGCACGGGCAACAGCAGCGGAAACACCGCGGCCTCGGCAAGCAGCAACTGCGTCGCCGGCGACCAGGTCGGGGTTGTGGCCAGCAGGATGCTGCCCAGCATGGGCACCAGGGCGCAAATCGCCGCCAGCTGTGTGACCACGAAGGCCCGTTGGTGGGCGCGGGCGGCGCTGCCCGGCGGCGTGCCGGGCATGACGAACCAATCGCGCAGTCCTGTGCGTGCGGTTGAGTATCGGGGCAGGGCGCCCCGCGCGGGCCAGTTTGTAGCCGGGACCGTCATCCGTCCCATTGCAACGGGCAATCGTTAACAAACCGTTAGGTATCTCTGTTAACCAATGGCCCCGGTCTTTGTTTACAATGGCTTTTTCAGGTTCCCGAAACCCGTCGCTGATGTCCCGCCCAGTGCGGCTCGCGCAGGGTCTTGCGCATGATCTTGCCGACCGCACTCTTGGGCAGGGGCTCGGCGGTCAGGGTCACACCGCGCGGCTTCTTGTACGAACCCAGGCGTTCGGCGCACAACGCGATCAACTCGTCGGGCGTGACCGCAGCGTCGGCGCCGACGACGCAGACCGCCAGCGGCGCCTCACCCCAACGCGCGTCCGGGACGCCGAAGACCGCCGCCTCGACCACCTCGGGATGGTCGCAAAGCACGTTCTCCAGTTCGGCGGGGTAGATGTTGAAACCGCCGGAAATGATCATGTCGCCGGCCCGGTCGAGCACATAGACATAGCCATTGGCGTCGATGCGGCCGATGTCACCGGTCAGCACCCAACCGTCGACCATTCGTGCCTGCGTCGCCTCGGGATCGTTCCAGAAACCGGTCATCTGGCCGTCGCAACGGCAGACGATCTGCCCGGTCTCGCCGACCGGAACCGGGTTGTTGTCGGCATCCCAGATCGCCAGATCGGCGAAGGGCAGGGGCAGGCCGCAGGCCCGCAACGGCTCGGAGCCCGGCACCTCCGCAAACCACTGCCGCGGACCCATCATCGTCACCGGCACCGCTTCGGTCTGGCCATAGCCCTGCCAGAGCACGTCGCCGAAGATCTCGCGCGCGGTTAGCGCAGTGTCGTCGGCAATGGGTGCGGCACCGATCTGCATGCATTTCAGGCGCGACCAGTCGCCCTGCCGCGCCGCCGGATGATGGTTGAGCATATTCACCATCGTCGGCACCAGGAACATGTAGCCGATCCCTTCCTGCTGCATCACCGCCAGCGCCTCGCCGGGGTCGAAATGATCGAGCAGCACGTTGCACGCGCCGGCCAGCCACATCGGCACGAACAGGTAGCCGGAGCCGTGGCTGATCGGACCGATGTGCAGGCATTTGTCGCCGGGCTCGACCGGTGGAAACAGATAGACCCAGTCCCGACCGGCGGCGAGCCAGGCCCGGTGACTGTAGGCCACGCCCTTGGGCAGCCCGGTGGTGCCGCCCGTATGCCGGATGATGAACGGATCGTCGGGATCGACGGCAACATCGGGGTCGTCATCGCGGTGGCCGGCGAGCCAGGCCTCGTAGCCCGAATCGCGCACGACGATGTGTTGCAACGCCGGCAGTTCGGCCTCGAGCCCGGCCACCTCGTGCGCATGTTTCTCGCTGACCACCAGAGCGCGGCAGCCGGTGTGGCCCAGCATATGGACATGCGCCTCGCGCCGGTTGCGCGGATAGAGCGGCACCCGCACCAGGTTGGCCGCAGCGGCACCGAGGAAGATGTCGGCCGCCTCGACGGAGTTGTCTTCCAACACGCCGACCCGGTCGCCTGGCTCCAGGCCCAGCGTCAGCAGGCCGTTGGCGAGCCGCAGGCCACGGCTCCAGGCCTCGGCGAAGCTCAGCCGCCGACTGCCATGCACGACAGCCTCGCGGTCCGCGTTGTACAGCACGGTGCGCCGCATCAGCCCGCGTACATCCATCGCCTCCTCCTGTTCCCACGCGATATCCCGGCACCGCCGCGCGCGTCGCGGCGACCGCGAGTCTAGGCCGCCCTGGCGCGCTTGCGAAGGCGCTCGACGGCGGGCATAGCAAGGGAACAAGACACTGGAAGGCAGATGGCAACAACGCGGACTCCAGAGGTCGTCGTCATCGGTGCCGGCGCCGCCGGCCTGGCCGCGGCGCGCGCCCTGCAGGCCCTGGACCGGGAGGTGCTGGTGCTGGAGGCGAAGGACCGGTTCGGCGGCCGCGCCTTCACCAGCGTGCACGAGTTCGGCGTGCCGTTCGACCATGGTTGCCACTGGCTCCACTCCGGCAGCCTCAATCCCTTCGCGGTGCTGGCCGACAGCGTCGGCTTTCGCTATCGCCGCCGGCCGGTGCCGCGGCGGCTGCACCTGGGTAGCCGCTGGGCCGACCGCGCCGAGCTTCGCCGCTGGCACGGCTACGCCCGGCGGCAGTGGCGGCGCATCGCGGCGCTGGCCCGCGACAGCGGCGACGTCGCCACCGGCCAGGCGCTACAGCCGGATCCCACCTGGCGGATCGCCTTCGAGCGCTGGTTCGCCATGCTCAGCGCCGCCGAGCCGGCCGACAGCTCCGCCCTCGATCAGCTCGACTATCGCGACAGTGGCGAGAACTGGCCGGTACGCGAGGGTTTCGGCACTCTCATCTCCCGCCTGGCCGACGGTGTCCCGGTCAGGCTCAACTGCACCGCCGAGCAGATACGCCGGCGGGGCGAGGGTGTCGAGGTCATCTCGGCGCAAGGACGGATCGGCGCAGCGGTGGCGATCGTCACCGTGCCGGCCGGGGTGCTTGCGGCCGGTCGGCCGGGTTTCGATCCGTCGCTGCCGCCCGATCGCCTGGCCGCGGCGGCAAACGTGCGCGCCGGCGCGGCGGAAAAGATCGCATTTGGCTTCGACCGCAACATTTTCGGTCAGGAGTCGCCTTTCTCGGCCATGTCGCTGGCAGCAGGGCGTGGGATGTTGGGCTTCCAGATCAGACCCTGGGGCTGGAACATGGCAATCGGCTTCGCCGGCGGCGCACTGGCCCGGGAGCTGGCGGCGCTGTCGGACGACGATGCCGCGGCGCTGGCGCTGGGACAGCTCTCGGACATGTTTGGCTCGACCGTCCGCCGGCACGTTACGGCGACGGTGCGCACCTGCTGGCAACGGGACCCCTACATCCTCGGCGGCTATTCCACCGCCCGCCCCGGCCTGGTCCGCCAGCGCGAGCTGCTGGCCCGCCCCTGGGCGGAGCGGATTCTGTTCGCCGGCGAGGCAACCTCGCCCGACTTCTTCTCCACCGCGCACGGCGCCTACCTGTCGGGCCTGCGCGCTGCGGTGGAGGCCGAAGCACTGTTGTGAGCCGCAGCACGAAACCGGAAGGCGGCGATGACATTGCGGGCGCGGCACATTTGCGGTTAACAAGGCCTTAACCGGCGCGGCGTATCCACTGGAGCGGCTGCGCCCAAGACCTGGAAACGCATAACAGATGGCAACCAAAGCCACAGCAGAAGCTTCGCTGCGGGCGGAGCGCAATCGCTTCGTCGCCTTTGCTTTCACCGCGGCCGAGGTGTTTCTCGAGATCGACAGCGACTTCGTCATTCGCTACGCGGCGGGGGCGACGCAGTCGCTGCTCGGCCGCGATGAAGCTGAACTAGCCGGCGCGCCGCTGAGCAGCCTGTCCGAGACCGGCGCCGAGACCTTGATAAGACTGCTGCAGTTCGGCCAGGTGCACGGCCGCTTCGGCCTGCGCCGGCTGCACCTGGAACCGCCGGCGCCGGGTCATCCGGTCACCGTCGAGGTCTCCGGCACCTTCATGCCGGAAGGATCGGGGTGTTACTACCTGGCGCTGCGCCGCGCCCTCGGCCCGGCGGCGGGACCGGCACCAACCCTGGCCGCGGCGGCGCCGGCGGCCGAGGCGGTCGAGAGCTTCGTCGATACCGCAGCCCGGCTGGTCGAAGCCGCCGGCGCCGGTGCCGCGCCGCCGGCGATGACCTTGCTGGAGCTCGACGGCCTGGACGCGCTGCATCAGCGCCTTGCGCCGAACCAGATCGCCCAGCTCGAGCGCAACATGGCCGGCTTCGTCGATTCCCACGCCATGCAGGACGGCGGCGCCGTGCGCCTGGCCAGCGACAAATTCGGTCTGCTCAGCGATCCCGACATCGACCTGGCCGACCTGCCGGGCGGCCTGGAGCGGATGGCACGGGCGATCGATCCGGACGGCCAGGGCGTGACGGCCACGGTCGGGCAGATCGAACTCGCCAGCAGCAACCTGCAGGACCGCGACAACGCGCGGGCACTGCAGTATGCGATCAACCGCTTCTGCGACGAGAACGACGACTTCACGTTGCAGGACCTGGCCGAGGGCTACCAGGACATTCTCGAAAACGCCCGGCTGCGCATTGCCGCCCTGCGCGCGGCGGTGACCGGGGGCAATTTCGACGTCGTGTTCCAGCCCATCGTCGAACTGAATACGCGCCAGCTGCATCACTACGAGGCCCTGGTGCGCCTGCCCAACAGTGTTGTCGGCGCCTCGCCCGGGGACTTCATCAATTTCGCCGAGGACACCGGGCTGATCTCGGAGTTCGACATCGCCATGTGCGGCCGCGTCGTCGAACGCCTGAACAAGGCCCAGGCCGGCGGCGAGGAGCTGCATATCGCCGTCAACCTGTCGGGCAGCTCGCTGGAGAACGACGCCTTCATCCAGCAGCTGAGCGAGCTGGTACGCAACCATGCCGGAGTCGCCCGGCAACTGATGTTCGAGATCACCGAAACGGTGGAGATGCGTAACCTGGGCCAGGTCAACAACTACATCACCTGGCTGCGCCAGCGTGGCCACAAGGTCTGCCTCGACGACTTTGGCAGCGCCGCCGCCGCCTTCCAGTACCTGCGCGCTGTCGACGTGGATTTCGTCAAGATCGACGGCAGCTATGTGTGCAGCGCATTGGAGCACCACAAGGATCAGGCCTTCCTGCGCTCGGTCGCCACGCTGTGCCAGGACCTGGGCATCAGCACCATCGCCGAGATGGTCGAGGACGAGAAGATCGCCGCCTTCCTGCGCCGCATCGGCGTCACCCACGGCCAGGGCTACCTCTACGGCAAGCCCAGCGGCGGCCTGCGCGCGGTGAAGCCGCCACCCGATTAAATAATCACAGTGTTGCGGGCGGATCCGAGACCCGCCCCGGCCGATGCCATACCGACCGGTCGGGGCGGGTTTCAAACCCGCCCGTCGCGCGGACTTGCTGTCGGGTGAATTCGCCTTACCATCGCCGCCGGGGAGGACAGCCATGACCGCGAAGATCCTGATACTGCCGGGCGACGGCATCGGACCCGAGGTGATCGACCAGGCACGACTGGTGCTCGACTGGTTCTGCGACCAGCGCGGCCTCGATGTCGCCGTCAGCGAGGGCCTCTATGGCCTGCCGGCCTACGCCGCCCACGGCGCGCTGATCAGCGAGGAAACCCTGGCCGACACGGTTGCGGCCGACGCGGTGCTGTTCGGCGCCACTGGCGGGCCGGGCTACGACGACATTCCGACCGAGGTCAGGCGCCGGGGCAGCCTGCTGCGCATCCGCCGCGAACTGGGCGTCTATACCAACCTGCGCCCGATCACCGGCTACCCGGCCCTGGCCGGGGCGGTGTCGCTGAAGCCGGAGACGGTGCGCGGAGTCGACATCGTCGTGGTGCGCGAGCTCAACGGCGGGATCTACTTCGGCCAGCCGCGCGGGATCAGCGGCACCGAGGGCACCGAAGTCGGGACCAACACCCTGACCTATGCCACCGGTGAGATCGAGCGCATCGCCCGCGCCGCTTTCGCGCTGGCCCGCGGACGCAGCGGCCGGCTGACCTCGGTCGACAAGTCGAACGTGCTGGAGACCAGCGCCCTGTGGCGGCGGGTGGTGAACCGGATCGGCCGCGACGAATACCCCGACGTCGCCCTGGACCACATTCTGGTCGACAACTGCGCCATGCAGCTGGTGCGCGCGCCGCGCCAGTTCGACGTGCTGCTGGCCGACAACATGTTCGGCGACATCCTCTCCGACATCGGCGGCGCCATCGCCGGCTCGCTCGGCATGCTGCCGTCGGCCTCCCTGGGCGCATCCGAGGCGGGGCGGCAGGCGGCGCTGTACGAGCCGGTGCACGGCAGCGCCCCCGATATCACCGGCCAGGGCATCGCCAATCCCCTCGGTGCGATCCTCAGCCTGGCCATGGCTTTCCGCCATACCCTGCAGCAGCCTGACGACGCGGACCTGCTGGAGGCGGCCGTCGACACCGCGCTGCAGGCCGGCGCCCGCACCCCGGATATTGCCGCCGACGGCGAGCAGGCCGGCGGAACCGCGGACATGGGCGCTGCCGTGCTCGCTGCTCTCGCGGCCGGCGACGGCGGCTAGGATCGGCCAGGCCAGCTAATCGACGGGCGGGTCTGAGACCCGCCCCTACGAAGCATGAACCGTCGGTAGGGGAGGGTCTCAGACCCGCCCGCAGCATTACTGGGCGACGACCCGGGCCCAGGGCGAGTTCAGATAGGCCGCACCCGTGTTCGGGCCGCCGTTTCCGGCCCGGGCCACGGCGTTGGGGCAGGCGAACAGCGGCGGGTAGACGCCATGCTGAACAGGCCGCGCCGGGAAGTCCGACTGCAACGCCGCCAGTATCTCGGGCGCCATAGCGGCGTCGGCCGTCACCGTCTCGCTGCCGCTGACGTCGATCCGTGGGGTGTGGAATGCCTCCTCCAGGTCCATGCCGTAGTCGACGATGCAGGAGATCAGCTGTGCCACCGCCGGCATGATCCGCCGACCGCCGGAGGCACCCAGGGCGACGGCAAGGCCGTCAGCGCGCCGGAGCACGGCCGGGCACATGTTGGAGAGCGGGCGCCGGCCGGGGCCAATGGAGTTCGGATGGCCGGGCCGGGGATCGAACCACATGATGCCGTTGTTCATGGTGATCCCGGTCTCGGGCAGCATCACCCGAGAGCCGAACAGCGACAGCAGGGTCTGGGTCAGCGTCACCATGGTGCCCTCGGCGTCGATCACGCTGATGTGGGTGGTGCATGACGGCGCCTTGCTTTCGTCGGCATCACCCATGTGCGCCAGCCGCTCCTCGTAGGCCTGCAGCAGGGCAGTGGCGTAGCTGGCGTAGGCGGTGGCGTCCGGCGCCGTACCGGCTGGGGTCCAGCCGGCGGCGAGCTGGCGCAGCACCGCCTGAAGGGTCGGTCCCGCGGTGAGGCCGGGCGCGCTGTAGATGCGGGCGTCGCGGTAGTCCATGACGTCGGCGGTGCCGATCTGCGGGCGATAGGCCGCAAGGTCCTCGGCCGACAGCGAACTGCCGCCGGCCTGGGCGTCACGCACCACGGCGGCGGCGATCTCGCCGCGGTAGAAGTCGTCGGGCCCGGCCTCGGCCAATCGCCGCAGGGTGTCGGCCAAGCGACCCAGGCGCAGCCGCGCCGGGTTGCCCTGCCAGTCCGGCACCGGAGGCAGACCGTCGGGCAGGAACACCTCTCGTGCCGCGTCATAGCGGCGCAGGATGGCAGCGCCGCCGGCGATCAGCAGGGTGGCGTACCAGTCGACCGCCATACCGGCATCGGCCAGTCCTATCGCCGGGGCCAGGCTATCCGCCCAGCTGCGGCTGCCGAACCGCTCCAGCGCCAGGGCCATGCCGGCGACATGGCCCGGTACGGCGACTGCGTGGAAGCCGTGGACGTTGCGGTCGTCGAGCACGCCCGGCCAGCCGAACAGGTCGCCCGACGCGCCTTCGGACGGCGGGTAGTTGGCCGGGTCGAGTCCCTGCGGTGCGACCATGGGGAATTCGACCGTGTGCACGACGTCACTGCCGGCGGACGCGACCAGCATGTAGCCGCCGCCGCCAATGCCGCTCATCCAAGGCTCGACGCAGCCAATCGCCAGGCCGGTGGCCACCGCCGCGTCGACTGCATTGCCGCCGTCGGTCAGGACCTGGGCGCCGACGGCGGAGGCGGCGTAATGCTGGCTCGCCACCAGGCCGCCGGCGGCGCTGACCGCCGGCTTGCGCAGTTGCCAGAACTCGGGATTGGGCAGGGTGCTCACGATGCGCCTCCGGTACTTCTTGCTTTGAGCCGTCAGGCGGGCTCGGCCCGCACGGCACGCAGGCCCTCGACCATCGCCTCGGACAGGCGGTCGAGCTCGGCCCCGGTCATCGCCGTCGACAGACAGCCCATGCCAAAGGCGGACAGGAACAGACCATTGTCGATCAGGTGATGTTGCAGCGCCAGCATGCGGGCCTGTTCGTCCGGCCGCATCCAAGCCTCGCGGTAGTTGCGCAGTGGCCGGCTGTGCAGGTGCAGGCGGAACAGCGAGCCTTCGCCGCTGACCTGGCCTTCGGCGTTGGCCAGCGTGAAGGCTTCGCGCAATTGGCCGCGCAACCTTTCGCCCATGGCGTTGAGCCGATCAAACGCGGCCTGATCCATCAGCTCCATGCAGGCCTTGCCGGCAGCCATGGTCACCGGGTTGGCATTGAACGTGCCACCGTGCGGCAGCGCCGCCTTGCCGCCGTCGCGTTCGAACACCGCCATCGCCTCAGCCGAGCCGGCGATGGCGCCGACCGGAAAGCCGCCGCCGATGATCTTGCCCAATGCGGTCAGGTCCGGCGTCACCCCATAGACCGCCTGTGCACCGCCGTGGTCGAGACGGAAGGCGATGACCTCGTCGAAGATCAGCCGCATGCCGTGGCGCCGGGTCACCTCGCGCAGCATGGCCAGGAACTCGGGCTGCAGGCCGACCATGCCGACCTGGCTGGACACAGGGTCGACCAGCACCGCGGCGAGCTCGTCGGCATGCTCAGTCAGCAGCCGCTCGGCCACTTCGGTGTCGTTGAACGGCAGCACCACCACGTCGTCGAGGACGTTCTGCGGCGTGCCCTTGGAGTAGGCCACGGCGGCCGGCTGCTCGGGCTCGCCCCAGTGGTCCGGACCGACGCCGAGGCTGACCTCGGCGAAATCGTACGAGCCGTGGTAGGCGCCCTCGCACTTGGCGATCTTGGGCCGGCCGGTGCCGGCGCGGGCCGCCTTGATCGCATTCATCACCGCCTCGGTACCGGAGTTGCAGAAGCGGATGCGATCGAACCCGGGCACCCGGGCGCAGAGCAGCTCGGCCAGCTCGATCTCGACCTCGGTACCGAAGGAGAAGGCGGCGCCGCGCTGCAGCTGCGCGCTGACCGCTTCGGTGATCTCGGGCCGGGCATGGCCGTGGATCAGCGAGGTGAAGTTATTGTTGAAGTCGATCAGCTCGTTGCCGTCGACGTCGCGCACCCGGGCGCCGTTGCCTTCCCGGACATAGACCGGATAGGGGCTCATGGCGATGGTGGTTCGGCTGACGCCGTCGGCGACAACGTCCTGGGCACGGGCATAGAGGGCGGCCGAGCGGGACTGCGGATCGGGGAACATCGGGCTTTTCCTCCCTGGATTGCGGGCCTGCGCCCGCGGCGACGATGGGAGCATTGCCGGCCCGCTACGGCAAGGGCAAAGGCAGTCCGGGAACCGCCAGTTGCGGATCGGACCGGCCTGCAACCTTGAAATCTTGGCCGTCGGGCCGATTGAATCTGCGATACAATAGCCCCAACTGTTGAAGGGTCGGCCGCAAGGCCGCCAATGTCGCCCCGGCATGGGGCCGCAGGACGGGGGCAGAAGCAGGGTATGGCGGAGAAGACGCGCAGTCAGATATCGCTCGCCGACCACGTGCTGTTCCTGTCGCGCTCACTGCGCCGGCCGCAGGCGATCGGCGCCATAGCGCCGTCAAGCCGCTGGCTGGCGCGCGCCCTGGCCCGACAGACCAAGCCCTTCCTGCCCGGCAAGGTGGTGGAGCTGGGCGCCGGCACTGGCGTCGTCACCCGGGCCCTGCTGGATGCCGGGGTGACGCCCGAAGATCTGATCGTTGTCGAGCGCGACAAGCGGCTGCACGCCTTGTTGTCGAAGCGATTCCCCAACGTCTGCGTGCTGCGCGCCGATGCCCAGGCGCTGCGCCCGGCATTGTCGCGGCGCGGCGTCGGCGAGGTTGCGGCGGTGGTCTCAAGCCTGCCGCTGGTGTCGATGCCGCTGCCGACCCGGCGGGCGATCGTCTCCCAGAGCTTCGCCGTGCTCGACGACGACGGCGGCTTCGTCCAGTACACCTACGGTCCGACCTCGCCGCTGCCGCGCGACCTGCTGGCCGAGCTCGGGCTGCAGGCCGACAAGGTCGGCTTTGTCGCCCGCAACCTGCCGCCGGCGACGATCTGGCGCTACCAGCGCCTGGACGACGCCCTGGCCAAGACCGACCGGGCAGCCGCGGCCCCCGGTTTGCGCGCAGCGGCGGGCTAGCGGCACAGCGGTCGACATAACTCGCCACTTGTGGACCCCGGCTTGCGTGTCGGGTTGCGCGGGATTGTTTTGACGGAGCTGGCGTAGTCAGAGGTATCTCGTTTCTCAGGGAGCGCCTCGGATCATGCACGTAAAACTGCACGCCAATGCGACCACCACGCCGAAGATCAGGGCCT
>Ga0209458_1000289_pt1 | contig 20490 bp, 21 predicted proteins | sample WorMetLIZAISLAND_FD_187411 | JGI IMG/M metagenome (GOLD analysis project Ga0209458, IMG submission 187411) | Marine gutless worms symbiont microbial communities from Max Planck institute for Marine Microbiology, Germany - Inanidrilus manae... ...
GGGGGGGGGGGGGGGGAGCAGGTGGCAGAAGAGACCCAGCCGAGCGCGCCGAGGGGTGGTGTAAGCGTCGCCTTAGCCCCTCCTCCACTCCCAAAGTCGGAGGCGCCGAAGGCGTTGACGCCACCATCTCTAAACGAAGCTGTCCAGTCCGGCTTAGGATCTCAACAAACGCAGCTGTCGCAACAGCCATTGACGGCCACTCCAACCGTTCCGGGAAACACAGGTGCGGATCAAACCGGGCAACCCGCTCAAGACGATCAAGCCGGCCAAACGGGCCTGGCCAGACCGAAAAAAATGACATCGGTCATGGCCCTGCAATCGGGATCATTGAACGCACGTGCAGGAGGCGGACTCGCCGCCGGTCAGGGTATGGTTATTCCGCAGGTGACCTCCGTTTCCTACCAGGACATACCGAATCGTGACGACGCCGTGCCCCTCGCGTCGGCACCAGATCAGGATCTTCTGGAGGAGGTTGTCGGGCTGCCAGGGCCGTTGCCCAGGGTCGGTGCCGACGGGCGGCTGCCGTGGGAGGTTTATTCGCGGCCTTTCAATGAACGCGACCCCAACCCGCGGGTTGCAATCATCGTCAAGGGACTGGGTTTCAGCCGGGCCGCCACCCTGGCTGCAATCCGAAAACTACCGGGTGAAATCAGTCTCGCATTTTCTCCCTACGCCCGCGACCTGAACGATTGGTTGTTACGGGCCCGGCTGGCCGGCCACGAGGTGTTTCTGGAACTTCCGATGGAAAGCAAGGACTTCCCGGCGGAGGATGCCGGGCCGTTGGCCCTCAGCACCAACTTACAAGTCACCGACAACATACGACGCCTGAAAGAAATGATGAGTCGTTTTTCCGGATATGTCGGTGTGTTGACAGTAATGGGTTCAAAGTTCAATTCCGCCAGCGGCCAATTGAGGCCGATCCTTCAGGAGATCAAGGATCGCGGGCTCATGTTCGTCGACGGCGATACGTCGCGCTCGGAGGCGCCGGGAATCGCCGCCGAGCTCGACTTGCCGAAGGCCATCAGCAACGTCATGCTTGATGAACCGCCACTTCGCGAATCCCTTGACCGCAAACTCAAGCAATTGGAAACCATCATAAAACAGGAATCGACGGCCATTGGCACGGCCCACGCCTATCCGTCGACCATCGACCGTTTGTTGATCTGGACACGGACCCTGCAACAAAGGAAACTGACGCTGGTTCCGGTCTCCGCCATTGCCAACAAGCAATTCATTGAATGACGGCCAGAAAATCCAAGAAAAAGAAAAAGGACGTGAACGCGCTGCCTTATCGGCCCTGCGTCGGCGCCGCGCTTTTTAATGCGAAGGGCAAAGTCTGGGTTGGGCGCCGCATTTCTAAATCCGATGAAAGTGTTCGCAATTTTTGGCAGATGCCGCAAGGCGGTATCGACAAAGGAGAGGACCCCAGAGACGCAGTCATCCGCGAACTCGTGGAGGAAACCGGCATTGACCAAGTCGAATTCCTTGCTGAAACATCGGACTGGTTGACGTATGATCTGCCCAATCACCTTCTCGGCGTGTCCTGGGGAGGGAAATACAGGGGACAGAAACAGAAGTGGTTTGCGCTTCGATATTTGGGGAAAGACGGGGATTTCAATCTTGACCATCACGGGAAACCCGAGTTTTCCGAGTGGCGGTGGGTCCCGCTCTCGGAGCTTCCGGAAATCATCGTTCCCTTCAAACGTGACGTGTACTCCATGATTGTGAACGAATTCAGCTACATCCCGGAAAGGATCACCCGCCCATCATGATGTACGTTCAGGTCGTTATCGGTTTCGTCATCTTGATTGGTGGTGCCGAACTCTTGGTGCGAGGGGCCGTCAGCCTCGCCGACAAGATGGGCGTTTCGCCACTGGTCATCGGTATGACCGTGGTCGCCTTCGGCACGTCGGCACCGGAACTGGTGGTTACTATCGATGCCGTAAACGCGGGCGCCGCCGGTCTCGCCATCGGCAATATCGTCGGTTCAAACATTGCCAACGTGCTGTTGATCCTCGGAGCGACGGTTCTGGTGCGACCGATCATCGAGGAGACGTCGGCAAGCAAGTTGGACGGTTTGGTTTTGACCCTCGGCAGCCTGTTATTTGCCGGATTGTGCCTCTACGGCCCACTGAACTGGGTTTCCGGTGTCCTGCTGTTGATCGGCTTTTTTGCCTTTCTCGGTTCCACCTATTGGCGCGATACTCATGATCCGACCGTGGCTGAGGAGATCATCGAAGAAGTCACCGAACTGGAGGGCGATCACCGGCCTTTGTGGATGAGCATCGCCTTCGTGATCGCCGGCCTTGCCGGTCTGGCCTTCGGTGCCGATATGCTGGTCAAGGGTGGTGTCGAGATCGCCCGCACGTTCGGTGTTTCTGAGGAAGTCATCGGCCTGACCCTGTTCGCCATCGGAACATCGTTACCGGAACTTGCCGCGTCGGGGATCGCCGCGTTGCGTGGCCATCCCGACGTCGCGATCGGAAACGTGGTCGGCTCCAACATGTTCAATATCCTTGGTGTCGGTGGTGTCGCCGCGATGATCGACGTCATTCCGGTTGCCAGACAGGTGATCATTTTCGACATCTGGGTGATGCTCGCGGCATCGGCGTTCATGATCCCGATCCTGATCTGGGGGTGGCGCGTTCTTCGCCCGGCCGGTGTCGTGTTTTTGGTCTTTTATGGCGGATATGTTTGGGCTCAAACCTACGGGGTCGAGAAGCTGATGGCCTCGATCGGTTGACGCCGGATCGATTGACTCTTGGTTAGCGAAAACCCCGAAACTGTAGTCGTTACCGGTGCCGGCCGGCGGATCGGGCGCGCCGTCGCACTCGATTTGGCGTCGCGGGGCTGGCGGGTCGCCGTCCACTTCCACACGTCGCATGAAGAGGCCGAAAGCGTTGTCAATACAATCAAGCAGGCTGGAGGAACGGCAACCGCCCTCGGCGCTAACCTCAATGACTGGAAATCCGCCACCACTCTGGTCGGAAGGGCCGCCGATGCCCTCGGCCCCGTCACCTGCCTCATCAACAATGCGTCGCTTTTCGAGGACGACAACGCAATGACGGCGACGGAAGGTTCGTGGGACCATCACATGGACGTCAATCTGCGGGCCCCGTTCGCGTTGAGCCAGGCGATGGCGAAAGAGCTGCCGTCGGGATCGCGCGGTAACATTGTTAACATCATTGATCAGCGTGTTTGGAACCTGAAACCGGATTTCATGTCCTACACCGTGAGCAAGGTTGGCTTGTGGGGCCTGACGCGCATCCTGGCTCGCGGGTTGGCCCCCGATATCCGTGTCAACGCCGTCGGGCCTGGACCGACGCTGCCGAGCATCCACCAATCAGAGCAAGAGTTCGAGGAAGAGTGGTCGGCCCTTCCGCTACGCCGTCCAGTGACCATCGAGGACATTTGCGCCGGCGTCCGTTTCATCCTCGAAGCGAGCGCGATGACAGGCCAGATGATTGCGCTCGACGGCGGTCAGCACATGGGGTTCTACCAGGAGACTGGAGACGCGGAAAACCCAAGAATGTAATCCATTTAAGAGCCTGGCAGCCCCGAAATTACCGTAGATCACCCATAAATTTGCCATATTCTCATGGCTTAATAATCACCATAGACCTCCTCGTCTATAACCAGAGATTCCCCCTCTCTGGTCCCCTAAATCGGCAACCTCTTGCCGAAACTTGCGGCCGGGTACCCAACCCGGCCGATTTTTTTTCACGTTTCGGAGAGGTTTGAGACGGCCCTGCAAAACACATTGAAATCAAAGCCGTTTCCTGCGGGTATCATCGCCAGACGTCATCTCTGGCGCTTCTTTTTTCCGGCCTGATGGTTTAGGGTGCGCCCTCGGAACGGCAATTCCCCGAACTTTTGAAGATGGCCTTATTCTCCGGACAGGATCTTTTGTGTTTTCGTGGTGAACGCGTGGTCTTTTCTGGCCTTGGGTTTTCCGTCGATCCCGGCCAGGCGCTGGTCCTGCGCGGACCTAACGGATGCGGCAAATCGAGTTTGCTAAGGCTGATGGCAGGGTTCATGAGACCGCGCCGCGGCACCATCGCCTGGGACGGCGAGGCGATCCGCGAGGATCCGGAAGCACACAACCGGTGTTTCCATTACGTCGGTCACCTCGACGCCGTCAAACCGGTGCTCAGTGTCGCCGAAAACGTTGGGTTCTGGGCGACAATGCGCGACGGCGAGCCCCGGGTAGAGAAGGCGCTCGCAGCCTTCGCCATCGCCGGGCTGGCCGACGTACCGGGCCGGTTTCTATCGGCTGGTCAGAAACGCCGGGTCAATCTCGCCCGTATTGTCGCCTCGGCGGCTGATCTGTGGCTGCTAGATGAACCGACGACGGCCCTTGATTCCGATGCCATCGCGCTGCTGGTGCAAGCGATTGCCGAACATCGGGCCGTCGGTGGCATGGTCGTTGCCTCGACCCATGCCGAAATCGGCCTTGGAGATGCGACGACGCTCAATGTCGGTGACTATTCTGGACACGAGGACGCCGCGTGAGCCGATTTATCGCCGTCGTCAAGCGTGACCTCCGGTTAGCGCTGCGCCAGGGCATGGACAGTTTCATGGTCGTCATGTTCTTCGTCCTGGCCGTGGTGTTGTTTCCGTTCGGTGTCGGTCCGGAGCCCAATATCCTGGCCCGCATCAGTTCCGGCGTCATCTGGGTCGCGGCGCTCCTCGCCGCCATGCTCTCACTAGAGAGGCTGTTCCAAACCGATTACGAAGACGGATCGCTGGAACTCCTGGCCACGCAGCCGATGGCATTGGAAATCACGGTGGCGGCCAAGATCGTCGCCCACTGGTTGACCACGGGATTGCCGCTGATTGCGGCGACACCGCTTTTGGCCGTTTTTATGAACCTGCCTGCCGAGGGATATGGCATCCTGATCTTGTCCTTGGCTCTCGGGACGCCGGTGCTTAGCCTGATCGGTGCTATCGGCGCCGCATTGATCCTGGGTTCGCGGCGTGGCGGTGTTCTCCTGTCCCTGCTGGTCCTACCGCTCTATATACCGGTCCTGATTTTCGGGGTCGGTAGCGTCGAGGCGGCGCTCGGTGGGTTCCCGGCAAAAGCGCACCTGCTGATCCTAAGCGGATTGTTCATCGCCGCCTTGCCCTTATGCCCGTGGGCCGGCGCTGGCGCCATCCGCCAGGCTCTGGAAACGTAATTGCGTGGACGATTTGACATGAGTCAATGTTTCGAGCGCGGTTACCCTTTAATAGGAAGACGTGATTAATCGGGAATTCTCCCTATATTAGCCCATGCAGATGTTTCACCGATTTGCCAACCCCACTCGTTTCCTGCGCCTGGCCACCGTCATCCAGCCATGGGCCGCCGGGCTGACCATCGTTCTGTTCGTCTCTGCCCTTTATTTCGCACTTTTCGATTCGCCGGCCGATTACCAGCAGGGCGAGACCGTTCGCATGATGTACGTGCATGTGCCATCAGCCTGGATGGCGCTGTTTTGCTACACGGCATTGGCTGTCGCGGCCGGCGTCGGCCTAATCTGGAAACACCCGTTGGCCGATCTCGCGGCCCGGGCGACGGCACCGGTCGGGGCGTGTTTCACCTTCCTGGCGCTCGCCACCGGGTCGCTCTGGGGCAAACCCATGTGGGGCACCTGGTGGGTTTGGGATGCGCGTTTGACTTCCGTTCTCATCCTGCTGTTTTTGTATCTCGGTTACATGGCGCTCTCCAATGCCTTCGATGATCCTGAGCGCGGCACCAAGGCGTCCTCGATCCTGGCCCTTGTCGGCTTCGTCAACGTGCCGATCATCAAGTTCTCCGTCGATTGGTGGAACACGCTGCACCAGCCGGCCAGCGTCGTGAAGATGGGCGGCCCGGCCATTCATTCGAGCATGCTGGTGCCGCTGATCCTGATGGCCTTGGCATTCAAAACTTACTACATATGGGTCCTCTTGATGCGGATCCGGGCCGAGGTCAACGCCGGCAAGATACGTGCCCACCGCTTGCGCCAGGTTCACCAGACGGACGCAAACACGCCCGCGGGTGCCGGCATGACCGAAAAGGCGGGCTGAGATGAGCGTTTCCGAATTCTTCGATATGGGCGGTTACGCGCATTTCGTGTGGCCGGCCTACGGTATTGTCGCCGTCGTTCTCATCGCCTTGTGGATCGCCAGTTTCCGGTTCGTGCGATCGACGGAGCGGGAATTGGAGGGTCTCGATATCCGGCGGCGTGACCGGGCTGAGAGGGTCGAAGATGAAACGCAAGCATAAACGTCTAACCTTCGTCGGCATCGCCATGCTGCTTCTGGGCGCCGCGGCGGCTTTGGTTTTGACTGCGTTTGAGGAGAACATCGTCTTCTTTTATAGCCCGACTGATCTAATCGCGAAGAAGCCCGCCGCAAGCCAACGCCTTCGCATTGGTGGATTGGTCGAGGACGATAGTGTCGAAAAACCGGGCGGGGGCTCGGTGACCTTCCGGGTAACCGACACGGCCAATGCTGTACCAGTGCGTTTCAAGGGCATCCTTCCCGACCTATTCCGCGAAGGGCAGGGCGTCGTTGTCGAAGGCCGTTATGATGGCGCCGTTTTCGTGGCCGACGAGGTTCTTGCAAAGCACGATGAGAACTACATGCCGCCGGAAGTTGCCGACGCCATCAAGAAGTCGGGCCAGTGGAAAGGCGAGAACGAGAAACAATAGAGCGGTCCATTATTAACGCGAAGATGAAACCATTGGCTTTCTTGACTGAGCGAGAGAGTAACCGGCACCAGTCGTCGAATTGGTAGATCGATGAAAAACCGCCTGATGTTCATCCTGCCGCTGCTCGGATTCCTGATTCTCGCAGGATATTTTGGAGTAGGCCTTACGCTCGACCCCAGAAAACTGCCCAACATGCTGGAAGGCCAACCGGTTCCTGAGTTCAATCTGGCGCCGATCAAGAACCGGGATGACAAGGGCTTCGCCAATACCGATCTGCCGGGTGAAGTATCACTGGTCAACGTTTTCGGCTCCTGGTGCGTTGCCTGCCGTGTCGAACATCCGTTCTTGATGCAGGTCCATGAGGAGAACCGCGTACCCATCCACGGCATCGATTGGCGTGAGGAGGACCCGGATGCGGGTCCTGCTTGGCTCAGGAAATTCGGCGATCCCTATACTCTGGTTGGCGACGATCCGAAAAGCCGCGCCGCCATCGCCTTCGGCGTCACCGGCGCGCCGGAAACGTTCCTCGTCGACCAGAAAGGCGTCGTCCGCTACAAGTACATCGGGCCCCTGTCTGAGGAGGTTTGGAACGACATTTTGGGACCGTTAATCGAGGAACTGCGCAAAAGCGGGAAAAGCGGATGAAGTGGATCACTCGGTCTCTTCAGGTTCTGGTACTGGTCCTGGTTTGCGGACAGGCCCTGGCCGTCGATCCCAACGAGGTTCTCGAAGACCCGGCCCTCGAAAACCGGGCCCGCGAGATCAGCAAGGGGTTGCGTTGCGTCGTCTGTCAGAACCAGTCGATCGACGATTCGGATGCGACGCTGGCCCGGGATCTCCGTGTTCTCGTTCGCGACCGGTTGACGGCCGGTGACAGCGATAAAGAGGTGATCGACTATGTGGTGTCGCGCTACGGCGATTTCGTTCTTCTGAAACCGCCTGTGAAGGGCTCGACGATGGTGCTTTGGGCCGGCCCGGGTATCATCGCCGTGCTGGCCCTATTGTGGGCGGTCGTCTTTTTCCGCCGCCGCACCGCTGCGGAAGCCGGGAACGGTCAATCCGGGCCGGCCCCGTTGATCGAAGAGGAACGGCGGCGATTGGACGACCTGATAAAGGACGACGACAATCGTTCTTAGTGTCACAAGCCTATTTTAGCTTTCGCGTTATGTGACTCAGGTTACTGGCAAGCCCCTGCGTTCGCGCCTATAACCCTAAAAAAACGGTGATAACGAGGGAAGGAATTGACTGTCGAATCCGTAATCGCATTGATGGCCGCGAGCATCCTGATCAAGGTGGCTCCGGGGCCTGGCGTGTTGGCCACGATCGGTCACGCCATGGCGCGCGGGTTTCGGCCGACTCTGGCCTTTGTCGCCGGTGTCATGTGCGGCGATTTGGTCTATATCCTTGCTGTATTGCTCGGACTGGCGGCGATTGCCAGGGAATTCCACGACGTCTTCTTCGCCGTCCGCCTTCTCGGCGGAGCCTATTTGATATGGCTTGGGATCAGTATGTTTCGCGTATCCGTTGCCCCGGATAAGGACAAGGCTCCTGTCGACAACGGCCATGCCGCTGCCTATCGTAGCGGCCTTCTGGTCACGCTCGGCAATCCCAAGGTCATGCTTTTTTACGGTGGACTGCTACCGACCTTCATCGACATCGCGGCACTGCGTAGCATCGATATGGTGATTCTGACCGTGCTGTTGATCGCCGATGTCGGTTGCATTCTCGCCGCTTACGCCTATTCGGCCGACCGTGCCAAGCGGGCCATCCGATCGAGCACCCTTGCTCGATGGTTCAACCGCGTGTCCGGATTTGTCTTGATCGGGTCCGGAACCGCCCTGATTTCGAAATCATGAGGAACAAGACAATGACGACTTTTAAGACAATCGACGATCTCGATGTCAAAGGGAAGCGGGTCCTCGTCCGCTGTGACCTAAACGTGCCAATGAAGGACGGCGTGGTCACTGATACGACGCGTATCGACCGTAGCGTGCCGACATTGAAGGATCTTTCGGACCGCGGAGGGCGGGTCGTCATCGTATCCCACTTCGGCCGACCCAAAGGTGAGGTCGTGCCCGAGATGTCGCTCCGGCCTGTTGCCGAAGCCATGGCGAATGCAATCGGTCGCGATGTGGTCTTCGCCACGGAATGTATCGGTCCGGCCGCCGAAGCCGCCGTCGGGCGCTTGCAGGACGGCGACATCGTAATGCTCGAGAACCTGCGCTACCACGCCCAGGAAACCGAGAACGACCAGACCTTCGCGACCCAACTGGCGGCGCATGCCGACGTCTACGTCAATGACGCTTTTTCCTGCGCGCACAGGGCGCACGCCTCGACGGAAGGAGTCGCGCACCTGCTGCCAGCCGCAGCCGGGCGCCTGATGCAGGCAGAATTGGAAGCGCTCTACCACGCCTTGGAGGCGCCGAAACATCCAATGGCAGCGCTGGTCGGTGGCGCCAAGATCTCGACAAAAATGGATGTTCTCGGTCATTTGGTCAGCAAGGCTGATATCCTGATTATCGGCGGCGGTATGGCCAACACGTTCCTCTTTGCCCAGGGCGTCGACGTCGGCAAGTCGCTTTGCGAAGTGGATATGGCGGAGCAGGCGCGCGACGTCATGGAAAAGGCCCCCGAATCCGGATGCGAAATCGTTCTGCCCGTGGATGCCGTGGTTGCCGAGGAGTTTGCCGAAGGTGCGGCGAACGAGCAGGTGACACTGGATTCCGTGCCGGCGGGTGCGATGATCCTCGACGTCGGGCCGGCTTCCATCGGTGACCTGACCGAACGCTTGGGCAATTGCAAGACCATTGTTTGGAACGGCCCTCTTGGTGCCTTTGAGATTTCGCCCTTCGATACTGGTACCAACGCTGTCGCCCGCGAGGCAGCGCGGCTGACCAAGGACGGCAAGCTTCTCAGTGTTGCCGGTGGCGGCGACACGGTGGCGGCCTTGGCCAACGCCGGAGTCGGCGACGCTTTTTCTTACGTTTCGACGGCCGGTGGCGCCTTCCTTGAGTGGCTGGAAGGCAAGGAACTACCTGGTGTCGCGGCTCTCAGTCGAAGCTGAATCTCGACCGTCGGGCTTTGCGGCGCGGTTCGATCAAAGTCTTTTGGTCGGTGAATGACCGTGTGGCGGCGGCCCCAGGCTCGGGCTGGATGGCGGACCGCGGTCGGAGAGTTGTCCCGGCGCCGCCGGTGAAATCTTCGCGACGATGTCGTCCAGCATATTCTGCAGGTATTCGGATTGGCTGAGCAGCTTGTGGGTCGCTTCGAGGGCTTGGTTGGAGGCGGTCGTGGCGATCTCGTGGGCCATGGCGGTGACATTTTCCATCGAAAGGCGCACCGCCTGAATGGCCCGTTCGGCCCGCTCCGTTGCGTCGCGGATGGCGTCGTAGCGGTTTAGGGCGGTACGATCCACGGGCATCGGTTCCGGCGCCTTGCGGTCATCTTCGTTAAACGGGATGAGGTTTTCCGGGTCGGGTCCGCGCAATTCACGGGTGCCCGTGTGGAACGCCAGGAGGTTGGTTTGGTCACGCACCGACGTCACTAGGTTGCCGAGGATTTCGATCTGGTTGGTGGCATCCTGAAGGCCGCGGACGAGTGCCTCCTTGCGTTCAACATCGCCAGCGGCCGCAGTCACGTATTCGCTAAAATGCGCCAGTTGTTGGCTGACTGCGGAAATTGGCCCGCCCGCGGTACCGATATCCGGCGGCGTCGCAATCGGTCTCGGCTCCGGCTGAACCACCGGTTGTGGTGGTGGCGCCGGAACCTCGGGTTCCGGTTCCTTGACCGGCTGCCGTTCGATCTCTGCTTCGGCTTCGGCGATAAATGCTGCCTTTGCCGCAGCGGCGGCGGCCATAGCCTTATGGTCGGCTTCCAAAATCGTATGCTCGAGCCGCTTTCGCGTCTGATCGAGATCATGGCGCAGGCGATCAATCTCGACGATGTCCTCGGTCCATTTGTCCAATGCGCGGGCCAACTGGTCGACGGCATCGACATTGCCGCGGCCGGGAACCTCGACACCGCGTTCACCTCCTGCCAGCCGCAGAGACGCCAGTGCGAGGGCGCGGATGGGCCCGGTCATACTGCGCATCAACAGTAATCCGATGAATATCAACCATAAAACAATAGCCGCAGTGCCGCTGGACAGCGTGTATCGGGCGAACGTCTGGACCTTGCCGAGCGTGAGGGTCGCCGCCAGCGTCGCATCACGGGAAACCGCCGTTAATCGTTCCAAGCTCGGCGCTACGTAGGCCAAGATATCGTTGAAGCGTTCCGATTCCGTGTCGAGGGCAAAGCGCCGGTTGATCATCGACAGCATATCGGTTTCGTGCGCCTTCAGGAGTTCCTGAATGTCGCGTTTGGCACGCGGTGCGATCTCGGCACCATCAAGAAAGGCGTCCAGCGTTTCGTATCGCTTCTGGACTTCCTCGACGCCTTGGCGGAAGCCCGACGCCAGCGTTTCCTTGCCCTGGCGGTTGATCCTCGTGATCTGGTCCGCGAGGTTCGCGTATCCGGCCTGACGCAAGCGCACTTGGAGCGTCTTAGTGGTTTCCTGCAAACGGCGCGAAATACCGGAGTCATCGGCGATGCCCAAAGCCTGTTCGGCTTTGACGACGTCGACGAACTGCTCCTCATACTGAACGAGACCGTCACGGAGCGTGGCAATTACCTGCCGGACGGTGATGCTTTCCGGCAGTTTGTAGAGATCGTCCAGGGCATCCGATACGGCGGCGATATCCTGTTTGAAGGCGGCGGCCGCCATCGGGTCCTTGTTCAGGAGGAACTGTTTTTCCTGACTGTTGATCTTGGCGACGCCGGTCTCGACCTGGTTAACGAGTGCCGCCATGTCCCGGGAACCGCGCCAGGCATCGAACGCAGTCGTTACCCGGTGATCGACGTAGAAGAACATCACGGCAAAGGCGACGATTGCCGCAAAACCGATCATGACGAACAGATTGGTGCGCGTCGACAAGCGCATGCCGCCGAGGAACATACGGTCGGTAAACGCGTCGGGACGGATGTCCAAGAAGCGGTGATCGTCGTCTGGCTTTTCGGCCACAGGCTACGCCTATTACCTGGATTATAACAATGGGACTCGTTATAACACTCTGTGATTCAATGGAAAACAATTGTTCTGCGGTTTTCGGGCTGGTAACTCCATCGCGACCGGAGCAAAAAAACGCCCCGATTCGCATGAATCCGCCAAACCGTGTAAACTATGGTTAACAAAAATCTCTCTTGGGGGGATCTCCGTCCAGTGGCCGATGAGATTAAATCGGTAGGTGGCGCCTATCCGACGGCGGCGTTGCGTCGCACGTTGATCCGGGACATGGAGACGGCGAAGGCGCTCGCCGACGCCCGAGAGGAAGCGCGGGAACAGCCCGAAAAAGACACTACACAATCCGCTGCCCAGCCTGGGCGCGGAGGAAAAATCGATATCATCGCTTAACTGAAATCAATCTTGTAGACGCCGCTGTAATTTCTTGCCCGCGGCTGATGCTAAGCCCAAAATCGGACCATGAACGAACCTCCCGGTAATGGCCCTCGCGTGGAAACCGTTCCCGACGGGGACGACCGCGCGCGTCTGGTGTGCCCTGACTGTGGGTACATCGCCTATGAGAACCCAAAGGTGGTGACGGGCGCCGTCTGTACATGGGACGGAAAGATTCTGTTCTGCAAACGCGCCATCGAGCCACGCAAGGGATACTAGACGATACCGGCGGGTTTTCTAGAAAAAGGGGAATCAACGGCCGAGGGGGCGGCCCGTGAAGTCTGGGAGGAGGCACGCGCGAAGATCACCGTCACCGGGTTGATTGGCATTTATGAGATCACCCGTGTCAGCCATATCTACGTGGTCCACCGCGCTGAGATGACAGAGCCGATGTTTGCGCCAGGCCCGGAAAGCGAAGATGTCGTCCTTGTCGCTTACGACGAAATCCCATGGGAAGATATCGCGTTCCCTTCGATCCGTTGGTCCTTAGAGCAATATCGCAAGAACACGATCCCCGCTATTCATTGTCACCACGACTGATGGTCCAGGCGTTAGATTTTTGACCGTCGGCCCATCTTTTTGAGATTCCGTTAACCAATTCGACCTAGCATGCACTTATGGCGGATGGGATGAACTCTGTGAATTCACGGGCCGTGGCCGAGATCATTCGGCCCTCCGGTTACCGGGCGGAATCGGTCCGCGAAGTGCGAGCCCGAGCTTCGGTCCTCGAACAGAAACACACTGAAGAAGAGCGCCGGCACCTCAGGAAACTGAACACCGTCCTCGCGCAAGGCCAGCCGCCCAGGGATGACGTGCCGCGAGGATATTACCTGAACATCAAAGTATAAGGCGCGTCCGGCGCCGGCAGTGGGGTGGGGCGGAACAATGATCAAGCGCCTGTTTTCTCACTCGGTTCTTGCCTTGTTCCTTTTCACCGGCGTTACAGCTCAAGCATCGGATCTCACAGTCAACATAACCGGGCTTACCAGCAATGGTGGCGACGTCCATGTCGCACTTTACGACAAGGCCGAGGGATTTCCGACGAGCGATGGCATGATGTTCGAGATCGAGGTGCCTATCGCAGGCCAGTCGGCACGCACGGTATTCCGCGGGCTGGGAAGCGGTCGCTGTGCGATCGCCGTCTATCACGATGAGAACGGCAACAATGAATTCGACCAGGGGCTGCTCGGCATTCCGCTCGAGGATTACGGCTTTTCCAATGGCGCGGTGGCCTTTCTCGGCCCGCCATCCTTCGAGGATGCAAGTTTCGAGTTGGTGGAACCGTCGGGGCTCGTCATCATTGATCTTGGAGATTAGCTCCAGGTCCCTTGGTTAGTGTGTGCTCAGCAGTTTGGATGGTGGCCCGGGCAAAGCTGCGGTGGAGGTCACCAGTTCCTGTAGGCATCCCGTTGATGCCGCGAATACCAAGGCTGGAACGCATTGAATTCCATGTCGGCAGTCGACAAGGTTTTGCCAATGGTATCGGAAAATGATCCACCAGGGCCTTCGACGGGCGCCCTAAGGGGACATCGGAGAGCCGGTAGTGTTCGACGGCAATGTCCAATCGAGAGTCCGTGAACCGTTGTCAGAATGACTTGAAATCCTTCAAAAACTCGATCTCCTCGGCCGTCGATGGTCGCTCGAGAGCGGCGTTTCGGTGAGGGAACCGGCCGAACCGTTCGATGATTTCCCGGTGTTCGATGGCGTATTTCATTTTGTTTTCGTCGCCCAAGTCTTCGAACAGCTTGACCGAGACTTCCTGGTCGTTCATGTCCTCGCTGTGTTCGAACGGCAGGTACATGAACGCGCGCTGAACCTCAGTTAAGTCGCGATCATGGCCAGCTGCAAGAGCCGCGCGCGCGACCGACAGCGCCTTGGCGTCGCAAGCGAATGCCTCGGAGCTGCCGCGGAACAGGTTGCGTGGGAACTGGTCGAGCAAAATGATCAACGCCAGAGCACCTCGGGGTGTGTCGGCGATGCGGTCGTAACCTCCCGAGCATGCCTTCTCAAGGTGCGTTTTGAACCGTGTTTCAATCTCGCGGTCGAAGGGCGGATCGGTCTTGAACCAAACCGCTCTCGATTGGTCATCGCCGTCGGCGAACCAGAAACCGAGCACCTGTTCGACAATCTCAAAGGTCATCCCGTTGCCTCTTTCCACGAACCCCGTGCTGACCGTACCATGCGGCCGAGGAGGTGCCCATGGATCAATCGCAACTCAAAGCTATCGCCCAGTGGCTTCAAGCGCTGCAGGGGCTGCAGAGGGATCCAAGACAATTGAAAGACCCGGCTCGGAACGCCGAGACCTTTTCGAGGGTGCTCGGCGATCTCGATCGAGGCACCGCATTCGAGGACGAATCGACGGCCTTTCTTGCCGATCTTCATGCCCTGGCACCGGAAGACCGGTGACATGAGTGACGACGTTCTTTCCCTGAGTCTCGTCGGCGTTTCTGATGCCATCGGGACCGGTCAGCTATCGTCCCGGGAAGTAACCGCGGCGGCGATCAAAAGACTACAAGACTTGTCGCCTAAATTGCGCAACGTCGCCGGTATGGATCCGGAAGCGGCCCTTGAGGCGGCCGATGCCGCCGATGCCGCACTTGCCAAAGAAGATCTCATCGGCCCATTACATGGCGTTCCCTTGGCCCACAAGGACATGTACTACCGGAAAGGGCGGATCAGCGCCTGCGGATCAAAAGTGCGGCACGACTTCGTTCCGGATACAACTGCGGCCGCACTGGAAAAGCTGGATTCTGCGGGCGCCCTCGATATCGCTAGGCTCAACATGGTCGAGTTCGCGCTTGGCGTGACCGGACACAACGAAGTGACGGATACGCCACGCAATCCCTGGAATCTGGCCCACATGACCGGCGGGTCTTCCAGTGGTTCCGGTGCCGCGGTCGCATCGCGGGCGATCTTCGGATCGCTGGGCTCCGATACCGGCGGCTCGATCCGGCTGCCGGCCGCCTGCTGCGGCTTGGTTGGCATTAAGCCGACCTATGGACGTGTCAGCCGCTACGGCGCCATGCCGTTATCGAAGTCGCTCGATACCCTCGGCCCCTTGACCCGTACTGTCGCTGACAATGCCCTCCTTTTGCGGACCATCGCCGGCGCCGATCCTCGCGACCCAACGTCGAGCCCGCTTCCTGTTCCCGATTACGCGGAGGGAATTGAGGACGGTGTCGCCGGGACGAGGATCGCGGTGCCTGAGAATCATTTTTTCGACGGCATCGACGGCGAAGTGGAAACCGCCGTTCTCAGTGCGCTATCCGTACTCGAGAAGGCGGGCGCGGAGATCGTATCCGTGCGCGTGCCGTCCTCGATCGACGCAACCAACGCGCTGACTAGCATGATCACCGTCTGTGAGAGTGGCGCCATTCACCAGGCCTGGCTCCAAGAGCGGTACCAAGAATATGGGTCTCAAACACGCTACCGCTTTTTGAGCGGTCTCCTGATACCGGCGACGCGCTATATCCAGGCCCTCAACATGCGCTCGAAGGTATTGCGCGCGTTCGCCGATGCTGTCTTCTTGGAAGCCGATGTGATGTTGACACCGGTGATGATCATGCCGGTACCAACGATCAAAGAAACCGATGTCGCCGACAACCCCGGGTTTCTCGACCTCATCAGTCGGATCGGCCATTGCACGCGGCCCGTGAACTACCTTGGGCTGCCGAGCCTAAACATCCCATGTGGGTTTACGACCAGCGGCCTGCCGGTTTCATTCCAACTGGTTGGTCGGCCCTATGACGAGAAGACCCTCTACCGGGTCGGCCGGGCGTACGAACGTGAGAACGACTGGACGAGGCAGCAACCAAATCTCTCGGAACTTTGATGCGATCACCCGTCCTTCGGTGCGTCGGGTAATCTGAACGGGCGGGCACTCTCGAAGGCCGCAGCCGCCCGCATCACGAGGGGGTCCGCATGGCGGGGGCCAATGATCTGCAATCCGACCGGTAGACCTTCGGATGTGAAGCCGCAAGGCACACTGCAGGCCGGTTGGCCAGTCAGGTTGAACGGGTAAGTGAAGGGCGTCCAGTCGGACCACCGTTCTTGATTGACCGCGTCGGCAACCGGTTCGCCAGCGTCGAAGGCCGGGATCGGCAGGGTCGGTGTCAACAACAGGTCGAACCGGTCGTGAAAGCGGTTCATGGTCGCGGTGAGGGCGTTCCTCTCGTCGACCGCATCCAGGTAATCGTCGAGTGAATAGGCCTCGGCTTCCGCTGTGATCTCCAGGAACTCGGGGTCCATTATGGCCCGCTCGGTATCCGAGTACTGACTGGCCATACGGCGCGCGCCCGTATACCAATGCCGCTTGAAGCATTTGCTGGGGTTTTCAAAACCTGGCGGCGCTTCTTCGACCTGAGCCCCTAGGTCTTCGAAGACCTTTACCGCTGACGCGACCAGTTCGGCGACTTCGCCGTCGACGTCGACATAGCCGAGATCGGGACTGAACCCGATGGTCAGGTGCCTCACACCAAGCTCCAGGCCGGCTGTGTAGTCCCAGGGGTCATAGGGAAGCGACGCAATGTCCCGTGAGTCCGGTTCAATCATGACGTTCATCATCAGGGCCGCATCGCCGACCGTACGGGTCATCGGCCCGATATGGCTGAGCGTACCGAAGGCGCTGACCGGATAGACGGGAACTCGGCCGAAGCTTGGTTTGAAGCCAAAGATACCGGTAAAACCGGCTGGGATCCGCACTGAACCGCCGCCGTCGGTACCGATGTGCAGGGCACCCATGCCCAGCGCCGCGGCGGCAGCCGCGCCACCGGACGAGCCGCCCGGCGTTTTTTTGAGATTCCAGGGGTTCCGTGTGATGCCAGTTAACGGGCTGTCGGTGACCCCTTTCCAACCAAACTCGGGGGTCGTCGTGCGGCCAATGATGACGGCGCCGTGTTCGCGGAGACGGGCGACGGCCGGGGAATCCTCCTCAGGCAGCACGTCGTCCGGCATGGCTTTCGATCCCCGTTGGATCGGCCAATCCTTGCAGAAGACGATATCCTTGACGGTTACCGGGACACCGTCAATGAGGCCGCGGGCCTCGCCAGCGAGCCAGCGTTTCTCGGATTTACTCGCGGCCTCAAAGGCAGCTTCCTCGTTGAGGTGGGAGAACGCGTTGACGGCACTGTCGATGGAGGCGATCCGTTGGAAGACGGCTTTCGTGACCTCGACCGGCGAAACGGTCCGCCACTCGAAAAGATCGAGCAATTCGACGGCCGGCATATAACTGAGGTCAACGTCTTTTTCTCCAGGTTCGGTCATGTGCGGGCTTTCCTCCGACGATCTCCGGGTGGCATCATAGCAATGCGTTTATGGGGGAACAGTTTTTTCCTTGCCGGGTAAACAAACATGGACCTAGTCAACCATCCGCGTCTGAGGTTTGCGCATCTGCCGACGCCACTCGAACCGCTCGACAACCTGAGTCGGGAATTAGGCGGGCCCCGGATTTGGGTGAAGCGGGACGATTGCACCGGACTTGCGACGGGCGGCAACAAGACACGTAAACTGGAATTCCTGGTCGCCGATGCCATGCGACGAAAGGCCGATACATTGGTCACCGTCGGCGCTACCCAATCGAACCACGTCCGCCAGACCGCCGCCGCACGCTGCGGTCTCGGGTGCGAGGTTCTACTGGAGAGGGAAGTGGTGCGCGATGATGATTACGCCAATAATGGCAACATACTCCTCGACCGTATGTTCGGTGCGAAGATTCACCAGCGCCCGCCCTGCGACGACCTCAACCGGGTCGGAGAGGACTTGGCCGCTGAGATCGCCGCCCGCGGTGAAGCGACCTACTTCATTCCGGCGGGCGGGTCGTCGCCGGTGGGCGCTTTGGGCTACGTTGTTTGTGCGCTTGAGTTGGCGGTCCAGTCTCGTGAAATGGAAATCGATCCGGCGGCCGTCGTTGTCGCCACGGGAAGCCAGGGAACTCAGGCCGGGCTGCTGGCCGGATTTTCTTCCGCCGGTTATGACCTTCCCGTCGTCGGGATTACCGTCAGCCGTAATGGCGAGGAGCAGGCCGAATTGGTCTGGGCCTTGACGCAGGATACCGCGGCCTTGGCCGACATCGAGTTCGGAGTTGGGAGAGACCAGATCTATTGCGATGACTCCTATTACGCGCCCGGCTACGGCCAACCTAATGACGGCATGATCGAGGCTCTGTCGTTGACGGCACGTACGGAAGGTTTGATCCTCGATCCCGTCTATTCGGGGAAAGCTATGGCTGGATTGATCGCCATGATCCGCGACGGCCGGTTCGAGGCACAGGACACGGTTGTTTTCCTGCATACGGGCGGTTCGGCCGGCTTATTCGGCTATCGCAGTCTCTTTTCTTGAGCGTAAATCCAGGAGGGACTGCTTATTGAAATGCCCGGCCTGTGAAACGGTGAACCCAGACGGGTATCGGTTTTGTTCCGAATGCGGGCAACCGATGCCGGTCCAATGTCCTTCCTGCGGTTTCGCCAACGCACCGGGCGGCAAGTTCTGTGACGGATGCGGTAATCCTCTTGGCGAGCGAACGTCCGAAAAGAAACCGAAACCACGCCCGGAGAGAGAAGCAGAACGGCGGCAGCTGACCGTCATGTTCTACGATCTGGTTGGCTCGACCGCTCTTTCCAGACGGATGGACCCGGAAGAACTGCGCGATGTCATCGCCGCCTACCAGGGGCAATGTGGCGCGGTCATTGAGCGCTTCGGCGGCTACATTGCGCGATATATGGGAGACGGGCTGCTGGTCTACTTCGGCTATCCCGAGGCCCATGAAAACGATGCAGAACGTGCGGTCAGAAGTGCTCTCGAGATCATTGCTGCGGTCGAAACCTTGGACGGTCCGGAAGGGGTGCCACTTCAGGTCCGCTTGGGGGTCGCGACGGGAAGGGTCGTCGTCGGCGACATTATCGGCTCCGGGGCGTCGGAGGAACACGCTGTCCTCGGTGACGCTCCCAATCTCGCTGCAAGGTTACAGGGCATGGCGGATGCCGGTACTGTGATTATCAGCGAAGACACGCGCAACCTGGTCAACGGTGTCTTTACGTTTGAGGCGCTGGGTACGCGGGAACTGAAGGGCATTCTCGATCCGGTACCCACCTACCGCGTGCTTGGCGAAGTGGCAAAGGCGTGGTCCCCGAACACGCTGGACGGCATTTTCGTCGACCGCAGTTTCGAACGGAAACGCCTCGCCGAGTTGTGGCGCGAGACCGAGGCCGGCAGCGGTGGTTTTGTCGTCATTTCGGGAGAACCGGGTATCGGCAAATCCCGATTGGCTTGGTTTCTCGCTTCAACGTTGTCCGAAGGTGCTTACGGTATCGGCCATTTTGAAGGATCGCCGTTCTTTCTGGACACCAGTTTTCGGCCTCTCACTGGTTTTGTAACCGGGTTGCTCGGACTGGTACCGGACGTCGAGGGAGAAGCCAGGGAAACCGCAATCAAATGCGAACTGGCGGCCCGAGGCATTGGCACCGGTGATTGGCCGGGCGTTCTCCATGGTTTAGGCCGGACATCCGATACGGGGATCACTGTTGGCGGGCTGACCCCGCAGGAATGGAAGGAAAAGACCCTGTCCGTTCTGATCGATCTCATAGCCGAATTGGCGGAACGGACGCCGCTCTTGATCGTCGCTGATGACGCCCAGTGGTTTGATGCATCGACGTTCGAGTTCCTGGCGCGGTTGCAGAGTCGGGTATCCGCTATGCGGGTACTTGTTATCATCATCCATCGGGCGGACTTCGAGCTTTCCATTGCCGAGCAAGGATGTCGTGAGCGTTTCTCCTTGAAGGGGCTCCCAGGAGAAGACTGTGTGGGCATCATCGACAGTATCGTCGGCGCCGAGGGCCTTCCCCGAGAAACGGTCGCGGCGCTACTCGATAACTCTGGTGGGGTTCCCCTGTTCGTCGAGGAACTAGCCAAGGCGGTGTCTGAAACGGGGTTCGCAAAGGACGCCGCGGCCCACCACGTCCCCACGTCGCTCCAGGATTCCCTGATGGGCCGTCTCGACCGGCTCGGTGACGCCAAGGAAGTCGCGCAAATCGCTGCGACCATCGGTCGGGTCTTTGACCGGGAGCTTCTGGCCGCAACCGTCGAGCCGCCAGCCGCCGGGCTCGATGAAGCTCTCGACGCTTTGGTGGACGCAGGCCTAGTCTACTCTGAGAATACGACATTCCGCTTCAAGCATGGGCTTATCCAGGAGACGGCCTACCGGTCCCTGCTGAAACGCCGCCGCCGCCAATTACTGTCTGACGTCAGCACCCTTGGGACACATTGAGGGGTTTTCACAAGGGAGGATTTCTGGCTCATCGTAGTGACCGAAGGGAACGAAGATGAGGCAGA
>Ga0209458_1000291_pt1 | contig 20208 bp, 22 predicted proteins | sample WorMetLIZAISLAND_FD_187411 | JGI IMG/M metagenome (GOLD analysis project Ga0209458, IMG submission 187411) | Marine gutless worms symbiont microbial communities from Max Planck institute for Marine Microbiology, Germany - Inanidrilus manae... ...
CCGTCGGTTTGCCCAGGCAGTGCGGCTCAATCTTCGCCCATTGGGCGTCTGTCAGCACAAAGCGTTCCATCCCGAGCTTGAATCACAAACAAACCCAAAAGGGAATCCTGAATCTCAACAGGCCCTAGAGCGAGTGTCAAAAAATGGGCAGTTCGGCGCCCAAGTCACTCGATGGGTGACACATTTTCTATACAACGGATGGCCGCCTTTATACAACGGAAAGGCCGCTCCGATACCGTGAAACTCCGCGCCTGAGGTCGACGGGGCACTCCGAGAGAACGCTCCCCAACAATGGTGCCCGGCTTCGTGACCGGGCAGTAAAAGGGCGACACCCGATGCCCGCCGCGCCGGCCGGGTGTTCCGGGCGCAGGAAGTCGTATCCTGGGGGAGGGCGTGCTTGAGGCGGGAAGAATGGTGCCCAGGGGAGGAATTGAACCACCGACACCGTGATTTTCAGTCACGTGCTCTACCAACTGAGCTACCTGGGCACAGCGCCGGCACGCTGGCGCCGAGCGCTTATAGAAAATGTGACGGTCTCTGTCCAGCGCCGCGAGGTGCATGGCAAGGCTACGTCTAAGCCTTTGATTCTGGGTAATTTCGCGGGCACCCCTCGGGTCCAAAGCGACGTCCCCCATCGCCTGGCCCCAAACCACCAGCCTAGTCCGGCAGCACCAGCTCGAGCGTGATCGGCGTCCCGGCCCGCAGCGCGTGGAGGCTCAGCCGGTCGCCGGGGCGCAGAAGCTGCAGCGCCGTCACCACGTCGCTGGTGCGACGAATCTGCCGGTCGCCAGCGGCCAGCAGGATGTCGCCGACCAGCAGGCCGGCCCGATCGGCGGGGCCCTTCGGTAGCACGCCGGCCACCCGGGCACCCGCCGTGGTCGTACGTTCCTCGCGGGTCAGCTCGATCGCCTGAAAGCCGGGTTGGACACGTACAACCTTGCCGTGGGCGATCAGATCGTCGACGACGCGCTCCACCAGCTCCATCGAGGCCGCGAAGTTGACCCCGATGTCGGCATCGGACTCCTTGGTGAAAATGGCCGAGAGCATGCCGACCAGACGCCCCTGACCGTCGACCAGGGCGCCGCCGGAAGAGCCCGGATTGACCGTGGCGTCGGTCTGGACGAAGTCCTCGACCGGATTGAAGCCGGCATTGGTGACCTGGGTGGCGGAGACCACGCCGCAAGTGACCGTGAGTCCGAGGCCGAACTGGTTGCCCACCGCGCAGACCGGTTCGCCGAGCGCGGCGTCCTGTCGTTCCGGACGCAGCGGAATGTCTTCGTCGGTCTTGAGTAGGGCGATATCGGTCGCCGGATCGCGTCCCACGACATAGGCCGAGCGCAGCCGGCCGTCGTGCAGCCGGACATCGATGGCCGTCGCCCGATCGACGACGTGCAGGGCCGTGACCAAATAGCCACCGGGCCTGATCGCCACCGCGGTTCCTTCGGGCGCGGTGCCCGGCGGGACCGCCCCGACGCCGCCCTGCTCATAGCCCGGCCACTTGGGTAGCAGGCTCACCACCGATTCGAGCGTTTCGGGATCGAAGGCCTCTGCGAGGCCGGACGGCAGCAGCAAGAACAGCGCCGCGGCGAACCGCGTCCGCCTCACGCCTCATCCTCGTCCGGCGCGGTCTCGTGCGGCGACACGCCGTCGCTGGGGGCCTCGTCGGTCGGCACGCGATACATGCCCTTCAGCCAGCGGCCCAGATCGATTTCGGCGCAGCGCGCCGAGCAGAAGGGGGAATGGTCGGGAACAACCGCCTTACGGCAGATCGGACAGCGGGCCCCGCTGGCCTTGCCCGGCCGCAAGGGCACGATCCGCGGCCGGCCATCATCACCGCTCACCGCCGGCGCTCCACGATGGCCTCGAAACCGCTCCCAACGGTCTCCAAGCTGGTCTGAAGGTCGATCGGCCGCCCCAGGCGCTGCTCCAGCTCCTCCCGGGCGGCCGCCGCAGGCCCCTGCAGTGCCGCGATGACGGCCGGCGAGGCACGCACCATCAGATCGCCGTCCGGCCTGTGGCTCGCTTCACGGCCGAGGTGACGCAGCGCTTCGAACGCCAAGGTGGCGGCGGACTTGACGCGCCCGCCGCCGCCGATCCCGGCTGCTTCGGTCAGGATCTCGTGCAACGCCGGCCTACCCCGCCGCCGAGTCATCTCGACCAGACCGGAGGGCGCCATGGGAAAGACCCGGCAGGGTTCCCGATCCCGCTTGACCCCGGCGCGCAGCCTGGCAACCACGTCCTGTCGCAAATCCCGTCCCTTCATGGCCAGGAAATCTATCACGATCAGCCCGGACAGCGAGCGCAAGCGCAGCTGGCGGGGTATCGCCTGGGCCGCTTCCACGTTGACCGCGTGCGCCGCCTCCTCCGCTCCGCCCGATCCCCCGCTGCGCCCGCTGTTGACGTCCACGGCCGTCAAGCTGGTGACCGGCTCGATCAGCAGGTATCCGCCCGAAGGCAACTCGACCCGCGGTTCGAGCAGAGCCTCGATTTCGGCTTCCAGTCCCTCCTCCTCGAAAAGCGGGGTCGGCGCCCGATGAAGGCGGACGCGATTCGCCAGCTCTGGGTCCGCGGCCGCGAGTCGGGAGCGCAGCTGGCCAAGATAGGTCGCGCCCTCGACAAGGATCTCGTCCGGCGGGTGCCGCGCCGCCAGAACGCGGCTGACCGGGTCGTCGGCGGCGAGCAGCAATGCCGGCGGCTTTGCCCGATCCGCCAGGGCCTGCAAGGCTGCGGAGCCTTCCTGACCGCGCATGGTTATCCGCACGCCCTTGTCGCCGCTTGCCTCCCGTACGACGCGCACCAGAACCGCATCGCCTTCCGACAGCTGCGCATCGATCCATTCGGGGCGCGGCAGGAAGGCCTGCCGGTCGAGACCGATGTCGACGAAGGCCGCCTCGAGCGAACGATCGAGATGCGCGATCCGGCCAAGATAGAGGTTCCCCAGATGAGACGGCTTGTCATCGCGCTGAATGACCAGGTCCTCGAGACGGTCGTCGCGTAGCCAGGCCGCGCGTGTTTCGCCCGGAACGGACGAGATCAGCAGGCGCTCCGTCATGGCTGATAACCGAGGCCGCGCAGCAGGGCGAGCGTCTCGGTCAGCGGTAGGCCGACCACGTTCGGGTAGGACCCGGAGATCCAAGGGATGAATCGGGCGGCCAGGCCTTGCACCGCGTAGCCGCCGGCCTTATCGCGCCATTCGCCGCTCGCCAAATAGCCGTCGATTTCCTCCGCGGTCAGCCGTTTGAAGGCGACACGGGTGGTCACCAGCCGATGCGCGACACGGCCGTCGGGCGCACTCACCACGACGGCGCCCAACACCCTATGTCGACGGCCCGACAAGAGCTCGAGGCAACTGCGCGCAGCCGCCTCATCGTCCGGCTTTGGCAAGATCCGACGCCCAACGGCGACCACCGTGTCAGCCGCCAGGACGAACGCGCCGCGACGACGAGCGGAGATTGCCGCCGCCTTGGCACGGGCGACCCGCAAGGCGTAGTCGCTCGCGCGCTCGGCCGGCTGCGGCGTCTCGTCGACCTCCGCCGGCTCGACCAGATCGGGCTCGACGCCGATCTGTCGGAGTAGTGCCAAGCGACGCGGCGATGCCGACGCCAGCACCAATGGTGCCTTCGGCTCGGTTTTTGGGAGATCGGGATGCGCCGCCTCGCGCACGGCCATGTCCGGCGACAGGCTACTTGAAGCGGAAGGTGATGCGACCCTTGGTTAGGTCATAGGGAGTCATCTCGACATTGACGCGGTCGCCGGCGAGTACGCGAATGCGGTTCTTCCGCATCTTTCCAGAGGTATGAGCCAAGACTTCATGGTCGTTGTCCAGCCGAACCCGGAACATTGCATTCGGCAGCAACTCCATCACCGTGCCCTGGAACTCGATCAAGTCCTCCTTTGCCATGCCCTCCTCGTCCACTTTTGGCGGCCGCGCACATCAGAGTCGTTCCTTGCTCCAGAAACGCTGGCGGTTATTACATAAAAGTCTCAGCAATACAAATCTGCACAAGCATCGATGTAGCGAGAACGCCCGCTACACGTTCGGTTTGAGATCTGCCGGAAAGCGCGCTTCGATTCGGCGCTTGAGGTAGTCTCTCACCTGCCGGTAGGCATCCAGGCGCATCTCCCGGTTGCCTTCAACCAAGGTCGGATCGAAGGTGTTCCAGAACTCGACCTCACAGGCCATGGTTCGAGTCATCTCGACCGCCTTGTGTTGCGCTTCGGGGGAGAGCGAAATGATGAGGTCGTAGGAGGTGTCCTCGAGCTCATCGAAGCTCTTGGCGCGATGCTTCGACAGGTCGATGCCGATCTCGTCCATCACCTCGACGGCGAAGGGGTCAATCTCGCCCTTTCGCACGCCCACCGAGTCGACATAGATCTTGTGGCCCATGAGGTGCTTCAGCAGTCCTTCCGCCATGGGCGAGCGGACAGCATTCAAACTGCAGGAGAAGAGAACCGCGTCCGGAAGCCCCTCCATCCGCGGTTCAGCCACGAATGTGCAGTACGCAGATCAAGGTGAACAGCCGACGCGCCGTATCGAAGTCGACGGTAATCTTTTCGCCCAGCCGCTCCTGCAGCAGCTCCGAGCCTTCGTTGTGAAGGCCGCGTCGCCCCATGTCGATCGCTTCGATTTTCGAGGGGCTGGCCGTCTTGATCGCCTCGAAGTAGCTCTCGCAGACGGTGAAGTAGTCCCTGATCACCCGGCGGAACGGCGAGAGCGGTAGGGTTACCGTCCCCAGCTGCTCTTCCGCCTCGGTGCGAATGTCGAAGAGCAGCCGGTTCTCCTCGATCGCCAGGTGAAGGCTGTACGGCCCCTGGTAGTCGCCGACCGGAGCGAAGTGGTTTTCCTCCAGGAGGTCGTAGATGGCGACCGCCCGCTCGTGCTCGACGTCGGGATTGCGGCGGACCACGCTGCGTTCGTCCAGCGTGATGTTGACGATGTGCTGGCCTCGGTCCCGGCCGTCCTGCTCGTTACTCATGCCGCGCTCTGCCTGCCCCCTTCGGCCAGATGCTGGTCCCCTATCAGTCGGCCGTCGTCAGCCCGCTTCGGTCAAGCCGTTCAAGCGCAATTGGATCGACAGAGCGTGCGCGTCCAGCCCCTCGGCCTCGGCCAGGGCGGCGGCAACAGGGCCGACGGCGGCCAGGCCGCCGGGTTCGCAGCCGATGACCGAGCTGCGTTTCATGAAGTCGAGCACGGACAGCCCGGACGAAAAGCGCGCGCTGCGCGCCGTCGGCAGAACATGGTTGGGCCCGGCGACGTAGTCACCGACGGCTTCCGGGGTGTGCCGCCCGAGAAAGATTGCGCCGGCGTTTCGAATCTTCGACAGGAGCCGCTCCGGCTCCGCCACGGCCAGTTCCAGGTGTTCGGGTGCAATGCGATCGACCAGCGGCACGGCAGCATCCAGGTCGGGGACGAGGATGATCGCGCCATGGGTCTCCCAGCTCGCCCGAGCCGTGTCGCCGCGTGGCAGATCCTGGAGAGTCTTATCGACGGCCAAAGCAACCTTGTCCGCAAAGCTAGGGCTGTTGGTGATGAGAATCGCCTGTGCCGCCTCGTCGTGCTCGGCCTGCGACAGCAGGTCCGCGGCGATCCAGGCCGGATCGTTTTCTTCGTCGGCAACGACCAGGATCTCCGACGGGCCGGCGATCATGTCGATGCCGACCTGCCCGAACACCTGTCGCTTGGCCGCCGCGACATAGGCATTGCCGGGCCCGACCACCTTGTCGACCGGCGCTATGCTCTCGGTGCCATAGGCCAGGGCGGCGACCGCCTGCGCTCCGCCGACGCGGTAAATCTCCTGCACGCCGGCCAGGCGGGCCGCTGCAAGGACCAGCGGATTGAGCCTCCCCTCCGGCGCAGGCACCGCCATGACGATGCGCGGCACGCCGGCGACCCGCGCCGGCAAGGCGTTCATCAACACCGAGGAGGGATAGGCGGCGGTCCCACCGGGAACGTAGAGACCGGCGGCGGCCACGGGAGTCCAGCGGTGCCCGAGGCGGACGCCGGCGGCATCTCTGTAGTCGAGGTCCTCGGGCTTCTGCCGGCGATGATAGTCCTCGATCCGTTCGGCCGCGCTGCGGAGTGCCTGCAGGAGCTCCGGCGTGCAGGCCTGCTCCGCCGCGCTGACCTCGGCTTCCGGAACGCGCAGCTCGGATGCCGTCAGATTCAGCCGGTCGAAGCGTGCGGTGTAGTCGAGCAGTGCGGCGTCGCCGCGTGCCCTGACTGCCGCAACGATCTCCGCGACGCTGCGGTCCAGATCCTCCTGCACCTCTCGCTTGGTGCCGAGAAAGGCTCGGAAAGCCGTCTCGAAGGCGTCGTCCTGCCGATCCAGCCTAAGCGGCATGGGCGGCCTCCCGCAGACGCTCGATCCAGGGCGCGAGCTCGGCCGGCCGGGTCTTGAGCGCCGTGCGATTCACGATCAGGCGCGAGGTGACTTCGGCGATTCGCTCGATCTCGACCAGGTCGTTGGCGGCCAGGGTCGCACCGGTCGAGACCAGGTCGACGATGCGCCGACAGAGGCCGAGACCCGGCGCAAGCTCCATCGCGCCGCTCAACTTGATGCACTCGGCCTGCACGCCGCGGGCTGCAAAGTGCCGCCGCGTGATCTCCGGATACTTGGTGGCGATCCGGATGTGGCTCCAGCGCGAGGGGTCGTCCTGCTCCACCAGATCCCGTGGTTCGGCCACCGACAGGCGGCAGGTACCGATGCCCAGATCGACCGGCGCGTAGACCTCCGGATAGTCGAACTCCATCAGCACGTCGTTCCCGGCGATGCCCAGCGAAGCCGCGCCGAAGGCGACGAAGGTGGCGACGTCGAAACTGCGGACCCGGATCAGCTCGAGCCTGGGATCGTTGGTGCGAAAGCGAAGCTGCCGGCTGTCGCTATCGGAAAAGGCCGCTTCCGGCTCGATCCCGACCCGCAGCAAGAGCGGCACGAGCTCCTTGAGGATCCGCCCCTTGGGCACCGCCAGCACGAGAGTGTCGTCGTCGGACACAACCCATCTCCGGGGAAGTGAGTGATGCGCAGATCTTTGCCGCAGACCTGTGTTACGGGGGTTCTAATCCCCGCCGTCTGCGTCGTCCAGTTCATGGAAGGGGCGCCAGCGTGTCGGCCAGGGCTCGCCGATATCTTCCAGATGGCAGTCGACACCGGAAACATCGAGCCTGATGGCGGCTCCGTCGGCAAACACCAGGGTCACCGCGCCGGGCTCCGCGTCGATGGTGAGCAGGTTGAGGATCTGGTCGCGCTGGCGGGAGTCCAAGCCTCGCATCTTGACGTTGGCGACCTTGCCGAAGCGGACCCCGCAGTTCACGCGCTCGTAGAGCGGCTCCGCCTCCCCATCGGCGAAGCTCGCATCCCCATCGGCTTGGCTATCCGCGACCTGGCTCTCGGGCTCACCCTCCGCCGCCGCGCGGTCGCCCTCTCGGCTTTCCCAACGGAAGCGGTTCGCCACCAAGACGAAGCGCCTTTCGCGTCGCTGAAATGTCATGTCTGACAGCGGCACCAGGGCGTCCTGCAGGACCGCGGCGATGACCCGCAGGTCCTCGACGTCCGCGGCGCGCAGCTTCAACGGAGCGGTGCCCGCCATGGCTGCTTAGGTTACCTTGATGCGTTCGATATCCGCACCGCAGGCGGCGAGCTTGTCTTCCAGACGTTCGTAACCCCGGTCCAGATGATAGACGCGATTGAGCAGGGTCTCGCCCTCGGCCGCCAAGCCGGCGAGGGCCAGTCCGACGCTGGCGCGCAGATCGGTCGCCATCACCGGCGCGCCGGAGAGCGCTGTCGGCCCATGCACGGTTGCCGTGGTGCCGTCGACGGCGATATCCGCCCCCATGCGACTGAGCTCGGGCACATGCATGAAGCGGTTTTCGAAGATCGACTCGGTGATTCTCGTCTCCCCCTCCGCGGTCGTCATGAGGGCCAGCATCTGCGCCTGCAGATCGGTTGGGAAGCCGGGATAGGGCGCGGTTTCGAGATCGCAAGCCTGCAAGGCGCCGTTCGCCCGCTCGACCGCCAGCCCCCGGTTGGTTTCGGTGACCTTGACGCCGATCTGGGTCAGGACATCGATAACGCTGCCGAGATGGTCGGCACGGGCCCCTGAGAGGTGAAGGCAGCCATCGGTGATCGCCGCTGCCATGGCGTAGGTCCCGCTTTCGATGCGGTCCGGGATAATGGCGTGTTCGGCGCCACCCAACCTCGGGACGCCGCGCACCACCAGCGTATCGCTGCCGATACCCTCGATCTCGGCGCCCATCTTGACCAGGCATTCGGCAAGATCGCTGATTTCCGGCTCCCGGGCGGCATTGATCAGGCGCGTTTCGCCCTCGGCCAGCGTGGCGGCCATCAAGGTGTTTTCCGTCGCGCCGACGGAGACGCTGGGGAAGATCACCTCGGCGCCCCGAAGCCCGTTGGGGGTAGAGGCCCTGACGTAGCCTTCCTGCAGGTCGATCTGCGCGCCAAGCAGCTCCAGGCCGTGCAGGTGCAGGTCTATGGGACGCGTGCCGATGGCACAGCCGCCGGGCAGGGAAACCTCGGCCTGGCCGAGCCGCGCGAGCAACGGCCCCAGCACCAGCACGCTGGCGCGCATCTTGCGCACCAGATCGTAGGGCGCACGATGGCAGGTCACCTGCCGCGCTGTCATCTCCAAGACGCGGCCGGTGTGCCCGCCGCCGGCGTGCCCGTTCATGTGGATCTCGACGCCGAGCTGAACCAGAAGGTTCGCCTGTGTCGTGATGTCCACCAAATGGGGCAGGTTGGCCAGGCGCAGGGTCTCGTCGGTCAGCAGGCTGGCCGCCATGAGAGGCAGCGCCGCATTCTTCGCGCCCGAAATCGGGATATCGCCCTCGAGCCGCCGTCCGCCACGAATTCGAATTCTGTCCATTCACTGTCCTCTGACGCGGCAGACCGCTCACCAACCCGCCTGTCACCAACCCGCTGCCGCCACCCGGCTAAGACGAATGCCGTTCTAAGCGAAAACCGGCCGCACGCAAGCTAAGCGCCCATCAATCGCCGTCCGTCTGCGGCTGATGAGCGACCGTCTCAAGTGCGGCATAGCTGGGAAATCGGGATCGAATCGTGCCTTTCAAGTAACCGGGTGGGTTCTACTCTATCGTGGAGGCCCTGCTCAAGCCTTCCACTAGGGGATATTTCTAAACGTTCTGATCACCCCTCACCTTGCGGACACGCGCTTGCTCTTTGCGGCGCTTCAGATTTTCGCGCAGAGCCTTGGCGAGCCTTGCCTCTCGGTCGCTGCGCGGCTCGCCCTTGGCGGCAGTCGCCGGCCGCTTCGTTGACGTTTTCGTAACCATGCGGCGGCACTCTGGGCACCGAATGTGACCAGGTCAAGGCCGAGGCGGGACCCGCCGCCGCGGGCGCAGAAACGCGGCGGATAGAGGCTTGCCAAGGGATTTGGCCAGTGGCAAGGTCCGCCTCGTTCGATCCCGGCGCCGCCGTAGCTCAGGGGTAGAGCACACCCTTGGTAAGGGTGGGGTCGAGTGTTCAATTCACTCCGGCGGCACCAGCTCTTTCTATACATATTGATGGCTTAGCCAGCTTACGGCTCGCCGCTGTTCGGAATCTGCCGGTGAAACGCAGTAGACTGGCAACTCGACTCGTGGAAAATCCATGAAGTCTGTTCCGAGCCCGTTCCCTGCGCGCGCTGGCCAAGTCCGCGGTGGACGACTTGGCCGCTATTTTGGCCACGCAGTAAAACTCGGACGAGCTGAACAGTTATCACCCGCACCCAAATGCTCGCAGCCATGTTAAGAGAAACCCGTCTGGGCGCGAAAATTCCCTGGAGCTGCAAACTCTTAACCCGAAACGCCTATCTCCGGTTTCGAGCGGGCGGTTGTCTGGATCGCCCACTTGGGGCTATCGTTGGGACCCTAGAGGAGCGGAGACGTTGGGGGAATGATGCAAGATCCTGAGCGCTATGAACTCGGCGGTCGGACAATCTTTGTTATCGTCGCACTCATCGGAGTTCTTTTCATCGCCTGGCAGCTTATGGGCTAGGAGAAGATCTAGATGTACGTCTGTTGGGCGTGCGATGCGAGGCACCGCCCCGCCAAGACGATGTGCATCGAAAAGTAAGCACTTCCCAGTGGCGCGACGAATCGTCCGGTTGGGCGCGTGAGAGGGCTATCGCTGGCACAGCCCAGCAATGGTGGCAGGCGAGGCTCGAACCCTCGCCCCCGGCAAACCGGCTATCCGCGCTTCCTTGTCCTCCAGTCGCCTGTGACAGGCAGACCATAACTCGGTACAGGGTTTCGGACCCTCGACCGCCATCTTGACGTCACGCATCACGGCGCCGACAGCACCGTTCAATTGCTCCAAGTTTGTTGCGCAGCGTCCTCCGGTCAGTGCAGCAGCGCTTCGGCGTCGGGATAGTGCGCGCGCAGCCAATCCAACACATTATCCACCACCTTCAGCTCGCTCGACCGGTCGAAGCCGGCCTCATTGCGCCACTCCGACCAGGTGGCCCGGCGCTCGCCGTCGGCGTCCTCACGGTCCTCCGACTCGTCGAGCAGCCAAAGCGCCGGCGTTTCGCCGGTTTGCACGACGTAGGTGTTGCCCTCGATCGTCGCGCCGAAGTCGCGCCAGATGCCTTCAGAGCGGTCGCTCCAAGGCCCGTTGAGGCTCTTCCTGTTTCCCGGCATGAAGACGAAGATGTTGCCCTTGACGACGTTGCGGTGGGGGAACCAGCTGTCGTTCAGCTCCGCCTTCGAGCCATGCTTGATGCAGAAGCCGTTCGCCTGGCCGGTCAGCACGAAAAGGTTGTCGAGGAAGGCGGCATCCGGCTGCTTGCGCACCATGGCGCCCGCCTTGTTGCAGCGGTAGCTGCCCTGCGGCGCGTTATCGACCACGATGTTGTTGCGGGCCAGGAAAGCATAGTCGTGGCCCGGCTGCTTGGCCTGGTACTCCGCGTGCAGCCCGCTCCGCGCATTACCCCAAATCAGGTTGTTCTCGAAGACGCAGGAGCCGCCGCCCCGGTTGTCGACCCAGAGCGCCGTGGCGTGGTTGCCCCAGACCCGGTTGCCGGCGACACGGCAGGCCTTGATGCCGAGGCCGAGCTTGACGCCGGCAGCCTCCCACTCCTCCTTGAAGAGCGCGGCGTTGTTGTCGTAGATCTCCGAGTCGACCACAGAGTTGAACCACTTGCCATGCGCAGCACCGTCGGGCCAGACGCAGTTCTTGCCCTGACCGGTGACGCCGGCCTGGCCGTTCTCCCGGATCACGGCGTTCCTGATCAGGCCGCAGTTTAGCCGGGCACCGATCGCCGCGCTGTCCTCGATCGTGATGCTGTCCAAGGTCCAGCCGACCGAGGCCTCCAGCCCGTTGATCATGCCCCGGTGTACCGGCGTCGCGGCGCCGCGGATCACGCCGCGCTCCGGGCTGTCGCTGACGATGCGGACGTTCTTGGCCCCACGGTCGAAGATGTACTCGGCGTGCGTCACCTCGATCACGTGGCCGGCCGGATCGAAATTGATTTCCGCCTGGCCGTTCACATGACGCCACCATTTGCCCTGACGGCTCTTGCCCGGCTCCACCTCGAAAATGAAGCGGCCGTCGACCAGCAGCTTCTCGCGCTCGGTCGCCAGCGGGTTGAGCTTGTCGTCGAGGTAGCGCTCTTCGCCGCCGCAGAAGCACTTGCCGGACCCCTGGGCATCGGGGATCGGCTGACGCCAGAGGCCTCCGGAGCGTTTCCACTTCGCCGGATCGAGCAGCAGCGAGCCATCGATGATACCGCCGTCGAGGTAGATCGTCATGTCGTCGCGCAGCGGCAGCGCTCGCGTGATCCGGTGATGGCCGCGCACGACAAGCGTCTCGCCGGCCTCGGCAGCGCCGAAGGCTGCCGCGATGTCGTCGCCCGGACCGATCAGCCTGTCCGCCACGGTCTCCGGCGCCCCAACATTGGTCGCGATCAGATTGCGGATCGCGGCGGCCTCACCCCGGAGGTTGTCGAACCTCGCGGCCATGGCATCCTGGCGCTCCAGAACCTCGGCCTTGCCATCGCTGGCCTGCGCGGAAGCGAGAGCCAGCAAGACCAGGGATAGAGCACCGAGAGGGCAGCGGATCATTGATTGCTCCAACCAATATGGATTAGCCGCATTGCGGCGAGCCATCCGACCCGCATGGGTGCCGTCCGATCCAGTTCTGAAACCCGACAACAAGGAGCGCCACGGCGCCAGTCACAGCCAGCCCGACGACCGTTCGCTTGACGACGGGTACCACCTTCAAAGCCGGTCGTCGAAGCGGGCCACAAGCCGCCGTATCTCCATGTCGCGCGGCGCAAAGTCCGTCAGAGCCGCGTTGAAGCGGGCGCAGAGCGCTTCGACGTCCGCCGCGCCCTCGGCCGTCACGTTGTCTCCAACCGCCGACAGCAGATCCCGGTAGAGCGCATGGCTCGCTTTCAAGAGCACCAAGGCTTGCGCCATGTCGGCGGCGAGACTGGTGACATCGACCTGATCGTCCATAGCTGCTCCCCGTGGGCTGAAGCGCACCTACTTCATATAGTTATCCGGCCCGCGAGGTCACACCAGCTTCGGGCCGGAACGCATCGCCAGCGCGCCGCACCTGTCGGCGTCGGTGAAAGGTCTCTCGCCGTAGAGCCATTGGCAGGAATGTGGCTGCGGCCCGACGTCGGGGCTCCGGCAGCGGTCGGGCAGATAGGGGAGCGGGTCGAGCCAGCGACGATCGGGCCAGCGACGATCAGGACCGTCGGGCACGGACTGTTGCTCTCGCTGTTGCCGCGCCGCCCGCTCAATCACGGTTTCGAGCCGGCTCTGCGCCGCAAAGAGAGCCTCGAGGTCCGCCGCCAGATTACCACTCATCGCCTGTCCTTTCATCGCAAGACCAATGAATACAAATCGTATCACATACTGTCAATACGTTTTGTGATGGACAATACGTGAATCGACAGGCACACTGCCGAGTGCGATGAACACGCCAGCGGAACGCCTCAAATGGGCAAGGCGGCAGGCCGGTTTCTCCTCGGCCGCCGCTTTCGCGCGCGCCGTCGGGATCCCCGAGGTCACCTATCGGGCGCATGAGAAGGGCCCGCGCATCACCGGTGGGCGTGGCCTTTCGGAGGCGGCGGCACGCGGCTACGCGTCCACTCTCCGTGTGAATTGGGCCTGGCTGCTCACCGGCGAAGGCACGCCCAGTGCCGGACGCAGCGTGTCATGGCCGGGGGTAGACGAAGTGTCATCGGAACCGGCCGGATTCGAAGAAACCCCCGGCGCCCTCGCGTCCAATGCCGGAGCCGAGGCTCTGGACATCCCGGCGCCGGGAACCCTGCCGCGCAATCTGCCGGTTCGGGGAACCGCCGTTGGTGGCGACGACGGCGACTTCGAGTTCAATGGCGATGTGGTCGATTACGTGCGCCGGCCGCCCGGCATTGCCGCCGCCCGTAACGCCTTTGCGGTCTACGTGACCGGGGGCTCCATGTCGCCGCGCTTCGAAGCCGGCGAGCTGGTCTTCGTCCACCCGGATCGCCCACCGGTCAGCGGCAACGACGTGCTGGTCGAGCTGCATGGTCGGGACGGGCAGCCGGGGGCCTGCTACATCAAGCGCCTGCTACGCCGCACGCCAACCAAGATCGTGTTGCAGCAGTTCAATCCACCGCGGGACGACATCGAATTCACTTTGAAGCAAATCCGCGTGGTCTACCGCATCCTCACGCCAAGCGAACTGATGGGCATCTGACCATTGGCGGTAATGGCTCCAAACAAAGACAGTCTGCATTGTTAGAAATAGATACATATTGTATATATGCGCTCGCCTCAGGGAGCGCCCGGTGCAGAAGCCACGGTCGTATGATAATGGGCGCAACGGGCAGCCGGCGCCCTCCCCTTCCGCTCTGTTGACAAGCGCCGACCTCGACCGGTCCAATCGCGCTGCCGCGGAATGCCGCACCGGCCATGTCGCGGGCCTCGGTCGGGGGCCATTCGGGCAGGCCAGCAACCAAGACGGACCGCACCCCCAAGCGGTTCAGCAAGGAGCCTGTCGTTGACTCGCGATCCCCGTTTCGACGTTCTTTTCGAGCCGGTCCCAGTCGGCCCGGTCACCGCAAAGAACCGTTTCTACCAGGTGCCTCACTGCAACGGCATGGGGCATCGCGAGCCGAACGGCGTCGCCGCCATGCGCGGAGTCAAAGCCGAAGGCGGCTGGGCCGTTGTCTGCACCGAGGAGTGCGAGATCCATCCCTCCTCCGAGGTGTCGCCGCATCCGGAAGCGCGGCTCTGGGACGACCGCGACATCCCGGCCCAGGCTCGCATGGTCGAGGCTGTCCATGCTCACGGTGCGTTGGCCGGAGTCGAGCTGGTCTACAACGCGCACTCGGCGCCGAACCGCACCACTCGCGAGCCGCCGATGGCGCCTTCGAACGTCATCGTGCAGGCCTACGACATGGTCCAGGCCCGCGCCATGGACCTGTCGGACATTCGCGCCCTGCGGCGTTGGCACCGCGATGCCGCCCTGCGCGCCAAGCAGGCCGGCTTCGACCTGGTCTACGTCTATGCCGGCCACGACCTGGCGCTGCCCATGCATTTCCTCTCTCGGCGCACCAATCAGCGCTCGGACGAGTACGGCGGTAGCCTCGAAAACCGCGTCCGCCTGCTACGCGAGCTGATCGAGGAGACCAAGGAGGCGGTCGGAGACCGCTGCGCCGTGCCGGTTCGCATCGCCGTCGACGAGCTGCTCGGCGAAGACGGCATCACCGCCGCCGGCGAAGGGCGCGAAGTGATCGAGATGCTGGCGGAGTTGCCCGACCTTTGGGATGTGAACGTGAGCGACTGGGCCAACGATTCGGTCACCGCGCGCTTCGGCCCCGAGGGCGAGCAGGAACCCTACGTGGCCTTCGTCAAGCAGGTGACCAGCAAGCCGGTGGTGGGGGTCGGCCGCTTCACCTCGCCTGACGCCATGGTCTCGCAGATCAAGCGCGGGGTGCTCGACATGATCGGCGCGGCGCGGCCCTCGATCGCCGATCCCTTCCTGCCCAAGAAGATCGAGGAAGGCCGGGTCGACGACATCCGCGAGTGTATCGGCTGCAACATCTGCGTCAGCGGGGATTTCCTCCACGTGCCGATCCGCTGCACCCAGAACCCGACCATGGGCGAGGAGTGGCGCCGCGGTTGGCATCCTGAAGTCCTGCCGCCGAAGACTTCCGAGGACAGCGTTCTGGTCGTCGGTGCCGGCCCGGCCGGCCTCGAATGCGCCCGCGCTTTGGGACAGCGTGGCTATGCCGTGACCCTTGCGGAAGCGACCGAAGATCTCGGTGGCCGTGTCTCAGCGGAAAGCCGCCTGCCGGGGCTGGCCTCCTGGGGCCGGGTACGCGACTACCGCATCACCCAGATCAACAAACTGCCGAATGTCGAGGTCTATCGCGCCAGCCGCCTGACCGCACCCGACGTCCTGGGGTTCGGCTTCCCCCGGATCGCCCTCGCGACCGGCGCACGCTGGCGCCGCGACGGCGTCGGCCGACAGCACTACAAGCCCATCCCGGGACACGACCAGGCGCGGGTGTTGACACCCGACGATGTGATGGCCGGGACCGGTGCAGGGGCCACTGGACCCGTCGTGATCTTCGATGACGATCACTACTACATGGGCGGCGTGCTCGCCGAGAAGCTGCGCAACGACGGCCACGAGGTGACACTGGCGACCCCGGCCGCCGACGTTTCACACTGGACCCACAACACCATGGAGCAGCATCGCATCCAGACACGGCTCCTGGAATGTGGCGTCGCGATTGCACCGCACCGCGACCTGATCGCCATGGACAAGAACTCCGTGACACTCGCTTGCGTTTTCACGGGCAAGTCCGAACAACTGCCTGCGGCCAGTGTCGTTCTGGTCACGGCGCGGGAGCCGGAGGATGGGCTGTACAGAGATCTCGTTGCGGACCCGCGGGCCTTGTCCGACACAGGAATAGAGTCAGTGACGCGCATCGGCGACTGCCTGGCGCCGGCGACCATCGCGGCGGCGGTCTGGTCTGGCCATCGGGCCGCACGCGAGTTGGAAAATACGGCCGATGACGGAGAGATGCGCCGCGAGTTGCCCGAAGTGTTGGCCGACTGAGGGCACGCATTCAAAGGCCGGCCTCTTGTAGCGCGCAGCGCTGCGCCATAGGCTTGATGGGAGGCGCAGACAGCTAAGCATGGGGCCACAGAAGGGCGCGATATGGCCGATCTGATCACGAAGCAGAAGTTCACGCAGCCCGTCGATCGCGACGCCGTCGCTGCCAATTGGCGCGACCGCGGCTACTCCTGCGCCCTCTTCGTCGATCCGCCCGGCCGCGAGTGGAACGACTTCGTTCACGCGACGAACGAACTGGTCACGGTCTCCGAAGGACGTCTCGAGCTGACTGTTGGCGAGACACGGCTGCTCGCCGAACCGGGCGACGAGATCTTCATCCCGCGTCACTGTCGCCATTCGGTGAAGAACATCCACGATGGCACGACGCGCTGGTTGTTCGGCTATGATTGACTCTCAGAGTGCGAGACTGAAAGGGACGCGGCGATGACCCTAGACGTAGCAGAGCGTTGGTTCGAGACGCGGCGCTTCAGCGACGACGTCACGCTGATCTGGGAGCCGCATGTCGACCCCAACGTGCGTTGCAACATGTGGCACATCCGCGGGCGCGACCGGGACCTGCTGCTCGACTCGGGTATGGGGCTGGTCAGCCTCAAGGAGCACATAGCGCTGGTGACCGAGAAGCCGTTGCTTTGCGTCGCCAGTCACAGCCACTTCGACCACGTCGGCGGCCACTACGAGTTCGAGGAGCGGCTGATTCACGCGGCCGAGGCGGACATTCTCTCGGCACCGGACCGCGACAACACAGTGATTTCGAGCTATGTGACGCCAGACATCTTCACCGCGGCCCCCTTCGACGGCTTTACGCCGGAGGATTATACGATCCGCCCGGCCCCGCCGACGCGCACGATCGACGAAGGCGACCGGCTCGACCTCGGCGACAGGGTGCTGGAGGTGCTGCATCTGCCGGGGCATTCCCCAGGGTGCATCGCGCTCTGGGAAGCAGCGACCGAGACGCTCTACTCGGGCGACGTGATCTACGACGGGGAGATATACGACGACGTCTACCACTCGGCCGTCGACGACTACATCGTCAGCATGGAGCGGCTGAAAGGCCTAGCGGCGCAAACCGTCCACGGCGGCCACTACGACTCCTTCGGCCGCGACCGCCTGCTGGTCCTGATCGAGGACTATCTTGCCGGCAAGCGTAGCCCCGGCTGCCCGGCGGAGGCCTTCGGCCATCCGGCGTGAGCGGGCATCGCTTAGTCCGTCAGCATCACGATGTCGTCGCGCCGAACGTGAAGCGTCAGGCTAGTGCCGATCTCCACCGTGCTCCGCTGAGACAGCTGCAGCAGCAGGTCGATTTCGCCGTTGGGACCGCCCTTGGCATGGCAGCGTAGATGCGTGCCGTGAAAGGCCTGCTCCACCACCCTCGCCTCGCCGAGCGACAGCGCGTCCTCTTCCGCTGCACCTTGCACAATCTGCTCGGGCCGGATCGACAGAGCCACGGGAGTGCCAACCTCTGTATCGCCCGGCGCGTCGATCGCTCCGAGCGGCGTTTCGATCCTCAGGCGCCCCGCCTCCGCCCTGACGACCCGGCCTTCGATCAGGTTGCTCTCGCCCATGAAGGTGGCGGTGAATCGGGTCGCCGGCCGCAGATAGACCCGGTTCGGCGCGCCGATGTCCTCGATCCGTCCCTGGTTCATGACGACGATGCTGTCGGCCATGCTCATGGCTTCGTCCTGGTCATGGGTGACATGGATGAAGGTGGTGCCGATGCGCTTCTGGATGCGGGTCAGCTCTTCCTGCATCTGGCGCCGCAAGTTGAGATCGAGCGCGCCCAAGGGCTCGTCGAGCAGCAGCACCTTCGGCTCGACGACCAGGGCACGGGCCAAGGCAACCCGCTGACGCTGGCCGCCGGAGAGCTCGTGCACGCGGCGCCCGCTCATGCCGGCCAGGCCAACCATCTCCAAGGCCGCCTCGACTCGCGGCAGCCGCTCGGCCGCCGGAACCTTCCGCATCGCCAAGCCGAAGCCGATGTTCCCCCCGACGCTCATGTGGGGAAAGAGCGCGTAGTCCTGAAAGACGGTCGTCGTCGGTCGCTTGGCCGCCGGAACATGGGTCACATCCTCGCCGGCGATCAGCACCGAACCCCTGGTCGGCTCGGCGAAACCGCCGAGGATCGAGAGCAGCGTCGTCTTGCCGCTCCCCGATGGGCCCAAAAGCACGACGAAGTCGCCGCGCGCGATGGTCAGGTCGATGGACGCCAAGGCCACGGTTTCGCCGTAGACCTTGCGGAGCCCACGGATCTCCACCTCTGCCGACATCACCCCGACCTTTTGCGCCGCAGAACCAGCGTCTCGACCAGCACGACCAGCAGCATGGAGATGGCGAAGACCAGCGTCCCCACGGCATTGGTCTGCGGATTGAGGCCGGAGCGCAGCATGCTCCAGATCTCGACCGGCAGGGTCACCTCGAAACGGCTGACCAGCAGGGCGATGATGAACTCGTCCCAAGAGAGAGTCACCGAAAGGAAGAAGGCCGCGATCAGGGCCGGCCAGATCAGCGGCACCGTGACCAAAAGCAGTACCTGCCATTCCGCCGCGCCGAGGTCGCGCGCCGCCCGCTCGATGTTGGCCTGATGGGCGCCGAGCTGGCTGTAGACGATCGCGAAGGCGAGCGGCAGGTTGATCACCACATGGCCGATGCCAATGGCGGTCAGGGACTTGGGAATGCCGAAGCTGTTGAAGGTGATCAGCAGGCCCATGCCGATGATCAGGTAGGAGACGCTGAGCGGCGCCATCAGCAGCCACTGCAGCGTAGCTGCGCCACGCAGACGATGCCGCGCCAGGCCGTAGGCGGCCAGGAAACCCAACAAGGTGGCTATAAACGACGAGATCAGCGCCACGGCAACGGAGTTCCAGAGCGACTCCATCATACGCGCATCGCTGAACACAGCCTCGTACCAGCGCAGCGACAAGCCCCGTAGCGGAGGAACCGGCAATGTCCCGTCCTGAAAGGAGAACAGCACCAAGACGGCGACCGGCAGGAAGATGAAGGCGTAGACCAGCACCAGATAGCTCGCCGCCGGCAGGACCTGCAGCAGGACAGGTAGGCGCGCGCGCATGATCTAGACCCGCTCCATCTTGAGCCAACGCGAGCAAGCAAGAAACACGGCCGAGACGATCAGCATGAGAATCAGACTCATTGCAGAGGCCATGGGAAAGTCGGCACGACGCTGGATCTGCAGCATGATGGTCTGGGGCATCAGGAGCTCGCGGTTGCCGCCGAGGATTTGCGGCGTGACGTAGTCGCCGATCGCCAGAACGAAGGTCAGGAAGGCGCCGACCATGATGCCCGGCAGGCTGAGCGGAAGCGTGATCCTGAGGAAGATTTGCAGGCGCGATGCGCCTAGGTCGGCCGCCGCGCGGCGGTAGTTCGGCGAGATCTGCACCAGATTGGCGAAGATCGTCAGGGTCAGCAGCATGGTGAAAAAGTGGACGAAACCGAGGATCGTCGCGCCGCGATTATTGGCGAAGGAGATGGGCTCGTCCGTCAGGCCCACGGCCAGCAGCGCCTGGCTGATCACGCCGCCCTCGGAGAGCACCAAGAGCCAGCTATAGGAGCGCACCACGTAGGAGGTCCAAAACGGCAGGATCGCCAGAATCAGCGCCAGGCGCTGCCAGCGGGCCGGCACCTGGTAGGCCAGGATGTAAGCCAGCGGATAGGCGAGCAGGATGCTGATTGCGGTGGTCAGCGCCGTCACCTCGAGCGAATTGGTCAGCGCCTGAAGGAAGTAGTCGCGCCCGAAGAAGGCCGTGTAGTTGTCGAGCGTCAGGCTGGTAGCGAGCTTGCCGCCGACCCGCTGCCAGAGGCTGTAGAGCCCCATGATACCCAGCGGCACCACGAAGAAGGCCACGACCCAAAGGATAGCCGGCGCGACGAAGGCCCAGCCGCGCAGCCAATCCCGCTGCGCGGCCGAGCGTCCCGTCGTGTGATCGATTGATGCGGCCACCCGCCCCCTCCGAGGCCGCCCCGTCCGAGGCCGCCTAGGGCCTGTTGAGATTCAGGATTCCCTTTTGGGTTTGTTTGTGATTCAAGCTCGGGATGGAACGCTTTGTGCTGACAGACGCCCAATGGGCGAAGATTGAGCCGCACTGCCTGGGCAAACCGACGG